>Ga0209752_1001688_pt1 | contig 10520 bp, 7 predicted proteins | sample METZYME_3_250m_FD_187548 | JGI IMG/M metagenome (GOLD analysis project Ga0209752, IMG submission 187548) | Marine microbial communities from oxygen minimum zone in mesopelagic equatorial Pacific - METZYME_3_250m (SPAdes) (version 2) | ecosystem: Environmental > Aquatic > Marine > Oceanic | place...
GCTCCAAGAGTCTGGATACGTGACCGGCGACGATAAGATGGACCTCACCGCCCGCGGCATTCGACGCATCGGCCAGAAGGCGTTGAAAGAGGTGTTCACCCACCTGAAGAAGGATCGCATGGGCAACCACCAGATGGACGCCCGCGGCGCCAACGGCGACCTGCTTGGGGAGACTAAGGTCTACGAATTCGGCGACCCGTTCCAGGTGGACCTGCAGGCTACCGTAAAGAATGCAGTGCTTCGGGGCGGGCCCCAGGTGCCGGTTCGCCTCAGCCCCGAAGACTTTGAGGTATTTCGGAACGAGCATATGACTCGTTCCTCGACAATCCTTCTGCTGGACCAAAGCAGGTCCATGGGCCTGTTTAATAACTGGCAGGCGGCCAAGAAGGTCACCTTGGCCCTGATGGCGCTCATGCGCAGCCAATACCCTAGGGACAGCCTCCACATCGTCGGGTTTTCCGATTATGCCCGGGAGATTAAAGAAGAAGAACTGGCCAAATGCACCTGGAACGCCTGGGTGTCGGGCACCAACCTGCATCACGCTTTGATGCTGTCCCGAAAACTGCTGTCCAAAGAGAAGGGCGGCACCCGCCAGATATTGGTGGTGACCGACGGCGAACCAACCGCCCACCTGGAAGGAGACCGGGCCTTCTTCGCCTATCCGCCCAGCCACCGCACTGAGTTGGAGACCTTGAAAGAAGTACGGAGGTGCACCCAAGAAGACATTCTGATCAACACCTTCATGCTGGAAAACAACTACCAGTTGGTCAACTTTGTCGAACGCATGACCCGCATTAACAGTGGCCGGGCCTTCTACAGCAGTGCCGCCAACCTGGGCGAATACCTCCTGGTTGACTACGTAACCAACCACCGGAAGCGGGTTTCGGCCTAGAGCAAAGTCAATAAGTCCCCTCCTCCGCCGCAACGAGGGAAGGTTAGGTCCGACGAAGTCGAGACTCTCGGCATAATCGGAAATGCGGCGCTCAATTTGCCTTGCGCCTCCCCTTCCCCGGAAACCAATGCTCTGTTAAGATAGGTGAACAATCGAATAACTAAGGGTCGTGCGACCGGTCTGAATCAGACTCGGCCACACTTTTAAGACGGTCCCGTGAGGCTGGCAAAGTAGAGCGCCCCGAACTTCCGCAGAGTGCATTCAACGTGCCCATTGTGTGAGCCGCTCATGCCCTTGCCAGTTGATGGTAAGGGTTTTTTTATTGGCTGCTAAAACCCAGGTAAGCGAATGCAAGAACGACAGATAATGAATCAGGAGGGCGTGCGCCGGGCTCTGGTCAGGGTGGCTCACGAGATTCTTGAACACAACCGGGGAGCGGAAGACCTCATTATTGTGGGTATCCACACAGGGGGGGTCCACATCGCTCGACGCATCGCTGCAAACCTGGCGGAGTTCGAGGGAATAGAAGTGCCGGTGGCGAGTTTGGATGTCAGTCTCTATCGGGACGACTACCGGGTCCGTGAACAATCCCAGACCAAAATTCAACCGACGGAAATTCCCATGGGTATCCATGGCAAACGCGTGGTGCTGGTGGATGACGTCCTATACACTGGCCGGACCATCCGCGCTGCCATGGACGCCCTGGTGGACTTTGGCCGCCCCCAGCAGATCCAGTTGGCCATCCTGCTAGACCGAGGGCACCGTGAACTGCCCATCAGGGCCGATTACGTCGGCCAGAACCTGCCGACAGCCCTAGAAGAGCGGGTTAAAGTCCGCCTAATGGAGACCGACGGCGCGGACGAAGTCGCCCTGATTTTTGAAGACCTGAATCCTGAAGATTAAGAATTCGCCGATGAGCAACATGCTTGAGAATTGTCACTATGAGCCTTTCTAGAACGATCGAAACACCGGAAATAGGCGGCGCATTGGGAACGGAGTTGGCGCCTCGAAAGCATGTCTTGGACCTGGACGACTTTACCCAAAAGGAGGTCGCCGGCGTCTTGGGATCAGCCCGCAGTATGAAAGAGGTTCTGGGGCGAGACATCAAGAAAGTGCCCGCCCTTCGTGGTAAGGTCTTGGTGACCCTGTTCTACGAAGCCAGCACTCGCACCAGAATATCTTTCGAGGAGGCGGGGAAGGTGTTGAGCGCCGACGTGATTAATATGTCGGCGTCGGGCAGCAGTGCCGAGAAGGGAGAGTCGCTGCTCAACACCGGACTGACCATCCAGGCCATGGGCGTGGACACCCTCGTCATACGCCACCCTCACTCCGGAGCGCCCCACCTTCTGGCCCAGCACCTGGATAAGGTCAGCATCATCAACGCCGGAGACGGCCTCCACGCCCACCCTACGCAGGCCTTGTTGGACCTTTACACCGTTCATGAAAAGCTTGGCAGTTTGGAGGGTCTTAAGGTGGTCATCGTGGGCGACGTTCTCCACAGCCGGGTGGCTCGCTCCAACATCTGGGGGTTCGCCAAGATGGGAGCCAAAGTGGTCCTGTCTGGGCCTGCCACTCTGATGCCGCCCGACCTGGTGCGCACCAGCGAAAACCTTGCCCGGTCACCCTTCGCCTCGCTCGTTGAAGTGGACACCGACCTGGACCGGGCCATCGAGGCCGCCGACGTGGTCATGGCCCTGCGCCTGCAACGAGAGCGGCAGAATGCCGGGTACTTGCCAAGCCTGCGGGAGTACACCCGCCGCTGGCAGGTGACCGATCACCGCTTGGAGAAGGCTAAGTCCGGCGTCATGGTGATGCACCCCGGCCCCATGAACGAGGGAATCGAGATCAGCAACAGCATCGCCCACGGCGGGAATTCAGTGATCGAAGACCAGGTGACCAACGGGGTAGCCGTGCGCATGGCGCTGCTCTACCACTTGACCATCGGGTCCGGCCAAGAAATCTAGGGTAAAGTCCCGAACATTTAGCACGCGGGAGAGGTGTGTGGAAACGGACAACATAGTTATTCGCCACGTCAGGATAATCGACCCCAGTCGCCAGTTGGACCGGGTAGGCGACATCTTGCTTGGCAACGGAGAAATAGTCGCCGCTGGAAGGCAGGGGGTTGACCACATCCCAGACGGTTGCCGGGTCGTTGACGGCACCGGCCTGGTGGCCAGCCCTGGATTCATCGACCTGCACTGCCATCTTCGAGAACCGGGCTTCGAGTACAAAGAAACTTTCGCCGCCGGCTCCAAGGCCGCGGCTAAGGGCGGTTTCACCACCCTCTGCGCCATGCCCAACACTGACCCTCCCATAGACAACGCCGCGGTGGTCGAATTCATCCATCAGAAAGCCCGTCAGGACTCTCTGGTCCGCATCCTTCCCATTGGTTGTGTCACCAAGGAGCGGAAGGGCCACGAGCTCGCGGAGATGGAAGAGCTAGCCAGCGCCGGTGTTGTGGCCTTCAGCGACGACGGCGACCCGGTGTACGATGCCAACCTGATGCGCCTGGCCCTGATCTACAGCCTGGACCTTGGATTGCCAATCAGCAACCACTGCCAGGACAAGTCGCTGTCTTGCAACGGCGTGATGGCTGAAGGGCCAGTGGCGACCCACCTAGGCTTGGACGGTATCCCCGCGGCGGCGGAAGAGGCGATGATTGCCAGGGACATCGCCCTGGCCGAGGCCACCGGCGGGCGGCTCCACGTGGCCCATCTAAGCACGGCCGGTAGCGTGCCCCTGGTCCGCGAAGCAAAAGAGCGGGGCCTTTCGGTGACCGCCGAGGTCTGCCCGCATCACCTGACAACCACCGATCAATGGGTACTGGGCCGAAAAGGAGAATCCTCCGGCGCGGCAGGCGGACTGGCCTACGACACCAGCACCAAGGTATATCCGCCACTCCGTTCCCAGAGGGACGTTGAAGCGCTGGTATCGGCCCTGGCCGACGGCGTCATCGACTGCATCGCCACCGACCACGCCCCCCATGATTTGACCAGCAAACAGGTCACCTACCAGGATGCCGCCTTCGGCATCAGTGTGTTGGAGACGGCATTGGGCTCGTTGCTCCAATTGGTCCATACCAAGAAACTGAGCATGGGCGCTATGGTCGATCGGCTTACCAACGGGCCGGCCAGGGTATTGGGCGAAAGCTACTCCAACCTGGCTTCGCTGCAGCCTGGCACTGCCGCAGACATCGTCCTATTTGACCCAGAACAGGAATGGACGGTGGATACCTCTGAGTTCGAGTCCAAGGGTAGGAACACGCCCCTGGAGGGCACTAACTTGAAGGGCCGGGTTGTGGCCACATTCGCTTCGGGACGCATGGTCTACCAAGCGCCGGGCCTCAAGATCAAAGAATTTCAGGCTAAGGTTTAGCGGGCGCGGCCAGAAAGAGAACGGCAGAAAAATATAATGATTGGACGGGTGCGATAGATTGAACAACCCAGCCTATCTGGTTTTAGAAGACGGGTCCGTACACGAGGGTGTCGGGTTTGGCGCCGAGGCAGACGGCCTCGGCGAAGTGGTGTTCAACACCAGCATGACCGGTTATCAGGAAGTCCTGACCGACCCGTCGTACGCCGGGCAACTGGTGGCTTTAACTTATCCCCTGGTGGGCAACTACGGGATCAACCCTGAGGACAATGAATCGTCCCACATACGGGTGGGCGGGCTGATCGTCCGCGAGAATTGCGACCGGCCCAGCCACGGGCGTAGCGAGCGCACCCTGCACGAGTTCCTGGCCAGCCAGGGCATCCCCGGCATCGCCGAGATCGACACCAGGGCCATTACACGGCGCCTACGGTCTCAGGGAGTGATGCTGGGCATCATCACCCAAGGGGAGCCGGACGCGGCGCTAAGGCGGCTACAGGACTCCCCAGCCTATGGCGACCGGGACTACGTCGCCACGGTCACTACCGGCGAGAAATATGACTGGAACAACGGCGATGAAGACTTCAAGAATGCCAAGCGCCGGATATTGGTCACGGACTGCGGTCTCAAGTACAACATCCTGCGGCAATTGCGCCGGCGAGGCTGCCGGGTGACCGTGGTGCCGGCAGCCATGTCAGCCGAGGAAATGCTGGCCATGGAGCCTTCCGGAGTCCTATTCTCTCCTGGCCCTGGCGACCCCAAGCTCTTGGAATACGTGGTCGACAACACCCGCAAGGTATTGGGCCGTGTTCCGGTGATGGGGATCTGCCTAGGCCACCAGATCATCGCCAGGGCCCTGGGCGCCGATACCTTCAAACTAAAATTTGGCCACCGGGGGGGCAACCATCCCGTAAAAGACCTGGTCGACGGCCGTGTTTACATAACCGCGCAGAACCATGGTTACGCTGTGAGTCCCGACAAATTACCCTTAGGCTTGGAAGTCTCACATATCAACTTAAATGACCAAACTGTGGAAGGATTTCGCCATAAATCCCTTCCCCTATTTACCATACAATATCATTCCGAGGCTTCACCCGGCCCCAGGGATAACGAATATCTCTTCGATCAGTTCATCGAAATGGTCGAAGATTTCAACGGCTGAGATTCAGCCTGCCCCATTGAGAAGCCATTAAGATATTTAACCGGGCGTTGACACGCCTTCAAGCTAAGGAGGATGCCACTGACCAAACGGCGACTTGCAGATAGGGCGACCTAGAAAAGCCCAACTACGATTCCGACCCCAACAGGCGTGTTATTTTTGGAGGATTATTTATGTCTTCATTCGCCATGTTTTTGCTGGAGGGGGGTGTGGATGTGGCGGTGGCGGTGGATTTTGAGAAAGTTGCCTCCTTACTAGAAGAGGCAACTTCCCAATACTCATGTGGTGAGTACGTTTACAAGGTTAGAGTAGGCAAAGGAACTCTGGGACAGCATTGGGACCTGGTGATAAACGCCATGGACCCAAATATGGAGGGACAACCCTTGTTTCCCCTAGGACGCATCGAGGTCGAACCGGAAGGCGACGGAATGGTGAACCTCAAGGTACCACCTCGTATCCAACAGACGATTCATGGAGAGGATGCCGCCGACTGGGACGGCAGACTTTTCGGTTCATTCGTCTCCCAGTTGTTGAATTCATTGCACGCTCGGCAGTTGATCGAATTGCCAGGCGTGCTTCCAATTGGTTAGCCAGCAGCAACTCCCGGCCATTCCGGACGGCAGATAGCCAAAAGGCGTAGCCGGGTATAACATCGGTGGGAAATAAATTCAGACTCCAAGATGGGGCCGTGGCCGCAGAGCACTGCGGAAAGGGTGGCTAATATACCCGACAAGCCAAGCAAGGTGCTCGTGATCGGTTCCGGCCCCATTGTTATTGGGCAGGCAGCAGAATTCGATTACGCTGGCACTCAGGCTTGCAAATCCCTCCGGGAGGAGGGTGTTACAACCGTCTTGGTCAACTCCAATCCGGCCACTATCATGACCGACCCGGGCATTGCCGACCGCGTATATATTGAGCCGCTTACAGTGGAAGTCCTGGAAAGGATCATCGAACGGGAGCGGCCCGACGGTATTTTGCCCACCCTCGGCGGCCAGACCGGGCTAAACCTGGCAGTAGCCCTGGCCGATGCCGGCGTCTTAGAGCGTTACAACGTCGGCTTGCTGGGAACCCCCTTGGGTACTATCCGCCGGTCTGAGGACCGCGATTTCTTCCGCAGTTTTCTCCACGAGATAGACGAACCCGAGCCCGAGAACGAAAGCGTCAACACCATGGATGAGGCTTGGGCCACCGCCAAGCGGATGGGCCTGCCTCTGGTGGTGCGGCCTGCCTACACCCTAGGTGGAAGCGGCGGTGGCATCGCCAACACCGATGAAGAATTCGAGGCATTTGCTCGATCGGGTCTGGCGGCCAGCCCCATATCCCAGGTGCTTCTGGAACGGTCTTTGGTCGGCTGGAAAGAGATCGAGTACGAGGTGATGCGGGACAGCGCCGACAATTGCATCTCCATCTGCAACATGGAAAATCTGGACCCCATGGGCGTCCATACCGGCGATAGCATCGTGGTGGCTCCCAGCCAGACTTTGAGCGACCCTGAATACCAGATGCTGCGCTCCGCCAGCCTCAAGATCATACGTGGGCTGGGTATCGAAGGTGGGTGCAATGTCCAATTTGCCTTGCAACCCCATCCTGAGGTTTCCAAGGCCCTTGGACAGGAATGGAATCCCGAGTCGCCCTACTACGTGATCGAGGTCAATCCCAGAGTCAGCCGGAGTTCGGCCTTGGCAAGCAAGGCCACTGGCTACCCCATAGCCAGGGTCGCCGCCAAGATAGCGGTGGGCAAGAAACTGGACGAGATCGAAAACGCGGTTACGAAACAGACCACCGCCGCCTTTGAGCCGGCACTGGACTACTGCGTGCTCAAAATACCGCGGTGGCCCTTCGACAAATTCCCTCACGGTGACCGTCGCACCACCACGCAGATGAAAGCTACAGGCGAGGTAATGGTCATCGAGCGGTCTTTCGAGGCGGCGTTGCAGAAGGGAGCTCGCTCCCTGGAATTGAGCGGCCGCACCCTGCTCTGGGAGGACCCGGCCTGGCGAACGGTCTCGCCAGCCGATGGAGAAATGCATTTGGATAAGCTGCCTCTGGGACCCAACGACGAGCGGCTTTGGGGATTGATGTCGGCCCTGAGACAGGGCGTGCCGGTCGGCGCGTTGGTCGAGCATACCTACATCGAACCCTGGTTCATAAACGCTCTAGAACGCATCGTTAAGATGGAGCGCCGGTTACTGGGTGAAGAACTCACGCCCAGCCTGCTCAAATCGGCGAAACGGATGGGCTTTTCCGACATTCAGGTGGGCATTCTGGCGGACATGCTGCCGGAGCAGGTTCGCAACCAACGCCACGAGTGGGGCTTGAAGCCGGTTTACAAGACCGTGGACACTTGCGCTGCTGAATTCGAGGCCGTTACCCCCTATTACTACAGCACCTACGACCAGGAGAATGAGGCCCCGCCGCTAGAAGGCAAGAAGGCAGTGGTCATCGGTAGCGGCCCCATTCGCATCGGCCAGGGCATCGAATTCGACTACTGCAGCGTCCATGCCTCCTGGGCGCTCTCAGAAGCCGGGGTCCGCAGCATCATGGTCAACTCCAACCCGGAGACCGTGTCCACCGACTTCGACGCCAGCGACCGGCTGTATTTTGAGCCCCTGGACGAGGAATCGGTGCGGGATATCTTGGAAAATGAAGAGATCGACAATGTGGCCCCGCCTTCGGTGGTCCAGTTCGGCGGCCAAACGGCCATCAACCTCTCCCAGACCCTCGCCATGGCTGGCATGCCTATCTTGGGCTCTAGCGCCGAGGCCATCGACATAGCTTCAGATCGGCATAAGTTCGAGGATTTCCTCTCTCGGTTGGGTATCCCTCAGCCACCGGGCGCAGCCGTGACTTCGGTGGAAGAGGCCCTGCAAGTGGCCCAGAATATTGGGTATCCCGCCGTGGTCCGGCCCAGTTACGTTCTTGGTGGGCGGGCCATGGAGATCGTGCAAAACGCCACCGAGCTGATCCGCTACCTAACGGCGGCGGTGGAGATGTCACCTGACAAGCCCGTGCTGATCGACCGGTACCTGGAGGGTAAGGAGTGCGAGGTCGACGCCATTTGCGACGGCGAACAAGTGCTGATTCCTGGAATCATGGAGCACGTGGAACGGGCCGGCGTTCATAGCGGCGATTCCATGGCTATCTACCCCGGCTTGAACCTTAGCTCCCGGGAAGTGGATACCATCGTCGACTACACCACACGAATCGGCTTGGCCTTGGGGGTAAAGGGCCTGATGAACGTCCAGTTCGTCATTCATGGGGGCTCTGCCTACCGCAGCCCTATGACTCCTCAAGTCGACAGTGAACTCACCACGGTTTACATAATCGAGGTCAACCCCAGAGGCAGCCGGACCATCCCGTTCATATCCAAGCTGACGGGGGTTCCGGTGGCGAAATTGGCCACCAGAGTGATGCTGGGTGACACCCTGAAGGACCAGGGTTACGCGGGGGGGTTGTGGCCGGCACAGGATTTGGTGGGCGTCAAGGCGCCGGTGTTCTCCATGGCCAAGTTGGTGGGGGTGGACTGGCACCTTGGCCCCGAGATGAAATCCACGGGTGAGGTAATGGGCGTCGACCGGGACTTCCAGATGGCCCTCACCAAGGCGCTGATGGCAGCCAACATGGACCTGAAAGCGGGCACTGGTGTGTTGCTTAGCATCGCCGACCAGCACAAGGCGGAGGCTGTGTCTCTGGTGCAAGATCTGAATGAGGCCGGATGCCTGCTGTATGCCACCGAGGGGACGGCCGCGATGATCTCGGCCATGGGTCTGCCCGTGAGTATGACTACTAAGAGGCTCAGTGAAGGCCATCCCAATGTGGTTGACGTGATCGAAGATGGTAGTGTGAGCGCAGTGGTCAACACCATCTCGGGTTCGCCGGAGGTCATGAGAGACGGATTCTACATCCGGAGGGCTGCAGTGGAGAAGCACATCCCTTGCTTCACCTCTCTGGACACCGCCAGGGCTGCTGCGGAGAGCCTGTCCATCGAACCGGCGGCCTACGACATCGCGACCATCGGCGAATACTTGAAGGCCAATTAGCCGCCCTACCAGTCCATCTCCGTGCCCAGGCCCTGGGCTTTGGCCGAATCGTACGCCAGTTTTGCGGCGGCGACATCGGCTACCCCAGTTCCCATGATCTTTGCGTATACAACTTGGTCATCGCTGTCCCGTCCGGTCACCGCTCCCGACACAACATGCCTGAGCTCGTGCACTTTGCTCCATTGAATGATGCCCTTGTCCACCGCGCTACAGAGGTCGCCGGCCTCGATGGCCGCCTGTTCCGTCGAGTCCACGATTAGTTTGCCGGCCCGCTTGAATGTGGCTTCATCCACCTCTCGGGCGCGCCAGGTGGTGGGTCCGGCCCCAATCACTGTACTGCCGTCTTTGAGCCAAGCTCCCTCGACAACCGGCTCCATGGTGGCGGCGATGCAGAGCACTATGTCGCAATCCCGCACTGCGGCCTCATTGGTGTCGGCGGCGGAGACTTCGACGCCCATGGCGTCGGTCATCCTGCGGGCGAACTCCTCCCTCCGGTCCTGGGTGCGGCTGAAAACTTTAATCTTCTTGATGTCCCGGACTTTTGATACGGCTTCCAGTTGGCTTGAGGCCTGCCCTCCGGTGCCGATGATTCCCACGGCGGCTTCCCCGGAGTTGGCCAGGTGCTTCACCGCCACGCCCGTGGTCGCGCCGGTGCGCAATTGGCCCAGCCGGTTAGCCTGAGTGTAAAGGAGGAGTTCGCCGGTATTGGCGTCGTAGAGACTGACCTGGAAGGAATATGCCCCTTTGACCACTGTGTAGGTCTTAACACCCAAAAGCCCCTGGTGAAAGAGGCCGCCGCCCATCACGGACAGCATCCCGCCCTCGGCGATAATCTTGCGGCGGGTCATGTTGTGAGCCTGCCCGTCGCCGTATTCGCGCTGCATAGTCTCAATGGCCTTGAGCATGGCGTCCATGTTCATGCACTGGGCCACGTCTTCGTCTTTGAGGAAAAGGGCCATTGGTGGAAACCTCCCCGGTTTCGGCCTGACGCGGCAATGCCGTAGGCCGTTAAGTGGTGGCTAGTATACGACCAGATAGAAGCGGTGGCTATACGGAGGAA
>Ga0209752_1001689_pt1 | contig 10510 bp, 10 predicted proteins | sample METZYME_3_250m_FD_187548 | JGI IMG/M metagenome (GOLD analysis project Ga0209752, IMG submission 187548) | Marine microbial communities from oxygen minimum zone in mesopelagic equatorial Pacific - METZYME_3_250m (SPAdes) (version 2) | ecosystem: Environmental > Aquatic > Marine > Oceanic...
AACGCGTATCGCCCGGGGCGCCGATGGCCACCGCCAGTTCCACGGCGGAGGACCTGGGGTCGGCAAGGGCTTCGGCAGCCACGTCGGTGAAGCGGTGGCCAACCAGGACAGCCCTGGAACCGGAGTCCTCGATGATGTAGGCCAATTCCGGGGCCACGAGGTGCCAGCTGACGGGCACGAACACGACGCCGGCGTGTGAGCAGGCGAGAGCCACCTCGAACCACTCGTTGCGGTTGCCGGCCACCACCGAGATGGTGTCGCCCAGCCCGAGCCCGGCGTCCCTGAGTGCGTGGACGAGGCGGTTCACCCTGATGTCAAGTTGAGCCCATGTCCGTGTGTCGTAGTCGTCAGCCAGTGCGAGTTCGTCGCCGCGTGCGGCCGCCGCTTCCCTTGTCAGTACCGCCATGGTTCGGTCCCTCTCTTTGACTTCGTCCGTGGGCCAATCTTGCAGTCGTTGACTTGCACGGCTCCCACATTACGTCCCAACCTGCAGGACAGCCAAAAGGACCTAGCAGCGGAACTGCGCTACGGCCATCGCTTGACTGGTTCAGGACCCACAGAGTCCTAAAACCACAGAACCCCCTGCTGTGCAGGGGGTTCACGTGGAGCGGACGACGAGATTCGAACCCGCGACCCTCACCTTGGCAAGGTGATGCTCTACCAGCTGAGCTACGTCCGCGTCGGAGCGCCACTGTATCCGCCGACCCAACGGTTCGGTACGCCGATCAGGCCGCTCGCGACCTGATCGGCAAGACTGACGGCATGGCCCGCCTGGTGTACGAGTACGACGAACTGCTGACCGACCACGACTACGCCGAACCTCACGTCGTGGCCGGACGACGCCTCCACGGAGGCTTCCTCGCCGACGGCACCTACCAGCCGCCGCGCACGCTCGTGCGCGAACCGGCCCTCGACGCCTGGGAGGAGGCCCTTCGCGAACGGGGCGGCGAACCCTTTGCCGCCAACGCCAACCTGCTCGACGGCGCCCGGTTCCCGACGGTCCCACAGCAACTCGCCCTACTGCGCCACGGCCTGGACCAGCCGTTCTGGAACACCCTCACCTTCGTCGGAAAGATCGAGGCCAAGGGAGCGTTCCTGTCGATGCTTCCGGTCCCCGACCTCTCAGCCGCAATCGTCGAAGACGCCTCGGAGATGGCAATCGGACACCTGGACCGGGGCCTGCTCGACGCCCACGGCCTCGACGAGGGCGGCAACCCGGCCCTGGGCATCGGCGGCCACGACGAAATGTGGTTCGTGGCCCGCGACCTCGTGTACGGCCCGGACGCCCACCCGGACGTCGAACCCGACGACAACATCGCGCGAGAGGACAACACCCGCCACCTACCAGAGATAGGCCGGGAGATCGAAGAGTTCTTTTCGTTCCTCGCGAACCTGTTGGTCATCGAGTTCCGGGCCGAAATCGGGTTCGCCGAAACGCAGGCGATCCTGCGTTCTCCGGACGTGTTCACCGACAAGCGTGCCGAAGCCGAAACGGCAGCCGAGATCGTCGAACGCATACGCACCGATGAACGCATCCACGTCCGCTCCCTGAACCTGTACCTGGGAGAGCTTCGCCACCTTCACCTGCGCACCACCGACGGCGGCCAAGTGCCCGGCCACGTCCTCATCGACCGCTTCTGGAACGGCCTCGTCCACTGGGCCACCGTCGAACAACCCCGCCTCATCGCCGCAGATGCCCGGCAGCGCATGTACGAACGAATCGCCAGGGAACCCGACGGCAAGGCGATCCGAGCCGCCTTCGACGTGGCTGCCTGAGGACCGCGACGGCGATCAGTCGCCGTCGCCGCCCGAAAGGTCGACACGCAGGGTGAGGATCCCGTCCTCGAGGCTGGCCTCGGCATCACCGATGATGGCAAAGTCCTGGAAGTCGAGTTGGGCATGCTCGATGAACCGCAACCGCTCCTCTCCGCCGATGGGCGGAAGGGACCGGTCCCGCACCGCCTGGGCACGCTCCTTGAAGCGCTGAAGCATCGCATCCAGGTCCAGGTCGCCACTCACGATGACAATCTACCTAGGACCCGGGACCACCCCTGCCGTTACCGGTCGCGGTAACGGCATCGGTGAGGACATCAGCAGAGGATCCGGACCGGATCGGCACGGACTCCGCCGACACGCGTTCCGACTCGGGCTCCGGTTCGACCCCTTCCGGCACAGGCTCCGGCGACCCGGTGTCCTCTGTGGCCAACGCTGCCGCCGCATCGGCCTCGACCCGGGCGGTCGCCCGCTCGAGTTCTCCACGGGCAACGGCTGCCCGAACCACCCGGTCCGGTCGGGTCTGCCACCAGTAGACGCCCGAGGCGACCAACATCAGCCCGGCGACGACCCGCAACGTCACCACGATCTGGTTGACGCGGTCGCCGGCGGTGTGACCATCTTCGTCGACCTCGGGGGGAACCGTCTCGACGGTGGTCACCTGGGCACCGGCCGGGGTCGCCAGGCACAGTGCACCAAGTAGCAGCGACGGCGCGACGACAAATACCGCAACCATGCTCCTCGCCCTCACTGCCCGCATGCCCCTCCTCGATTCCCTCGCCCACCGATGCTAGCCAGTCGGAACCTGCGTGTCCCGAAAACTCAGTCGGAGGCGGCCGCCAGGGCCTGTTCGATGTCGGCGATCACGTCGTCCGGGTGCTCGAGCCCGCACGACACCCGCATCGTGCCCGGGCCGATTCCTGTGGAATCCATCTCCTCGGGAGTCAGGCCCACGTGGGTGGTGCTGGCCGGGTGGGAAATCAACGTCTCGGGGCCACCAAGTGACGGTGCCTGCCGGGCCAGCCGGACGGCCTCGGTGAAGCGGCAGCCGGTATCGATGTCACCCCGCAGGTCGAAGGCCAACAACCCACCGGAGGTGCGCATCTGGCGCACCGCCAACTCCCGCTGCGGATGCGAGTCGAGGCCCGGATAGCGCACCAGCTCGACGCCGTCATGCCCGTCGAGGTACTCGGCGAGGCGCTGTGCGGTCGCCGCCTGGTGGGCGAGCCTCACCCCGAGCGTCCTCAGGCCCCGGTGGGCGTTGAAGGCGTCGTACGGCGAGGCATTGGCGCCGTGCAGCACGGCGAAGCCCCACAGCCAGGACATGAGGTCCTGCGAGCCCGCCACGACGCCGATGGTGGCGTCGTTGTGGCCGGCGATGCCCTTCGTGGCCGAGTGGAGAACGAGGTCCACGCCGTGGGCGAGCGGGTTCTGGCCCAGCGGCGTAGCGAACGTCGAGTCGACGACCGTGGTGGCCCCCTTGATCGCCCCGACTTCATCCAGGTCGACCAGGTCGAGCTTGGGGTTGGCCGGCGTCTCGGCGCACACCAGCATCGTCTTCCCCGGCCGGATGGCCGCCTCGAACGCCCCGGGCTCAGTGCCGTCGACGAACGTCACGTCGATGCCGAAGCGGGGGCAGGCCGACTGCAGGAACAGTTGCGTCCCGGCATAGATCTGGCGTTGCGCCACGATGTGGTCGCCCGACGAGCACAGCCCGAGGACCACGGCGCTGATGGCGCCCATACCGGAGGCGAAGGCCCGGGCTGCCTCGGCTCCCTCGAGTTCGGCGATGGCCGCCTCGAAGGCGTTGATGGTCGGATTCCCGTACCGGCTGTAGAAGCGCTCGGCGCCCACCGCCGTCGCCAGCCCGCGACCCTCGGCGATGCTCGAGAACTCGAACACCGACGTCGGAAACAGTACGGGTGCCAGCGACGTCTCGCCCTCATCGCGTCCGGCCAGGATCGCCGCCGTCTCCAGCTCGTACCCACTGGGCTTGTCGTCAGCCATTCGATTGGACCTCCCCGAGGAACGAACCCAAATGCCGTCCGACCTCGTCAGTCGCCAACAGGAAGCCGTCGTGGCCGTCCGGGTTCTGGACCACATGATGGTCGCAACGCCCGCCCGTCGCACGGATTGCGTCTCTCAGGGCCGCCTGCTGGGCCTCCGGGTACAGGATGTCGGACGAGATGCTCAAGGTCAGGAACGGCACCGGCGCCAGGAGCGCCAGTGCCTTCTCCGGCGAGCCGCGGTCCCGGCCCAAGTCGTGGAGGTCCATCGCCCGGTTCAACAGGAGGTAACTGTTGGCGTCGAAGCGGCGAACCAGTTTCTCGCCCTGGTAGTCGAGATAGGACTCGACCTGGAACCGGTCCCAGAGGCCGAACACCTTTCGCGGGTCGGCCAACTCCCGGCCGAACCGCTCGCCGAACACCGGGTCACTCCGATAGTGGATCTGGGCGATCGACCGGGCCACGGCGAGGCCGGCATGCGGACCGTCACCGGGCGCTGCGTCGTAGTACTCGCCATCACGGAACCTGGGATCGATCGCGAGGGCCGTTCGACCGGCGGCGCTCCAGGCGATCTGCCAGGTGCTGGCAGCCAGGGCCGTGGCGATCGGCACCACCGACCGCACCCGTTCGGGGTACATCACCGCCCACTCCAGAGCCTGCATCCCGCCCATCGAACCACCCACCACCGAAAGCCACCGGGCGATACCCAGGTGGTCGGCGACCGAAGCCTGGCAGCGCACCATGTCGCGCACCGTGACCGGCGGGAAGGCCGAGGCATAGGGCCTCCCCGTGCCGGGGTCCACCGTCGCCGGCCCCGTCGACCCCTGACAACCGCCGAGGACGTTGACGCACACCACGAAGTAGCGGTCGGTGTCGAGCCCGCAACCCGGCCCGACGACCCCGTTCCACCAACCCGGGATGCTGTGCGCCTCACCCACGCCACCGTGGGCGTGAGAGTCGCCGGTCAGGGCATGGCAGACGAGGACGGCGTTGTCCGCCGCCGGCGAGAGCTCACCCCAGGTCTCGTACGCCATCGTGATCTCGGGGAGGATGCCGCCGCCCTCGAGGGCGAAGGGGCGACCGTTCCCGACGGAGTGGAACAGGCGATCGCCCACCGGGTCGCCCGGTTGCCAGGCACCGGTGACGGGCAGGTCCGGCGAATACCCGCGAGGGTGCAGGAGGGCGTCAAGGGGCAGGTCCAGGTCACTCCCGGCACCCGTCGTTGCCCCGTCGCCGCTCATCGTCCGTCCATTCCCAGTTGAGGGTGGACACCTCCGGCCCGTAGCCGGTGGGTAGACGCAGGCGCCTCCACCGGACACTTCGTTGCCCCAGCCGATTCCTCCGACCAGGACCACATCCCCACCCCGTTGCCGGGATGAGCGGGCACCTTGGGTGTCCGTCCCAGGTTGCCGGACCCGGCTCGAGGCCGGGCCGCTCATGATGTTTCGGAACAGTGTAGAGGGTGGCGGCACCCGACCGTCAGGTGTTTATCGCCCGGGAGGCCGGGTGGGCGGTCCACCACCAGTCGAGGAGCGGCATCGTCGGCACCCCGTAGGCCCCACACATGACCTCGCCCAGCCGTCGCCACTCCCCCGCTGGTGCCTCGACGCCGGCCTCGTGGATCGCCCTCGCGGCCTCGGCGCCGTCATCCCACCTGCTGCGGTCTGCGGGCAACGGCAGTGCGGCGACCTGGCGAGCGGTGAGGCGGATCCGTCCGGTGGAGCGTCCGGCGCCGGCCGACGACACTGCTGCGAGGGCGGACACCGGAGGAGATGCCAGCACCGCCGCGAGGTGCCAGAGGTCGGCCGGATCGGGCTCGACGGTGATGAGTGGCGTGAGCGGTACCGATCCTCCCTCGTCGTCGACCATCGCCTCGACCACCCGGGTCTGGGTGGCGACGAGCACCTTCGGGCGGTTCCGCTCGGCGAGCCAGGCGGCGACCTCGCCGACGGCAACGGCATCCGGGTCGACCACCGGTGCCGACCAGCGGCGGCCGGCGAACCTCGCCGGGGACGACCCCCAGCGGCAGCGCAGAGGATCGACGAGGCCGGTCGTGATCAGGGGGCGACCCCCGGCAAGGTCCGCGTCCTCGCTGACAGCGTCGACGAGCCCGTAGTAGTGCTGGCGGAATCCTGCGGTCACCCGTGCGAGGTCGCCGACGCAACCGTCGACGCTCGGCGACACCACCGGGATGCCAAGCAGTGCCGCCACCAGCCCGCCCCAGCCGCCCGTTCCGGTCGGCGCCGCCGCTGTCCCCGCCGGCTCGAGGTGGCGGTCGACGAGAAGCCTCACCTCAGAACCATCGAACGCTGCCCGTTCGACCACCGGCGCGCACACGTCCGTGCGCCCGGCGAAGACACCCGACCGGTCGAACCAGAGCGCATCGAGCCTCCCCCACCCGAGCAGGCGCCCGCGGACGGCCGCTGCGTCACGCGCCGACAACAGCGACTGCGGTTGGATGAGCGACATCCGGCCCCCCGGGGCCAGCAGGTCCATCCCGAGGGCGAGGAACAGCCAGGCGGCGTCCGTGTAGGCACCAACCAGGTCGGTGAACCGGTCCCGCAGCACCCGCCGACGGTCGGCGTCGAACGCCGTACCCGAACGCAGTTGTCCGAGGAACGGGGGGTTGCCGACGACCGCTCCGAAACCGGCTGTAGGCGCCGTCGGCCACGTCGACCGGCCTGTGAGCAGCGGATCCGCCTCCACCACTCCCCCGACCTCGGCCGGGTCGATCCCCGCCCAGCCCGCCAACGCACACCTCGTCAGGTGGACCGCCACTGGGTCGATGTCTGCGCCGAAGAGTTGCGTGGTGGCCACCCCACGCGGGTCGGCGCCACGTGCCGCCAGCCCGATACCGGCGGCCAGAAGGAATACTCCGGCACCGCAGGTCGGATCGACGACCGGGCCACGCTCGACGGTCGCTGCAACCAGCGAGGCGGCGACGTCGGCCGGCGTGTAGAAGGCGCCCCGGACGTGGCGGTCCCCTTCCTGCATCGCCTCCTCGTGGAGGCGCCCGACGTCGGCGAGCCGTTCGGGATCAGCGGCAGCACCAGCCGCTCGGGCTGCCTCATAGAGATCCGGAGACCCGGACCCCGAGGAACTCCCCGGCCGGACCACCGCAGCAGGAGGTCGATCAGGCGGCGTCGGCCGCCGGGTCCCAAGCGTTCAGGTCAGCCAACCGGGGATCGTTGGAGAAGACCTCGACGATCGGGTGCTTCATACCGAGGCGCCGCATCAGCTTGCGCACCTCGAGTTCCTCGTTCCAGAGGACGAGGCTCACCACGAGGCCGGACTCGCCCGCACGCGCCGTGCGACCGGACCGGTGGACGTAGGTCTTGGCATCGGAGGGCGGGTCGTGGTGGATGACCACGTCGACGTCGTCGACATGGATGCCCCGGGCGGCGACGTCGGTCGCCACGAGGGCCTTGATCCTGCCGGCGGAGAAGTCGCTCAACGACTTCTCCCGCTTCTCCTGGCGCAGGTCACCGTGCATGGGGGCGGCGTCGACCCCCTCGTCCTCGAGGGCCTGGGCCAACTTGTCGGCGCCCCAACGCGTGCGGGTGAAGATGATCGTGCGGTTGGACGACGCGATGATGGCGGCAGCCACGCGCACCCGGTCCATCTGGTGGACGGCGAGGAACCGGTGCTCCATCTCCGAGACGGTGGGCTCGTCCCCATCGATGGCGTACATCTCCGGATCGTTCTGGTAGCGGCTGATGAGGCCGGCGGTCATCCCGTCGAGGGTCGCCGAGAACAGCAACGTCTGGTGCTCGCCCTCGATGCCACGCAGGATCCACTCGACCTGGGGCATGAAGCCCATGTCGGCCATGCGATCCGCCTCGTCGATGACGATCCGCTCGATGCCCTCCACGGAGAGCTCCTTGCGGTCGATGAGGTCGATCATGCGCCCCGGGGTGGCCACAACGAACTCGACGCCACGCTTCAACGCACTGATCTGCTTCTCGATGGGGGCCCCGCCGTAGATGGCGTGAATGCGGATGCCACGGCACGCAGCCAACGGCTCGAGCTCGCGGCAGACCTGAACGGCCAACTCTCGGGTCGGCACGAGCGCCAGGGCCGTCGGACGCCCCGGCTTGGCCTTGGACAGCAACTGCAGGATCGGCAGGCCGAAGGCGAGCGTCTTACCCGAGCCGGTCTTGGCCTTCCCGCAGACATCACGTCCGGCGAGGCCGTCGGCGATGGTGAGGGACTGGATGGGGAACGGGGACTCGATCCCACGTTCGGAGAGAACGGACACCAGATCGGCGTCCACGCCCAGGTCGGCAAACCCGATGGCGGTCATTTGTACCTGTTCCCGGCAGCCTGGCCGCCGTGTTCGTCACCCGCAACGAAGAGCGGGTCACGTCACCGCTTTTCGGGTGACGAGGCCGTCCGGGGCCGACACACCAGCGGTCGACACCTCCCAAACGGTGCCCCCACCCTATCTGAACGGCGCCGCTCAGTCCTCCCTGACGCGTCCGTCCCGTACGAAGACGCCCTCCCCGGCGAGCCGACGGGCCTGCTCCTCCTCGAATCCTGGGACCAATCGGCCGGTCGAGGTCACGACCCGCCACCACGGATGGTCCTCATGAGTGGCGAGGAAGCGACCGACCGCACGATGCGCTCCCGGAAACCCCGCCTCCACTGCCACCTCGCCGTAGGTGACGACCTCACCGGGGCCCAGTGCATCGAGCACCCGGCTGATCGCCGCCTCGAAGGGTGTCGCCATGGCAGTCGTCGATCAGTCGTCGACGTGGCTGCCCTCGGGGAGCAGCCTCACGACCGGCACCGGATCGGCAAACCCGCTGATCTCCAGATCCCCGACCGGCTCGACCTCGGAGTTGACAAGGAGTGACGATACGAGCGACGCCGGCGCCAGGACCTGATGGGACTTGGCCATGTCGCAGAGGCGCGAGGCCAGGATAACCGCATCGCCGATGTGGTCCTCGCCTTCAACCAACAACACCTGGCCCCTGGCGATGCCGGCCCGCAACTTGAGGGGCGATCCGCTCATGTCGATCACGCCCTCGATCTCGATGACGACCTCGACCGTGCGCTCCGGTTCGGTCCCGACGAGCATCGCTCCGTCACCCAGCCACTTGGCGATCCGGACGCCCTTCCTCGCCGCTAGCTGGCGCACCGCCGACTTGAAATCGTGCAGAACCTCGAGCGCCGCACCATCGCCCTCCGAATCGATGAACGAGGTGAAGCCCGAGAGGTCGATGAACGCGAACGTGCGGTCAACGCGCCGGTACTCGTCCCCAGAGATGTTCCTCATGAGGCGTCACGGTAGTTCCGGCCGGCCACGGCGACCGCGCCACCGACGACAACGGCGACGAGGCTCACCCAGATGTTCACGCGCACACCGGCGAGCAGCGAGGCATGGTCGATCCGGAGGCTCTCGACCCACAGCCGGCCCAGCCCGTATCCGCACACCCACAGGCCGATGAGGCGCCCCGGCTTTAGGACGCCCCGCCGGTCCACCCGTACGAGGACGGCGGCCAGCGTCAGGTTCCACAACCCCTCGTAGAGAAAGGTGGGATGGAAGGTCTCGGCCGTCAGGTGCGCCGCCGGCCGGTGGCCGACATCGATGCTCAGCCCCCACGGCAGGTCCGTGGGGCGCCCGTAGAGCTCCTGGTTGAACCAGTTGCCCCACCTGCCGATGGCCTGGGCAATGGGCAGGGTCGGGACGATCGCGTCAAGCACCCGCGGCATCGAGATCCCCTGCCGACGGGCGATCAGGAGACCGACGATGACCCCTGCCGCCAGGCCTCCGGGGATGCCGAGGCCACCCTGCCAGACGGCCGGGACGTCCTCCCAGCGGCCGCGGAACCGCTTCCAGTCCGTGACAACGTGGTACAGGCGGGAACCGAGAAGACCGGCCGGCACCGCCCAGATGGCGATGGTCGAGATGTGGTCGGCGGTCCCACCCTTGTCCACCCACCGTCGCTGGGCCCACGAGACGGCCACGATCACACCGAGGGCGATCATGACCCCGTAGCCGCGGATCTCAAGCGGCCCCAGGCCGAACGAGCCCGTCGAGGGGCTCGGAATCGCCGCGATCACGTCAGGGACGAGGCAAAGCGATCAGCACCGAGCGCCATCAGGTCGTCGAAGCCGGCGGTCACCGCTCCGAGTCGGCCCCGGACGAGCGGCAGTTGCTGCTCGGCCCAGAAGCGGGCGATCACCACCTTGTCGGCCAGTGCGGGATCGTCGTCGCCGGCATCGGTCCGGGCCCTGGCCGCAAGGGCCAGGCGGGCGAGGTGCCAGCCACCCAGGAGGTCTCCGAACATGCGCAGGTAGGGCGTGGCACCGGCGAGCGCATGGCGGGGATCGGCGAGGCCGTGCTCCATGAGCCACCCGGTGGCCCCGCGGAGGGCATCGAGTCCGTCGGCCAGGCCGGTGCGGATCGAGGCGAAGTCGTCTCCGGCCGCCGCCAGGTCGGCGTCGAAGCGGCCGATCTCGTCGAGGAGGTCGGCCACGACCGCTCCTTCGCCCATCGGGAGCTTGCGGCCGACCAGGTCCATGGCCTGGATGCCGTTCGTACCCTCGTAGATCGGCGAGATGCGGGAATCGCGCAGGATCTGTGCCGCACCGGTCTCCTCGATGTAGCCGTAGCCGCCGTGCACCTGGATGCCCATCGACGCCATCTCAACGCCGAGATCGGTGCTCCACGCCTTGGAGATCGGCGTGTAGAGCTCGGCCCGGTCGGCGGCCGCCTGCCGCACGTC
>Ga0209752_1001704_pt1 | contig 10460 bp, 7 predicted proteins | sample METZYME_3_250m_FD_187548 | JGI IMG/M metagenome (GOLD analysis project Ga0209752, IMG submission 187548) | Marine microbial communities from oxygen minimum zone in mesopelagic equatorial Pacific - METZYME_3_250m (SPAdes) (version 2) | ecosystem: Environmental > Aquatic > Marine > Oceanic | place...
CATTAATGTTGAGATGAACCAAATCAATCTCAACTATATTTTAGAAAGAATAGCTCCCAAACTAGTACTGTACGAAAATATTTCCATCCTTCCTGATACCAATTTAGACTTTGAAACTTTGCCTCTTGGGTCTTTGTCTAAATGCATTCCTGACAGTTTTTTTGAAAAACTAGATAAAGTCTCAAACGATGATTTTGGGTTTCCTGTTAATGAAACAGATGATACGGCCTCTATTTTTTTTACATCTGGAACAGATACAAAGCCCAAAGGAGTTTTAATCTCTTTTCTAAACTTGGCCAAAAACACAATTGCTATTTCTGAAAGATTTGGAATCAAATGTGAAGATAGAATTCTTGAATTTCGCTCTTTTAATTGGATGTCGGCACAAGTGTTAAGTGGCCTGGGTTCTTTGTTCAATGGTTCAAGCCTCTTTATTGCAAAAAAATTTTCTGTTTCCAAATTTTTCAATTGGATCAGAACATTTCAAGCTACGATAGCAACAGGTAATCCTACAACGATCAATATGCTGATAAGTCGTCCATCTTCACTCAAACACGATGAAATACCACATCTCCGTTTTTTGACTTCTAGTTCTGCGCCACTGCTTGTTGAAGATTGGAAAAGATTCGAGGGGCTGTATGGAATTCCTATTTCTCAAGGTTATGGAGCCAGTGAGTGCGGATGGATAGCGGGCAGCAATGAAAAAAATCGCCGATTGGGTTCTGTTGGCAGACCACTTAATTATCAAAATGTCGCAATTTCAGATCAAGCAGGCAATAACTTGCCTGCAAACATTCAGGGTATGGTTGTAATTGGACATACTGAAACGCAAAACCGTTATTTTGGAGATGATGATGAGGTAAGAACAGATACTTTAGGGCGTATTGTCACCGGAGATATTGGTTACATTGATGAGGATGGATTTTTATTTCTTACAGGAAGAGAAAAGGATCTGATTATCATTGGCGGTATCAATGTTTCACCTATCGAGATTGAAAATGTGATAATGGAATTGACAGAAATAGTCGAAGCGGCTGTCATTGGAATTAAGGAGCAGATTTATGGTGAAGAGATCATTGCGTTTGTCGTTCCGGTTGCTGATGCTGGTTTGAGCAGCGATGAGGTTCTTGCCCACTGTCGACAGAAACTTGCCAGAGTAAAAATTCCAAGATCAATTGAGTTTGTCAACAGTCTGCCGAAAACAGAACGTGGTAAGCTGGATAGGAAAGGACTGAAAAAAATTTGGTCTGATTCAAAGAATGATTGATAAAACTCAGTCTACTTTGGACTGTTTTATGTGCAAGATGGGATAAATCGAATCGCTAAACTCCTGGAAATACATAAAAATCCACCTATCTGTCGTAAAGTTAGCTCAATCTGAGTCCTAACTTTGGCTAAGGAAATGTGGATTGAAATAAGATCAGCATGAATTGAAGTTATCAACTGTTCTCCCACTCAACAGTGCACTTATAAGTTCTTCAGGGAATTTTACAGTATCAAATATATTTCTCTGATCCTGATTGAGAAATCGTTCACTGATGGCCTTATCAATTAGCTGGATTAGTGGTTCAAAATAATTATTGGTATTAACTAAGACAATAGGAAGCGGATGCAGACCCAAGCGTTTCCAAGTCATTGCTTCCAGCAATTCTTCAAAAGTACCAATTCCTCCAGGCAAAGACACGACGCCATCAACACCCTCAATCATCATCCGCTTTCTTTCATGTAAGTCATTGACCACAATTAAATCATCGAGTCCAGTATGGGCTCTTTCAATAGTGTTTAAAAATTCAGGTAGAATCCCAGTAATTCTCCCTCCATGTTTAATGGCACCATCAGCAAGTGCACCCATTGAACCAGCCGAACTACCTCCATAAACTATAGATATATTGTTTTGTGCCAGCAGGCTGCCTACTTCAAAGGCAGCATCTCTGTAAACCTTATCACATTGATTACTGGATGCACAATAGACACAGACTTTGCTGAGTGGAGCTTTAGATGAGTCAATCATAAGTCAAAAGAGCTTCAGTAACTGGTCCAGCAAACGAATTAACAATCAAGGAACCGAAGATGGAAAATTAATAATCAGAAAGTCAAAATTGTATTTACCTATAGGAGTTCGTCAAGTCCAATGTCAACTGACGGAGAGGACTGGGTAATACGACCAACTGAAATGAAATCAACACCAGTGTGTGCAATATCACCAATCGTCTCAAGAGAAACACCACCAGATGCTTCTAATGGGATTTTATGATTTACTATCTTGACCGCTTCAACCAAGGTGGATAAATCCATATTATCTAAAAGTAGCATATCTGCTCCAGCTTCCAGGGCTTCCTTGACTTGATCAAGTCGATCACATTCAACTTCCACTTTAACTAAAACGGGTATGTTTTCTTTGACTTTCTTGACGGCTTCTTTCAGCCCACCACAGAGAGCAATATGGTTATCTTTAATCATTACTCCATTATCAAGTCCGAGCCTGTGATTTTGCCCGCCTCCACAAGTTACAGCGTGTTTTTCAAGAATTCTTAGTCCAGGGGTTGTTTTTCTGGTATCCAAAAGTTTTGCGTTTGTATTGGAAATTTTTGCAACATATTTAGCAGTTTGAGTTGCAATACCAGACATATGTTGCAGCAGGTTGAGTGCGGTACGTTCCCCCATCAGGATATTGCGGGCAGGACCTTCGATTGTTGCAATAACATCCCCGGCTACAAGACTATTTGAATCCTGAGCTGCAATTTCAATGTCGCAATTAGGTTCGCATTTTCTGAAAATATGAAGTGCCGCATCAATCCCGGACAGAATTAGATCTTCCCGTGCATTTAATGAAAAATTTCCGTATGTATTTTCATCAATCAAAATAGTCGAAGTTAAATCATAGTGACCAATATCCTCTTTTAGAAAAAGATTTAAATTATCTTTGATCATTTCAATATTATACATAGGCAAACATCATGTTTAGTTGATAATCACTGAATTATTGAAGATTTTTTCTTTAGTTTTAAATAATAAATGAGTAAAAAACCAATCACCAGACCAACAACTGTGATCCAGCCCAGCTCCATAAATGTACAAAAACCTCCTGTAAAAAACAATAATCTTGCATAAAATGGCAAGCTACTGAACAGATAACCTTCAGAACCTATGGCAATGAAGATAACCCCACAAGTCACACTGACAATCACAAAAATAATGTCTGAAATTGAACCAAGCAAAAGAAGTTCCTGATTAAAAATAAAACTGAAAGGTACAAAAAACGCTACAATCGAAAAAACAACTGCATTTAAGGCAATAGAAAGAGGATTAGCATCAGCTATTGCTGATGCAGCATAGGCGGCTACTGCAACTGGAGGAGTCATAGCTGACATCACTGCATAATATAGTAAAAATAAATGTGCAGAAAGAATAGGAATTCCGATGTCATTCACAAAAACAGGACCGATCAAAACTGCTGCTAAAATGTAAGCACTAGGCGTGGGCATGCCTAACCCAAGAATAATGGTCAGAATTGCACCACAAACCAATGCAGGAAAAACATTGTTTTCAGAAAACAGGAAAACAAAATAAGAAAATTTGGTTGCTAATCCAGTCATTGTAATTCCACCAATGACTAACCCTGCCGCAGCACATGCGCCTGTAACACTAACCATCCTGATAGTAGTAGCCGCAAGACATTCATGAAAAGACTTAACGGTAATGCGTGTATCTTTTTTGAATTGTGAAACTACTATAAGTGCAAGAGTGCCAAATACAGCAACATAAGTTGGAGAATATCCTTTGACTAAAGCAATGATCATTGCAATCAAAGGGACAAGGAATACCCAGCCAAATGCAAGGGTTTCTTTTAAATTTGGTAATGAATCAGTCTGCATTGGATTTAATCCAAGTTTTAATGATCGCAGATGTACCTGTATGTAAACCCCCAGATAATAAAGGAGTGCAGGGATGAGTGCTGCAATAATGATCTGAGAATATGGAATTCCAGTAAATTCAGCCATGATGAATGCTGCAGACCCCATAATAGGAGGCAAAAGGCTCCCTCCGGTTGAAGCAGCAACCTCAACTGCACCAGCTAAAGTTCCTGAGTAACCAAGGCGTTTCATCATTGGGATGGTTATGGAACCTGTTGTAACTACATCAGAAGTAGGGCTCCCGGAAACAGTACCAAAAAGTGCGGAAGAAAAAACGGCAACTTTTGCAGGTCCACCTGGACTTTTGCCTGAAATAAGAGCAGCAATATTGAAAAAGAAGTCCCCTCCCTTTGCTTTCTCAAGAAAAGTTCCAAACATAACAAAAACAAAAGCATAAGTCGCTGCTACTCTTATAGGTATACCAAAAAGGCCGTCTGAGGTAAAAACACTAATGTCAAGAAAATGATCTAAGGTTATTTCACCGTGTCTTAATGGCCCTTCAAAATAATCTCCATAAAGATTATAGAAGATGAATAAAATAACAATGACCATGAGTCCTGCGCCAACCGTTCTCCTTGTTGCTTCAAGTGTTAACAGGATTATTAGTACAGAAAAAATCCTTTGGAGGGAAGACAAGTCAGTAAACAAACTGATCCTTGTTGAAATTTCAGGAATGCTTAAAACGAAATATATTCCAACAATAAGACTGCATGTTGCCAGAATAAAATCTATTGCGCTTGGTGTAGTTTTATCGGCAGTTGAAGAACTGCCAATCAGAACAAAAACCAGGACTAGCATTAATGAAAGGAATATTATAGAAAGCGCTAGAACATCTATTGAAGACAATGTTGCTTGATAGGTTGTCCAAATAGCAACAGTTGCGGCATAGCCTTTTACTGCTTGACCAATCCAACCATCTAATTCCCGTCTGACTCCAGTAGAAAAAGACAGAAAACCCAAATAATTGATCAATCGTCTCAAGATTAGTTTTTCAATGATTTACTTAATGAACTGAAGCGATTAATCTTGAATTGATTTACTACTCAATTTAATTCGAATAAATCAAATTAATCGAATTTATTATATCAATCTGAAGCCCCCGTTCATTAAGTAAAAAACGAAAGGGGACTTATCAAGTTTAATTTTTTGCAGTCAAGATTAACAGATTATGAATGGATCTTATGATGTTATTTTAGTCCCTTTTCTTTATAAGCTTTTATTGCACCGGAATGATAGGGTAATTCGTTCATTGAAGCCATAAGCTTGGTAGTAAACCCTTTCATTGCTTTATGTACACCTCTCATTTTGTCAGAGTGACCTAACATCGCCTTTGTGATCTGATAAGCTGATTGTTTACTCATACCTTGATTTGCAATTAAAACAGCTCTAGAAGAAAAAGTGTTAATATCTCTGTCTAACCATGGATATGAATCCGACTTAATAGTCCAGGGTTTCTGTCCAAATTGTTTGGAGATGTCTCTGATGACATTATCCGGAACGTTAAGCAGAGTAATCGGTACAGCTTTTGCGATAGCCCTGATAGAACGGTGGTTAACAAAAATTGAATTGGAAAGCATATCCGCCCTCCGGTTACTCATGATCTTTGCAGCATTTTTCGAGGCTTGAAATTCAACCTTGCCGCCCCACGATTCGATATCTTTAATACTGATTCCAAGGCTCTTTAATGCTGCCTCACCTAATTGAGATGGAAGAATACCTCTTCGATTCAGTAGGAGTCGTACTGGAGGTTTTTTCTTTGCTAAATCTTCCAGACTGCTAAGCCCGTATTTATCAGAAAATTCTTTTGTGATCAACCACTGCATTGGTGCCCAATCATAAAGAACTGAAAGTACTCTGAAATTTTTTTCTGGTGATGTGAAAGGTGCCAAGCCTTTTCTAGCAATCACTCCTTCACCTACATGTATGATACCCAGTTCACACTTCTTTTCTTTAACTTGTTTGATATTGGCATAACCACCACTGGATGTTTGGTATGTGACTGTTGACCCAGGAGATGCTGCTTTTAATGTTGCATCCAGTCCTGCGCCAAGAAGGGACCACAATCCTCCAGGACTGGCTCCGCAAACAGTCAGGTTCATTCCTGCGGCATTTCCTATGCCTGGAAGAAGAAGTGCAGTGAAAGCAACAACTGCAAATTTTTTAATAATTTTTATTTTTATTAACATAATTCCTCAAATTATTTGGAGTAAAACTTAATCAATAAATGGTTGAATTGTACCCAATCCTGATCCATCTGAAAAAACAACTGTGAGATGACTAACACGCAGTTCTTGAAATGAAATAGGCGGGTCTCTCGAGGCATTAATCCTTATCTTAATTAACAAATGTGATTTTAAATACATCTTATTGTCTTGAAGGGGATTAATATTTTCTTAAATACAATACGATCGTCTAAACCAGCAACAGACTTGAAATTATGACCAAAATCCATTCTATTTACATCAAGTTGAATAATGTTTTATAAGGAAATAAAATAATGGTCAAGGGAAAATATCATTTCCAATCCATCCTGTTGTGACTAACTTTTGGTGATTTGAAATTCTATCTCAAGTGAAAGTTATGGGTTGAGTGCAGTTAGAATATTTCCCTTGATTAGTTGAAATTCAGGTGTAGAATGCGCGATTAGGTCATCTTTCGAAGCTGGATGCTGCGAAAGATTTTTCATGAAGGCTGTCAGTAATAACTTTCCTCGAGACTTTTCAGGGGAGTGTCTACACGGCAGTTTTTATGTATTTTTCTCTAATTGAATAAAGGAGTTCATATGGCACATTATTTATGTCAAGCATCATACACATCAGGATCCTGGGCAGCCCAGATCAAGAAACCTGAGAACCGGATAGAGCAGGTAGGGAAAATGTTTGCCTCGAAAGGAGTGAAATTCGTTTCCGGATACTACTCATTTGGTGAGTTTGACCTTTGCCTGATTGTGGAAGGTCCGGATAACGTAAGTACGGCGTCTGCACTTATTGCAGCTGCTGCAGGAGGAGCTATTTCGAAAATCCAGACCACCGCCCTATTGACGTCCGAAGAAGGACTTGAGGCAATAAAAGGAGCTGGTTCCGTTGAATACAGGGTGCCGGGGGCTTGAATGCTCTGAACACTTTGAAAAGCAGTCAGTCCAGATGGTTGGCTCTTTCAGATAATCATAAAAAAGCAGGCACTAAATGCAGTCTGTTTTTATTTAATCATTAAATCTTTTAACCAAAATAAAAGAGGCTTTATGGATACTCAAAAGAACCTGATGATGTTTACCATTGTCATTTCAGCTATTTATGGAGTTTGGGCCATTTTTGCTCCGGGGCACATTATGAGCACCTATGGTACGCCGGAAGAATTAGTTAATCCGATTGCCCTGAGTATTGTCATGCTGTTCGGTGTATCTGCCTGGGTTGTCGCTATTCTTGGTTGGCACATCAGGGCGACTGTAACAGAAGAAAACGTCGAGAAAGCTATGAGCTATTTTGCTCTAGCATGGCTACTCTACGGACTTCACGGCGTCCTTTCAGAAAAGGTGTTTACCTGGCCGGAAGGTCTTGAACCACCAACCTTTTCAGAATCGACCATTGGAGGAATAGTATTCCTCGTTTTGAGTGTTGTTTATTACATATTTCGTAAACCAAAAAGCAGCTGAAAAACAAACAGAAACTCACCTTAAGGGGGACTTCGGTCCCTCACCTCCTCTTTAATTACTCAAGAATTAATATATTTTTGAACTGGCATACTGATCTACAACGTCCCACTGTGCTTAGATTATCAGTAAGCCCGAAGAAAAGTCTACAGGCTATCATATGTGTTGATACAATTCGATGTTTTTTCACTTGGTACAAATCATTAATTTAGAAGAATATTGCCCACTTGAAGAAACTGAATGATCTTTGCAAAAAAAATTAATTTTTTACTTGACAAGAGTTAGTCAAGTGACTAAAATTGTTAAAAATTAGTCAATCAACTAAATGAGTATATGTCTGAAAAAACGAAACAAAAGATCCTCGATGGTGCACGCAAAAGTCTGGTCAAGGAGGGTCACCGACGCTCAACGATCAAAGTCATCGCGAATTATGCCGGGGTCAATCACGGCTTGGTGCATCACTATTTCGGTTCCAAGGAAGAGTTGATGGTGGCCTTGATTCAACATCAATCACAGCAAGTTCTTCCGGTAATATTCCGCGACCATCCGGAGTGGTTAGTGGAACTTCAGCAAGGCCGTCGCCCAAAAGATCTGGTAAAAATGAATCAGAAGCAACTTGGAGAATTAATGCGCACAGGGATGGATCGTTTTTTTTCTGTTTACGATGATTTTGACAAGATCCTCAGTGAATTTGTAGCCATGAGTGCAGAGATGCCAAAAGTTGCAGGTAAGTTAAGGGGGGTTCTCAGAAAGCGTAGAAAGCTCTTGGGATTGATTTTCGACAACAACAATCCTGGATTTGCAACTCTCATGATGGCTTCCCTCACTGGATTGCTTTTGCACTACCGTCTGGATCCGAAGATTGCCATCAAGGAGGCTAGAGTATTATTACGTCAAAAATTATTTGATCAACCACTCAGATAACAGAACCATGAAAAAAATGATACAAAAAATTGAAGCAGGGTTTGAACAAATGGGGCGCTGGATCTACTCTCATCCAAAACGGGTGATTCTGGTAATGCTGTTGTTTTTTGCAAGTTTAGCTTCGAATCTTCCTTCGATAAAGGTTGACACGTCAACCGAGGCATTTTTCAGCAAAAACGATCAAACCAGGATTGCCTACGACAAGTTCCGTGAGCAATTCGGACGTGACGAAATTGTACTGGCGCTCATCCATCCGAAAAAGGTTTTTGACCGAGAATTTCTAGAGAAACTGAAAGCCTTCCATGAGGATCTTGAGGCAGAGGTTCCACATCTGGATGAAGTGCAGAGCCTGATCAACGTGACCGCCATACGAGGAGAGGAAGGTGAACTGATCATCGAGGAACTAATGGAAGACTGGCCTGAAGATGATAAAGGTGTCAAGGATTTAAAGGATCGTGTGCTGAGCAACAAGTACTACCGCAACTTTCTGGTTTCAGAGGACGGGCAATACACAACTGTGGTGGTTCGATCCAATGCTTTTTCCGATGTTGGCAAAGGGATGGATCAAGATGAAATGCTGGAAGATGGATTCGCAGAGGAAGAGGAGGCCTCTATTTCCGGTGATGATAAATCTCAGTTACTGACCGAAGAACAAAACGGTGAGTTCGTAGAGGCCATACAGTCTTTGGCTGAGCGTCACCGCAACGAGGATTTCCCTATCGACCTCGGCGGTTCTCCAGTGATGGTCCATGACCTGAAAAAGGGCATGTTCTCTGACATGCCAGTTTTCGTGCTGGCATCTCTGGTGGTGATCGCCCTGCTTCTGGTTCTGCTTTTCCGTCGTCTCTCAGGTTTGGTGCTTCCCATTCTTACCGTGATTCTTTCACTGCTGAGCACTTTGGGTCTGGTGGCTGCCACAGGTACCAAGCTGACGATTATTTCTCAGATCCTTCCTTCATTTCTGCTTGCAGTTGGAGTGGGTTATTCAGTCCATTTGCTGGTCATATACTACCGCCATCTGCGCGACCAAGGAGACAAAGAGGAGGCGATTTCTTTTGCAATGGGCCATTCGGGGCTGGCGATTCTTATGACCAGCCTGACCACGGCTGGTGGCCTCTTTTCATTTGTTCCAGTGAAGGTGGCGCCAGTTTCTGATCTTGGTTTATTCGGAGCCGCAGGCGTACTGATCTGCGTTTTCTTCACACTGGTTCTCCTGCCAGCCCTGCTTTCGGTGCTTCCTGGGGATAAAACTCCAGAGGATACAGAAAAGGTAGCTAGGAAGGAAGGACATCAAACTGGATATTCATTTGCAGATCGGGTGCTCAAAGGCTGTGGAGATTTTGCTGTCAATCAGCCCTGGAAGGTTATAGGAATCAGCCTACTGATTGCTATAATGTCGTCGTTCGGTGTCACTCAGCTTCGTTTTTCACATAATCCAGTTGCCTGGTTGCCTGATGATAATTCTCTTCGAAGTGCCACCGATGCGATCAACGATCACATGAAAGGCAGTGCAGCCCTTGAACTGGTTGTCGAACGTAGTGAGGAAAATGCGGTCAAGGAACCGGAATTCATGAAACGTCTTGATGAGTTCAATCGTTTTTCCGAAGGGACAAGCTACAACAGAATTTCTGTCGGGAAATCCTCATCCGTTGTCGACGTGGTAAAGGAAATCAACCAGGTACTCAACGAGGACCGAGAGGAATACTACCGGGTGCCTCAGGACCGGGAAATGATAGCCCAGGAACTCCTGCTGTTCGAAAACGGCGGTACTGAAGATCTAGAAAATCTTGTCGATACACCTTTTTCCAAGGCACGTGTGACGCTCAAGACAACTTGGGTAGATGCCAACCAATACACCGGACTTCTGCTCAAGCTGGAAAAAAAGATTGAGGAACTGTTTGGGCAGGAAAAGTCATATGTTGTCACCGGACTCATTCCGATCATGGTCAAAACAATCACCTTTCTTATGGAAG
>Ga0209752_1001707_pt1 | contig 10456 bp, 9 predicted proteins | sample METZYME_3_250m_FD_187548 | JGI IMG/M metagenome (GOLD analysis project Ga0209752, IMG submission 187548) | Marine microbial communities from oxygen minimum zone in mesopelagic equatorial Pacific - METZYME_3_250m (SPAdes) (version 2) | ecosystem: Environmental > Aquatic > Marine > Oceanic | place...
CCCATCTAACTTTCCAGCCGTTGAATAAGAACCAATAGCCACTGCTAACAACCAACCCATCAAATGAGTCGGTATTTACTATTACTATATGATGAAGAAATTGTGAAGAGTTTTTTTCAGAGTCATGCTTAGAGCAGGGAGTAGGTACGCTGAAGGGTGCAAGACTGGATTATTCATTGGAGGCGATTACGTTACCCTACCGGACTATGAGTTCATCCCAGTACCAGCCCACCAGCTTGAAATACTGCGCCTCATGCAGGTGCCCGTGTCCCTAGCCGACCAACTAGAAACCGCCGGGCAGCTCGGCCTGGTTATAGACGACATCCTCGGCTACGACCGACAAGGGGCACCGCAAGACGCCGCCGCAGACATGGTCAACTGGGCCAACACCCCCCCGCCAACCGTAGCCCTAGACGCCCTTTAGGCCTAGACACCATGACAGGGAACGCCTCCAACCCCACCATCAGAGCGACCGCCACCATGACCCTAACCCTTCCCAAAGCAGGCCTATGCGCCCTCGAAGCAGCAACCCACGCCGGCGAGTATGTCTAGCAGACATACGAGTCCTGTCGTCACGCTACCCCGGGCTGGGACTGTGGTTGGATGTGGGGAATATTTTTGCGAGGGGAGCGGTCTTGAGGCCTAAGTGATAGAGGTTAGGGTATTACACCTCCCCAACCTCCGGCACAAGCACTACCAACCGCATTCCCCGGTCTACCCTGTCTCCTTCCTGGACCGACACTCGTTCAACCACCCCGTCCCGGGGCGACTTTACTATTTGCTCGGTTTTCATTGACTCGATGATGACTAGGTCTTGGCCGGCTTGGACGGTGTCTTCTGGGGCTACGCGGACGGCTGTTACTACTCCTGGGACTGGGCAAACTATATCGTCGCTGGTTTGTTGGCCATTGCGGCGGGCGCGGGTGGTTGGGGCTGGGAGACTGAAGACGTAGGACTGCCCGGCCAGCCAGACGTGGATCTGTTGTCCGGCGCGACGAACGAGGAATGGGACGGTGCTGCCGTCTTTTAGGCGGACGCGGCCTTCCCAGCGGTCCGGCAACGACGAGGTTATGTCGATGTCAGTTTCAACATCGGCGGCTTGAGTTGGCGACTCAGGCGATGCTGGATTGGCCTCTGGTTCCGGCGGGTGGACTTGCTGCAAACGTCGGGTGGTCATGGGAACATGCTCTTTGGTAGCCCACACCAGGGTCCTTGGGTCTCGCGCGGTGCTGTCAAACCTTGACCCGGTGTACCGTTCTTGTTGGTCCGACAGAAGAGCGCGGCGACCTCCGCGGCGGCCCCGGCCAGGTGGCCCTGTTCCGGCGGGGCTGTCAACTCTGGGTGTTTGAGGATGAACCCGGTATCATAATCGCCCGAGCCGAAGTCTGGATGGGCCAGGGCGCGAAGCAAGAAAGGCATGTTGGTGGTGACGCCTAGCACTGGGAACGACACCAGCGCGGCAAGCATTCGTCCGATAGCCGACTGACGGTCTGGACCCCAGGCCACGAGCTTGGCCAGCATTGAGTCGTAGTACGCGGTTATCTCCTGCCCCCCGGCTACTCCCGAGTCCAGGCGAATCCCCATCCCCGAAGGAGGGCGCCAGGCCAGCAACCGCCCCGTGTCCGGCGCGAAATTGCTATATGGATCCTCAGCGTAGATACGGCATTCTAACGCGTGCCCAGAGGGCCGAATATCTTCCTGAGTAAGGGAGAGGTTCTCCCCGGCGGCGATGCGGGTCTGCCATTCGACCATATCCAGCTTCAGGGTCTCCTCGGTGATGGGGTGCTCAACCTGGATTCGGGCGTTCATCTCGAGGAAAAAATATTCGCCGGTCTGGGCGTCCACCAAGAACTCTACCGTGCCGGCATTGGTGTACCCGACGGACTTGGCCATGGCCACCGCTGATTCGGCCATCCTGTTTCTCAGGTCGTCGTTCAGGGCCGGGGAGGGCGTTTCTTCGATGACCTTCTGGTATCGGCGCTGGACGCTGCATTCCCGCTCCAATAGGTGAATAGTGTTGCCGGAGGAGTCGGCCAACACCTGAAACTCCACGTGCCGGGCCGCTGGGACGTACCGCTCCAAAAACACATGGCCGTCCCCGAACGCCGACGCAGCCTCGCGGCTGGCCGATTCTAGGGCAGGCTCCAGGTCTTGGGCCCGTTCCACAATGCGCATGCCCCGGCCGCCGCCGCCCGCCGCCGCCTTCACCAGCAAGGGAAACCCGATTCCGGAAGAGATGTCATCCGGCTGAGACTCCTTGGGCCGCCACACAGGCGAACTGGGGACGACGGGAACTCCAGCCTGGACCGCGGTCTCTTTGGAACGGATCTTGTCGCCCAAGAGTGCGATGGTCTCGGGGCTGGGGCCAATGAATACTAGTCCGGCCTCGGCACATTCCCTGCTGAACGTCGGGTCCTCTGCCAGAAATCCGTAGCCGGGGTGCACCGCCTGCGCGCCACACGCCACTGCCAGTTGGATGATCTTGTCCCGGTCTAGGTACGTTTCCTCAGCGGTTGAGCCGCCCAAGGCGAATGCCTCGTCCGCCAACGCCACATGGGGCGCGTTTTCATCGGGGTCGGAGTAAACTGCAGCCGTGGCGATACCCATGGCCTGCAGCGTTTGCAGCACCCGGACGGCGATCTCTCCTCTGTTGGCGACCAATACTTTGGAAAACATGCTTACATGCGGAACACGCCCCATATTGACTCGGGAATGGGGACGCTCATGGACGCAGCGATACCCAATCCCACCACGTCACGGGTGTCCTTAGGGTCGATGATGCCGTCGTCCCAGAGTCGGGCCGTGCTGTAATACGGGCTACCTTCTTTCTCGTACTTCTCGATGATCGGTCGTTGCAGGTCTTCCATCTCCTGGTCAGACAGAGTATTTCCTTGGCGCGCTGCCTGGTCGGAACGCACTGACTGCAATACCCCAGCTGCCTGGGGGCCGCCCATGACCGAGATGCGGGAGTTGGGCCAAGACCAGAGGAACCTGGGCTGGTATGCTCTGCCGCACATGCCGTAGTTGCCGGCTCCAAAGGAGCTGCCGATTATGACGGTGAACTTGGGCACGGCGGCGTTGGCCACGGCCATCACCATCTTGGCACCGTCTTTGGCGATGCCCCCAGCCTCGTATTCCCGGCCCACCATGAACCCAGTGATGTTTTGCAAGAACAGCAGTGGGATCCGGCGGTGGGCGCATAGTTCGATGAAGTGGGTCCCTTTTAGCGCGCTCTCCGAGAATAGAACCCCGTTGCTGGCTACGATGCCCACCCGGTAGCCCCAGATGCGGGCGAACCCGCAGACCAGCGTCTCGCCATAATTCTCTTTGAATTCCTGGAATCGGCTCCCGTCCACCACTCGGGCGATGACCTCCCGAACGTCATATTGCCGCCGCGAGTCCGCGGGGATGATGCCGTAGATTTCCTCAGGGTCGTAAAGGGGCGGTTCGGGGTCAAATATTTCCAGACCGGGGTTGCCTGGGTAGACGAAATTTTCGGCTATGTTCCGGGCGATGACTAGCGCGTGCTCGTCGTCCATGGCGTAGTGGTCGGCTACGCCGGACTCCCTGGTATGGACCTCCGCGCCGCCCAGAGTCTCGGCATCGACCTCCTCTCCGGTGGCCGCCCGAACCAAGGGCGGGCCGGCCAGGAAGATGGTCCCCTGATGCCGTACGATCACTACCTCGTCGCTCATGGCCGGGATGTAGGCGCCCCCGGCGGTGCAGGACCCCATGACCACCGCCAACTGGGGAATACTCAGGGCAGACATCTTAGACTGGTTATAGAAGATGCGCCCGAAGTGGTCGCGGTCAGGAAAAACGTCCGCTTGGAGGGGTAGGAACGCGCCGCCCGAGTCCACCAGGTAGATGCACGGCAGCCGGTTCTCCAGGGCGATCTCCTGTGCTCTTAGGTGTTTCTTCACGGTGATGGGATAGTAGGTGCCGCCCTTGACCGTGGCGTCGTTGGCCACTACCACCACTTGTTTGCCGTGGATGCTACCGATTCCAGTAACGATGCCGCCACTTGGGTCCTCACCGTCGTACATCTCCCAAGCGGCCAGAGGGCTGAGTTCCAAGAAAGGAGTTCCATTGTCAAGCAACGCCCGCACTCGGTCCCGGACCAGCATCTTGCCCCGGCTGCGGTGGAGCTCGGCTGCATCAGTGCCCTCCCGCTCCCGAACAGACCTGAGGCTATCACTGAGCTCGGCGGTTAACGACCGCATATGTTTGAGGTTTTCTTGGAAGCCCGTGTCAGTGGTGCGGATATTCGACTCTATTGCGTCCATTGAGTTGGTCCATCGCCTCAGAAGAATCGGTAGCCTGGCCGTGTTGATATATTATGCGTCCAAATGCCGGAAATGCTCAACGCGATTCACCTTGGTTGGCGTTGAGTTTATAATGCTTTGACCCTAAGGGATTTTGTTTGATTAACCAGAACGGGAGAAGATAATGACCACCACAGACTGGGGCAGCATCTACAAAGAGTTGGGCGCCAGGCCGGTGATCAACGCCACCGGGAGCGTGACCATGCTGGGCGGCTCGACCCCCGCCCCAGAGGTCAGGGAGGCTATGGACCGGGCCGACGGAGCTTACGTTCCGCTGATGGAACTTGAAGAGCGCGCTGGCGAGGCCATCGCCAAAATGGTGGGCGTTCCCGCGGCCTATATCACCTCGGGAGCAGGCTCGGCGCTGACCCTGGCCACGGCGGCCTGCATGGCTGGGGACGACGACGCCAAGATCCAACAGCTGCCCGACACCACTGGCATGAAGAATGAGATTCTGATCCAGGCCCGTCAGCACTACTGGTACGACCGTTGCTTGGAACTGGCCGGAGCCAAGCTTGTCGATTTCGGCACGCCCGAGGGCACCACCCGGGAAGACCTCCAAAACGCCATCGGCCCCAACACCACCGCCGTCCATTATTACGCCGTGGCCCAAGAACCCGACCCCAAAGCCCTGTCCTTAAAAGACACGATAGAGATCGCCCACGCCCGGGGTGTACTGGTTCTGGTCGACGCCGCCGGGCAGATATATCCCCTGGACCTGTTTGGTAGCTATGTTCGCATGGGGGCCGATTTCCAATGCACTGCCGCCAAGTACATGGGCTCGGCCCAGTCAACCGGCTTGGCCTTCGGCAGCACCGATATGATTCGCAAGCTGGCCTTGCAGTCCTTCGTCAGCTACGAGGGCAGGCGCATACGTGGCGTAGGGCGTCCCCAAAAAGTGGACCGGCAGGAGATGGTGGGAGTAGTAGCGGCGGTCCGTCGCTGGATGACCATGAACCACGAAGAACGCCTGGCCGACACCGAGGTGAAGTGCCGCAACATGATGGCGCCCCTACAAGCAATTCCGGGCGTCACCGTCCAGCTCAGCGACAACGTCATCGGCCACCAGCCCTACGGCGTGACCATGAATGTAGACGTCGCGGCAACCGGTATATCGGCCCACGATGTGGTGGACCGCCTTAAAGCGGGCGACCCGCCCATCTGGACTAGGGTCAGGGAGGGCGACACCGGCATCATCCTCCACGCATTCGGCCTAAACGAAGGAGAAGACAAAGTGGTGGGGGAACGCATCGCGGCACTGTTCGGAAGATAATTCCAGTTACTGGAGCCGACTGATCTCCTCGGGCAGATAATGGGTGGCCCGGAAGACCCGGTTCACGACAGCGTTCTCGGAGTCTTCGTGGAAGTGGGGGTTGATGTACTCCCAGACGACGTCACCTTCGGACGTGACCTGGAACATCCTGCCGAACATGCCCTCCGTGACCAGCGTATTGCCGTTGGGCAGCCTGCGGGCTCCGGAGATGTAGGGGCTGAAGAAGTTGTAGGCGGGGTTATCGAAGTATTCCCACACGATCTGGTTGGACTTGGGGTCCACCTCAACCACTCTGGAGAAGGGGAGTGGGTGATGGTCGCTGTGGGAGCCGTTGTCGTAAACGAGGACATTTCCGTTGGGCAGCAGACTGGGGTCGTGCTGTTGGGCCAGCACCTCTCCTCCCAACCTCCACACTAACTCGCCTGTGCCCTTATCTATGATTCCGACGGTAGAGATATTCCGAAAGCTGAAGAGGACCCGGTCGTCCGAGATTGGGACCACCGTGTTGCCGTGGCTCCATTCATCTCGGGAGTCGTTGAAGGTGATGATGTCCCGCTTCGGGTCCAGGTGTTCAGTGGCATGCCACTCCCAGACGCGATTTCCCGAGGCATCGACTTCCACGATGACGTCGGCCCACATTCTGTTCTCGCCGGTCACCGGGTTGCCGCCTTGGACTCGCGTCGCCAAAGCTTCAGACACCCGCTCAACGGTCAGGTAGATCGCCCCGCCTGAGGATGTCCGTCTGGCGTCATGGTGATGGTCGATGTCGCGGTGTTCCCAGACCACGTTGCCGTCCCAGTCCACCTCCATCATTACCCCACCCTTGAACCGCTTCCACGATTGGAACCGGTCCCACATATCGTCCTGCAGCTTCCCTCCGTAGAACAGGTTGCCGTTGGGCAGCAGGTACCCGTAGAGCCCGGGCGGATCCGGCATCGCCCAGTGGTGCACCTCTTCGCCGTCTAGGTTTAGCAGATAGACGTCCCCTGGTCCGTTCATGGGAGCGTAAAGCGTATACCCCGGACAGGCCCGCTCCCGGTCCAGAGCGGTCAGTCCGGTCTTGGTGTTCCGCCGGCGCGTCTGGTCATCAATGGTCATATCGTCATCCCATAGTTGGGTTAGGCGTCGTTACTTGCCCCGGAAGATCACGGGGAGCCGGTCAAGGGTGTGCACTGAGTTGTTGGGGCGCCAAACAGGCTCCCCTGTCAGTTCGATGGACCCCACTTTGTTGGCGATGGCGGTCAACACTGCGTCGGCCTCAGCCCGAGCTACGTTCTGGCCGACGCAGCCGTGGATGCCCACGCCCAAGGCCAAGTGGTCTGACGGCCTGCGTTCGATGTCGAACCTGTCCGCATCCGGGTAATGGCCTTCATCAAGGTTAGCCGAGCCTAGTACGCAGAGGATCTTGGTGCCCTCAGCGATCTTGGTTCCGCTGACTTCAGTATCCACGTTGGCCGTGCGGCAGAATGAGTGGACTGGCGACGTATAGCGCAGCGTCTCTTCAAAGGTCCAAAGCGCCATCTTTGGGTCCTGCTTGAGACGTTGAAACTGGTCTGGGTTGTTGGCCAGGCACCAGATCGCGCTGCCCAGGACTGCAACGGTGGTGTCGACGCCGGCAGACAGAAGGGAGCGCACCAACAACCCGGCCTCTTCCTCGGTGATCTCGCCGGTATCGGACGCAGCATAGATCGCTGCGCCGAAGCCCCCTGGTTTCAGCCGGTCCCGCCGGCATTGCTCCATGATCCAGGGGACAACTCCGGGCCCTTTGGCCATGGCGTTGCGACGCAGGTCGTTGTCGGGGCCCAGGGCGTTGAAGACCATATCGCCGTAATCAACCAGCCTTCGGTCGCGTTCCTGCAACCCCACTGCGTCCGGGAACACCGTTATCGAGTAGGTCTCCGCCAGTTCTTCCACAGCCTCGAAGGTGCCCTTATCTAGGAGTTCATCGATCAGGTTTTCGGCATATTCCCGGAAAGATTCGCCAAGCTGCCTTACCGCCCTTGTCGAAAGGGCGCGCTCAATCACTATTCGCGCCCTGGTGTGGTCGGGCGGGTCCTTCTCTAGGACGATGCTTGGGGGCCGCCAGGGTTCCTCAAGGCTGAAGTCTTGGAGCCCGACCCCACGCGAGGAAACGAACCGCTCCCAATCGGAGAAGACCTCTTTCGTCTCGTCATACCGTCCACAGGCCAAGATGGAATATCGGGGGATATAGGCGAAGGGGCCCTTCGAGCGCAACTCGCCATAGTAATCCGCAGGGTCGGTGAGGATCGCCGGATCATATGGGTCGATATTCCATACCGGAACATCTGCCGGAACGTCGATCTCTTTATGGCCTTCGATCATCGTCAAGCCATCCCTTCAACTATTAGACGGGTTTATTCAGAGGATAATACCTGATTTAGCCGAATGGTTTTTGAGGGAAGCAGCGGTCTAAAAATCATAACCAAACCACTTTTCTGTCTCCTGCATGCCTGCACGGGAGATCCAAGAACGCGGATTGCGTCTCCGCCTGAACGCACACCGCTCTCACACTACGTTATGGCTATTTTAGTAAATATTGGTCCTAACCGCCAAATACAGGTTCGAGTGTGGGGCCTTATAGAGCGGAGCCGTACTCACAATTTCCTTGGCTGTTCTCGCCACCGTACTGTCAGCATCAGTGGTGTCCCACTCAGACCGTGATCGAAATGGAAGTGACAACTCCAAAGTCTGGATTGTCACTCCTCTTGGGCCGCTAATCAAACCATCGTCGGTACGGAAGGCAACCCGGCCCGATAGCCGCCGCGGCGCCTCCTTACATCATAATAGAGGCGATCCCGAATCAAGGACAGCATGTGGACCGGCAATCTGAGATTCTGAGCTCTATCCAGGCAATGTCAGGCTCATATTCGGAATACGTAGCTTCGACTTTGGCCGATCCAACAACACAGCTAGTCAGTTTTGTCAGCTCCCGGAACTCTGGCTTTTATGGTTCATCGCAGTGTGGTTTAGCAGCCTGGGGCTAGTATTAAAAAATTACCAGCAGCGAAAAAACTAAAGGCCCCCGGCTAACGCCGGGGGCCTTTTTGCGTTCCCTAATGAGACTCCACCGCAGCCTATGTTGGCCACGGATGTTCTTCCTCCGGTGGCGGAGGTGAACCTGGCGGGGCCGGTTCCAGCCAGTCTTCGGAGATGGTCTCGGTGATCCCGTTATCAACGGTAACGTAATACTCCGGCGGAACATCGGGTTCCCTCTCCAGGAAGGTGCCGGCCCAGTCCTGAAACAGTTGAGGCGCAATGATTGCTAGAGAGCCTTTGGCGCCCTCAGACGGGGGCCTGAAGACACCGCCGTCGCGGGCCTTGACCAGCACCCGTTGGTCAACTTTATAGATGTGCTGTCTTATCACCATAGGGCCGTCTCCCTATTTTTGCTAGGTACACGATCGTACATGATGGTGTTCGAACGGAATCTTGGCCGGACCGGTTAATGCATTGGCGAGAAGCTGGCCGGCACCATGATCTTGTTCTCTTGGCGAACGCGGCCAGGTGCTCCGGAGGGCCAGCCCTCGATCTTTTTCCCCCGTATCTCGGCCCGATGGTTCAGGTCTTTGTAGGGCCAGATGTGCATCCACCTGTTCAGGCCACCGAACTCTGTGAACATACCGGCTGCCAAGGGCGAATGTTTCTCGCGTTCGGGCAGGGATGCCTCCCAGCGCTTGAGCAACTCCGGGATGGAGCCCGGCTCGTAGGTGTAGGTCCGCATCTCATAGATGTCGCCCAGCGCCTGGTCCCCGCCCATGGGCTTCATGAACGGGGCGGGGTTCCAGATCTCTGAGTTCATGTTTAGGATGTTGCCTGGGGTGATCTTGGGCGGCCAATTGGGATCTTTCCCCGCTGCCGCTCGGACACTGTCGCGCTCCTCCAGGTTTTCATAGCCCCAAACGTGGATGATCTGGTTCAGCGGGCCGATCTCAGTGTGCCAGAATGCGGCGATGGGCCCATACTTCTCGCGGTGGGGAAGGGCCTCGGCGAAGGCTTCTTCCGCCTGGGGAATGGCTCCGGGCTTCAAATCATAGGTGCGTACTTCGTAGATCATCTCGCTCTCCGTAGCAATATTTTCTGGTTATTTGAGTGACTATCATATCCCACTCAGCTTCCCAGCCGCCAGTGTATCAAAACCGGAGGAGTGATCTATGTGTGCCAATTTCTAGATTCAGGATCCGGCGAAATCTAGATTGGTCGCAGGCGGGACAATTTGTGGCCGGAGTAACTTTAGGCGTGACCAGCGATTTGTCGGCTGCTGAATCTAATCCCTGGTGCGGACTCCGTCGCGGCGAGTGCGCTTGCGGTCTAGGGCGGAGAGGTCCATCTTTCGCAGGCGGAAGTTCTGGGGAGTGACCTCAAGCAGTTCATCGTCTGAGATGAATTCCAGAGCTTCCTCTAGGCTCATGATCACCGTGGCGTTCAGTCGCTTCGCCACGTCGGCCGTGGACGAGCGCATGTTGGTCAACTTCTTCTCTTTGCAGACGTTAATCTCGATGTCGCCTTCGCGCCGGTGTGAGCCGACGATCATACCTTCGTAGACCTGGGTGCCCGGATCGACGAAGGTCTCGCCCCGTCCTTGGGCGTTCAGCAGGCCATAAGTGACGGCAACACCGCGCTCCGAAGCCACCAACACGCCGCCCGGTTGGGCCTTGATCTCTCCTTCCATGGGTTCGTAGGAGGTGAAGATGCTGCTCTTTACTCCGTCGCCACGGCAAGTCCGGAGAAAGAAAGAATTGAATCCAATCAGTCCGCGGGTGGGAATCTTGTATTCCAGGTGAACGTAGCCATTGTCGTCATAGCGCATGTCGCGCAGTTGGGCCAACCGGCCCGCCAG
>Ga0209752_1001711_pt1 | contig 10436 bp, 7 predicted proteins | sample METZYME_3_250m_FD_187548 | JGI IMG/M metagenome (GOLD analysis project Ga0209752, IMG submission 187548) | Marine microbial communities from oxygen minimum zone in mesopelagic equatorial Pacific - METZYME_3_250m (SPAdes) (version 2) | ecosystem: Environmental > Aquatic > Marine > Oceanic | place...
TCAGCAGCAAAATTGATAATATAATTCGGCTGATATTCGGTGAATAACCTTGAAACCAATTCCGCATCGCAGATATCACCATGCACAAATATATATCGGGGATCCTGTTCAAAAACTGCAAGATTTTTCTGATTTCCTGCATAGGTCAGTTTATCCAGATTGATTACACTTTTGGGTTTTGTCTTTTTCAATAAATACTGGATAAAATTTGCTCCGATAAAACCACATCCTCCGGTGACAAAATAAACGGTTTTCATTTTTGAACTCTGTATGCTGGTAATAATGATGGTCCTAGTTCTGTTAATGAAGGCAGTGCCAAATCCTTTTCAGAAATAATTGGATTAGTTATTTGCCAATTAATATGAATGGATGGATCATTCCATTTTATTCCATGTTCATCTTCCGGATGGTAGGTTTCGGTACATTTATATTGGAAGATTGCAGTATCAGACAAGACAGCATAACCATGGGCGAATCCTTCCGGGACATATACAATATTAAAATTTTTATCAGATAACACTATACCAAAATACTGCCCGAATGTGGGAGATCCATGCCTGATATCCAATGAGATATCATAGACCTTACCCAGTGTAACTTGAATTAATTTCCCCTGGGGATATTTGAGCTGATAATGAAGTCCTCGCAATGTGTTTTTTCCTGACAATGCCTGATTATCCTGTACAAAATCTGAAGGGATTCCAAGTGATTTAAAAAGTGGTTTGTTATAACTTTCAAAAAAATAACCACGTTTATCATCGTGTACATCCGGATGAATGACAACTAATCCATTCAATTGTGTTTTTTCAACTTTCATTATTACTTTGTTTCCATTGGCCGACCAACATTATCAAAAGAAAATCCATTTTTTTGTAATTCATTCCGGGAAAGAATGTTTCGCGTATCAAGGATAATCGGAGATTTCATGAGATTCTTTAGTGTCTTTGCGTCCATGGTTCTGAATTCGTTCCATTCTGTCATCACTGCAACGGCATCTGTCTCTTTTACTGCTTCTTCCCAGGTTTTACAATATGTGATCTGCGGATAAAATTCAGCAAAGCTGGTATTTGCCTCCGGATCATATGCTTTTACTTGCGCACCTGCCTTCAGTAATGATCCTACCATTTCAAGAGAAGGTGATTCCCTGACATCATCCGATTTGGATTTGAATGCTAAACCTAAAATACCAATTGTTAATCCTGAAAAATCTCCAGTTAAAGCCTGAAGTTTTTTTACCATTCTTTTCTTTTGATGAGCATTTGTTTCTATGGCTGCCTGAATAGTACGCATGGGCACATTTTTATTCTGAGCCATAGAGACGAGAGCGCTTGTATCCTTTGGAAAACATGAGCCTCCAAACCCAGGCCCCGGGTGGAGGAATTTCGGACTTATTCGTCCATCAGATCCCATAGTTTTTGCTACAACGTGAACGTCAGCACCAACCTTTTCACATAAAGCGGAAATTTCATTAATATAACTGATTTTTAACGACAGGAAGGCATTGCTGGCATATTTTATCAATTCAGCTGTTTCCACTGTTGTATGTACAATAGGCGTTTCATTGATATACAACGGACGATATACATCTCTCATCACCTCAAATCCCCAATCCGACTCTGTTCCGATTACCAAACGATCCGGCCAGAGAAAATCTTTCACAGCAGATCCCTCACGCAAAAATTCCGGATTGGAGACATAATCAAATTCCATTTTTTCAGGATTATTCTCATTAATGATTGACGTAACTAATTTTCCGGTGCCTATCGGAACAGTGCTTTTTGTACAGACCACTTTTCTATTATTCAAATTTTGTCCGATTGTTTTTGCCACTGCTTTCACAGCAGAAATATCTGCTTCACCATTTTCGCTTTGCGGTGTACTAACCGCAATAAAAATTACCTCTGAATCACGGATTATTTTTCCAACATCTATTGAAAAGGACAACCTTTCTGCTTTGGTGTTACGTTCAACAAGTTCATCCAATCCGGGTTCATAAATCGGAATTTTACCAGTTTGAAGCACCTTAATCTTTTCTTCATCAATATCTGCACAAATTACCTTATGTCCAAAGTCAGATATCCCCGAACCGCTGACTAACCCGACGTATCCTGTCCCAATAATTGCTATGTGTCTCATACCATTCCTTTAGTATTAGAATAAAAAGTTATTGATATTCTGAACTAATCAGAAACATATTTTTTACATTAGGCCTGCTCTTCGACGCAGGCTCCACTCAACAGTTAACAGAACAATAAATCCTATTAATATCCACCATTCATTATGTGGTTCTATATAAACCACTTTTCGTTTTGTAATTGTTCGTTGTTCAATGTGGTCAATAAGTTCATTTCGTGAATCCCAGTGAAAATAATTTCCACCCGTTTTCAATGAGATTTTTCTCAACAGGTTATCATTGAGAAAGACTTTATTAAGTTCAATCTGACTTTCTTTTACAATAAATACCCCTTTTTGGGAAGAAGTGGCATTTTCATTTTGAAAAATAATTTCGTAGCCATAGGTACCTGGTTTGGATGCCCATAATTGTCCTTCCCACCGCTGAAAAGTTGGGTTATATCTCAATTCTGTTGAATTAATTGTATTTTTCCCGTGCTGTAAGGTAATTGCAGCGTGGGATGCGGGGGATACTTGTCCAATTTTATTTCCCATTACTTTTATTAATTCTCCCTGCTGGTATGAATCTTTATCCAATCGAAAATACATATCGTTATCTCCCGTGGTCCTCATAAGCCACCCAAAAAACCCATTCCAGATCCCTGCAAACATGTCGGATCTTCTGGTACCTGTTAACTTATAATAAAGTGTATGAAAATCCGGGGTTGTCCAAACAACTGTCCGTAAGAATTCCACTTCTCCAATAAGGAGTACTGGAATTTGTTGGGGTGATATTAAGTTTGCCAATGATTGCATCGTTTTTTTTGTACTAGAAACCTGAAGTCCAGGTTTCAGAGGTGGGAGTTCGGTCTGATCAATGGAATAAAGAGGAACCTCATTTTGTGGAAAAATTGGATAATTCATTATTGTTTCATTGAATGACCATCGGTAATATTTTTCACCATTAACTTTTGTTTCTAACGATTTTAAATGAAAAAAGGGAAAAAAAGATTTTGCAGATAATGGATCTACGCTTGGACCAATAATCCATGCCAAAGCTGTTTTTTGAGCCACAATCTTTTTTGCAAAAAACCGCTGCCATTGTGAAGAAACAGATTGAATAGGATAATTATCAAGGACGATTAGATCGTATGAAGTTTCCCAGAATTTTTTTATAGCTGGCTGGAATGAATCATTGATAAAAATAAAATGATCAATCTTAATTCGTGGTTGATTATTCATCATCATTTTCATCACAGAAGTATTATAATTCGGTGCACCGGTAAGTAACGCGACCCGGTATCTATTTTTCAGGATTGTTAAATGAAAGGATTGGCGGTTATTTTGGACATTTATTTCATTCTCAAGAGAAGAAACCTGAACTTGGTATGCAATTTCCCCTAAGTCATCTGGTTTAAATCGAAAATGTACATCTGACTGTACACCGTCACCCTGGATTTTCATGAACCGTGAGCCAATTATTTTCTTCTCTTTCGATAAAGTTATGTTTATTCCTTCATTTGCAGTAATACCTGTTGCTACAACAACCACTGTTGCTTCCACATCCTCACCTTTAATAGCAACGGTTGGTACATCTATTGATTTTATGGCAATATCCACAAGAGGTGTGTCCTCTCCAACGCCAATGATGTGAATTGGTACATGGATTTCCGATGAAGTTTGTACTGGGTCTAAGCCATGGGTGATTTGGCCATCTGTAAATAAAATTACTCCTGCAAGATTATCTTTCTCTTCCTCTTTTATTGAATTCAAAACGATTCCAAGATCAGTTGAGGAACCTCCTGCATTTAATGGTTCATACAAGTCGGTATGGATTACCTCATTTGAAAAATGAAAACGATCAATCACAGTTCCTTTGTCTTCTATTTTGTTCAAAATTTCTTTTATTTCTTCGTTCAGAGTTGTTAATGAGTAGGCCTGGTGGTATCCCATACTCATCGAATTATCAGTATAAACATCCCACTTCAGGGGATGTTCCTTCGATGTTTCCCGGGTGATTTTTGGTTGCAGGAGACTGAATAAAAGCAAACTGAATAAACCAATTCTGATTAGCACAGGAATTCTCACCTGATGAATAGGCCAGAGTTTAAAAATACTCCAAAGAGAGAAGGAACATACCCCTAATAACAATCCCCAAAACCAAAGATCGGGAGGTCGAAGAAATTCAAGAGACATAGTTTAAGAGTAGGTGGGAAAAAAGTGGTGTTGTTTCATGGTGCTGAACTGAATCATAAAACCTGAATTTAGACTTGGAGTTGTAAATTAGGTTTGATCCCAAAATTTATGGGGGAAGTATATCCTGCTTTCAATTTTAGTTCTCCCAAAAAAGCAACCATAGCTGCGTTATCAGTACAATATTCCAAACCAGGGAAACTCAATGAAATTTCGGGCAACATCTGATGCGCCTTCTCTCTTAGTTGATTATTTGCAGCCACACCACCTGCTATGACACATGTTTTGACATGTGTAATCTCCAAAGTTTGTTTCAATTTATGAATCAATACTTCAATGATTGCATTTTGATAGCTGGCGGCAACATCTTCTATGCCTATAGTGCCATCAGATTCATCAAAATGATCCATATAATAAAGCAAGGATGTCTTCAGTCCACTGAAACTGAATTCAATTGCATTGGTTTTCATAAATGACTTCGGAAAATCTATGGTTTTTGGATTTCCATTACGTGCTAATTTTTCGATCTCAGGTCCTCCCGGATATCCCAGGCCTAAAATTCTTGCTCCTTTATCAAAAGCCTCCCCGGCAGCGTCGTCTCTGGTTTCTCCCATTAATTCATAGTTATCTATTTCATTTATGACCCACACCTGAGTATGCCCTCCGGAAACCAAAAGACATACGAATGGAAATGTTAAATTTGGATTCTCCAGAAAACTCGCAAAGATATGGGCTTCAAGATGATTAATCCCAATGATAGGAATCTTCAATCCTTGTGCCAATCCTTTTGAAAAACAAACTCCGGCCAATAAAGTTCCCGCCAAACCGGGTCCTTTTGTAACTGCTATACCTTCTAAACTGCTTAATGAGATTCCAGCTTCTTCAATGGCTCGAAATACCAGTGAGTTTAAGAGACGTTCATGTTCTCTGGATGCCAGCTCCGGAACAACACCACCAAAAGATTGATGGATCTTTTGTGAACTAATTATATTTGACAGAATAGATCCATTTGTACACACGGCAGCAGCCGTCTCGTCACAGGAGGTTTCAACTCCAAGGATGTTCAACTTGTCCCCTTCGTAACGACTAATTCCACGTTTCTGGGCGATAAATTTTGCCATTCCAAAATGTCGTTAGGTGTCACAACGACAGGTTCAAAAAACTGTGATCTAGGAGTCCATTGTTTCTCAAAGTCAATGTAGATGAATATGTCTTCAGGGTATATTTCGGCAATTCGATTTACACCTCCAAAGATAGTTAAAGATACAGTTTGTGGATTAACAAATACCCTAAATTCATCCGGTATATTGACTATCTGGATCTGAACTTCACTGATTATCCTCTCACTGATTTCTTGAATATCTACCTGGTAATTAATTTTATTCAGTGAATATTCGATGAGTCGGTTAGATTTATTCAGAGAGATCATTCGGTTTGTAAAATGTCCGATATTTTTCAGAGTGTCTGTTGCTGTCAAAACTTCAGTGATTTCTTTCGTTAATATATTTGGGCCAGCAACATTTACAGAAGGTGGAATCATTTTTATATCTCCTACTTGAATGTATCCAGGTATTGGTTGAACTATAATTTGTGGGATAATTGGAACAGACTTTACAAGATACTCGTCCAAACTAATGTGAACTTCCCTTGGATAAACAATTTCGACAAATCTTAGGTGGAAGGAGGGAGGAATTACAACTTTCTGCGGATATTTTGAAAAGTAATCATTCAGGATAAAATCATATTCTTCTGATATATGATCCAAGTCCAAGATGAGTTTAAAGTTCTCGAAAAAGTTTTTTAGAAGATATGCTTTTAGTAGTTCATTTCCAGTGCCAATTAATCGAACTTGAGCAAATTCAGGGACTTCCTCCTTTAGTGCTTTTTGGGCGCTGATATTTCGAGCTACCAGGGGAATTTTCATAATGATTGAATATTCCTTGTCGCTCATGACAAAAAGCCAGAGCACGATAGCCATACCCAATGCACCAAAACATAAGGCAAGTTTCTGTATGGAAAAAAATTTAATTAAATGAGATAACTTCACGATTTATGGGAGTTTATTAGAAAAAAGGGGCAGGATGGTGGTAGGATTTATCAGTCATTAAAAGTTCCTCCCTCCAGTGTTTAAGCCGTTAAAAAATTGGGTTATATTAATAGAGTGCTGATTTTTTTATCACACAGTTAATCTCTATCTGAATCGCTCTCTTTCGGTTCTGAATCTTTTTCCTTTTTTTCAGGTTCATCAATATTTTCCATGGATGTGGGAATTTTTATTTTCTCAGTGGAGAGGTCTTCTTGCTGATCCATGAACTCATGAATGGAATCCTTATTAGAAGATTTTTTGTGTTCATCAATTAATTTTTCAAAGTAGAGAAACACTTTCTTTTCTTCAGGTTTAACTTCCATGACAATCCCAGTGAGAGTATCACCTGGTTTATATTTATCCATCATAGTTTTTTGCTCTTTTTTATTCTTTCTGTCGAATGGAATTATTCCTTCTATGTCCTTTTCAAGCTCAAGGATTATTCCTTTTTCAAGAATTCGGACGATTTTACCCTGTACTTCTTTTCCTGTTTCAAAGAACTTTAGAATTTCTGGCCAGGGATCATCTCCAACCTGTTTATAACCAAGAGAAATTCGCCGATTTTCTTTGGATATTTCCAATATTTTAACTTCTACTTCCTGATTATTTTCAACAATTTCTTTTGGATGCCGAACAACTTTTATCCAAGAAAGATCAGAGATATGAATGAGTCCATCAATCCCTTCTTCCAATTCGACAAAAGCTCCAAACTGAGTCAAATGAATAACTTTCCCTTTATGAACTGCATCAACTGCATATTTTTCTTTAATTGTATCCCATGGATCAGGCTGGAGCTGTTTTACTCCTAAGCTTATTTTTCGGTCCTCCATATCTATGGAGAGTATTTTTGCCTCAACCTCATCGTTCATAGAGTATAATTCAGACGGATTTTTTATGTGTCGTGTCCATGAAATTTCAGAAATATGGATTAATCCTTCTATGCCAGGTTCGATTTCGATAAAAACCCCATAATTTGTTAGGCTCACAACTTTACCAGTCACAGTAGATTCTACGGGATATTTCTTTTCAATTCCATCCCAAGGATGAGGTGTTAATTGTTTTAATCCCAGGGATACTCGTTTTTTCTCTTCATCGTAATCAATAATTTTTACTGTAAGTTCTTCGTCCAGTTTTACTATTTCCGAAGGATGCATCACGCGGCCCCAAGACAGATCAGTGATATGAAGTAAACCATCTAATCCGCCTAAATCGATAAATACACCGAAATCAGTGATATTTTTTACTCGTCCTTCCAATATTCCTCCTATTTGAATTTTCTTAAAAAGATCTTCACGTAATTCCTTGAGATCTTCTTCAAGAATTGCCTTGTGGGACACAACAATATTTTTCCGTGATTCGTTAAATTTGACAATTTTCAATTCCATGTCCTGATCCAGGAAATGATCAAAATCTTTAACCGGACGAACATCAATTTGGGAACCGGGAAGAAATGCTTCAATATCTCCAATATCCACAATCAGCCCCCCTTTTGTCCTTCGCATAATTTTTCCTGTGAATGTAGCACCAGATTCAAAAGTTTCTCTTAACCGTTTCCAACGCTGCATAAAATCAGCTTTAGATTTTGATAGGATTGTATGGCCGTGCTTATCTTCAAGTTTCTCAAGAAATAGTTCGATTTTTTCTCCGATTTTTGGCAGCTTGTCATTTGGAAATTCAGATCGGTCAATAATTCCCTCAGATTTAAATCCAATATCTACGAGAATATCATTATCAGTAATTCCGATTACCCGACCATTAATCATTTCATGCTCAGAAATATCTTTGAACGTACTTAAATACTGTTCTTGAATCTCTTCGGGAACAATTACATCAATAGTTTCCTGATCCAAATTTTCGCGTTCTACCAAAGGTGTATCCTGAAATAATTTTGGGTCTAAATAGTCAACAGAAGGTAAATTTTCAACAACACCCACTGGGTCTGAAATCTCTATATTAGTTTGGGGAATGGCAGTTATTGATGGTTCGACATCAATTGCTTCCACTTCTTTTGTATCTTTCTCAGTCATTTTATCTTTCCTTTTATCATTTTCCGACTTGACAAATTCCACAATAAATTTTACTTGTTCATCAATCGAAAGATGAGTCGTATCTAATTCCACCGCATCAGCGGCTTTTGTTAATGGAGAATGAGACCTGAAGGAATCTTTCTGATCACGGGTTTTTAAATCCTTGCTCAACTCCTCAATTGATCGTTTTTCTCCAAGGGTTAATAAGTCTAATTGACGTCGTCGGGCACGAGTCTTCACATCAGCAACAATAAAAAACTTAAAATCCGCATCTGGGAAAACCACTGTTCCTATATCCCGACCCTCTACGATACAATCCGTTTGACTCCCAAGAGTCCTTTGGATAGTAACCATTGCTTCTCTCACGACAGGTATGGCGCTAACTGCACTAACATTTTCAGTAACATCTAAGGACCGAATTTTCTTGGATACATCTTTCCCTTTTAAAAAGATGTTTGTCCCTTCTTTATCCGGTTTCACCTCTAAGTCCAAATCTGTCAAAAGAGATTTTAACGCGGTTTCATCATTCAATTCAACCGATTGATCCAAAATCGCCAGCGTCACCGCCCTATACATTGCACCAGTATCCAGAAAGGTAAAACCCAGTTTTGAGGCTACCATTTTCGCCGTAGTACTTTTACCGGAAGCAGCAATACCGTCAATTGCTAATATCATGATATTCAACTCTCAATAAGCCGACAAAATTAACTTTTGTCAATGTGATAACCTACACATTATCATTTAGAAAAAAATCAATCAATTTTTACGCTATCCGTAAAATTATTTTTTAGGATTTCAGTTTCCTTTTCTGAGAGAAATCGCCAGTGTCCTGTGGGAAGATTTCCAAGGATAATTTCACCATATTGTACTCTTTGAAGGGAAAATAATTTTATTTTTAAAAACCTGAATATTCTTCGAATCTCACGTTTTTTCCCCTCGTATAATTTTAGGGTCACTATGGATCTTTTTTTTACGGTTTTTTGACGAACAAATTCCGACCGGCCAAATTCGCCGTCACCGATATAGATTCCCTTTTTCATTTTTATGATTGCTTTTTGGTTCAGTTTTCCCTCAATTTCTGCTTGATAAATCCGAGGGATTCTATTTTTTGGATGCATCAGGTAATTTGCTAATTCACCATTGTTGGTGAGAAAAACCAGTCCTGTAGTGTCTTTATCCAATCGTCCGATAGGAAACAACCGATTTTGCAGGGGGATAAGGTCTAAAACAGTTTTTCTGTTATGGGTGTCTTTTGCGGTTGTAATGATATTTTTTGGTTTATTCAGCATTACGACAATTGTCTCAGTTACTAAAGATAATTTTTGACCATCATATTTCACCACATCATCTTTTTTTACATTAAAGGCCGGATCTGTAATCAGTTTTCCATTTACAAAAGTTGTTGCAGCTTGAATGAGTTTGTCAGATTCTCGTCGAGAAGCGACACCTGATTTGGCAAGATATTTATTCAGCCGCATAAAGAATAAAAATAAAATATGTTTGGTAAAAGGACAGACGTATCTCGAATGATTATAATTGAAAAGAAATTGAATTTTTCAGACAGAATAACATTTCTGTTTTTTCCCACGATTTATTTTTTTGGCTTATTCGGTTGCACTTGATAATTCAGCGATTTCCCTTAATTTGGGTATCTCTGAAATTGTATTCAAGCCAAATTTTTCGAGAAAATTTTTGGTTGTACCATAGAGAAGTGGTCTCCCGGGACCTTTATCTCTTCCTCGAATTCGGATCAAGTTATGCGTGAGGAGAGTCTTCAATACTCCTGTACAATCAACCCCACGGATGGATTCCACTTCGTATCTGCCGATGGGTTGTTTATATGCTACAATAGCCATTGTCTCCATGGATGCTTTTGAAAGCATCAGTTGACCACTTTTTTTTAATAACCGTCGTAGCCAAATTTCGTATTCTGGTTTGGTTGCAATTTGATACCCATCAGCGATCTTCCTGATGTAAAATGAATGCTCTTCTATTTTATACTTTTTATTGAGTTGTTC
>Ga0209752_1001714_pt1 | contig 10426 bp, 9 predicted proteins | sample METZYME_3_250m_FD_187548 | JGI IMG/M metagenome (GOLD analysis project Ga0209752, IMG submission 187548) | Marine microbial communities from oxygen minimum zone in mesopelagic equatorial Pacific - METZYME_3_250m (SPAdes) (version 2) | ecosystem: Environmental > Aquatic > Marine > Oceanic | place...
GGTGTCGCGAGGATCAGAGAATGGATTTCAGTTACCGACTCACCGCTGGTGGAGAAACGACCGTGGGATCGTTTGTACCAAATGGCAGAGGCCCGCTTGTCGGTTGAATCACAAGAGTTCCTGGTGAGCCTGCTGATTGAGCTCTATCCGGAATTGGTGGATGAGTTGGAGACAACATTGAGTTCCGAGCGTCGCTCGAGTATTGATGCAAGTCAAAGCATGCACGAACTTCGAAGCACCATTGAGAGGGACTATGGGTGGGCGCTCGAAATTGATTTTGAACGTCCAGGGAGCCAGCAGCATTTCTGGTACACATCGGCCAATAAATTGGAACCGCGATTCGGTGATCGATATTCAGAAGCCGGTGCCGACCGCGAGATGCCATTGGCTATTGCGCGTGACGTGCAACAGTTGTACCGCCAGTTAACGGTGACGGACGACGCAGTTTCATTGGCGCAATATCTATTGTCGAATCCTCAGCACCGTCATGTAGTCCGAAGAATTCAGGCCAACGCAATTGACACCTACGGCGAGATACAGGACAACCTGATCGACGAAGACTGTCTTCCGCTTCACCTTCTACGTTACAAGCTCGCATTTTTTGGAGCCTCAAAATTTGATCCAAAGTCGTCTCTATGGACCCGGATCACGCTCTTTCAGGGTGCGCCGCTCCCAGATGAGTTACATCGCGAAGACGCTGACGATTGGTGCTTTCCAGTCGCTCCCACTGCACACTAATGCATGTCTCGAACGCTGAAATAGAGACCCTCACGTGTAAGGCGGCGGTCGGAGTAGGCCTTCCGGTGGGGTTGGCGGAAGAAGCGGGGGCTGCTGCTGCCTGGTTGAGTGCGGCCGGGTTTGCTGGTGCAGAAATCGCTTATCGTGCCATTGAAAACCTAAGAAAGGGCAAGGCTCGGCCCGTGATTGTCTCCAGCCATTCCGAGTCGCTGTGCCCAGACACGAAGGGCAAACTTGCCTCGGTTATGTATGCAGCCCCTTCGATCTTCGATTTTCTGCAAACCACATCGCCAGTTACTGTGGTTCGATTGGACGAGCCGTTGTTGTTATTCGGTCATCTGGTATGTTCGAGTTCTATACCAGCAGTGGAACTCGTCTTGCACTCGGTTGGGTCGACTGGCGCGGTCTTGCAGGGTGTGATTAAAAGGGGGCACGGCAGACTGGAAGGGCCACCCTTGTCGAATCAGGAGGCGAAGAATGGATCTGAAGTCAGCGTGACAATGGTTGGTATTTCGGAGGATCGCAACTTCAAACCTACAAAGAAAGAGATAGATGTGCGCCGAGTTGCGATTCAAAGAGGAGTGGCGGTGAACGAGGCCATCTGGACTGAATTAAAACGCCTGGCGGCACAGACACTGGTGCCCGAATCGGTCGAATCGAAACAGCGGGGCGCCGGCGCTGGCTTGATTGATAACGACTGATGTCGAGAAGCTGAAGGAGACTTTGATGGCGAACACTCGAATGAGCTTAGATGAAGTAGAGGCGGTTGCACTTGAAGCACTGCTTCGTGTTGGGACCGAGGAAACGGCGGCACGATCTCTCTCGCGTGCTGTGAGGGCCGCGGAACACGACGGCATGCGCAGTCATGGATTGCTGTACCTGCCCATCTACTGCGAGCATGTTCGTTGCGGTAAAGTGGATGGAACTGCTGTGCCCGTTGTATTGGCGAACAAGGGTGCCGCAGTTGTCGTGGATGCTTCGACGGGTTTCGCACATCCAGCCATCGATGTTGGATTCGAACGGCTGGTTCCTGCGGCACACAATCTTGGCTGCGCTGCGCTGACAATTCGAAATTCCTATAACTGCGGTGCGCTCGGCTATCACGTGGAGCGTTTGGCTAATGCCGGATTGCTTGGGATTGGATTCACCAATGCACCCGCATCCATTGCCCCGTGGGGCGGGGTAAAGGCCGTGATTGGAACCAACCCTTTTGCACTTGGCGTGCCCGGAGGCGAACAACAAGCCGCATTTGTCATCGACCAAAGTGCCAGTGTTGTTGCAAAGAGTGAAATCATGAAGCGTGCTCGGGATGGGGGCGCAATTCCCGAGGGCTGGGCGCTGGATGAAGCCGGGCAGCCGACCGAAGATCCGACGGCAGCCCTTAAGGGAACCATGTTACCGAGTGGGGGTTACAAAGGATTCGGCGCTGGATTATTGGTGGAAGTGATGGCTGCCGCGTTGGCCGGCGCCAGTCTCGGGTTGGAAGCCAGTCCATTTTCTGGAACGCAGGGGGGGCCCCCAAAAACTGGGCAATGTTTCATTGCGCTTGATCCCGGACACTATTCCGGCAACACATTTGCAGAGAAAATAGGGGATCTGTGCGCTGCTATCAGCCAGCAGGACGGTGCACGTCTGCCCGGATCACGAAGGATTACAAACCGGCATCGATTAGAAGTTGATGGAGTGGAGGTTGAGGATTCGCTTCTGCAGAGAATTCAACAGGCCTAATGTCGTTTTGCCTTTCTCTGATTGCGCGTGCTTCCTATGACTAGGGGTCAATATAATTTGGATCAATCTTTAAGTTGACGTAATCTTTCGGCAACAACCTTTACCGCTTGGAAAAATATCAATGACACAACGCCTTAAGGGTCTCTCGCACGAGCAAGCGACTGGCATCGCCAAGGAAGTATTTTCCGCTTCCGATCGGTTTCTTGGCCGCACCTCGAACTTGGTGCGAATTCTGTCGGCCCACAGCCCCCATATCGCCCGCTGGTTCCTTGGATTGGTGGCTTCAGTTCGCCAGCCTGATCTTGGCGCGACCACTGACGCTCGCCTACGTAACCTCGCCAACATCAAGACGTCGATGGTCAATGCCTGCGCATACTGTACGGCCCATACCTCAATCTTTGGCCAGGGTCTTGGGATTTCAGATGAAGAACTCGAAGTTCTTGGCAGTGATGCCTACAAGGCCAGTCCGCTTTTCGACGAACGGGACAAGGCGGTTATCGCTTGGGCCGAGGCTATGACCCGTAATACCGCGCAACGCGACCAGGTGGTTTGGGGGGAAATGAAGCGCTTGTTTACCGACACTGAGATCGTAGAGATCTCGATGGCTTGCGCCATGTTTAACATGATCAACCGGTTGAATGATTCCTTTTCGACTGATCTTGAAACCGTGGACTACAACAAGAAGCAATGGAACGCGGTAACAGGCCTGTCAGTTGATGAAATCGAGGACTACGCCAGCCGTTTCTCGACCAGCGGCCCAGCCCAACGCCGTGGAACTGCAGAGTAAAGGTCGCCAAACTGCCGCTCTTGATTTTTTGTGACCCTACTTTAAGTCTCGTACTTCCGGATTGACAGGAAAGCGAGGAGACTCTCCATTCAAGACGGATGCGACGTCGGCCGCCACGGTCGTTTGTAGATCCAGCAATGCATCAGCTGAGTAGAAGCCTGTGTGCGGGGTCAGAATGACGTCATCGCGTCCAAACAAGGGACAATCGTCCGGAGGCGGTTCCTGTGGCAATACATCTAATGCAGCGCCAGAAATTTCGCCGACCTCCAACGCCTGCGCCAGTGCATCAATGTCGACTAGCGGTCCGCGAGCGGTATTAATTAACAGTGCTTCTGGCTTCATTTGCATAAAGGCTTCTTTGCCAAATAGATTCGTGGTTTCGTCTGTCAGGGGAGTGTGAATAGAAATAAAGTCGGCTTGTTCCAGAAGTTGGTCGAAGTCGACCCGTTCCACATCAAGCTTTGTAAATTCTTCATCGGAAACGTAAGGGTCTGCGGCAATAGTTTTAATCCCGAAAGCGCGGGCTTTGGAGACAATGCCTTGCGCGATGTTTCCGAATCCAACCAAGCCAAGGATGCGCCCTTTAAGTCGGTTAATAGGAACAACCGCCTTCATTTCCCAGCGCCGATTGTTGACCAAGGAATGTGCGTAGGGAATCTTACGTGCTAGCGCGAGGAGCAGGGCAAGCGTATGGTCGGAAACTTCATCAAGACAGTACACCGGCGCGTAGGTCACCATGATGCCTGCTTGGGTTGCAGCGTCAATATCGATGTTGTCGGTGCCTACGCCGAATCGTCCAATGACCTGGCAGCAATTTAACTCGGAGATGATATCCCCAGTGATCTTGGCGTAGGTGACAAATAACGCATCGGCTTCCTGGGCGACTTCCAGTATGGCTTCTGGTGTGGGTTCCGTCGCCACATGAATCTCGGCGTCGATGTCACCTAGCGCCTGCCGCGCGGGTTCCAGGCTTGGAAAAACCGTGTCGGCAACTCCGATGAGTGTTTTACTCATTAATTACGCTTCTGTGCCGGAGTGATTAAGACGATGCTGGCGGTTTAGGTGTACAAAGAAATAGCGAGGTCAGCATATTTGCGGTGCCGCATTGAGCGGCACCGCAAATTCTTAAGAGCTGTTAGTTACCAACCAACTGTTGGACCATCTCTTTGTACGCTGCACTTTGCAGTGGGCGTTGTGCTTCATATTCCGGACCATCCACGTAATCGGTGGTCTCGCCGATGGCCTTGATCAGTTTCAAATAGGTCTTGTCATCTTGAATTGCTTTCAATGCTGAGCGCAATTTTTCAATGACGGCGTCTGGTGTTCCCGTAGGCGCCATCACGACTCGATGCATGAGACCGATGTCGGCGGTATAGCCGAGGTCACCAAAGGTGGGTGCACCCTCAAATGAGGTTTGTGTGCCTGCACTGATCAGTACCCTCACATTATCTCCTTGCGCGAGGATCGTGGACTTAAACTGCAGGGTGAAATCTGCCTCCCCAGCAAGGAAGCCACGCATCGACGGACCACCGCCTTTGTAAGGGACCATCACGATTTTGTCAGCGATACCCGCTTCAGTGAATAACTGAAGCCCTGGTGCATGAGTGGCGCCCCAGTCACCGGAATGGGCGAATTTAATTTTGCCTGGGTTTGCATTGGCGTAGGCGACCAGATCTTGCCAGGTTTGAAACGGGCTGTCCGCAAGGACAATTGCCGAGAAGTTACCAGAATTGAGTTTTCCAACCGCGATGAAATCTTCGGTGGTGTTGTACGGCAATTTTTTAACGTGTTGCTGGAGCTGATCGTAGTAGTTGTGGGTAAAGAGCAGTGTGTAGCCATCAGGCTTGGCCTTGGCCGCTGCCGCTGTTCCCGTTTGACCAGAAGCGCCGGGCATGAGTTTGACAATCATTGCGTTGCCGAGATACTCGGGAATCACACTGGTGAAGACGCGGGCATTTCGATCATGAGACCCGCCCGCCCCAAGGGGCAGGATTAATGTAATTGGTTTCTCGGGATACTCAGCTTGCGCGTTGTTTGCTGCCAGCAGGCCAAATGCCAAGAGCGCACTGAAGATCAACTTCGAAAGGTTTGATATACGCATTTTTCCTCCTTAAAGGTAAATAGGAACAGCGAGAATATAATTAACTCTCACCCCGGTAGGCATGCCTGCTGGATGTTCCTGAGACTCCATCAAACAACAGGTTACCCTCCGACGTCAAGGGCAATACGCTTGTTTATCCGGTTTGATCAAAACGTTGTCTCAAGCGCATGGTACGTCGCCACATAAGAAAGGTGAAAATGGGCGTTAAAACAATGATCGCTGCGGTGAACGGTCGTTCGACGAAAATATATCCCGGAAGATTGCCAGCCGATAAGATGATCGTCTGGCCAAACGAGTATTCAAGCGTTGGTCCTAAAATGAATCCCATGGCCATCGGTGTCACATCAAAATGCAGTTTGCGGGCGATGTAGCCAAAACCACCAAAAAAAACCAGCACGGCAAGATCGAAAGGTTGCGAGCGAAACACCCATGATCCAGCAAAGGCAAAGATCAAGGTTAATGGCAACAAGAGCGATTTTCTAATGCTTACCACTTTAGCAAAAAACGGGATGCACACCTTTCCGATAAATAAAAACATGATATTGGCGAATATCATGGCAATCAGGATCGCGAAGACCAGATCTCCCTGCTGTTGCATCAGTTGTGGGCCAGGTCGAAGTCCGTGAGCAATGAATGCACCGACCAGGATTACAGTTAAATTGTCTCCGGGGATGCCGAGCGTTAACAGTGGCACTAAAGTCGGCCCGTTGACTGCATTATTTGCGGCCTCGGCCGCAGCAACTCCTTCAAGCTCGCCTTTACCAAATTTCTCAGGTGTCTTGGAGGCGCTCTTGGCTGCGGCGTAGCCCATGAAGGCGGCAACGACTTGCCCTACGCCAGGGATCATACCGATTCCAGTTCCAATGAATGTCGATCGAATAATCGTTCGAATACAACTTTTGAACTCAGCGAATGTGAGTCGTTCACCGGTGACACGCAGGTTGTTGGACTGAATGAACTGGGCTGCTCGTTTCTCAATGCCAATAAAGATCTCTGGCAGGGCGAACACACCGATCAGCATCGGCAGCAGCGGAATTCCTGACTCGATGTCCATCATGCCGAACGAAAATCGTGACAGTGCGCCAATTGGATCTTGCCCAATCATCCCAAAGAACAGCCCCAGGGCGAGCATCAATAGTCCTTTGACAAACACACCGCTAGATGTTGCTGAGATCACAATAAGCGCCAGGAACAGGATGGCTGCAAGCTCAGGAGGCCCCATGAAAAGTGCAACTGCCGCAATCGGACCAATTAACGCGATGGTAATAATGTCGCTGGTCAAATCGCCACTGACCGAAGAGTAGAGCGCGATCTCAAGCGCTTTTCGAGCTTGCCCTTTTTTGGTTAGCGGTGGCCCATCAAATGTGGTTGCCACGGCGGCGCCCGTGCCCGGCATCGACACCAGGATTGCGGGAATACTGCCGCCATAGATACCCCCCTTATAAATACCAATCAGAAATGGAATGCCAAGAAGGGGATGGATGAAAAAGGAGATGGGCAGGAGAATGGCCATCGCCATCAGCGTGGTGAACCCGGGCAAGGCGCCTACGAACATGCCCAAAAACAATCCGCCCGCCATCCACGCGAATGTCATGATCACTGTCTCGGGGTTGAACAGGATAGCGAAGCCGCCAAGAAACGATTCGAACATTATCGGAATGGGTGCTCAGATAATTGAATGATTGCTTATGTACTTGATGGGATCGTAAATAATCCAATTTGATGGGATTACTTCATCAACAGGAAAAGGGGGCAGTGAGGTGATGAGAACTTTGGTGAATAAGACGAAAATAATTACCGGAACAGCGACGGCCACTATCCCAGCTAAGAAGAAATTACGATTACCGAAATACGTTGACATGGCCAGAATCATAAGCACGCTCCCGACTACGAAGCCAAGATAGACCATTACGTAGACGTAGCCGGCCATTAGGATCAGGGTAACGACAACATTGGTAATGGCTTCCCGATCGAGTTCGCGAAATTGGTTTTGTTGCCGGATTCGAAAACTGGCGAAGAGGAGCCAGATGCCAAGTCCAACAAACGAAACAGCAACCAGTCGTGGGAATAATTCTGGAGAAAGAGTAGTCCCAAATCCGATCTTGATCAGGGGCTCGTCAATTTGTGATGGCGCAATGAAGAAGAGCACGGCACCGATTGCCGTGAATACAATTGCAGCGACTGAGTTAAAGTTAAACTGGCGGCTAGAGACTGCTTGATTCACGTGAAATTGGCCGCCAATTTTAAAGAATAAGGTCCGTCAATGCGCCTTATCAGATCAATCTGGCCTATTAACGGATAAATTCTGGCGGCCTTTCTGGCTACTTGGTGCAATATCTACTGGATCCAGCGAACGAGCCCTGCCACTCCGTCTACACCCACCTGGGCACCATCCGGTATTACACTGGTGACATCAAGCGCGCCGAGAACCATGGGAATGCCTCGCTCACGGGCGAGTGACGCGAGATGGGATGTGCTGCCGCCGAGTTCCGCAACAACGCCGGAAACGCGCGGTAGAACCTGACTTAATGCCGGGCCTGCTACTTTCGTGACAAGCACATCACCGGGGGCAACGCGTCCGAGTTCGCACTCACAACTGATAACACAGGCTCTGCCGGTTCCCCATCCAATTCCACCTGGCTGTCCGCGCAGGCTAGGATGTTGCAACCAGATTTCATCGGGAACGCTTACCGGCCCAAGATGTAAAGGGCGCGCCTGTAAGACCTTGAACCCCACAGCATCGAGCGCCCATTCGATTTCTACGGGCCCCCTCATTAACTTTTCAGCATTTTTCATGATGAAACTGAGTTCTAGGAGTTGCTCGTCATCGAGGCAGCGCTTCGACACATGTTCACTATCGACCTTTGTTGATGACGGCAATCCATGGTGTCGGGCGCAGTGAACGCTGTGCGTCTTACGTCCAGGGAGGGTTTCAATCGGCACGCCGTCAGCATCGAGTCCATATAAATCGGGCACCACTTCCCCCTGCGCGATTGATTCACCAAAGCCCCAGGTGGCGGTGACACTCATACCGCCATCGGCGGTCTGGCTCATGCCGCCACCGGAGCAAATGGCATTGACCAGAGGCTGTACAAGCACTGCCATAGCTGTATCAGCAGGTGTTATATCTTTGCTTTCCATGTATCGAAGTGCACGTGATGACCACAGTGCCCCCCAACAGGCGCGGATGGCTGTCAAAAAATCTTCTTTTTTGTCGATACCTAGAAAGGTCTGGAATTGTCCTGCAAATGAAGCATCCTTAGTGTCCTCCATAATCGATGATGAACGAACTGCGACTGATGTCCCTGCGTCCAAGACTAAACGCTCATAAGCCTGCAATAGCGGTTCTTGAATAGCTGAACTAATGGGTTCACCAAAGAGGGCAATTCGAATTTTAGAGATCTGTTGCCTTTCGTCGAAGAAACTCGATGAAACGGCCTTGTCAGCAATCTCAGTTAAACCAAGGTGGTCGAGTTGAGCTCGGTAGGCCTCCGAACTGAGACAGAATCCGCCGGGGGTGCACAGGCCAGACTGGCCGAGTAACGCTTGGTTTGCGGCCTTTGGTCCAAAACGTCGAGGATCCTTGGCCTCCGAATTGGATAACGGAGTAACAAATTGGTTATTGGTCATACTTTCGTGAACAGGGTTGTGACAAAAAATAGTTACACTACTCGAGAGCAGTATCGTTTTAGATTTCTTGTTCCTACGAAATCAAAAAATGTCAATTCACATGACCTCAACCGCCGTAATCTCTTTCACAGGAAAGTTGGAAATAATTTCAACTTGATCGTCATCGTCATGGACGATCAGCATTTCCTCAATACGAACGCCGTATCGATGGGTTTTCCCGTGCTGGGTCTCAAGGGCAAAAACCATGCCTGCTTTGATCTCAATCGGATGGTCTAAAGACCAAATGCGGGAGATTACTGGCGGATCGTATTGAGCAAGCCCGAGACCGTGCCCCCATAGGTTGGCGGCTGCTTGGTCTTCCTCTTCATAACCCCATGCCTCTTTCGCCGACGGCCATTTAAGTGCGATGTCCCGGGTCGTCGCGCCGACTTTTACCGCACCAATCGAATCATATAGCCAGTCGTACGCTTCCTGGTACGTATTTTTCATCTCTTGGGTGGGTTCTTTCCCAACACAGTAGGTGCGGTAGTAACAGGACTTGTAACCATTCCAGGTCAGCGCCGCCAAGTCCATAAAAACCATGTCACCCGGCTGAATAATGCGGTCAGTAAAGTTACGCCAGTTTGGCCAGGTATTCGGACCTGAGGAGACGATTACGTCTTCAACATCTTCCATGCCGGGGATCGAATATAGATATTGCATGATATGTGCTGTAACCTGGTTTTCTGTCAAACCTGGCTTTAAAAATCTCATACATTCATAGTGTGCTGCATCACCGATGGCGCCAACGATGCGCATACATTCTTGTTCGTCTTCGTTTTTTACGGCACGCGCTTCCATCATTGGGCTCATTCCATCAGTCCATTGGATGCCGGCTTCTTCAAATGCCTTCATCATGTTGATGTCGATGAAGTCAACGCCAAGCTTTTCCCCTCCAACCCCGTGGCGTTTCATCTCTTCTATGATTGCCGCAGTAAATTTTGTTACTTGCTGCGTAGAAGCGGTCCCAGCGGCGCCCTTGATCCAGGCATACGAGTAGCGAACATTTTCTTCAGGTATCCAGGGAGAATGTCTTAATATCTGTGCGCCAATATCACCTTGTTCAAATAACACGGGAGCGCCATCTCCACACAGTATTGCGTAGCGCAAGCCCGGTTTGAGTCGGTTCCAGCCTGGTGTTAGCGTGCTCGTGATGTATCGTACATTTTCATCGTACATGCACAGCACTGCTCCTAAACCATGGGCCTTCATCCGCGCCCGCGCACTTTCTAATCTGTAAGTACGTAACCGATCCCAGTTGATTTTCTGTTGCCAATCAGTTCCCGTAACGCCGAAATTAGCCGTACCATATCTCATGATCGTTTCCTCGCCTCCAGTTAATCTATGAATAGCATATAGAACGTCCTAGGGATAAACGTGTAACAGAACCCGAGTCAGAAAAC
>Ga0209752_1001721_pt1 | contig 10409 bp, 4 predicted proteins | sample METZYME_3_250m_FD_187548 | JGI IMG/M metagenome (GOLD analysis project Ga0209752, IMG submission 187548) | Marine microbial communities from oxygen minimum zone in mesopelagic equatorial Pacific - METZYME_3_250m (SPAdes) (version 2) | ecosystem: Environmental > Aquatic > Marine > Oceanic | place...
GGATAAGGTGGGCAACATCACGGGTAGAGGCCACATTGCCGTTGGAAACACCGTAGTCACCAACACCTCCAAATCCCGTCCATGGATCGTTAAAGACACCTATAGGTTTTTGTTTGGCACTAGATTTAGAAAAACTCCATGGTGCATTTGCATAGAGCAATGCTGAACCAACTCCTACCAATGAACCCGCGATAAAATCTCTGCGCGTTATGTTTGATAGGAACTTAAACTTGTCCTTTTTCTTGGCCATATTGATCTTAATTGACTTGGTCAATATAGCAACTAAATACTGAATTCAAAAATAGACTGGTTGGAAATACTTTAATCGTTCCACCAATGAAAAAGAATCCGCGCTCATATAATCAAAGTTTAGTTTTTTGACTGTTTATCGTCAGATTGAAATAGTTCGAATAATTAGTAAGAATCTTATTTATAACAAGAAAACAACGAATTATTATCGTTATTAATTTGACTTATTTTCGTCGTGATATGAGTTATGTTTGGATATAGGAGTGAGTTAGATGGGCCTCATAACCCGATTGGTTAATTATTAAATTATTTTTTTATCAAAATATCTTCAACGAATCATAACTAAAGAGTATTAAGATGTATTAAACGAAAGGTATAATTAAATCCTGTTTGTAAGTCGTTCTATCAAGTGATATCAAGTATCCCTAAATTTATTCTATGAAGGTTTACAAACAATTCAGAGCAATTTTATTCTTCTTACTGTTCTATAACTCTGATATACATACCCAGGATATTATGATCAATGAATATTTAGCGTCCAATGTGATAACCTACCCGGAAATGTATGATTTTGATGACTATAGTGATTGGATCGAACTGTACAATCCGGGTGCAACACCGTACAGCCTAGATGGTTTCTTTTTAACGGATAATCTTGCAGATCCGCTAAAGTGGAAAATCCCGGATGGCACATTAATTGAGCCTGATGGGTATCTAATCATTTGGGCAGATAATTATGATGAGGGCCCAAACCAGATTTATATGAGGCCATACTGGCCTTGGGACAACTTCACGACACAGCATTATCATACAAATTTTAAAATAAGTAAAAATGGTGAACAGCTTGGCCTATTCAGTGCTGATCAAACGGAGAGCTATACCCTCATTGAACAGGAATCACTTTGGAAATATATGGATGACGGTTCTGATCAAGGCTCTAACTGGAAAGAGATCAATTTTAATGATGGCGATTGGAGTTCAGGTTACGCGGAGTTAGGCTATGGAGATGGAGATGAAATGACGGTTATTGAGTACGGTCCAGATGAAAATGATAAATATATCACAACCTATTTTCGGTATATGTTTACCCTGGATAGTTCTGAAAATATACAGACTCTGAGCCTCGGTTTAAAAAGTGACGATGGTGCAATTATTTATTTAAATGGCACTGAAGTTTTAAGGTCCAACATACCTGTAGGTCCAACTACCTATGACACTTATGCCAGTGCAACAGTAAGCGGTGGTGATGAAGATACATTCTTTGGATGGACAATTTCTGCTGATGAAATCACCGCTGGGCAAAATATTGTTGCGGTGGAATTACATCAAGTAAGTGGATCCAGTTCGGATATCAGCTTTGACCTTGAACTGATCGGAACGAGTTATTCCAATGCGGAGTTGATTGACTCATTAACCTTTGGCAATCAGATCACAGACGTATCCTATGGTAGGCGAATAGAGGATAATAGCTGGTCCTTTTTTGGTGAACCCACACCCGGCGGTCCCAATAATACTGCGCCAACAAACAGTACAGAACCATCAGGGCCTGTAGAATCATCGCTGGATGCCGGATTTTATAATGGCCCTCAAACCATTGAACTTTCTGTCAACTCGGACACGGAACAGATATATTACACGCTTGATGGATCTCGACCGGGTTCAGGGGCCAGTCTTTATACCACCTCATTCACTATTGAAAACACAACTGTCCTCAAAGCACGATCAATAGATACTGATAAACTTCCCGGTGAGATAATGGCATCAACTTATTTTATAGGTGAACAAAGTTATCTGCCAACCATATCTCTTGTGGCTGAACCGGAAACACTCTGGGATGATGATATTGGTATTTATGAAAATGAGTACAAGCAAAGAGAAATACCGGTCACCATTCAGTATTTCACTCCGGAAACAGATCATGGATTTACAGCTAATGCCGGTGCCAGACTTGGAGGACTCAATATCTGGACTAAGCCACAGAAACCATTTACGATCTATACACGAGACCGTTTCGGCCAGGATTTTATACACTATCAATTATTTGAAAATAAGCAGATATCCAATTTTTCCAGAATTGTATTCCGAAACGGCGGCGATGACTGGGAAGAAACGTTGATCAGGGATCCCATGACCGAGAGCCTGGCGTCAGGAATGATGGAATGTGGATATATGGCTTATACGCCCTCCACCCTTTTTTTGAATGGAGTATACTGGGGCATACATAACATACGGGAGAAATTTGACACTCATTATTTTTTCGAAAACTTCAACGTTAATCCGGATAATATTGATCACTTAGAATACACATCTACTTCATCCGGGGTACAACTACTGGTTATTGAAGGCAGTATGGATCACTATAACACAATGATCAATTATATTATAAGTAACAATTTGAATGACCCTACCGTTTACAATCAGATCCAGCAATGGATGAATGTGGACAGCTTTATCGATCATCTCGTTATGACCCTGTTCTGCGCGAATACCAGTTGGGGGCACAACAGGGAATGGTGGCGATCCCGTGATGGAAATGGAAAATGGCAGTGGCTGATCGTTGATGTTGATAGGGGCTTTAACATAAGCAATAGTTCTACCAATCTACTGGATGACCTGATGGATGACTATGAGCTCTTTCAATATTTACTAAACAGCCAGTTTTTTCAGGACCGGTTTATCCAACGGGCTGCGGCCCATCTCAGTAATACATTCCATTTCGCTAGGATTGCAGCTATTGTGGATAGCTTGAGTAGCGCTATCGCTTTAGAGATGCCCCGCCATATAGATCGATGGGGAAATCAAGGTGGCGTATCTTCGATGAATACATGGGAGAATGAACTTGATCAAATAAAACAATTTTCTGAAAACAGGAATAATGCTGTCCTGAATCAATTTATCAATGAGTTGAACCTGGACGGCACGGTTCAGGTGACTGTAGCTGTTGAGCCTCCGAGTGCTGGCAAGGTAACGATCAATGATGTTTCCGTGATTCATCCGGGTGGAGAAGGAATCTACTTTAAGAATAAACCTATATCCATTCTAGCGCTGCCTCTACCAGGCTATCAATTCGTTGGATGGGAAGGAGCCTCAGACTCCACACGTATGTATTACAATTGTATTACGGACAGTTTATTTACAGCTGTTTTCCAATTATCTGAAGAAGTTCTTCTGCCCGATGTGATCACAGAAAACACATTGCTCACCAATGAGCAGCCCTATGCAGTTGTCCAAGATCTGACCATATCTTCTGGGTCGTCACTCACTATCAGCGAGGGGGTAGAGATCAGGATGCCTGAAGAAGGGAATATTATTGTTGAAGGTCAGCTGATTATCAATGGTACTGAAGAAAACCCGGCACAAATTATTTCTCATAGTTCTATTGGAGATAATCGATGGGGAGCGCTTTGTTTTAATAATGATACGGATTCGTCAACTATTTCTCACTTGAGATTGACAGGTGCGTCCACCGGTGTGGACCCAATAGTCCATCGTGGAGCAATATCCAGCATTCATTCTAATATCGTTTTAAATCACATTGAGATTGAAAATGTTGAATTTCCCATATATGTAGAGGGTGGTTCCATCTTCATTAACGGTAGTTCTATTGCATGTGAATTTATTTGTGATTATATCAATGTTAAAGGAGGAGATGCATTGATTGAGAACTGTACATTTTATGGGTCTAATGCACAAGACACGGATGCCATTGATCTGGATAATGTGACAAATGGTATCATCAGAAATAACAGAATATATGACTTTACAGGATCCAACTCTGATGGGATCGATATTGGAGAAAACTCTGAAGACATCCTCATCTCTTCAAACCTGATCTATCATGCAGGGGATAAAGGAATTTCAGTGGGTCAGGGCTCTACGGTGACTCTAGATAGGAATTTAGTTGTGGGGAGTAAACTTGGAATAGCCATAAAAGATAATTCTGCTGCTTATGTTATAAACAATACGTTTTTCTATAATGACACAGCCATATCCTGCTACGAGAAGAATGAAGGTGGTGGCGGAGGCACAGCAGAAATAGTAAATACCATATTGTCTAATAATTTATCGTCATCGGTTTATGCGGATGAATTATCCGCGATATCCGTCAGCTACACTCTTTCGGATTCTGAGTTGCTTGATGGTGAAGGAAATTTATTTACTGATCCTCTTTTTATTGATCAATCAATATATAATCTTGAGCTTGACCCCGGTTCGCCCTGTGTTGATGCAGGTGACCCTGATTCTCAGCTTGATGAAGACGGTTCCACTGCTGATATAGGCGCTTATTACATCTACGATTCTGATGATTATCCATTCGAAATTCCTGGTCAATTGATTGATCAAATAAAAATAAATGAATTATTGGTCAGTAATGATGCGACTAACGTAGATGAAGCGGGTGAATTTGATGATTGGGTTGAATTATATAATCCTACTGACCAGGCTTTAAACTTATCTGGATTATATTTAACGGATGATCTAGACAACTTGAACCAATGGCAATTCCCCGATACGGCTATTATAATCATGTCTGGAGGTCATTTACTTATTTGGTGTGATGATGATGAGTCTCAAGGGACATTACACACCAATTTTAAATTAAGCTCAGGTGGTGAAACACTGGCATTGATTAAACCGGATGGTACAACGATTATTGATTATATTTCATTTGGATCTCAAACCACAGATCAGTCCTATGGACGAATACCGGATGGCAGCGATGAATGGGGTTTCATGTCGCCTACACCTGGATATTCAAATTCAGGGTTATCTATATTAGTAAACAATCAAATCCCCTACACGTACCATCTGTTCCAAAACTATCCCAACCCGTTCAATCCGGTGACGAAGATCAGGTATGATCTTCCTAAAGACGCACTGGTCTCTATTACTATATATGATATTATGGGGCGCAGCATAAGGTCGTTAGTAAAAAGCAGACAAACCGCAGGGTATCGTTCTATACAATGGAATGCCACCAACAACCTTGGTCAGCCTGTGTCTGCTGGCATTTACATCTATATCATTCAGGCTGGCGAGTTTATGGAGGCCAGGAAGTTGGTACTGCTGAAATAGTTTTATTCTATCTAAAACATCGAGCCTCACATTCGTGGGGTTTTTTGTTTGTGGGATGATGGCTAGATTTCGCGATGATTAAGCGTATCATACCACGAATATTCTTTCTTTTGTTTATCACCTTTTCATTTACTTGCGAATCAAGTAGAAGTATATCAATTGGAGAGGAGGAAACATCTAATAGCATTCTTCATCCTATGCCGTGGAACGCTATTCACATTGGTATAAATTCAAATTCAATTGATCGTTTGATCGATGCTGTAAACAATGTAATGCCTAGATTGGGAATCAATCTATTAATTGTCGAAGTGAATTATAACTTTGAATATGAGTCATATCCGCAATTAAGGAATGATAATCCAGTAAGTAAAATTCAGATGAAAAAGCTTATAAATGCTTGTAAAAATAATGAAATCCGGATTATCCCCCAATTCCAGAGTCTGGGACACCAATCGTGGTCCAAAAAGACCCATCCTTTATTAAAGAATTTCCCTGAATTTGATGAGACACCTATGATCCCACTAGATAATCCAGGTATCTATTGCCGTAGCTGGTGTCCGCTTAATCCTGATGTATATGATGTGGTGTTTACATTAATTGATGAATTGATCGAAGTCTTTGAACCTGATGCATTCCACGTTGGTATGGATGAGGTACGTCTTCTTGCCCATGACCAGTGTGATAGATGTAGAGGATATGATCCAGCTGTATTATATGCTAAAGCAGTACGAGATATGCATGCTCATATAAACGGGCGACACGGTTTAAAAATGTTGATGTGGGGTGATATGCTAATCGATCCAGAATATATTACCTTTGTCGCTGGTCCACTGACTCACCGTGCTGTAGATATGATACCGAAAGATATTATTATTTGTGATTGGCAATATGGTTTACAGAGTTATTATCCATCAATATCATATTTTATTGATCGAGGGTTTCAGGTGCTCCCTTCTAGCTGGGACAATCCAGATGCTGCTTTAGCACTTATGCATGCCGGCAGGAGAAATGCAGGTAGCAAAATGCTTGGTCATTTATTTACTGTCTGGGGCGGTTCAACTATTTTACCAGAAATATTAATAGAAGGACTAAACCATGATAAGGCAAAAGGTCATATTCGCGGAGCTGCAAAAGCAATCTTGGATATTGCTCCTATGGTTAATGCTGCACCTAGGTCCACCTTAATTATACCAAGGGGAACATCTGCAAGTGATAGTTCTATTACCATATCTGCTGGATTATATCCAGTTGGAAACTATGATAAGGAAATAGTTGGTGCTTCTGCTTCTGTGAATATTATTACTGATGATTATGATGTAGTAAAAACGTTAGGCGATATAACAATTGACCGTTCCACAATAAATAACTTCAAAACAAAATTAGTCCCGGGAAAATATCGAGCAGTTTTATTCGGGAGTGTGGAGTTTAATGATGAGGGAAGAAAAGAATTTGAAATATTCAGTAATAGATTTGGTGTAGCAGATCCAATTTCGCACGATGGGCGTGGCGCTGTTACCTGGGTTAGTTTTCCGCCAAGCCCCAAATATCCTGCAAATGGCGCAGTAACATTAACCGATGGAATCGTTGGGCCAATGGACTGGGATTGGGGGGACTGGCTTTCTTTTGAGGGTATTGATCTAGAAGCAACCCTTGACCTTGGGAAAGTTATATCAATACAAAATATTCAGCTTTATTGTCTCCAGAATCAGGGTCCCTATGTATTCATGCCAACAAAGGTATATTTTTCACTTTCTACAGATGGTATTACTTTCAATGAAGTAAGTGAGCTCCTGCCAAAAACATCTCCTAAGTATGATGGCCCTATTATTGAAGTATTTGATGCAGTAATTCCTCACACAACTGCGAGATATGTTCGTGTGAAGGCTGATAATACAGGTGTATGTCCTGATTGGCATCCTGGTGCCGGGGCTAAGGCTTGGCTAATGGCCGGAGAGGTTGTTGTAAATCCGACTAGTTTAAAATAGAATAAATTGTGTAAGGCTTATGGTCTAATCAATGGCTAGGTAATCTCTTTAAGCTTTTTTCCTGAAATATTTTTTCAGACATATCAGTGTCTACCTTAACCTGCTCAAAAGAGATGTCAGTTTTATGATCTTTTTGTATATCCTTAACAGATATTTTTGACATAATATCATAATTATCAATTTTTATGTATGAAAACGATTTTTCTTTTTTAAGTTTCTTTCTCTTATCGTAAGACTCTTCTTTTATAATATATAGATCATCTTTAACGATCCAAATTTTGTGCTTTGAGTATGAAGACTTTAGGGAAGCATTTGGTGTAACCTCGATCACAAAACATTCACGCCCATTAACAGTTTCATCATCTAACCTTTTATACTCATTCTCATCTAAAGATCTACTGGTCATATCTTCATAACTAAGATCAGAGCCCATAAAGGAGTCACCTTTTTTACTTGCAGATATTCGTCGAACTCTCTTGAACGCAGGAAGCCAGATCCTCATCTCATCATCACGGTCATCATGTTCTATCTTTAAGAAAGATACTCCCTTATCATCCTTAGGCTCTAAAAACCAAATCAATTGACGCCTGCTATTGTCCATTGTTTTCGATATCATTACGCTATTACGTGTTTTTCCTTTGGAGTTTGTAAGCACCATAGTGGTCTTGCTTATCATATTTTTCGGTTTAGATTTTTCATCAAGTGTTTTAGTAATCTCATAACCAGATTGACCAAACACAATTGAAATGCCGACAAGGACGATAAATATATTTCTAATCTTCATACCTATCTCTCTGAAAGATTATTTTTTAACAATTCTGCCATAGCTGCCAAGAATGTAAGCGTTCCGATCGATGTTGATATCATTGCAAAAACCATTAGCCCTCCCATGTATTGTACAGGTATAAACGCAGAAAATAGTAATGCACCAAAAGACATGTTTGATGCTGAGTCCAGAATGATTGGATAACCAACGTCTTCGATCACATCATTGGTTAAAGCATTTTTTTCTGAGATTTTTGATAGCCTCCTGTATTGCGAAATATAGTGTATCGCAAAGTCAACGCCCACCCCGATAATAACTGATGCTAATAGTGCTGTCACATGGCTAAGATGTATCCCTGCTAACCCCATAAAACCGAAGTTGATCACGACCGCGACCGAAAGAGGAATAATAGCCATCATGCCCCATGCAATTCTTTTAAAAAACAATGATGTGATCAGTCCTATAAGAATCACGGACATTACAATGCTGATAACAGATGATTGAACTACCAAATAAACAAGGTCTCGGATAACCACTGCCATCCCGGTCACAGATGCACTTCCTACACTTTTTAAATTACCAACATATTCTTCGATCTCATCCACAATAGAAATAATTTCCTCCGTGGACATAACGCGGCTTAGTGCAGTAACCAGCCCGACACTGTATTCATAGTCAACCATAGCAGAAAAATCTTCTGGATCACCCGACATAGAGTACATCGAAAATAAATTGTTTACTTTACCTTGATCTTCAGGTATTGTCTCAAAATCTGGATCATCATCCATTACAACGCGGTGCATCTGTTTGACCACATCTGCAATGGAAAAACTAGTCGTAACCTTTTTATTATTTTCAAGCATATCCTGAAGGTTTACTATCTCATTAAGTGTTCTCGGATTTTTCATGGAGCCTTCTAGTCTGACCCTTATATCCATCGTACCTGTCATCTCTTGATCTATAAAATCAATACTATCTCTAAATTCAGTACCCTGCCTAAAAAAACTGGCAATATTGACATCCACTTTTAGATATAATAATCCAATTATTCCAGCTGTTGCAATTAAAACGCCTGAGCCTAATATTAATTTTGGATTATTCGAGACTGTTTTTCCAAAGTATGTTATTAGGCTCTCAAAAATACTTGGTCTAGTTACAGCCTTTGAGTTCATGTCCCATTTTTTTAATGATATAGCAGCTGGAAGGAACGTTGAGCTAAGAACAAATGCATGAGCTATGCCCACACTAATACATATTCCATAGCCCATAAGCTGTTTTATTGGTGCAAAGGATAGAGAGAGAAAAGCAGCCATCGTAGTCAAACTAGTTAGAAAGATAGGCACCAAAAGAGTGTCCATTGTTACTTCTACTGATTGTTTCGCATCCTTTTTATTCCTCATTTCTTTGAAAAATTTGGCGACAAAATGGACGCCGTCAGAGTTGGCTATGGTAAGCAGAATTATTGGCATTGAGGAATTGACAATTGTAAAATAAAATCTCTCTGATCCTGTCATAAACACCATCCATCCCATAAACCCGGCCATAACAACAAGTGACTGTATAATAACAGAAAATACCATGATAACTGCGAATGGATTTCGAAGATTTACCATGAGCACGATGGCCATAATAAAAAGGCCAACCCTGAGTAATATGGTAATATCATTCCTGATCATTGTGGGAACAGATCCCGTGATATAGGCCGTTCCTCCGTAGTGGATCTCATAATCGGCAGATAAAATGCTGTCACCAATGGTAACAACAACATCTCTCATAATATCATGGGGAATATCTTCGTAAGGCTGTACCATAATATTAAAATACTCTTCACTCTCGCTTACAGCTCTTTTCTTTATTGTGGGATTGCTTATTAAATATTCTTTTATTTTATCTATCTGAGGGGGCGTTAAATCTCGCTCGGGCTGAAGGTCACTGATTTCCATGAAACCATCTTCGCTGTCTATTCTTGAGATGGTCGTTATACAAGAAACCTCTTCGACCTGGTTTACATTTTCCAGTGCTTTTGTGAGATCCCAAAGTAAGGAAAATGTTTCTGAACTATAGACCGTTTTGCCTTTATTCCCAAAGGCAATAAAAATAACCTCTGTACTTCCAAACTCATCCTGGACCGCGTCCCATGACATTCTTGAGTCCAATGTCTCAGGCAGCATCGCCATCATATCATCATCAATCACAAGATAGTTTATGCCTAGTCCCATAGACAACGTAAACAGGACTGGCAAGGCTATTGCTTTCTTAGGATTCGCTAGAACATGCTCTATGATCCAAGATCTAATTGGGTGAGGCCTGTTAGAAAATATCAACGATTAAAC
>Ga0209752_1001722_pt1 | contig 10407 bp, 10 predicted proteins | sample METZYME_3_250m_FD_187548 | JGI IMG/M metagenome (GOLD analysis project Ga0209752, IMG submission 187548) | Marine microbial communities from oxygen minimum zone in mesopelagic equatorial Pacific - METZYME_3_250m (SPAdes) (version 2) | ecosystem: Environmental > Aquatic > Marine > Oceanic...
ATCCACTTATAAATATTTTTCAAGATATCGCTAATAAATCATTAAAAGATAATAGTGAAATATTCCTAAAAATAGCTGAACAACAACTTGGTAAACAGCAAGAAAAAGTAAAGAGCGATCTTAATGAAAAAGAACAAGCAGTTGAAAATTTAATAAAGCCAATTAAAGAAGCATTAAAAGAATCACGGCACCAAATCTCTGAGCTTGAAAAAGCAAGAAGTGAAGCTTATGGAGGTATTAAAACACAGCTTAAGGAAATGCATAAAACTAACCAATCTTTAACTCAAGAAACTCATAATCTTGTTAGTGCGCTAAAAAGACCAGAAGTAAGAGGACGTTGGGGTGAAATCACACTTAAAAGATTAGTTGAGTTAGCTGGAATGGTTGAACATTGTGACTTTGATGAGCAAGTGCACACACTATCTGAGGACTCATCAATCAGACCCGATATGATAGTTAAAATGCCTGATCAACGTGAACTAGTAGTTGACGTCAAAACACCCTTAGATTCATACCTTCAAGCAATTGAAGCAAAAGAAAATTCTAAAAAAGAGATTTTTTTAAAAAAACACGCACAAAATGTTAGGGAGCATATAAGAAAACTATCTAGAAAATCCTACTGGAAGCAATTCACTAGAAGCCCTGAATTTGTAATTCTCTTCATCCCAGGTGATCAATTTCTAAGTGCAGCTCTAAATGAAGATCCTGATTTAATTGACTCAGCTTTATCACAACAAATTATCCTTGCTACGCCAACTAGCCTCATAGCCCTTCTTAAAGCTATTGCATACGGATGGAAACAACAAGCTCTTTCAGGAAATGCTGAACAAATACGAGAATTAGCTGAAGCTTTGTATGATCGTTTAATAGTTTTTATTAGCCATCTAAATAAACTTGGTAAACAATTATCGAGTAGTGTTGAACATTACAACAAAGCCATCGGTTCATTTGAGAGAAAAGTACTACCAGGTGCTCGTAAATTTTCAAAATTGGGCGTAGGTTCAAAAAAAGAAATTAAAGAAATTAAATCTATAGAATTACCAACGCGAAAATTAAAAAATGATTTAAAAAAACACTCAAAAAAGTCATAAAACAGCAATGAAATCATCACTAATTGATTATCAATACAGCTCTAATATTTTGAAAAATAAAAATCTTTTAATTACTGGATCAACAGATGGTATTGGAAGAGCTCTAGCTATAAAGGCATCAAAATTGGGAGCACAAGTAATTCTACATGGTAAAAATAAATCAAAATTAGAGAATTTATATGATGAAATAAAAAAATTACCGGATGTAGCTTGCCCTTCCATAGCATTACTCGATCTAGCAAATGCTGATGAGAATGATTATATAAATCTTGCTAAAAATATAGAAGGTGAGTTCGGAAAACTGGATGGTCTAGTTCATAATGCTGCCATTTTAGGAAATCTAAGCTCAATAGAACAATATGATCCAGCTGAATGGCAAATGGTTATACATATAAATCTAACAGCCCCTTTCGTTCTAACTCAAGTATTATTATCCTGCCTTAAACAAGCCAAACATTCATCAATCATTTTTACTACTTGCGGTGTTGGAAAATTAGGAAAAGCTTTTTGGGGGGCATATTCAGTTTCAAAATTTGGTATAGAGGGATTAAATCAAATTCTTGCAGAAGAAAATAAACATACATCTCTCCGGGTAAATTGCATTGATCCTGGCCCTGTAAATACAAAAATGCGGTTACAAGCATACCCTGGTGAAAACAGAAAAAACCTAAAAAATCCTGATGATATATTACCTGCTTATATTTTTTTACTGGGTGACGATAGCATTGATTTAAGTGGAAATTCTTATATTCTTCAACAATAATTAACTTTCTTAGATGTATATTTCTACTTTATTTAATTAATCCTTATCTATTTATATTAGTAACAAAGTATAAAGCTTCAATTTGCTTTTCAGTTAATTCCTTATATTTACCTACACTTAAAGTTCTTGGTAATTCAATTGGGCCATAACCTATTCGAATTAATCTACTGACATCATATCCAATATTTTTCCACATTCGTCTTATGATTCTATTGCGCCCTTCCCTAACCGTGACATGAAACCATTCATTTGTATTTCTTCCTCCAACAATATTAATAGATTCAAATGCTGCAACTCCATCATGTAGATCGATACCATTTAATAATTGATTGATTTCAGTTTTCTTAGGATTGCCATGAATGCGGACGGCATAGCGCCGAATAATTTGTTTTGAGGGGTGCATTAATGCATTTGCAAGTGATCCATCAGTTACAAATAAAAGTAACCCTGAAGTTAAAACATCTAGGCGCCCTACCGATATCCAGCGACTATTTTCAATTTTTGGTAAATTATCAAATATACTAGGTCTTTTATCTGGATCGGATCGAGAAGATATTTCATTAATTGGTTTATTATAAATAATGTATTTATGATTTGTGTGATGTAATTTAACCGCTAATAGATCGCCATCTAGTTGAAATTTCTCAGAACCCGAAACTATTTGTCCAATTTTTGCAAATTTACCATCAACTATCAGCCGATTCTTTTTTATCCATTTCTCAATAGTTCGTCTAGAGGCGATTCCAGATGATGATAATAACTTCTGAATTCTTACTTTCACATCAGTTAAAAAATAATATTAACTAGTATCTTTATCTTCAGGATTGGTAATTAAACTTTCAACATTACTTTGCTCATCTTGCGCTTGACTTGGAATAATGTCCTCCATATTTGAATCAGCTATTAATTCTGCATGAGCTATTTCCTGAGGATCTATTTCTTCATTATGATTTTCTGTCTTATACTTTATTTCTATAGAATCTGGAGGCTCATCAGAAAAAATTATTTCATCTACTTCTGGCAAATCAAGTTGTACACGAAGTGATTCCCAGTCAGAAAGATCTTTGAGTGGTGGAAGCTGATCAAGTTTTTTCAATCCAAAGTAATCTAAAAATTCCTTTGTAGTAGCAAACATTTCTGGCCTGCCAGGAACATCCCGGTGACCAACAACTCGAATCCAGTTTCTTTCGGCAAGAGTTCTAATTATATTAGTACTCACAGATACGCCTCTAACCTCTTCAATCTCGCCTCTTGTAATCGGTTGTCTATATGCAATTAGAGCTAAAGTTTCGAATAAAGCTCTTGAGTAGCGTGGAGATTTTATTTCCCATAATTTAGAGAGATACTTAGTCATATCTGACTTTAGTTGAATACGAAAACCTGTTGCGACTTCTTTTATCTCAAGTCCTTTGGCATCATATTCAATCTTGAGTTCATCTATTATTTTTTTTAGTTCACTTTTGCCGGAAACTTGCTCATCTTCCAAAATATTGTTCAAATCATCCATGCTAAGAGGCTTGCCCGCCGAAAGAAGCGCGACTTCAATAATATTTTTAATATTTATAAGATCCATAATTAGTAATTGTTTATTCTATTAATCTTATGGAAGATGCGGATCTAATGTGTAAAGGTGAAAATTCGTCAGATTGAACAACCTCAATAGTCGACTCTTTAAGTAATTCAAGGATTGCTAAAAAAGTTACTGCCACACCTAAACGTCCTTCGCTTTCTTCAAAAAAGTCTTCAAATTTACTAAATTTACTTGCTTGTAGTTTCGACAATATTTCAGACATACGCTGACGGATTGACAATGTTTCACGAACAAAATGAAGTTTAGAAAACATTTCTGCGCGTTTAAGAACATCATGAAAAGCTAACAATAATTCTTGTAAAGTAGCATCGGGTAATTTAGTTACAATTTTTAATTTAGACTTATCTACATCTGTTATGACAATATCACGTTCTAATCGAGGTAAAGCGTCAATTTCTTCGGCAGCTTCTTTATAGCGTTCATATTCTTGCAAACGTCTGACAAGCTCCGCCCTTGGATCTTCTTCTTCCTGAATCTCTTCGAGTCTAGGAAGTAGCATTCTTGATTTTATTTCTGCAAGCATTGATGCCATCAAAAGATATTCTCCTGCAAGTTCAAGTTGCAACTCTTTCATAAGATCAATGTAATTAATATATTGTTTCGTAATTTCAGCAATCGGAATATCTAGAATACTAATATTTTGGCGCTGAATAAGATATAACAGAAGATCAAGCGGTCCTTCAAATGCCTCTAAAAATATTTTTAATGCGTGAGGAGGGATATATAAATCTTGCGGAAGCTCTGTAAGCGGCTCTCCATCTACTACAGCAAAAGGCATTTCTTGCTGCAATATTCCTTGCTGAAGTGCTTTATCAGATCGATAATCGGATTTAGTTTTTACTTCCTTCAACTCAGGCATAATCGTTATTTTATAGTGATAGAAAAAAAATATAATATGGGCTAATTATATACACATTTATTTATTACTTAAGAGAAACTTTTTTTACACTAATAAGCTAATATAAATAGGTTATCATTCCAATCCTATTAAATATTACACTTTTCATAAGATGCAACTATTTTTTGATTTCATACCAATTTTCGTCTTTGTAATCACTTATTTTTATAAAGACATTTTTTTTGCAACTGCCGCTTTAATGGTTGTCATGCCTATTTTCCTTTTTGCCCAATGGTTAGCTACCAAAAAAATTAACAAAATGTACTTAGCTTCAACTGCTCTTATAATAATTCTAGGATCAGCAACATTGTTTTTTCGCAACCCAACATTCTTATACTGGAAACCAACTGTTCTCAATTGGATGATTGCGGTTGTTTTTTTTGCCAGTCAATGGATCGGAGGAAAAACTATCATACAAAGAATGCTTGGTGCGACCATAAAACTCAGATCAGAGCAATGGATGAAACTTAACTACATGTGGATTATATTTTTTTTAGTAAGCGGAACTATTAATATTTATGTTGCTTATAATTTCCCAGAAGCATTTTGGGTAAAATTCAAATTATTTGGATTAATGGGAATAACAATTTTATTTGTAATATTTCAGAGTATATGGCTATCAATTACCATGAAAAATAATGAATCGTACAACAAATAAAAAGAGGATTATATGTACTACGTAATCATTAGTGAAGATAATAATAATAGCCTCCCAATACGATTAAAATCTAGAGAAGCTCATTTAGATCGTTTAAAGAAACTTATAAGTAATGGAAAACTATTAATAGCTGGTCCGAATCCATCAATCGATGCAGAAAACCCTGGTATATCAGGATTTTCTGGAAGCCTAATAATTGCAGAATTTGAATCCCTATACGATGCAGAATTATGGGCAAAACATGATCCGTATGTAAAAGCAGGCGTTTATTCAAAAGTTACAGTTAAACCATTTAAGAAAGTTCTACCATGAGTTTTTTCAAAAAAAAGGAAATCGAGAAACGATTAGTTAAGCACTTCAGTCCAACAGAATTACTAATTAAAGATCAAAGTCATCTCCACAAAAACCATCCAGAATCAAAAACTAAAAGTGGTCATTTTGAGATTAAAATTACATCAAAAATGTTTTTAAATACAAATAAGATCGATCGTCATAGAATGATCTATAAAATACTTGATGATTTATTACAATCAGATATTCACGCAATTAAAATCAAAGCACTTTCACCAGATGATAATTAAAATACTTAGAAAAAATAATTAAATTTTAAGGAACAATTACATGTATAAAACATTTTTTTTACCAAAGATGCTAAAAAATACCATCTTTTTGATAATGCTGTTTTTCAGTCTATTCAGAATTACAGAAGCTGAAGTTATTAGAACAGTTAATAATGTGGCTATTGATGATGAAATACTAAATATTTACATACAAACACGAATCCAAAAAACGATTGATAACATAACAGAAGAGGAATATTCTTCCCTGCTTAATGATCTTATTGATCTGTATCTACTTTCAACTCAAGATGAAGCTGAAAAACTAAAAAATACTCCCCAACTAAAAGCGCAAATAGAATTACAAAATCGCGGATTAATTGCCCAAGCTGTTGCAAATAATTTCTTTAAAAATTTAAAAATATCTGAAGAAGAAATTCGTGATGCATATAGCTTGCAAATATTAAATACACCTAAACTTGAGTATAAGGCTAGTCATATCTTAGTTGAAACAGAACAAGAGGCGCTTGAAATAATAGATCAACTAAACAAAGGTGATACTTTTGAGATATTGGCAACAGATAAATCTATTGGTCCATCTGCCGCTAATGGTGGAAATCTTGATTGGTTTTCCCCGAATCAGATGGTAAAAGCATTCTCAGATGCCGTTGAAAAATTAAAGAATGGCGAATATTCAAAACTACCCACACAAACCCAATTTGGTTGGCATGTTATTTTGCGTGAAGACTCTAAACCATCTATACCACCTACTCTTGAAAGTATTCGTCAACAAATAGAACAAAATATCATGCAGAAAAGTTTTCAAAGATATATACAGGCGCTTCGTTCCAATATAAATAATTAAAAAACTAATAACTATAAGAGGTTTATCATGCCAAGTTTGCTCGAAAACGTAGATCCTGATGGTTTATTAGAATATTCTGTAGTTTATACTGACCGCTCGGTTAATCATATGTCATTACAATTCCAAACAGTAATGACTGATATATCTAGAAATTTGAAACAAGTCTATAACGCAGATTCTGTTGTTATTGTTCCAGGCGGAGGCACTTATGGCATGGAAGCAGTTGCTCGACAATTTGCAACAAATAAAAAATGTTTAGTTATAAGAAATGGCTGGTTCAGTTATCGCTGGACGCAAATTTTCGAAGCTGGGAAAATTCCAAAAAGAACGAAAGTTTTAAAAGCGTTTAGAAAAAATAAAGAAAACCAAGAACCATTTTACCCTGCAAACATAGAAGAAGTTATTAATACTATTGCGAAAGAAAAGCCAGATTTAGTATTCGCGCCTCATGTAGAAACTGCATCTGGAATGATATTACCTGACGATTATTTAATACAAATAACCAATGCTACGCATGCCGTTGGGGGGCTATTTATCATAGATTGCATTGCATCAGGAGCAATGTGGCTAAATATGAAAAATATTGGAATTGATATTTTAATAACTGCGCCTCAAAAAGGATGGAGCGGCCCACCATGCGCCGCATTTATAATGCTTAATAACAAAGCAAAAAAAATCATTTCCTCAAGCAAATCATCAAGCTTCTCATGCAGTTTAGAGAAATGGTTAGAAATCATGGAAATATATGAAAATGGTGGACATGCATATCATGCAACGATGCCAACTAATTCTCTTATTCAATGTTGTAATGTCATAAATGAAACAAGAAATTATGGTCTTGAAGCAATGAAAAGCAATCAAATTAGACTTGGTAATGAAGTCCGCTCATTATTTTCTGAATTAGGTATAAAAAGTGTCGCAGGAGCAGGATTTCAAGCTCCCACTGTAATTGTCTCATATACTGATAATCCTGATATTAAATCAGGTCAAAAATTTGCAGAACACGGATTACAGATTGCTGCTGGAGTGCCGCTTATGTGTGATGAGGGAGATAATTTCAATACTTTCCGAATTGGTCTTTTTGGTTTAGAGAAAATAAATAACATTAAACGAACCGTGACATATTTGAGTGATGTATTAAATAAAATTCTTTGATGAAAGGTTAAACGTTGAAAAAACAATTAACAATTTATGAATTACTAAGAAGCCATCCAAAAAATAATGATGCTATCCTGAGTTTTCAACCTATTACTAATAAAAAATCTTCGTTACTCACAAAAAATAAAATAGCGTCACTTTCATACGGCGATCTAAGAAAAAATATCAAACAAACAATAATTGATTTAAATAATCTTGGAATCGGTCATAATGATAAAATTGCAATTGTTTTACCAAACGGACCTGAAATGGCAGCTGCATTTTTATCAATTGCTTGCGCGGCCACAGCTGCTCCATTAAATCCTTCGTATACTCTTAATGAATTTGATTTTTATTTATCCGATCTAAATGCCAAAGCCTTAGTAGTCATGGAAAACTCCGAATCACTGGCTATTCAAGCTGCAATTCAAAATAATATTGTCATCCTATATTTATCGATTAATTCATCGCTGATGAATGGGTCATTCAATTTAATACCGTCTGATAATATATTATTAAAGAATAAAAATAAGAAATTAGGAATGGCCAAGGAAAATAATACAGCGCTTGTTTTACACACATCTGGAACAACTTCAAAACCAAAAATCGTACCTCTATCTCACGCTAACTTATATGCTTCAGCTTATAATATTATGAAAACATTACAACTTAAACATAATGATGTTTGCCTGAATATAATGCCTCTTTTCCATATTCATGGGTTAATAGCTCCACTACTTTCATCTTTTGCTAGTGGCGGCAGCGTATTTACAACCACTGGTTTTAATGCATTAAAGTTCTTTAAATGGCTTAGCCAAACTAAACCAACATGGTATAGTGCCGTGCCCTCAATGCATCAATCTATTCTAAGCAGAGCTGCAAGAAATAAAGACATTATAAATAACTCGCAATTAAAATTTATTCGTTCGTCTTCATCGTCTTTATCTCCATCAGTATTTAAAGAATTAGAAAACATTTTTAAGATACCTGTTATAGAAGCATATGCCATGACTGAAGCATCTCATCAGATGACCAGTAATCAACTTCCTCCTAAAAAACGAAAGGCAGGAACAGTTGGCTGTCCTGCAGGACCTGAAGTTTCAATAATGGATGAAACTAAACCCAAATTGCTTAAACAGGGTAAAAAAGGTGAAATTGTCATAAAAGGATTAAACGTTACTGCAGGATATGAAAATAATCGAAAAGCAAATTTAGATTGCTTTGTTGATGGGTGGTTTAGAACTGGAGATCAAGGTTTTTTTGATGAAGATAATTTTCTTATAATAACCGGAAGATTAAAAGAAATAATAAATAGAGGTGGTGAAAAAATTTCTCCAAGAGAAATTGATGATGTAATAATGAATCATACTTCAGTTCAACAAGCGTTGACATTCTCTATTCCACATAAAATTCTTGGAGAAGACGTTGCTGTTGCTATCGTTTTACATGAAGGAAAAAAAATGCATGAGAAAGAAATAAGATCATATCTTGCTACTCGATTAGCAAAATTTAAAATTCCAAAGAAAATTATTTTTTTAGATGAAATTCCTAAAGGTGCCACCGGTAAACTAAAAAGAATAGGTTTTGCAAAAACGTTAGGTATTGATACATGAGAATATGTATTTATGGAGCAGGAGCAATAGGAGCCTGGCTTGGAGCACAAATGTCACTTTCTGGTGAAGATGTGACCCTCATTGCAAGAGGCCCACATTTAAATGCAATGAAAAAAAATGGTGTAAAAGTACTAATTAACGAACAAGAAATAACTGCATTCCCAAAATGCGTACAAGATCCTAGAGATGCTGGGCCACAAGATTATGTCTTTATATCAGTTAAGTCATATTCCTTGAATGAAATTATTCAAAATATTAATCATTTATTTGATAAAAATACCACTGTTATAACGGGTATCAATGGAATACCGTGGTGGTATTTCTACGGCTTACCCGGCCCGTGGAAAAACCATCACCTTGAAGCCGCGGATCCCTGTGGGCGCATCTGGAATGCGCTGGGCCCCGAGCGAGTTATCGGCAGCATCGTTTACCCTTCCTGTGAAATCGTTGCCCCTGGAGTCGTGCGACACTTAAGCGGCAATCGATTTATGCTGGGCGAGCCGACGGGCGTAAGATCCGATCGGGTTGTCGCACTTCGCGAAGTTATTACTGCGGCTGGCCTCAAGGCTCCGATCCGCAAAAAAATCCGCGACGATATTTGGTTCAAGTTGCTGGGTAATGCCGCCTTTAATCCGATCAGTGTACTGACGCACGCAACCCTGGAGCAGATGTGTCGAGATACAGGAGTTCGTGCCGTCATTCGACAGATGATGGTCGAGACGCGGGATGTAGCATTGACACTCGGCATCAAGTTCTCAGTGGACATTGAACGTCGCATCGATGGTGCGGTTGATGTGGGTGCACACAAAACCTCGATGCTGCAGGACTTCGAACAGGGTCGGTCGTTGGAACTCGATGCGTTGGTTGCATCGGTTTCAGAAGTGGGCCGCTTGGTTGATGTGCCCACACCGACCATCGATGCGATGTTGGCGCTGGTTCGACTAAGGGTAGGGGGTGTCCTTTAAGTTGCAAGGTAGTTATTTTTAGGAGCTAACAACTCGACGGTCAGAGCGCTACGCCCCCAGTATGGAGCTGAAGGAACGACACCGATCCATGTTGATAAAAGGCCGCTAGTTGAAAAAGATTTTGTTAACAATGCTGGTTTTATCACATCAGCACATTGTGTTTTTCTGAAAACACCCCCATCAAACCCCCGTGCCACGTGTACAAACCACCATCCCGTTAAAACCCTTTAACCTAAATAAACGGGCCGTGCATTGGTCGCTGCCTCGGG
>Ga0209752_1001723_pt1 | contig 10405 bp, 7 predicted proteins | sample METZYME_3_250m_FD_187548 | JGI IMG/M metagenome (GOLD analysis project Ga0209752, IMG submission 187548) | Marine microbial communities from oxygen minimum zone in mesopelagic equatorial Pacific - METZYME_3_250m (SPAdes) (version 2) | ecosystem: Environmental > Aquatic > Marine > Oceanic | place...
GTTTTATTTGGATGTTTGCAGGTGCCACGGTTTTAATTTCCGTGACTACACTGTCTGGCACTCAAGACCGCATCCGAACACGAGACCTCGGTGTCGAACCTGGTGTATTCCAGCCAGGTCCACTGAACGCTATCTCTGACGTAGCAGGCGTACGTGTTGGGCACACGACTATCATTCAAGGAAACAACATTCGGACAGGAGTCACCGCCATCGTTCCACACGAAGGAAACCTCTTTCAGGATAAAGTCGCTGGCGCGGTCTATGTCGGTAACGCGTTCGGCAAGTTAGCTGGTTCAACTCAAGTTGATGAACTAGGCACTATCGAAACTCCGATCATTCTGACAAATACACTAAGTGTTGGCACTGCAGTTGAAGCAACGGTTGCCTACATGTTACGCCTTGATGGGAACGAGGAGGTGCGATCGGTCAACGCTGTTGTCGGTGAAACTAACGACGGGGGTTTAAATGACATTCGTGGACAACATGTAAAACCGCATCATATCTGGGAAGCCATCGACACCGCCTCCGGTGGAACTATCAGCGAAGGCTCGGTGGGCGCTGGCACGGGCACACGCGCATTCGGATGGAAAGGGGGTATCGGCACTTCATCTCGACAACTTCCCGACCGATTCGGTGGCTATACGGTGGGTGTACTCGTACAAAGTAACTACGGTGGTGTCCTTACAATTGACGGTGTTCCAATTGGAAAAGAACTCCAGCGCTATTCATACGCACCCCCTGTGGCTGATCAGAGCAACGACAGCGGTTCAGCCCCTTTCGACAACCTAGGTGATGGATCCTGCATGCTCGTCGTAGCTACTGATGCACCGGTTGATGCGAGAGATCTTAAGAGAATCGCCACACGGGCAGTGTTTGGCCTAGCCCGGACTGGTTCCTCTTACAGCAATGGCAGTGGAGATTTCGCAATTGCATTTTCGACTTCACAGGAGATGCGCTCTACATTTGGAGACAGAAATCCGAGAAAGCGATCGATTTTGCAACCAGATGGAGTATCGCCCTTGTTTCAAGCAACGCTCGAAGCAACAGAAGAAGCCGTCTACAATTCGATGCTGCAAGCCACTACTATCACTGGCAACGGACGAACCGCTGAAGCCTTGCCGATCGATCAAGTGCGGCGAATTCTTGAACAATACGGTCGTGGTCAATAGGCCAACAGGTCAAACCTCTAGAGCCTGAAATAGCCGGCCCTGGCGACAAATCAGCCTTGTTTTACTCGCCGCCAAGATAGTTACAGACTAAATCCCTACAAATAGCAACTAAGGAGATACCCAGTAACTAATGTGGACTCGGAGGACGGCACAAGCATAGATGAGCCTAGCCGTATCTGCATACCGTTGAGCTTTTACGATAATGGCCCTATAATCCTAATCCATTGCGGAGGGGCATTTAATAGGGAGGACGTCATGAATCGCCTGAGTTTTATTTGGGGAATTGCACTAGTGAGCCTGACGCTGTCAGCTCTGGGATGTGGTGGGGGATCGAGTAATGGGGACGAGTCGACCCTGTCGGAAACCACTGCAGAAGAAGCTGCTGTAGAAGCTGCGGAAGCTGCTGGCGAAGCTGCTGGCGAAGCTGCGGAAGCTGCTGGCGAAGCTGCTGGCGAAGCTGCTGGCGAAGCTGCGGAAGCTGCTGGCGAAGCTGCGGAGGCTCCAGCGGAATCCGAACGACCTATATTCGTTGCGCCAATTAGAGGAATCGCCGAGGTGGCCTATCTCACACCTGATACAGAAGTCATCGATGGTGAGGTCATTACGAGGATTACAATCCAGAACCGAGCAACAGGTGCGATCGCGGGTTTGAAGGTCGATGAGTTCTGGTATGACAGCGACGGCAATACAGTTGGGGGCGACTCACAGCGACATCGGCAACCGTTGCTGGTTGGCGAAGTCGTGACGATCGAATTGCGGATGCCGCGCAATTCACGTATGAACCGTAACCAAATACAGTTTAGTCATGCGAACGGCGAAATTAAGGCTACAAACGTCGACGAGCTTCCCGATCCTGAAGAAGAAGAAGAAGAAGAAGAAGAGACAGAATCTGAAAGCTAGTATTCGTCGTTTGACAAAGTTACCCGACCATTCGGATCACACGGATTGAGAGGCTGCGTTAAGGACCTCTCAGTCCGTTGTTATCTGCTCCGCTAGACCAGACGCTGGACGAAATATTAGGTCAGTGACTGCTGGAAGCAGCCTGAGGGTTCAGCACTACGAACTTCGATTCTCGGAACACGGGTGAACCTGGAGCCAGTCGAGAAATGGCCTCTGTCCGTAACACATAGAAGCCGTACGGAAACTCGGTGGTGGAAATTTTTGCAACGTGGCCATATCCGCCCCGTGAGCCTTTCAATTCCGTGTGCGAGCGTGTGTCCACAGTGCTAAATACAACTCTCTCCTCACTATCGAGAACTGTGGTCGTAATATCAACCGAGTGCGGTCTTTTTAGTTCGTTGTCGTACACATCAACATAAAGATAAAGTTCATCGCCTCGGAGAAATTCCCGCTGGGTCGTCGGCATCGCCGGAAGCACATCCTCGAACGTTGGATCAAGGTTCGCACTTGGGGTTCGACTTGCCACAGCAGATGTAATGGCAAGGCCACTCATTTGTATTGCATCCTCAGAAAAATCTGGAACATCGAGATAACGGTGCACACTACCGACTGCACCTCCACCACTTTCCCGAGACGCCACTAGAACCTGATACCGACCAGGTTTCAGATCAACTCGTGAAAGGACCTTAAGTCCATAACGTGAAATCACCTCGTGGGTTTCAGGAGGGAGATCCAGGTCCAGAGTTTGACTTTCTCCTCCCCGGATTTTGCCTGCCGAATCTAACACAGTCACTGATAGCTCAACCGTGTCGACGAAATTGCCATCTCGTTCAATAAAGGTCAAACCCGCCGGATCAATTTCAACGATCACCGACAACGAAACATTCTCTCCATCCCCAAGATATGGCAGGGCCGCAACACTTAAACCGAGCCCGCTGACTGGCAGTGGACTGGTCATCACTTCACGCAATTCTTTCGACGTGTTTCGACCAGCCTCTACTAAATTAAACTCTTCCGCTTTCCCACTCGGTGCCAAGTACTCCTTTCTTGAACGCACTGTAACGCCTGGTCGGTTGACAAGGACGTCAATCGTGCGCGACTTGCCATCACGACGTTCATTCGTAGGATAGTACCCAAGTACGTAGTAGGAGCTGTTATCACGAATAATCTCAGCAAAGGCACTGGATAAATCGTTAGAATTGATGAAAGCCATCCCGCCAGTCTCATCCGCAAGAACCCGCAAACTATCCTGGGCAATTCGTAGATCGTCGCGAAGGGAGTCGCTTCTAAGACCTGTTGCAGTGCCTGAAAAGCGATCATCAGGAATTACCCCAAACACCTCAATTTGATCGCTGCCAACCGTCGCCAATCCTCTCGGATCAACTGTGTAAAGCGAAACATTCGTTTGCGTTGCCATGGCAATAGTGCGACGTACTTCAGACTGTACCGTTAACGCTAACGGCTGGTTAACATCGTAAATATCGTAATCGATACCCTGGCTGAAAAAGATGACAGCCTTCCGCCGACCGCGTACGCCACCAAGCCATTGCGAGAGGGTTCGTAATGTTGCATATGTTGACCGGGCGTTGTCGCTCCGTTCAAAACCCAATTCGTCTCTAATGGGTGAAAAATCAGGTCGTTCACTAAGCCGTCGATAGTAAGTATCGCTGCGTGTCAGCACGCTCGATCGCGCAGCACGTCCTGCAAACCTGTCAACTGCTTCCAAGAGCAGGCGCTGGTTGCCAGTGAAACCCTGAGCCGCATCCGTGCGCCCACTGGTGAAAACTACAGAGACCAAATCATTAGCGCCTAGATACTGTTCGATAAATTCGGTAGCAGCCCGCTTAACGTACGGCGTTTGTAAGGGTCTCGTGTGTAAATCATCAAGCGCCAGAACAAAAACACGGCCATCGAAAGGCTTGCGATTGGTGCTAACATCCTCTTCAATTTCACGATCAGAAAACAGTAAGCGCGTAGGGCGTTCGACGGGAATACGAATTCTAGAAAACGCTGTCACCGCTTGGCTTTCACCATCTTCTAAGACCTCAAAATCATCAACCGTGAGATCATCAACGAAGTCTCCATTCTCGTCGGTGACAACCGCATCGACCTCAACATAGTTAACTTCCAGTCGAAACGTAACTGGCGGCTGTTGCGTGCCCGGATCGGGTATGGTTTGCTGAGCTAAGGACGACCCAGCTTCAAATAGAAACGCTGTGCAAAGAATCATCAATATTCTAGATACGGTCAACATGAGCAAACTCCATATACCAAAACCATGACTAACTCTCAAGAATACAGCAACTCCTGATACAAGATGGCACGCCGCGAAATCTAATGTCTACCTCCATTATAGAACTTCGGTGACGAAGTTCACCTACACCTATATCAGACGGTCAGATCGGTAAATTGGTCGAGCTAAATCATCTAAAAATAGCATTGAGGACTTTTTTGAAAAAAGTACGAACTACTTATCAATTAGCGGAGTCATACCTACTGAAAGGCGCTGCTATACTGGATACTATGCAGTTGGACATTCAAGCAATTCAAGCTGCATTGCGTGCAGATCACCTAGATGGTTGGCTTCTGTACGATTTCAATGGATCGAATCCGATCGCTAAACGCTTAGCTGGGCTGAGTTGTAAAAATATCCTCGCGAGCCGACGATGGTACTACCTAATTCCTGCTACGGGCCAGCCACGTGGCCTTGTGCACGCGATAGAACGCCACACGCTTGATGCATTGCCTGGAGAGAAATTCATCTACCTCGAACGAGAAACTCTTGAAAAGCAACTCAAGATTTTACTGGGTAGTTGCCGTCACGTCGCAATGGAATACTCGCCAGAATGTGCGATCCCGTATATTTCTCGGGTCGATGCCGGCACCATTGAACTCCTGCGACGCCTGGGAATCAACGTCTCCTCATCAGGCGACTTAGTGCAACGTTTTGAAGCCAGTTGGGACGCCAAGATGCTGACGCAACATCAAGCAGCCTCCGAGCGCCTATACCGCATTAAAGATCGGACTTTTGAAACAATTCGGAAGGCCATTCGAGATGGCCATGAACCGACAGAATATGAAATCCAACAACAAATGGTAAGCTGGTTTAAGGAAGAAGGCTTAATCAGTGATTCAGCTCCAGTCGTGGCGACGCAGGAGCACTCAGCGAGTCCACACTATATGCCAGCAGCTACTTCGTCTCGAGCTATCTGTCGAGATCAAGTTGTGTTACTCGACCTCTGGGGCAAACTCGATGAGCCTGGTGCGGTCTTCGCCGATATCACTTGGGTTGGTTATGTTGGAGCACAACCCCCAAGTGAAGTTTGCCGAGCCTTCGAGGCTATCAGACTCGCACGTGACGAAGCAGTAAGTACGGTACAATCGGCAGTTCGGAAGGGTCGCGATTTACGGGGATGGGAAATTGATCACATCACCCGTCGTGCTATTGATCGTGCTGGTTACGGTAACCGAATTCTCCATCGAACTGGTCATAGCCTAGGTGAAGAAGTTCATGGAAATGGCGTCCATCTAGATAATTACGAAACTCGTGATGAGCGCCGAATCTTACCTGGAACGGGCTTTACAATAGAACCGGGGATCTACTTTGAATCATTCGGCGTACGGACCGAAATTAATATGTACGTTAGTGAGAACGACGCAACAGTCACTGGGCCACTTCAGACAACGGTTGTGGCACTCGCGGAGTAAGAAACTGTAAGAGAATAGCAGCATGGTATTGACCCCAAGCGGGAGGAAATAGATGTCAGCGCGAAAAACAACTTTTTATTCCATGGTGTTAGTTGGAGTGGTATCGATGGCTATCGGTATGGTCATCACATCCCGACTCGACTTGTCGTCATTATCATCGGCGCAAACGTCCCCTGCTCCACCGATGAACAGTGATCCGATCGTTGGTACCATCGATGCCAATACATTTCGTACAATCGCGAAAGCACAAACACCGATGGTTGTTAATATTCGCACTGAATCGAGAAGACGCACTCAGGAATTAACAGATTTTTTTGGTGGAGACGATCTCCTACGCCGATTCTTTGGCACCCCAGAACAAAGTCCGCAGCCTGAAGAAGAAGTCACGGAAGGAGCTGGCACCGGCTTCTTAATTGATGATGAAGGTTTTATTCTGACAAACAACCACGTTGTTGAAGATGCAACCAGAATTCAGGTGGGATTCTTTGAAGGTGAAGCAGGTGAATTTTTCGAGGCGGAAATCATTGGCCGCGATCAATTAAGCGATAGCGCGTTAATCAAATTGGTTGAACTCCCTAACCGCGATCTATCGGTAGCAAAATTCGGGGACTCTGATCAAATGGAACCAGGCGATTGGGTTATGGCAATTGGGAATCCATTTAACTTGGCACACACCGTTACCGTCGGTGTTATAAGTGCGATCGGACGACCATTCCCGGTGGCAGAAGGTCGAAGTCAGGATGTTTTACAGACAGATGCGGCCATTAATCCAGGCAACTCAGGTGGTCCACTCCTTAATATCCGTGGTGAAGTCGTCGGAATTAACACGGCAATCGTATCCAACCGAGCGAGTAATCTTGGCATTGGATTCGCGATCCCAATTAATGTTGTCCGCGAGTTGTTACCACAATTACGTGAAGGAAAGGTGACGAGAGGGCGGATCGGCATTCAAATCACCCGAGTCCAACAAGAAGCCGTCGAAGCTTTTGGGTTGTCTGACCGTCGTGGTGCTGTTGTCTCCAGCGTCGAGCCCGGTGGTCCGGCATCCCGTGGAGGCCTCCAACCTGGTGACGTAATCGTTGAATTCAACGGTGAAACGGTTGAAGACACGAGCGATCTACAAAATAAAGTGGTCAAGACGACACCCGATACAACGGTACCGGTAACAATCGTACGTGACCGGGAACGCACGACACTAGAGATCACTATTGCAGAACTGGATCTGGAAAACGAAGGACAAGACCGTAGCGCACGCACCGAAGACCTGGACACAGGCTTTGGTATGACATTAACCGATCTCACTGGACAATTGTCTCGCCGCTTACGTGCACCATCTGACATAAGTGGCGCAGTGGTTAGCGCTCTCCAGGACCGAGGTGCAGCCGCTCGTGGCGGAATTCAACGCGGTGACATTATTCTTGAAATCAACCGCACGGAAATCACACAAGCAACTGGGGCAACCAGCATGTTACGCGAAGTTGAATCAGGACAGACCGCACTGTTCCTAGTGTGGCGGAATGGAGCGGAGGTGTTCCTCCAAGTCACCAAGGAGTAACCGGCTTACTCGTGTCCATGCTCCTCCGCGATCTAATCATTGCGCAGATCCGCACAGAAGGTCCGCTGACCTTTGCGGAGTACATGGAAGCGGCACTCTATCACCAAACCGATGGCTATTATGCTCGCAACGAACAACGCTCCGGTCGCACAGGGGATTTTTATACCAGTGTAGACGTTGGACCACTGTTTGGTGAATTGATCGCGGTGCAGCTCGCCGAAATGTGGCAGCTGATCACTTCAACAACAAACACTGATGGGTTTGATCTGGTTGAAGTCGGAGCTGGTAACGCTCGCCTCGCCCATGACATCCTCGATGCTGCAGCCACAATGGAGACCGGATTTTACGATTCCATTCGATTGCACCTTATTGAGCGGAGTTCTCAAGCACGCACTAAACACGAAGAGAACCTGGATCAACATGCAAGAAAATTGGTAACAAGTAGTGATACGTTGCCAAATGTTTCTCAAGGCGTCATCTTTGCTAATGAACTGCTCGATGCCTTCCCCACCCATCGTATCACCATGACTTTTAAAGGACTTAGAGAAACCTACATCGACATCGAGAACGGCAAGCTAATTGAACGCCTCGGTCCGCTATCGACTCCAGCCCTAGACGATTACTTACAACGTCTGGGAATGCAGTTGCCACTGCATGGGCAAGCCGAAGTAAATTTACATGCGCTTGATTGGATCCGGAATGCGTCATCACGGCTGGAACATGGATTTATCATTCTCATCGATTACGGTAAGTTGGCCCAGGAATTGTTCAACACCGAAAGTGTTAGCGGTACTTTTACTGCACAACAGCAACATCTCACCAGCCAACCGGCCGCGTCTAAAAATGAAAGTTCCGCATCTCAATTCGACTGGCTCAATGAACCTGGCGAATGGGATCTCACAAGCCATGTCGATTTGACGTCGATCAGAACCGCCGCCGAAGAAACAGATTTGAGCACACTTGGAGTCATCGATCAGACCTATTTTCTTATTGGTCTTGGCGTGGTAGAACATCTGCCACAAGAGGGCGATGAAAGAGTAGGTCTCAAGCGTCGTCTTGCCGCTCGTACCCTTCTAATGCCGGGTGGACTGGGCAGCACACACAAAGTTCTACTCTTCGGTAAGCAGGTTGGCTCACCCCCGCTCCAGGGATGCTCCTATCAAACCCGACTGACTTAATTTACCAAAATGTTGGAAGAATCGTTTTTATGGATCAACCCTACCAAACGTTCTAACTAGTTCATCCTGCAACTAGTGAGGTAGCGTGGCAGACGCTGACCAATCTCGCTATAATTCAAGAGTCTAGAATCAACCACACAAGAACTGTGTCCACGTCACTCGAACGCGAGATCAAGTTGCGTTTTGCGTCACCAATCGAAGCCAAGTCAGTAATCCTGTCAATTGGCGCGACACTTGTGCGGCCGCGTCGATTACAACGTGACCACGTCCTAGATACATCGAAACAGACATTGCATCAAGATCACTCGGTGTTACGCGTTCGCATCGAACCACGTGAAAGCCGATTAACCTTCAAGGGACCGCCTCAATCATCTACCATGAAGCTTCGTGAAGAAATAGAGCTTCCTGTGGAAGATGGCTCAACCTTGCTGCGCGTGCTCGAACGAGTGGGCTTTCATGTTGTATTTCGATACGAGAAGTATCGAGAAGAATTCAATTGGAAGGATGTAATAATTGCGCTAGATGAGACACCAATAGGAACATTTGTCGAATTGGAAGGAACAGAAAACAGTATCCATATGGCTGCTGACCGATTAGGCCGCACTCCTTCTGATTATGTCACTAAGTCGTACCATACTTTGTTCATCCAACATTGTGAGTCTAGCCATCTTGAAGATACTCATATGTTGTTCGGCAACCAACAGTGATTAATCTAACAGTGGATCATGCTCTCATTTTGACGGCTGGTATTGGGACTCGACTACGCCCACTCACTTACGTCCGTGCCAAGCCAGCTGTCCCAGTTGCAGGTACGCCGTTTATTAGACATGTAATAGCATGGTTGGCACATCAAGGGATACAAAACGTCTGTTTAAATTTACACTACCTTCCAGAAACTATCACCGCCGTTGTCGGGGACGGACGCGATCTGGGAATGCACGTGCGATATCTCTGGGAACCAAAGATTCTTGGTTCAGCTGGCGGACCACGAGCGGCGCTTCCAGTGCTCGGTAGCGGAAGCTTTCTTATAGTGAATGGCGACACATTAACGAACGTTAATGTGCAAGACCTAATGACGACCCATCGACAACGACAAGCCAGCGTCACCCTGGCAGTCATGCCGAACCCAAACCCGCAACGTTACGGTGGAGTCGTGACGGACCACGATGGATGGGTTCAGCGCTTCGTTCCAGCAGGAGATCCGACACCGTCGTATCATTTCGTTGGTGTACAGATGGTAGAACCTGCCGTTTTTGAAACACTACCAATTGGCGAACCAGCTTCTACTATCGGTGGGATCTATTCAACGCTGGCCTCAAAACACACTCGCGCTATTCAGGTTCATATGATCACAGAACAATTTCTCGATATTGGCACTCCTAAAGATTATCTAGAAGTATCCCTTACGTTAGCCGGGGACAAGGAATCACTACTGCATGGAATTGGAACTAAGATCGGGCAGGACACACAAGTTATCCGAACTGCCCTTTGGGATAACGTACATGTCGGTGCTAGGTGTTCACTCGACCATTGTGTCGTTACCGATGGTGTGAGAGTGCCGGATGGTTCAAACTTTCGCAATGTCGTCATTACAGGCAAGACGGAACGTCGCCAAGAACCGTTTGAACAAAAGATTGGTAACCTACTCGTCACACCGCTTTCGCATAACGATGCCGAAGACATTACTAAGTCATGATATTCGAGAAATCACCTCAAATCGACATACCAAATTGGCACGAACGAGTGCACCAATTTCTTGAGCAAAGCGACTTAGCCGCTGAATCAGACGACTTCGTCCCCTTGACCGGTGATGCTTCTAATCGACGCTATGTCCGAGTTTTTCCGAAGGCGAGCAATTCCTTCGTTCTAGCTGTATACGAGCAGCGTTTTGAGTA
>Ga0209752_1001732_pt1 | contig 10379 bp, 7 predicted proteins | sample METZYME_3_250m_FD_187548 | JGI IMG/M metagenome (GOLD analysis project Ga0209752, IMG submission 187548) | Marine microbial communities from oxygen minimum zone in mesopelagic equatorial Pacific - METZYME_3_250m (SPAdes) (version 2) | ecosystem: Environmental > Aquatic > Marine > Oceanic | place...
TTACTCCAGGAACATCTTCTACTTTTAATCCCATTAACGAAATAACTCTACCAATATTTAATCCTTGTTCTGCTTCTGGTGTTGCATTACCAACAATGACGTCATCAATTCTTGTTTTATCTAGCTCTGGAATTTGATTTGCCATATAATTTATTGTCTCTGAAGCAAGCTCATCTGGTCTTTTAAATTTAAACAATCCTTTTGGAGCTTTTCCAACAGCAGTTCGATATGATTTAACTATATATGCTTCTTTCATAATTTAATTTCTTAATGGTTTTCCTGTTTTTAAGATATACTGAATTCTTTCTAGTGTTTTTCGTTCTGAACATAATGAAAGAAATGCCTCCCTTTCTAAGTCGAGTAAGTATTGTTCATTAACTAAAGTAGACTGTGATAAATCTCCACCACTTATTACATACGCAATTTTATTAGCAATTTTTTGGTCATGTTCCGAAATATATCCGCCTGCTTTCATTGTATCACTTCCAACCATAAACATTCCCAAGGCTTGTTTACCTAAAACTTTTATATTTTTTTCTTTACATGGAGGTAAATATCCATAGTCAGACATTAAAATTGCGTGTTTTTTTGCAATGGAAATTTGATAATTTTTATTCATTATAATTGTATCATTATTTGGCTGTAAGTAACCTAAATCTATTGCTTCGTACGCAGATGTTGAAGTTTTGGCCATACCTATATTTAAAAAATATTCTTGAAGAACATTAAGTTCAACATCATTTTTGCTAAACTTTTTAGATGCTCTTAAGGCCATTTCTTTACATCCACCACCACCAGGAATTAAACCAGCCCCAACCTCAACTAAACCTATATAGCTTTCACTATAAACAACTGCTTTATCAGAATGCATTGTAACCTCACAACCACCACCTAAAGTTAGACCATGAGGAGCTGCAATAACAGGTATACTGGAATATCTTAATTTCATCATACTATCTTGAAAAAATTTAATGGCAATATTTATTTCATCATACTCCTGTTCAGCTGATGCCATGAAAATTGCACCCAAATTAGCTCCTGCAGAAAAGTGAGAACCTTCATTTCCAATTACAATTCCTTTGTAATTTTTTTCAGCTAAATCTACAGCTTTATTGATGCCCATAAGAACTCCTTGACCAAGAGTATTCATTTTGGTTCTAAATTCTAAATTGATAATTTCGTCACCAATATCTTTTATTACCGAGTCAGAATTTTCCCATATAATAGAACTTTTATTTAGGTTATTAAGAATTATTAATGAATCTTGACCTGGTTTTATAATAAAAGATTTGGTATTTAAATCGTAATAATAAATTTTTCTATTTTCTACTTTATAGAAATTATCAATATTATTTTTTATCATTTCAGAAATCCATCTAGCGGGTTTATTACCTAAAGATTCCATTATTTCAACTCCTTTTTTTATACCAATTGAATCCCAAATTTGAAAAGGACCATTTTTCCATCCAAAGCCTGCTCTTAATGCATCATCAATTCTGTATAATTCATTTGAAATTTCAGGAATTCTATTTTGTATGTAAGAAAACATGGTTCCAAAATTAAATCTGTAAAACTCTCCTGCTTTGTCTTTTCCATCAACTAATACTGAAACCCTATCAATAACTTTATTGATTTTTCTAGCATTACTAATTGTTTCAAATGACACTTTTTTAACTGGCGAATATTCAAGTTTTTCAAGATCGAGAGACAGAATAGTAGATTTTCCATTTTCATCTTTAATTCTTTTATAAAAACCCCCATTTGTTTTGGATCCTAACCAATTATTTTCTAACATTTTGTAGATGTATTTAGGTAATTTAAAAGTATCCCTAAACTCATCATTTGGGCAATTTTCATATATGCCCGTAGCTACATTAACAGTTGTATCTAATCCCACAATATCACTTGTTCTGAAAGTTGCAGATTTTGGACTACCAATAATAGGTCCCGTTAATTTATCAATTTCTTCAATTGATAAATCTAATTTTTTTATATTATTTAAAATATTTACCATTCCAAATGTTCCAATTCTATTTCCAATAAAGCCTGGTGTATCTTTAGCTAAAACGGAATCTTTACCTAGGTATCTTTCACCAAAATCATTTAGGAAATCAATTATTTCAGGATTACAATCAGGGCCAGGAATAATTTCAAATAATTTTAAATAACGTGGTGGATTAAAAAAGTGAGTTACTGCAAAATTCCTTTTAAAATCTTCAGATCTTCCCTTATTCATTTGTTTAATTGGAATACCAGAAGTATTTGAAGTTACAAGAGTTCCTTTGGTTCTGTATTTTTCGATTTGTTCAAATACAATTTGTTTAATACTTAACTTCTCTGTAACCACTTCAATTATCCAATCAACTTCACTTATTTTGTCAATATCTTCAGTAAGATTTCCTAAAATTATTCTTTTTGTAAAATTCTTATGATACAGTGGAGCAGGTTTAGATTTTATACATCTTTGAAACATTTCAGTTACAATTCTGTTTTTTACCACTTTGTCTTCTAAAGACAGACCAAGTTTTTCTTCAGATTCATTTAATTTATTAGGTGCTATATCTAGTAAAAGAACTTTTATTCCAATATTTGCAAAATGACATGCAATTCCAGATCCCATTACACCAGACCCAATTACTGCAACGCTATTAATTTTTCTTTTCATTTTTTTCTTTTATGTATAAATTAAAAACTGAATATTTTTTTCTTATTCTTAATTAGTTCGTTTATTTTGTCAATTGTATTGTAAAAATTTTCTAATGATTTATCTCCTATTTCATTTTTAATTGCTTGATTAAATTTTAAAACAGCAACTCTAGATGCATCCCTATTTATTTTACCTTTTTCTGTTAAATAAATAAGAACACTTCTTCCATCATTTGGATTAGGTTTTCTTTTAATTAATTTTTTTGCTTCCAAAGATTTCAGGGTTCTTGATAAACTAGTTGCTTCCATACCCATTTTGGGGCCTAATGAAGTGGAAGGTGTTCCTTTTTTGGGATCTATACTTAATAAAGCAAATCCAGCTGCCATTGAAGAATTATATTTAGATGCTTCTTCATTGTACATTTTAGCAATTGCCTGCCAAGTGGATCTTAGTACTTGATCAATAGTTTTTTTTTTCATTTAATTATTTAAATCAAATTTAAAAAAAAATACTATGCGCGCATAATATATTTACAAAAATTTTATATATTTTTTTCTAACCAAATTTTAGCATTTTGGAATGCTAAAACCCAAGGGGAAACTTCATCATTTCTATTTCTCGGGTAATAAGGCCAATTCCAAGGAAAAGTTGATCTTTCTAAATGTGGCATCATCGCAATATGTCTTCCATCTTCATTACTTAAAATGGCAGTATTGTAATTTGATCCGTTTGGGTTTGCAGGGTAGTCTTTATAACCATATTTACCTACAATTTTATATCTACTTTCATTATAAGGTAAGATAAACTTACCTTCTCCATGTGCTGACCAAATACCTAATTTGGAGCCAGATAAATTTCCAAACATTACAGAATCATTTTTTTGAACATTAATTGAAGTAAATATACATTCAAATTTATTGGAATCATTATAGACCATCTTTGGTTTTTTTTCATGTTCAGGATGTAAAAGTCCTAATTCTATAAAGAGTTGACAACCATTACACACCCCCAAAGAAAGAGTGTCTTTTCTAGCATAAAAATTCATTAAACTATTATTAGCTTTATTGTTATAAAGAAATGAACCTGCCCAACCTTTAGCAGACCCTAAAACGTCGGAGTTAGAAAAACCACCAACAGCAACAATAAATTGAATATTTTCCATATTTTCTCTTCCAGAAATCAAATCTGTCATATGAATATCTTTTACATCAAAACCTACTAAACTCATAGCATAAGCCATTTCTCTTTCTGAATTACTGCCTTTGTCCCTTAAAACAGCTGCTCTAATTTTATTATTATTTACTTTATTTAGTTTTCCATTGAAAGTAAGTGGAAATTTGAATTTTAAAGGTTGTTTTTTGAAATTCTTAAACCTCTCTTTTGCTTTTTTTTCTCCACTTTGATTGATGTCTAATAAATAGGAAGTTTTATACCAAATATCTCTGTATTTATCAATTTTGAAATTATATGATTCATTTTCTTTAATAATACTTAATACACCACTATTATTTACTTTACCTAACTGGAGAAAATTAATTTCTTGTAAATCAAGTTCTTTTTCAATAATTGAATTTGCTTGAAAAATAACTCCAATATTTTCGCTAAATAATAATTTTATAATGTCATTTTCATTAGAAAAAGACAAATCTATTTCTGCACCAATTTTATTTTCTGGAAAACACATCTCAAGTAATGTAGTTATTAACCCTCCTGAACTAATATCATGTCCTGATGTTACTATTCCTTTTTTAATTAAATTCTGGAAAACATTAAACACTTTTTTGAAGTATATTCCATCTGAAATATCTGATGCTTCAGATCCAATTTTTCCTAATGTTTGAGCAAATGCTGAACCTCCAAGTTTAGAACCCATTTTTGAAAAGTCAACATAATAAATAAAATCTTCATTATCAATAAATACTGGTTCTACTACTTTATTAATATTATTACAATTGGCTGCTGCTGAAATGATAACTGTTCCAGGAGATACAACTTCTTTATCTTTATATTTTTGTTTCATTGATAAAGAATCTTTTCCAGTTGGTATATTGATTCCTAAATCAATTGCAAAATTTGAACATGCCTCTACCGCTTCATAAAGTCTCGCGTCCTCACCAGAATTTTTACATGGCCACATCCAATTAGCTGAAAGAGTAACTGATTTTATGCCCTTATCTAGTGGAGCCCAAATAATATTTGTTAAAGCCTTTCCAATAGCATTTCTAGAACCAGCACCAGGGTTTATTAATGCTACTAATGGAGAATGGCCAATTGATGTTGCCACTCCATTCATTCCTAAGTAATCTAAAGCCACAACTCCACAATTATTAAGTGGAAGTTGCAAAGATCCAGTACATTGTTGTTTAGCAACTTTTCCAGTTACACATCTATCTACTTTATTTGTTAACCAATCTTTGCAAGCAACTGATTCTAAACTTAAAACATTAGTCAAGTATTCTTTTAAATAAGATGAGTGATAATTAAGTTCTGAAAAATTAGTTTTGATCGTAGAATCCTTCATAATAGTTTGAGGAGAATTTCCAAAAAAATCAGATAAAGAAAGATTTATAGGAGATTTTTTTAAGGAACTAGAATGTACAACAAATTTTTTGTCATTTTTTACTTTTCCAACTTTATAACAAGGTGCTTTTTCTCGATCGGCAATTTTTTTTAAATTTTTATAATTTTTTTCTGATATAATAAGCCCCATCCTTTCTTGTGATTCATTTCCAATGATTTCTTTAAATGAAAGGGTGTTGTCACCTATTGGAAGACAGTCTAAATCTATAACTCCCCCAGTTTTTTCAACAAGTTCAGAAAGACAATTTAGATGCCCTCCAGCTCCATGATCATGAATAGAAATGATAGAGTTTTTCTTAGATTCTACAAAAGCCCTAATAGTATTTGCAACTCTTTTTTGCATTTCTGGATTTGACCTTTGAACTGCGTTTAGTTCTATTCCAGAGCTGTATTTACCAGTTTCTGTTGAAGAAACTGCTGCTCCCCCCATACCAATCCTATAATTGTCTCCTCCTAAAACTACAATAGTGTCATTTTCATTAGGAATATCTTTTAAACTTTGATCCTTTTTTCCAAAACCAATTCCACCAGCAAGCATAATAACTTTATCATATCCTAGATTTAAATTATCAGAGTTATGCTCAAATGTAAAAACTGATCCTGAAATTAATGGTTGTCCAAATTTATTTCCAAAATCAGAAGCTCCATTAGAAGCTTTAATTAATATATCTAAAGGAGTTTGATAAAGCCAATTTCTAGCATCATTTACCCAAGATTTTTTCTTATCGATACGTGGGTAAGATGTCATGTAGACTGCAGTACCTGCTAGTGGAAGAGCTCCTTTTCCACCAGCTAATCTGTCTCTAATTTCTCCCCCTGATCCTGTTGCCGCACCATTAAAAGGTTCTACAGTAGTTGGAAAGTTATGAGTTTCTGCTTTTAATGAAATAACTGATTTAAAATTTGTTTTTTCAAAATAGGAGGGTATTTCAGGATTTTTAGGAGCAAACTGCTCTACGTTTGGACCTTCTACAAATGCAACATTATCCTTATAAGCAGAAACAATCTCATTTGGATTTAATTTTGAGGTTTTCTTGATTAATTTAAAAAGGGATAAATCTTTTTCTTTACCATCAATTATAAATTTTCCATTAAAAATTTTATGTCTACAATGTTCAGAATTCACTTGAGAAAAACCAAAAACTTCAGAATCTGTTAATTTTCTTTTTATTTTTTTTGACAAAGTTTCTAAATAAATTATTTCTTCTTTGCTTAATGCCAATCCCTCTTTTTCGTTATAACTTGCTATATCGTCAATTTCTATAAGAGGATCTGGAATTATGGAGTTTTTAAAAATTTCTTGATCTAATTGATTGTAAATCTCAAAAAGCATTGGATCAAACTTTTTAGAATTACCTTTCAATAATTCAAATACTTCAATTCTTTTTAAACCATTTACAGCCATATTCTGAGTAATTTCAACGGCATTAGTACTCCATGGAGAAATCATTGTCTTTTTTGGACCTAAATATTTTTTAGGAACAACTTTACAGCTCTTTAAATAAGTTGCAACAAATAACCATTCTAATTTGGAGATGTTTTTTGAGTCTAAGCCTTCAACTGAATCTACTGCGTATATTAATTCGTTTTTGTCTTTAAAGAAAAGAACCATTAAGGACTAAGAAATTTTAAAATTTATTCAAATTTATAAGAAAAAAATCAAACTAGATATCGTAAAAATTAAATTTAAATAACGATTTTAAAATACTTATTAACATGTTTCTTTTAAAGTTAGTCTTGCCATGTAAAACCCGTCAAAACCAGAAATTAATGGACTTATTTTTTTTTCTTCTTCTAATTTAAATTTTTTCCCTTCTTGTGATTCCAAAAATTTTTCTATTTGAAGCTCATTTTCTGAAGGCAAAATAGAGCATGTAGCATAAACCATTTTTCCATTTGACTTTATCAATGAAGAATATTTTATTAAAAGATCAAGTTGTAAATTTTTTATATTTTCCAAAAATTCAGGTTTTAATTTCCATTTTGAGTCTGGATTCCTTCTTAAAACACCTAATCCAGAACAAGGTGCGTCGATTAGTAACCTATCAATTTTACCCTTAAGCCTCTTTATAGATTTATTATTTTCTATTAGTTTAGTTTCTATATTAAAGGCCCCATTTCTTTTAGCTCTTTTTTTTAACTGAACAAGTTTATGCTTATATATATCCATTGCAATTATTTGACCTTTATTATTAGTTAAAGATGATAAATGAAGTGTTTTACCACCTGCTCCCGCACAAACGTCACAAATTTTCATTCCTGGTTTAATTTCTAGAAATGGAGCAACAAGTTGTGAAGAAGCATCTTGTATTTCATATAGTCCATTTTGAAAAGAATCTTTATTAAACAAATTGGTTCTTTTTATTAACTTCAAAGCATCTGGATATCCTTTTATTTTATTTGCAATTATTTTTTCACAGGCTAAAGTCTTTTGTAATTGATCAACGTTATTTTTTAAAGTATTGGTTCTTAATATTACAGGTGCCATTTTGTTTAAAACAGAAATTTCTTTTTCCCATGTTTTTTCTCCAATTTCTTTACATGCTAAATAATCAATCCAATCAGGAATAGATTCTCTATACTTTCTGATTTTAGAAAGCTTATCAAATTTTCCTTTTATTCTTCTTTTAGGTGTTTCTTTAAACTCTTTCCAATCAGGTAAATCTATTCCTTTTAATATAGCCCAAACAGAAAATACTCTCCATAAATTTTGATGATCAAATGGTTTTTTTACTTCAGCAATTTTTAAATAAAGCCTTTTCCATCTAACAATTTCATAGCTTGTTTCAGCTATAAAGCCTCTATCTCTACTTCCCCATCTTTTATCTTGTTTTAATATTTTTTCTATGGTTTTATCAGCATATAAATCTTGGTTAAAAATCCCATCAAGTACCCTAATTACTGCTAAAACTAAATTTCTGTGAATACGCATATTAAAATTTGCGTAAATATAGTATAATAGTGAAGTCTCTAAATAATAAAATTTTCTTTATAACAGTTAATCTTATTTTTCTTTTCTCTGCTTTCTTAATTTTTCCATCATTTCTCGTCTAAAATCCTCCTCAAATCTAAATAGCATAAAAGTTTTTCTAAATGACATAACTTCTTTTAGTTCAGAAATTAGTTTACCTCTAAGTTCTACTTTTCTTTTTTCATGATTCATATAATTATCAATCAGTTTAGCATATTCCTCATCAGAAATAGAGGTATTATCTGTTCTTGTTTTTATAAATTTTTGCCTTCTTTCTCTAGCAAGTTTATATAAACTGTCTTCGTATGTTTTGTAAGCTGTCCAGAAAGCAGTTTCTGTACTTGGATCTAATTTTAATTTATCTGTTAAGTATAGTTTTTTATATGCATCTATTTTTTCCCTGCTTAATCTTTCAGATTGACACAAAATAGTATTTACCATTAAAAAAGCTGATAAACAAAGTATTATATTTTTCATATTATTCAATAATTAAATTTTGTACATCTATATTAGATGTTTCTATAAAGTAGTTTTCAATATCACCATAAGTTATCAAATTGGTGTAATCTAGATCATCTGAATCTAATAATTCGGAGTATTCAGAGTTAGTTAGTATAATAAAATCTTGATTTACATAGTTAATTACATCATTAGAATTAATATTGTAACTATCTATTTCAGAATAATTTAAAATATAAAATAGACAAATAAAAATGGCAGCTAAAGATGCCACTTTATAAAAATTAGTTTTAATATATTTTATTTTATTAATATATATTCTATTAAATATTTGTTGTTTATCTATTGATGTAAAATAATTTTTTGGAACTATAAATCCTTTAAATTTTATTTTATTTTCTGAAATATTTTCATAACGAATGCTTTCAAAGTATCCTTTAGGAGTTATGAACCTTTTTTTATTAACTGGTATGTTATTATTGTAATCCATTTATATATAGACAATTATATTATAAAAAGGTTTGAATTTCATTAATTTCTTTCTTTATTTTTTTTACAGCTATATGATATGAAGCCTTTAATGCACCAATAGAAGTTCCTAAAATTTCAGATATATCTTTAAATTTCATGTTTTGTTCATACTTCATTTGAAAAACTAATTTTTGTTTTTGAGGAAGTTTAGATATAATAACTTGTAATTTATGTTGAAGTTCGTCTCCATCAAAGAATGGGTCTTCTTTAAGGTTTTTAACTATAAAAGTCATCATCTGTTCAGAACTATTAAAGTATTTTTTAGCTTTAAGTTTTAAGAAATTTAATGATTCATTAGTAGCTATTCTATACATCCAAGTATAGAGCTTGCTTTCCCCTTTAAAATTTTTAATTCCTTTAAAAACTTTAACAAAAGTATCTTGTAATACATCATCAGCATCATCATGGTTTAAAACTATTTTTCTTATATGCCAATATAAAGGTTCTTTGTATTGGTTTAACAAAGATTCAAATGCCTTATTTTGAGTTTCTTTATTTTTTAAATCTTCAATAAATTTAGACTCATTTTTCAATTGCATGTTTTAGTAATTAAGACAATTTTACAATAAAGAAGTTTAATTGAAGGACTGTAGCCTTATTAATTTGGAATAAATACCATTAACTTTAATTAATTCTTCATGTTTTCCTAATTCTACTATTTCCCCATGGTCCATGACTATAATTAAATCAGCATTTTGAATAGTTGATAACCTATGAGCTATTATTATTGATGTTCTGTTTTTCATTAAATTATCCAGAGCATCCTGAACTAGTTTTTCTGATTCTGAGTCAAGTGAAGAAGTAGCTTCATCTAAAATCATAATTGGTGGATTATTTAAAACAGCTCTCGCTATAGAGATTCGTTGTTTTTGTCCACCAGATAATTTACCTCCACTATCACCAACATTAGAATCAAGTTTGTTTTCAATTTTTTCTATAAATTCATAGGCATTAGCAATTTTAGTAGCTTCAATAATTTGATTGGTATTTACCGAAGAATCTGATAAAGTAATATTATTTGCTATAGAATCATTAAATAGAATAGAATCTTGTGTCACTATTCCTATTAGATTTCTAAGATCTTTTTTTAATAAATTTTTAATGTTAATTCCATCAATTTCAATTTCACCCTCAGAGACATCATAAAATCTTGGTATTAAATTAGCAATTGTCGATTTTCCACTACCAGAT
>Ga0209752_1001733_pt1 | contig 10379 bp, 3 predicted proteins | sample METZYME_3_250m_FD_187548 | JGI IMG/M metagenome (GOLD analysis project Ga0209752, IMG submission 187548) | Marine microbial communities from oxygen minimum zone in mesopelagic equatorial Pacific - METZYME_3_250m (SPAdes) (version 2) | ecosystem: Environmental > Aquatic > Marine > Oceanic | place...
GATAATGTTCCTAATTCTGGTGATGATGATGGATATGTGGATGGAATAATAGTAGTCTATTCTGGATGTGGTGCAGAATGGGGAGAAGGAAATAATAACCTTTGGCCGCACATGAGTTCTTTAAGCTCGTACCAATATGAAACGAATGATGCTGGTGCAAACGGATCAAATATTGTCGTTAGTACATACGCAGTTTGTCCTGAGCTAGCCGGCGGAGGGGATTGTTATACAGATATCATACGGCCAATGGGGGTCTATGCACATGAATTCGGACATGTATTGGGACTTCCGGACCTATATGATCGGGATGCAAGTGATGGCAACTCAGAAGGTGTAGGCGAATGGTGTTTAATGGCTAGTGGGAGTTGGATGGGATGGGCAGGAGACACTCCGGCTCATATGTCATCCTGGTGTAAGATTCAGATGGGCTGGATAGAACCTACCGTCGTAGCTAATAATACTAATAATGTGCAGATAGCGCAGTTAGTAACATCACCTTCTACTCTAAAAATATGGGAAGATGACTACAACTTGAGCCGCTATTTTTTAATTGAAAATCGTCAGGCTGTTGGTTTCGATTCTGAGTTGCACGGACCTGGATTGTTAGTATATCACATTGATGAAAATAGAGGATATGGACCTAATGCCTGGAGCAGTGGCTCGGTCAATGATAATGAAGAGAATAAACTGGTAGATTTGGAAGAAGCAGATGGTGATAATGACCTTGATAACGAAAGCAATCGCGGAGATAATGGTGACCCCTTTCCGGGAACATCAGGGAATACAACATTTGATGATAATTCTAACCCTGCTTCTACACGCAACGATGGAACTGAAACAGGAATATCTCTCACAAATATCAGTAATCCTGATTCAATCATGACAGTTGATATTCAAACTCGTCCACAATATGGTTACGCGATAGCATACGATGAAATGGGCATGTCACTATATGGTTTTGGAAATTCTGAAGAATCTGACAAATGGTCTGGAGTAATATTTGAAGCAGAAGAAAGCGGTGATTTAACGGAAATTGATTTTGGTGTGAGATATCCAATGAATTGGACTGTGTACGTATACGATTCTTTCAATGGAACAGCACCGGGTACACTGATGGAGAGTATAAGTGGTTCTTCAGATCGGAATAACTGGGTCACAGTCCCTGTAAGTTCTGTACCTATAGATGCGGGACAGGAATTCTTTGTTGCAGTGAAATTTGAAAGCGAAACCTATCCAATCAGTTTTGATAATACTGGCGCATTGAGCGGAAGGTCTTATTATTCGACAGATGGGTCATATTTTGATAATATCCTTTCTGCATATGGTGATGCAAATATTCGCGCAAAAATTTCAACAGATGCATTTATCTCGATTGAAGAAAATACTCATCTACCAAATCAGATTTCTTTATTCCCCAATTATCCAAATCCCTTTAACCCAACCACTACCCTTTCATTTTCACTCATCAATAATGATCATGTATTACTTGAAGTATACGATATTAAAGGTAGAAATATAGAAATATTAGTAAATTCAGAATTATCTATTGGCAGACATAATATTCAATGGAATGGCTCTCAATATTCATCAGGTATTTATTTTGTAAAACTTCGTACAGAAAATATTGAAATGAATCAAAAGATCATGCTTTTGAAGTAACATCCTGATGTCTACAGAAGAGAGAAGATTAGCTGCCATAGTTTTTACCGATATCTGTGGGTTCACTGAACTCATGGGTCGTGATGAAACTAAAGCTATGGCTCTCCTTGAACAGCAAAGAGCTTTGCTTAAACCTATTATTAATAATTTTAATGGTGAATGGTTAAAAGAGATTGGTGATGGCGTTCTAATCTCTTTTCCAAGTGCTGTAAAGGCAGTGACTTGTTCATTAGAGATACAGCGAATCCTTTCTCATAATTCTGAACTTACCTTACGTATTGGAATCCACATTGGTGATGTAATTAAGAAAGATGGTGATGTGTTTGGTGATGGAGTCAATATCGCTTCCAGATTAGAACCGCTAGCTGAACCGGGTGGTATATGCGTTTCTGAGCGTGTTCACGAAGATATTAAGAACAAACCAGAGATCAGTACTGCCTTCCAGGAAGAACAGCTTTTAAAAGGCGTAGACAAGCCCATTAAGGTGTATTCCATTTTTACTCAAATGAGTTCTACACCCATTGAACAAAAAGCTTCAACAACAAAACCTGTTACAAAAGGATCAAAAAGTAAAATTCCATTTGTTGTTGGTGGTGTTGTACTGGGATTATTAATTACTGTTTTTGCATTAAGAACTTCGCCGGAGCAGGGGATTGTAGTTGAGCCTGTCTTTTATACAGGGGAAAGAATTCCCATCGCTATCGCCGACTTTGAAAATAATACAGGGGATGCAACCCTAGATGGGCTCTCAGGTCTTCTAATTACATCTTTAGAACAATCTAACTATTTAACAGTATTGACTCGTTCCCGTATGTATGATCTTTTAAAACAGATTGGTAAACCCGATGTGGATTTGGTGGATGAAAAAATAGGACGTGAGATCTGTCACCGTGCCAATATTAATTCCCTTGTTCTTACATCCATTCGGCAATTTGGTGAACTCTATTCTGTGGACCTGAAAATCCTGGATATTGAAAAGGATGAATATTTGTATTCAACCAACGTCCAGGCGGAAGGCAAAAAAAATATTCCAGGTCTGATCGATGAAATATCTAAGCAAACACGAATAAGTTTGGCGGAAAAAGCTGAAGAGGTAGAAAAATCACAAAGAAATATAGCCAGCCTTACCACAAAAAATCTTGAAGCCTATAAATATTATGATTTAGGCTTGAAAACAATATATTCAAATCAATGGGATGATGGTATTAAGCATTTCGAAAAAGCAATTGAAATTGATACCACATTTTCATTAGCCTATTATCAATTGGCATTTGCTTATCAATGGAAATTTAATGTACCTAAAACCCAGGAATATATTAAGAAAGCGGTTAATTATATTGACTCAGTCCCTGATAAAGAGCGTTTGTATATTCGTTCTCAATCGATAAAAGACAAGATTTCAAGATTAAATATTCTTGAAGAAATCATTCAGAAATATCCCAATGAAAAATTTGCCTATTTTGAATATGGTGATATTTTATATCATTCAGGTAGTTCAACTGAATCTATGCCGTATTTTGAAAAGAGCCATACCCTTGATCCATCTTTTGAGTTGACTCTTAGTCACCTGGGCTGGACTTATGTAGATGCAGGGTACCATGAAAAAAATATAGAATTAGCTCAACAGGCACTGTCCATCTACCCCAACAATCCTAAATATATTCAAAATGAATTAAATGCATACTTAACTGCAGGACGATTCAATGATTACTTTAAACTAGTTCGGAAATTAGATGATTCAGGGACGGATCTCATCAATATTGATTTTGCATTAGGTGATGGTTATTACAAATCAGGTGAATATCAAAACGCGGTAATGCATTATAAAAATGGACAAAATCAAGAAGATGCTAGGATGGCTGGACTTCGCAAACTAATAAACGTTGCTATTATCCAGGGAGATTTGACTCATTTCTTAAAATATTCTGACGAAATATTGGATATTTATTTGAATTCATCGAATTATAAGAATTATGTTGATGCACTTGCAAATCGCGCCGCTACTTTATTTTTGACATTTGAAAATACTGATGAAACAAAAATAATCATTGATGAAATGGAAAATATTTTCAAAGATGAAACTAAAAACTGCAAGTTTAGTGATATGGGTGCAATGGCAAAATGGGCTTTTATATTAAGTCATAAAAATCTTCAAAACTGGGATAAGGTTGATCAATTAACAGAAGAATCTATTGGCCATAATGATGTTAGCGCTAAACCCAATCGTGGAATACAGTATCAGCAAGAAGGAAAATATAAGGAAGCAATTGATGTTTATAATCGTGTATTAGAAGCAAGTGCAGTTAATTGGGTACAATATTCAGTACATTACAATGCCGGACTTTGTTTTATGGAAATTGGAGATTATAATTCTGCAATAAAACATTTTGATAAGATGAAAAATGTATATTCTTCCGGAGCGGGAAATAGAAAGTATTATCATCCATTGTTTTTTTTACAATCGGGCTTGGCAAATTATGAATTGAAAAATTATCGTTTTGCACAGAGTAATTTAGAAACATTCCTTAAGATCTGGAAACCTGCACCTGAAAATCTGGAAAGGAAAAAATTGGCCAGAGAAACTTTGGCAAAGATAAAAAATATATCTTAATAAAAACCATGTCACCAGAAGAAAGAAGATTAACGACCAATATACCCACTGATATTGCTTCTAATTTGTTTAATTCTAATTTTATAGTGGCCCATTAGTAAATAATCTGTAACTATAGTTCTTCATTAGCAAGTGCCAGAGCCCACTAGAAAATTAGCTGCGATTGTTTTTACGGATATTGTTGGTTTTACTGAACTTTCTTCCAAAAATGAGCCTGCTGCTCTTACTCTACTGGAAAATCAGCGTAATATTTTCAAACCAATTGTTCAATCCTACAATGGACAATGGCTAAAAGAAATTGGGGATGGGCTGTTATTGACTTTCGATGGTACAATGGATGCAGTTAATGCTTGCACTGAAATTCAGGAAGCTGCTAAAGCAATAGATCATATGATTCTCAGAATAGGCATTCACCAGGGGGAAGTACTTTATACAGACGGTGATGTTTTAGGTGATGATGTTAATATAGCATCAAGGATTGAACCATTTGCAGGTGCAGGAGGAATTGCAATATCAGGTAGAGTTAATACAACACTAGAAAGGGATCCAGATTTTGAAACTTACTTTCTAGGAGAGCCAACTCTTAAAGGTGTTTCTCAGGATGTAAAAATATACAGCATAATATCTCACAATTTGCCCAAGGGTAATAAGATAATAGATGATAATACTAAAACAGACATTCAGATTAAGGATAGAATATTATCAAGGAATGGTTTGTTAATGTTCTCTCTCATTTTCATTTTTATTTTCATATATAAAAAAATTAATGCAAAGATCTCATTAGATAATGGCATAGAAGAAATTGTTGAAAAATTTGATCAAGGTGATAATATTTTTGTATTTAAAAGAGCAAAAAAATTATTGGCTTCATTTCCAGAGAATAAGTTATTAAAACGATACTTCAATAAAGCTACCTACCCAATAAACATTAGTACAGACTCTCTACTAGCACAAGTCTATATAAAATATGATACCGACACAACATGGAATTATATCGGTGAGACTCCGATTGATAGTATCAGAGTTCCAGCATCTACAAAAAGGCATAAAAAAACAAAAGATTTTCAATTACAATTTATCATTAATGACAGATCAATTTTTGCTGCTACTAATCAATCTGGAAAATTTTATTTTGGCAAGATTGATCAATTTCCTCAGGAACATTCTATTATATCTGGCTCAAAAAATCATCTGATGTATTTTCCTGGGATTGCTTTTGGTAACATCACATTTGAGCCATATTCAATAGCGAAAACTGAAGTTTCAAATTTAGATTTTAAAGATTTTATCAATGATGGAGGTTATGAAAATGAGGAGTACTGGGATTTCCCAATCATTCTTGATGGCATAGAGTATTCTTATAATAATTCAATTAAATCCTTTGTTGATAAACATGGTCAGTTTGGGCCTGCGAACTGGTCCTATGGACAATTTGATTCTAACAGGGAAAATTTTCCAGTTACAGGAATATCTTGGTTTGAAGCTAGAGCGTATGCCAGATATAAAAATCTAGCTTTACCAAATGTATTTCAATGGTTAAGTGCAGCAGGTTTATCTGGTTTTGTTGATGAATTACCTAACATCAGTACCAGCAACCTTAAAGCAAATTATTTATGGGAAGTAAATGATCCTAGAGGAGAAAATTATTATGGCATAATGAATATTGCTGGTAATGTGAGAGAATGGTCAACAAATCCAATGGGTGTGGAAAAGAATAAGTATTCAATACTGGGAGGGTCATATTCTGATAATCCATATAGCTTTAATGAATATCAGAGCATTTCTCCATTTGATCGCAGTATAGGTAATGGTTTCAGAGTTGTAAAATCCAAAAACGATCAATCTCTAGATGATTTTATCATAACCTATAATCAGAGAGATATTCTATCAGAAGCTGATGTTAGTGAAGATGTGTTCAATATATATAAAAAACAATTTGAATATGATGACTATGATCTTGATGTAGCTATAGAATCAATATCTGGTTATGATGGTTATGTAGTCCAAAGATATGAGCTAACTCCACCGTATGAGAACGATGAACTTTTACACGGTTATATAGTTTATTTAAAAAAAGTAAATGGGCTAATTATACCTATAATTGAATTTCCAATTGCAGCGGCGATTTATCGTAATTCTGATGAGACGATTATTGAGTCGATAATAGCTCACCAGAAACATTTATTGATGGAAGGTTATGCTATTATTAGACCAGTTTACTATAGCACTTACAGTAGAAAAAAAACCATAACGAGCTGGTGGGCTAATGAAACAGATCAGTATAAAAACTCAATTATAAAAATGGGAAAAGATTATAAAAGAAGTATCGATTATATAGAATCCAGAGATGACTTTGATTTTAAAAATTTATCTTATATGGGATATAGTTGGGGTTCTATTATGGGAAATATAATGTTAGCGATCGATGATAGAGTAAAATTCGCATTTCTTTTAGCTGGAGGACTTGAGGTGCAAAAAACTAAACAGGAAATCGACCCAGCTATATTCACACGAAGAATTACTATGCCGGTTATGCATATTAATGGGAAGAATGATGGGGTTTTTGACTATAATAATTCTCAACTCCCAATGCAAAAACTTTTAGGCACAACACAGGAAGATCAAGAAATGATTGTTTTGGAAGATGTCGGCCATATTATTCCAGAAGACATTATTATAGAGAATCATTTAAGGTGGTTAAAAAAATATATAAAAAATTAATCTAAAAAATAGCCCCACATTCGTGGAGTTTTTTGTTTGTGGGATCATGGGTAGATTTTAAGATATATGACAGAGAAAAAACGGAAACTTGCTGCCATAGTCTTTACAGACATTGTTGGTTTTACTGAACTGACTGCTGCCAATCAAAACAAGGCTGCTGATCTATTAAAGATCCAAAGAGATATATTCAAGCCATTAGTTAACAAATACAATGGTGACTGGGTAAAGGAGATGGGTGATGGCCTCTTATTGATGTTTGATACGGTGATGGATGCTGTTGAGTGCTGCATTGAATTGCAAACATCAGCACAATCCATAGATGACCTCAATTTACGAATTGGTATTCATCAGGGAGAAATACTCCTGGACGGTGATGATGTCATTGGAGATGATGTCAATATAGCTTCCAGAGCAGAACCGTTTTCAGAACCAGGAGGAATTGCGATTACTGACAGGGTAAATGCATCTCTAATGAGGGAACCGGCTTATAAAACTAAGTTGATCGGGAAACCATCCTTGAAGGGAGTTCGACAGGAGATATCCTTATTCTGCATTATATCCCATAATCTGCCTGAGACTAACCTTTCAAGAGTAGCTGCAAAACTAGAAGACTCTGATAAAACAACAGGATTACCAGGTGGAGCTGATTCAATCCAAAGTATAACAACCCGACCGTCCACTTCAAAAATGCCAATTATTATAAGTGGAACGGTTGCTGCACTGCTACTAATTGCAGGTATGATTTTCATCAGAAATCCATCATCAAGCATTTCCAGCAACAATGAAGGTGAATCTATTGCCGTATTACCCTTTGTAAATATGAGTTCTGATAAGGAGAATGAATATTTTAGCGATGGTATTACTGAAGAAATTCTTAACTATTTAGCAAAGATAAAAAATTTACGGGTTATTTCCAGAACATCCGTTTTCACATATAAGGGTAGGGAAGACATCAGTATCGCTGAAATTGGACGTGAGTTAGATGTTTCTCACGTATTAGAAGGGAGTGTAAGAAAAGCCGGGAATAAAGTTCGTATTACAGCACAGTTAATCCGGTCTGAAGATGATGCACACTTATGGTCGGAATCATATGACCGGAATTTGGAAGATATTTTTGCGTTACAGGATGAAATTGCTCAAACCATTGTTGGAACTCTAAAGATGGAATATATTGGCCATATAAATGACCAACAACCTGAAAAGACTGAAACATCGATTGATGCATATAATATGTATTTACAGGGCAAGCATTTTCAAGATCGTAGAGATGAAGAAGGGATGAAAACAGCCCTATCATTTTTCAAAAAAACAGTACAACTAGATCCAGAATATGAGCTTGCGTATGTGGGGCTTGCTAATACTTATTTACTGCTAGCTGATTATGGATACGCCAGTTTTGATGAAAATCTTCCATTAGCAGAGTATAATGCAAATAAGGCTATGGATCTCAATCCCACATCGGCCGAAGTGCATGCTGCCAATGCATATGTAAGTCTAATCAGGAAGGACGATCCTCAAAAAACAGAATCCTACTATTTAAAAGCTATAGAACTAAACCCAAATTATGCTACAGCCCACCATTGGTATTCAGATTTTTTAAAAATTGTGATGAAAGATTACAATAAATCTCTTTTCCATGGTAAAGCCGCACAAAAACTTGACCCTTTATCGGGTATTATTGGAATCAACCTAGCTAAAACACAAATTAGTTTGAATCAAAAGAATGATGCCGAGAGCACTTTAAAAAGTATTATTAAAGTGCATCCGGAATTTTTACAGGCATTTCTCTCTTTATCAAACTTATACATGTCGAAAGGCCAGTGGTATGAATCTGAAATAATGGCAAAAAAAGCGACAGTTATTAAACCAGATGATGGTTCTTCATGGAAAACATTAGCTGAAATATTGACTGCACAAGGTAAAACATCAGACGGAATTAGTGCATATAAAAAATTTCTTGAGCTTAATCCATCATCAACAATGGCCTTAGAGCATCTCTCAGTGGGATATTATTTTGGACGTAACTATGATGATGCATCCAAAACCATCAAAACTATATATAATCAAACAACCTTTGCTCCTTTGGCGAATCTGGTTGAAGGATGGATTTTATTGCAGGAAAAGGATTATACCGGTGCTTTAACTATACTCCAAAAATCTAGAAATGGGTTCCTTGGTTTATCAGCATTCCATGAAGCATTGGCTCTTGCTGCACAAGGCATTGTTTATGCTATCCAAGAAGATATGAAAGGAGTAGAAGAAATAATTTCCGAACTGGAAAACTTTGGCGAATCAAATGGAGTAAAAAGTATGATTGGTATTATTAAACTGTATACAGGAGAAGATTCAAAAGGATATAAAATAATCCAAGATAGTATTTTAAATCATAATCCATATATTTATTTTTTTATAGACCCTAAACTAGATCAATTTAGAAATGATGCTAAGTTTATTGAACTATTAACCTTATATAATAAAGATCCAATTTCGTAACCATTTGATTAATAAAATAAATAGGAACATAATTAATCATTTGCCTTACCTTTGGTCTCGATATTAGGTTATAAAATGTATTTGAGCATAGATATAGTGTTCTATACAATAACTCCACCTTTAACGAGTAAATACTTATGAAGAAAGTAACTCTCCCTGTTTGGGCAGTCATAATATCTTAACAAAATTGAACCAAGGAAAATCCATGAAAAAGGCACTCTTATATTTAGTCATTACGAGTCTCAGCTTGTATGCACAATCAACAATTTCTGGTACTGTAACCGATGAATCCGGTAACCCCCTCATTGGTGCAAATGTTATCGTAGAAGGGACGGTAGTTGGTGCAGCAACAGATATCGATGGAATATTTTCAATCAATTATATACCTGAAGGAGAATACACTTTGCTTGTTTCCTATTTTGGATACAAAGATCAGTTATTAACAACAAGCGATACTCAAAATCTCAATTTTATCCTTCAGCAGGATGTTTTTGATATGGATAAGGTTGTAGTTACTGGGATCGCTTCGGAAAGAAGTATCGGAAATACTGAAGTATCTGTATCTCGGGTGGATGCATCTGAACTTTCTGAAACAAACTCCTTTAGTGATATGGGTCAGTTGTTGTATGGTAAAGTGGCAGGAGTTGATATTCGAAAAGCCAGCGGGAATGTAGGCGGTGGATGGAGATTTGATGTTCGAGCCGGTGGGGGACTGAATGGTAGTGAGCAGCCTGTAATTTATGTTGATGGTATTCGTATTGATAATGCCGAATATAATACCAGCTTCACAGGAGGGCAGGGTTTCTCTACTTTAGCAGATTTAAACCCTGAAGATATCGAAAGTATTGAAGTGCTAAAAGGTCCTGCCGGCGCTACATCTTACGGAACCAACGGC
>Ga0209752_1001734_pt1 | contig 10377 bp, 6 predicted proteins | sample METZYME_3_250m_FD_187548 | JGI IMG/M metagenome (GOLD analysis project Ga0209752, IMG submission 187548) | Marine microbial communities from oxygen minimum zone in mesopelagic equatorial Pacific - METZYME_3_250m (SPAdes) (version 2) | ecosystem: Environmental > Aquatic > Marine > Oceanic | place...
AAGAGGGCTAGTGAATAACGCACACTCCAATGATAATATTGGACTTATAGAACACGTTCTAGGTTCGGTTGTGTTTCGGACATCCAGTCACAAAAATCGCTTCAGTATTTTCCAGGAAAACAATACCGGGCACGCTGTCGATGCCAGCACCTCTGAGATTGTATTTGTAAAAACAACAAAAAGGGAGCGAATAGCTGAGCTGCAAACACTCTTAAAAACCAATGATGGCTGTCGTGTTTTTATTAGCGGCGAGAGGGGTGTTGTGGGTGCTGTAAAAAAAGATATTGGTATAAACTACACTGAAATAAACTCACCAATTAACAGAGGTTTTTATTCCATCGTTCTTGGGTTCTTTGTTGTCTCTGTCGGCGACCTGTTAAAAGAAAAAAAACATATTCAAAAGTGGAGCCCTCCCCAGAAAAAAGAACAGCGGCCGCTTACGTTGCAAAGCCTCACGGGCCTTGAGCGCGGAGACTTTCTTGTTCATAAACGATTTGGGGTTGGCATTTATCAAGGACTGGCAACACAAAACCAGCCCGGCGGCTCCCGCGAGACTATAAAACTTGAATATAATGACAACGCCGTTGTTTTTGTTTCCATAGAAAACATGGGTCTTTTACATCGGCACCTAGGCGCAACCTCCAGACCTGTCGTTTCATCGTTAGGGTCAAAAACATGGGATCAAGAACTGCGAAAAGCTCGAAAAGCAGTCAGGGTTGTGGCAAAGGAACTAATAGAGCTTTATGCAAAAAAGCAAAACCCCAGGCCATTTTCCTACAGCGCAGATAAAGAGCTGGAATCGGCCCTGGCGTCTTCTTTTCCATTCACAGAAACGCCCGATCAGAGGGAGGCAATCAATGATGTTTTAAGTGATATGTTAAAACCATCCCCTGTGGACCGTCTTGTTTGTGGAGATGTGGGATTTGGAAAAACAGAGGTTGCTCTGCGAGCAATAATGAGGGCTGTAATATCAAAAAAGATGTGCATGTTTCTCTGCCCTACCACCATTCTTGCCGACCAGCATTATATCACCTGCAAAGAAAGGCTTGAGCCCCTCGGTGTCTATGTTGCTTTGCTATCCCGATTCAAAACAAGAAAAGAACAATTGGGTATTTTAGAAAAAGCATCTGCCGGCAAAGTAGACCTTTTAATCGGTACGCACCGGCTTTTATCCCCCGATGTTATTGTCCCTTCTCTTGGTTTGCTGATTGTAGATGAAGAGCACCGGTTTGGCGTACGGCACAAGGAAAAGATCCGGGGTCTTAAGGCCCACCTTGACGTAATAACCCTATCAGCAACGCCAATACCAAGAACGCTGCAACAGTCAACCGTTGGGCTGCGAGACATTACCCGCATCCAGACGCCGCCAGTATCTCGAAAGCCTATTAATACTGATGTTCGCTATTTTGACTGGGCTTTGATCAACGGCTACATTAAGCGAGAATTACAACACGGAGGGCAGGTCTATTTTGTACACAACGACATCCGGTCTCTTTCTTTCCTTGCAGACACAGTTTCAAAAACCTTTCCCAAGGCGGCGGTGGGCTACATACATGGGCAGCTGCCCAGTCGCGAGCTGGAACAAAGGGTTCTTTCTTTTTTTGAGGGAGGCATCGATGTTCTCGTCTGCACATCTATAATAGAATCCGGTCTGGACGTTTCTAATTCCAATTGTATGATAATCAACGGTGCACACAACTTTGGGCTTTCACAACTTTATCAAATGCGCGGGCGCGTTGGGAGGGGGGGGAGACAGGCGAATTGTTTGCTTCTGGTGCCAAAAAAACGGCTGGATCAGCGAGCTTACCGCAGGCTTAAAACAATTGAACAATATACATCGCTTGGCTCTGGTTATGATATTTCGATGAAGGATCTTGAAATTCGCGGGGCCGGAAGTCTTTTTGGCTACAAACAAAGCGGCCATATAAGCGCTGTTGGTTTTGAGATGTACTGCGAACTGTTAAAAGATGAGATTAATATCGCTCTTGAAAAAGACGATCAGCAGCGGCAGCCTGATGTTGTTTTGAATGTTGATGCCCTTATTCCGGATCATTATATAAAGAACCCATCTCAAAGGCTTGGTTTTTATGACCGCCTGTCAAAAGACGTTTCTGTGGAAGATGTTGAAAAAATAAAAACGGAACTTCACGATCGTTTTGGTCGCCTCCCACAGGAAACAAAAAACCTGATCTCCTTGGCTCGTGTTCGCGCTCTTTTCAAAAACAAGTCAATTAGAAAAATTGAAATGGGCTCCGACAGCGCAATCTTTGAGTTTGATGACATAAAACCCTTTGATTCTATTGAGGCCCTCATAACGCACATTACTGATTGGGCGGTATTAAACAATTTTCTTTTTTCCTTTGGCAAAACAAAAACAGATAATTTGCTTTTCACAATTCGTTATAAAAATTTTGTTTCTGGCATCTTAGCAGTACGTGTTTTTGCCAAATTGTTTTAATGCGGTTAGCCAAGTAATTTCTGCTCATGAAGCACATTTGGATCTTATCGTTTTTTCTCATTGTCTTTGCCTGCAGCAAAAAGAGAGGCGACGATTCCATTGTTCTGGCCCGCGTAAACGACCTGGTGTTAACAGCGAACCGCCTTGAGTTGGTTTTATCGCCCCAACAACGGTCCTCGGACCAAATAAGAACCTATATCCACGACTGGGTAAACAATGCTATTCTCTTTCAGGAGGCAAAAAAAATAGGCCTGGACAAAGACGAGACCTTGATAAATAAACGAGAGAGTTATTTTATCAAGCTTGTTGTTGGGGCCTATTTGGAAACAGAGGCGAGCCCTGCTACAACTTTATCAAAAGAAAATATTCGTCAGTACTACCGGTCAAATGCTGCTAGTTTTATACGGTCGACTGATGATGCCGTTTTACATCATTTTATAACAGACAACATCTCCGATGCGCGCACTATACAAAAAAGGCTGAAAAAAAAGAAGTCCGGCGAAACAATGGATGAACTTTTTTCTCTTTATGGCGTAGACACCAAAACCGTGAAGAAAGGGCGACTTATAAAAGAGCTGGATGATGTTGTTTTTCGGGGCGACGGGGTGGGTGTTGTGGGCCCTATTGTGGTGAATAATAATTTTCACATCATAGAGATTGTCAAAAAAAACAAGAAGGGAACCCGGGTGGGCCTTGAGGGCGCCTATGATGAAATCTATCAAAGGGTCCTGAAACAAAACCGGGCGGCAATGTTAAATTCCATCGTAGACAGTCTCAGAGAAAGCTCAAATGTTTTTATAAACTCACTATACAATTGATCAAATGAAAAAACTGTTTTTTATTCTATTTACATCTTCGCTAGTTCCTCAAGAAAACATTCAATATATTGATGGGGTTGCTGCAATCGTTGAAAACCATATCATTCTTAAAAGCGACCTGGCACAAATGATAAATATGGCTGCTATTCAGCGGCGCATTGACCCTCGAACAAATCCTGAAATATTTATTCATTTACAGAATACAATTCTTCAGTCTATGGTTGATCAAAAGATCTTGCTTGAAATGGCAGTGCTTGACTCTATTGAAGTAGGAGAAAAAGACGTTGAGACCGCACTTGACCAGCAAATAGAAATGCTCATAGCCCAAGCCGGCGGCGAGGAGGCGGCAGAAGAAACGCTTGGACAATCGATTAAATCCTTCCGCAGAGAATTCTGGTTTGATATGCAGGATCGACTGATTTCCGAAAAATATCAGCAGCAACTTATGAATACCGTAAGCGTAAGCCGCGGGCTGGTGAAAGAGTTTTATAAAACGTATCGGGACAGTCTTCCCATCCTGCCCCTGAAGGCAAAAATAAGACACCTTTTAGTACCAATTAATCCCAGCGCGTCTGCAAAAAACGAAACCATGAAGACTTTACTCAAGATAAAGTCACAAATTGTTGGCGGTGGTTCATTTGCAGACCTTGCAGCCGATTATTCCATGGATCCCGGCTCCAGCAAGAAGGGCGGTGACCTGGGGTGGGTAAAGCGGGGATCCGTTGTGAAAAACTTCGAGACGGCTGCTTTTACGCTGGAGGAAGGAATAATCAGCAATCCGGTGGAAACAGAGTTTGGGTATCATATAATTGAGACGCTGGAAAAACAGGGTGACAAAATAAAAGTAAGGCATATTCTAATAGCCCCAGAGATCACCGCTGAAGACAATAAGCGCGCTTTCAACCTGGCAACGTCATATAAAGACTCTATTTCATCGCTTGATGATTTTAAAAAGTTTGTTGAAAAACGCTCTGCTGATGAATCAACCCGAGAAATTGGAGGTGATCTTGGCTGGCTTAATCCAGAAAACTACCCGGTGCCTGAAATAGGGCAGGCCGTAAAATATATTGATATGAATTCCTGCAGCCCTCCTATCAATTCATCTATTGGATTTCATTTACTGTGGCTGGAAGGAATAAAGAAGGGAGGCCGGCCCAACCCGGAAGACCATTGGCCGGAACTGGAAGAAATGGCTTTAAACAAAACCAAAATGGATTGGTACCAAGACTGGATATTGAAAGCCCGGGAAAAATTTCATATTGAAATTAAACAGTGACCGTGCCCACATAGTTTTGCACAGTACAAATAAATTTTGTGGAAAACAGCGGAAACAAAAAGATTTGTAAAAAAAATACATTTTATTACTTTAAACATTTCGGTTTTCAACAATATTTTTTACAAATCCACATCAAGTATCTATTAAAGTATTCTCCATTATAGGGTTCTATATGAAGATATCTTTATTGTATACATTCGAGTTTTCAACATACAACCACAGATATATAAATAATATAAAATTTCATATTATATGTTATATTATAATATATTATGAAGAGCAGATTTTCACGGATAGTATTTATTCTGTTACTGTTAAACCTCACCTGTATAATGTTCAATTAAAAAAGGAGATGTTTTGAAAAAAACATTATTATTTATTTTTATTTTTATTTCTTTTCATTGTGGTAAACAAAAAATTATTGAGTTGCCCATCACCACAAAGTCAGAAAAAGCAAAAGAATATTATAAAAAAGCCATTATAGAGTGGGAGTCTGGAGGGTATGTTGAAAAAGTTGCTTATTTTGATTCAGCGCTGGTCCAGGATCCAGAATTTGTTATGGCACTTCTCTACAATGACAACCCAAATCAACTATTAAGAAAAGAAAGAGAGGATAAAGCATACTCTTTAAAAGAAGAAGTAACCAAACAAGAACAATTGATATTGAATATCACAAAAAACCTTAATACAGGAAATCTTGACGATGTTTTAATGTATTCACAAAAACTTACCGGGCAAAATCCCCAGTCTTATGAGGCCTATAATAATCTGGGGTTTGTGTATGAATTGCGAAGAGAGTTTCTTAAATCTAAGGAGGCTTTTGAAAAGGCAATTGATTTGAATCGCGACAATTATTTTGCGTATGACCAGCTATGGGGTCAGTACTTTAGTGAACACGGTTCTTTGAAAATGGCACCGGACCAGGAAAAATACGTTGACGGCGGGTTAGAATATATAAATGAGTTAATCAGAATCAGGCCGGAATCAGGGCAGTCCTACCACAGCAAGGCAAACCTCTACAGAAAAATAGGAGATTTTGAAAAAGCAAAACCCTTTTATGAAAAATCAATACAAAAAAGAAAAGGATCGTCTGCTGAGGGTACAGCGCTAATCGTTTCAGGACACAACTATATGTTCAGTGGAGATTTTAAAACCGCAAGAGAACAATACGACCTTGCTGTTCAAAAAGCGCCCATTAAAGAGTCAAAATTCAATCTAAACAATTATATAACATGGTCATATATTTTTCAGGATGATTATACTGGCGCAATCAAAAACATTAATAAAATAGAAAAAAAACTGGATGTTCTTGGGTTTTCCGGGGAGGCCCTTCTACAGAGGAAGTCGCAATTAAGCTGGCAAAAATTCGTTTGTTATGCCCACAACCAAATGGAGGCAAAAGCAGACAGCGCCCTAAATAAAAACGAACTCTTTAGAGAAAAAAGAATCGCTATTTTTCAAGATGACATAATGAATAGAAACAACAAAACAACAACTCTTTATATGAAAGCCTGGAGAGATGTTCTTTTTGGAAGGTATAATACAGCAAAAGACTACCTCAATGAGCTCAAACAAATAATGGAAAAAATTAACAGCCCCACGGCCATGTATGACTATAACAATTTATTGGGCATGGTTGCTTTAATGGAAGGCAATGCGGAAGAGTCTCTGGAATCTTTTGACAAAGGAGATCCAGACGATACATATTTTTTATATTTTAAGGCGCTTGCGCTGAGGGCTTCTGGCGATAAAACAGGAGCAAAAAAAATCCTTACGGATATTGCCAACACAAACTTTAGTTATTGGCAACTGGCCCTTGTGAGAGCACGTGCGAGAACCATGTTGGAGAGCCTATGAAACAAATGAACAAAACAACCGTTTTTACTTTTACCGCATTTTTATTGTGTTATGGGCTGGTCTATGGGCAGCAGTCTGTTAAAGACCAGGAAGGCAACTACCTTGTCTGTGAAAAAATGCCGGAAATTAAAGGAGGCCTTAAAGCGCTTCAAAAAAAAATACGCTATCCCCTGCAGGCAAAATCCCTCGGGGTTCAGGGCGTGGTCTATGTCCAGTTTATTGTAAACGAAGAAGGAAAGGTTGAAAAACCAATCATTATTAAAAAGCTTGGAGCCGGTTGCGACGAGGAGGCGCTACGGGTTTTGAAAAAAGTAAAATTCACCCCGGGATATGATAAAGGAAAGGCGGTGAAGGTCAGGTTTACCCTGCCAGTAAGGTTTATGCTTTGATTAATAGAAGGCTTCTCGTTTTTTTGTTTTTCTCAGTAGCGGGAGCGCTGCTCAACGGAGAAAAAATATTTGAGAGGCTCACAGTGAGAGATGGTCTATCAGAAGATATTGTGCACGCCATCTCTGATGACAAAAGAGGCTTTATCTGGATAGGCACGGACGAGGGGTTGAACCGCTATGATGGTTATGAACCCGTTATTTATAGGTCAAACCCATTTGACACAACAGCTCTTTCTGGAAACAGGGTTTTTGGTGTTTTTAGGGATTCGGATGGCAACATCTGGGTTTCTACAGATAAAAGCATTGATCTGTATCAATATGGAAAAAACACATTTCGTAGGCACCCAACAGAAAGCAAACCTGTTTCTGTAACAGAAGACTCTTTGGGCAACATCTGGGTGGCTTCGCTGCAAAGCGGCGTTTTTAAAATAGACAAACAAACAGGAAAAATAAAAAACTACAGGTTTAGCCCCCTGGACCCAACATCAATATCCAGCAATAATTTCGATGAAAATCAGAAAAACCCCATTATTGTTGATGAAAAACAAAACATTTGGGTTGGCACCAGAAACGGACTTAATTATTTCCAGAGAGAGAAAGATGTTTTTATCCGGCTTTTTAGCCAGCAGGAAGCACAAAACAGCCTGTCATCAAACAAGATAAATACAATGTGTCTGTTTGAAAACAGTCTCTGGGTCGGTACGCCTTCCGGCCTGGACAGGATTGATACAAAAACGAGGAAGGTGGAAAGATATGCAGGAACAAAATGGTTTTCTATGGTAGGGGTTCACACAGTAATAGAAATTGTTCCTTTTAAAGAGGGGACCCCTATGAGCGGCTTCTGGATGGCAACTATAGGCGGCCTGGTGTACTATGATAAAAACATGTCATCGTTCCAGGATATAATCCATCCGGATATTTTTGGTAGATATGTGTCGGGCATTTATAGTGATACCGAGGGAAACCTGTGGCTGAATATACCTCAAACAGGCGGCTTAATGCATTTTAGTACCACCAATTTTTACCTTATGTATGGCTTTGCTGATGTAGAAAGCGACTTTGAACATATTGAAAACGACATCTTTGATCAACAATCCATCTCAGGTAATAAAATAAACCAAATGTTTTTTGATCGGCGGGACAATGTCTGGATTGCAACAAACAAGGGGCTAAATAAACTTTCAAAAATAAAAAATATTTTTACGTCATTTTCCGGCGGAACAAAAAGTGAAAACAGTATTCGCGGACAGGAAATAAAACATATCGAGATAGACAAGGACAATACAATATGGCTGTCCCACGAGAACGGCCTGGACCATATAAACAACACGGGAGATATAATTGCCCAATATGTCTCAGACCCTACAGATGAAAACTCATTGTTGACCCGGGAAACAGGAACATTTGAAATGCTATCCAATGGCCAGGCCTGGATCGCATCTGAGCATGGAGGGGTGTCTGTATTGGACGTACAAAATCATCTCTTTACCCGGCATGTGCACGACCCGAAAAAAGAAAACAGCATCATTGAAGGAAAAATAGAATGCGTTTATGAAGACGCTGATGGGACGGTCTGGTTGTCGTCCATTAGCGGGGTTTGCCGATATAAGGATAAAAAGTTTAATAGCTATATGTACAACCCTTCCCTGAGAAATAACCATCTATCCGGGGTTACGGCTTTCCTGGAGGATTCAAAAGGCCAGTTTTGGATAGGCACCGGAGCAAACGGTTTATATAGAATCAATAAAGCCGATATATCTGCTAAGGAACATTATATACTTGATCCTCACGATGAAAACAGCTTTGCTTCCAGTGTTGTTTTGGCTATCTATGAGGACAAAAATAAAGATGTCTGGATTGGTTCCGGTGGAGAGGGGCTCTTTAAGTATAACCACGATAATAATAATTTTACTAGGGTAACAATTGATGACGGCCTGCCCAGCAACACGATCACATCTCTGAAAAACGATAACGAGGGTTTCTTGTGGATGGGCACCCGCAACGGAACCGCAAGATTAAAAACGCAAGAAGGGAAATTTCTGATTCAGGGCTACAATCGAACAGATGGTCTCAGTGGAAGAATTTTTTATAAGGATGCCATAGCCGTTGGGAAATACGGTAAAATGTATTTTGGAGGCCCTGAGGGAATGGCAGTTGTTAATCCTCTGGATATAAAACCCAACGATGAAAAACCGCTTATTGCTATCACCGGCATTGCTGCTATTGACCAAAGCAACAAAAGAACAGAAATAGATTTTTCATCTAGCGCAATAGACATTGATCATAAAACCCAGACACTGCAAATTGATTTTGTTGGCCTTAGTTTTCAGAAATCAGCAAAAAACAACTACCGCTATACTCTGGAAAACCACCTGGACAGCTGGGTTGACAATGGAACCAGTAAAACAGTCTCTTTTCAAGGCCTGGATCCTGGGAAATACAAGTTTGTTTTTATGGCCAGCAACAATGACGGAGTCTGGAGCGAGCCGTCAAAAGGAACTGAAATTATTGTTCATCCACCAGCCTGGAAAACCTGGTGGGCTTATTCCGGGTATGCCGGGTTTTTTGCGCTGACTGCTTTTGGGGCGGTAAGGCGCAGAGACAAAACACAACTGCTAAAACTTGAAGAAAGCAGAAGGACACAAGAACTCGAGGAGGCGCGAGAGTTTCAGATGAAGATGTTGCCCAAAAAATGCCCCGAAGTAATGGACCTAGAGATTGCCGCAGGGATTCAAACAGCAACAGAAGTGGGCGGTGACTATTATGATTTTTTCCCCCAGCGCGACAACAGTATTTATGTAGTGGTCGGAGATGCCACGGGCCACGGAATGACAGCGGGCATGATGGTTTCTATCACAAAAGCGGGGCTCTACGGCACCGCTCCAAACATGCCACCTAACGAGGTTTCTAAGGGGCTGAACAGAACCATAAAAGCTATTGAACTTGGGAAAAACAAAATGGCGCTCAGCATCGCCAGATTTTGGTCCGACAGGGTAGAATTTACATCTGCAGCAATGCCCCCCATATATCATTATCAATCCAGAACAGAGGACGTGGATGAAATATTACTGGAGGGCCTCCCTCTGGGAAGCTTTAAGGGCGAAACATACAGCCAGGTGGACATTGTATATGAGCCCGGAGACGCATTTGTATTTATTTCTGACGGCTTACCCGAGGCGACAAATAAAAGTGAAAAAATGCTTGGCTACAGGGCCGTTTTGGACTGCGTTAAAGAAAACGGAAAAAACAGCGCTGAAGAGATAAAACAATCCTTGTTTGATCTTGGAACAGCATGGCTGGATGGAATAAAAAATCAGGACGACATAACAGTAGTAGTTGTAAAAAAGGAAAAAATATCTTAGTGCGCACCTTCGTTTTAAAAAAATAGGAAATATAATGAAAAAATTAAACCCGACCGTAGAGCTTACAATCCCCGTTTTGCCGGATATGGAGCTACTGGCAACCCAAACATCGGCAGCTGTTGCAAAACACATGAGTCTGGATGAAGAAAAAACAGCTGAGATTAATATGGCGCTCAGCGAGGCATGTATTAACGCCTTCGAACACAGTGGTAGCAAT
>Ga0209752_1001740_pt1 | contig 10354 bp, 7 predicted proteins | sample METZYME_3_250m_FD_187548 | JGI IMG/M metagenome (GOLD analysis project Ga0209752, IMG submission 187548) | Marine microbial communities from oxygen minimum zone in mesopelagic equatorial Pacific - METZYME_3_250m (SPAdes) (version 2) | ecosystem: Environmental > Aquatic > Marine > Oceanic | place...
GGGTTCCCGCGGTGTCCGACGAGCAGCGGCCAGGCGGCCAGGCCCTGAAGGGCCGCTAGGACATCCTCGGAATCGACGGGGAGCAGCAGGCCGGCGGTGTCGCTCAACAACTCGACCAGGGTGCCGCCGATACCCAGGGTCAGGAGCCAACCCACCGGAGGCTCCCGACGGACGCTGACAAGCAACTCGGCGACGGCGTCATCCACGAACTCCTCCACCAACACCTGATCGTCGTCGTCGAGGCCCATGGACTCAATGGCGGCACTTACCGCGGCGGCGTCAGCCAACCCCACGGCCACACCGCCTGCCTCGGTCTTGTGTGTAATCCCGGTGGCCTTGACCACAACCGTGGCGGCCCCGCGCTCCCATGCACCCACCGCATCGACGGCCGTGACCACCTGACGCCGGGGAACCGGTACCCCAACCGCTTCCAGCAGGTCCTTGGCCTCGACCTCGTACAGGGTACGCGTGGCAGTCGGATCGAACGGATCGACGACCAGGAGCGACGGCCGGTCCCGCCGTCCACCCCACCATGCCGAGGCCTCGAGGGCGGTGAGCGCCTCACCGATGCCCCGGACGGCAACCAGACCGGCCTCGTCGGCCGCCGCCTCAACCTCCGGGGGGAGGTTCTCGGCCATCGATGCCACCACCACCCCGGGGGTCCCGGTGGCCTGACCAGCGTCGGCAAAGGCACCCAGCGTCGGCCACCAGCCCGAGCCGTCGAGGCCTGCAGATGGAAAGTCGAGGACGAGCATGGCTGCGTCGAGGGGTCCGTCCAGCACCGCTGTGAACGTGGCGGAGAGGCGCTCCCGGTCACCCCAGATGAAGGTGTGGTAATCGAGCGGGTTGGAGACCGCCACTAGGTCGGAGAGGGTGTCGGTGATCCGGACAGCATGATCGTCGTCGAAGGCCGGGAAGTCCAGGTTCATGGACTCGGCCCGATCCGCCACCACCGATGCCTCGCCACCCGAGCAGCTCATCGAGACCAGTCGGCGTCCGCCGATCCCACCCAGCCCGTCCAGGACGGCCAGCGTGTCCAGCAGCTCCGGGATCGACCGGACCTGTCGCACGCCTAGGCGTTCGAACAACGCCCGGTAGGCGGTGGCATCGCCGACCATCGAGGCGGTGTGCGACACGGCGATGCCAGCTGCCAGCGTCGAGGACCCGGTCTTGAGCACCACCACCGGCACATCTGCCGCTGAGGCGCGCAGGCAGGCCGACTCGAATCGGGCCACGTCGCCCAGGGCCTCCATGTGCAGGCCGATGGCCGATACCGTCGGGTCGCCCACCAGGACCTCGACGCACTCCTCGAGACCGACGTCGGCCTGGTTACCAACCGTCAGCACGTGGCTGATGGCCATTCGGCGGCTCTGCATCGTGAGGTTCAAGGCAATGTTGCCGCTCTGGGTCACGAGGGCCACCCCGCGTCCGGTACGTCGCAGGCCCTGCTGGTCGGGCCAGAGGGCCGCCCCAACCGTTGCGGCCACCGTGCCGTAGCAGTTGGGACCCACCACCGGCATCGAACGGGCCGCTGCGACCAGATCGGCCTGGAGGTCGACCCCGACCCCGCCCACCTCGGCGAAGCCCGAGGCGTAGCAGACCGCCGCACCGGCTCCGAGGGCGGCAAGGGCTGCCACCGCGTCGATGGTGGCGTGGCGGTTGACCGCCACCAGGGCGGCGTCCGGCGACCCGGGCAGGTCGGCCACGGTCGGCACAGTCGGAATGCCCGCCAGATCCGACCGCGTCGGATGGACCGGCCAGATTTCGCCCTCGAAGCCGAGCGCCAGGCACTGCTCGACGGCCAGGGCGGCCGGGCGGCCACCGATCACAGCGATCGAACCCGGGGCCAGGAGGCGGGCCAGTCGGTTCACATCGATCCTGCCAGGAGGCGGGCCAGTCGGTTCACATCGATCCTGCCAGTGGGCAATCACTCAGGCGCCCAACGGGCGGAGCATCTCACGGCTAAGGATGTGACGTTGGATCTCGCTCGTGCCGTCCCAGATCCGGTCGACACGGGCATCCCGCCAGATGCGCTCCAGCGGCAACTCCTCCATCAGGCCCATCCCACCCAAGATCTGGATGGCCTCGTCGGATACGAACTGCAGCATCTCGGTGGACGAGATCTTGGCCATGGCCGCGTCGCCGTCCGACATGTCGCCATGGTCCATCAACCACGCCGCCCGGTAGGTCATCAGCTCGGCCTCGACCATCCTGGTGCGCATGTCGGCCAACTTGAACGACACACCCTGGAACTTTCCGATCTTTTGGCCGAACTGCTCCCGGGACGCGGCCCAGTCCAGCGCCACCGACATCGCCCGGTCGGCCCGCCCCAAGCACACCGAGGCAACCTGCAGGCGGGTGGAGCCCAGCCACTCGTTGGCCACCTCAAAGCCCCGGTTCTCCTCGCCCAGTACCTTCGACGCCGGCACCCGACAGTCGTCGAAGTTCAGGATCAGATTGTGGTAGCCGCGGTTGGACACCGAGTTGTAGCCGGGCGCCAACTCGAGGCCCGGCGTGTCGTGGTCTACGAGGAATGACGTGATCAGCTTCTTGGGCCCCCTGGGGGTGTTCTCCTCCCCGGTCGCGGCGAACAGGATCGTGTAGTCGGCGAGGTCGGCGTGGCTGATGAAGTGCTTGGTGCCGTTGACGACGAAGTCTTCGCCGTCCCGGACGGCCCGACATGACATGCCCCTCACGTCCGAGCCGGCGCCCGGTTCGCTCATGGCAAGGCAGTCGACCCGCTCGCCCCTGATCGTCGGGAGCAGGTACTCCTCGACCTGGTCGCCGATGCAGGCCTGCAGGATGTTGGAGGGACGGGCCACCACGTAGTGCAGCGCATACTGCGTCCAGCCGAAGGCCCTGTCCACCAGCGCCATGGTGAGGTTGTCCAGACCGCCGCCACCCAGTTCGGCAGGCATGTTGGCCGCGTAGATGCCGGCGGCCAACGACCGTTCGCGGATACGGGCCACCAGGTCCGGCTCCACGTCGCCGAGCCGCTCGACCTCGTCCTCGTGGGGAACCAGCTCGCGCTCGACGAAGGAACGGACCGTCTCGACGATCATCTCCTGTTCGTCTGTCAGGGCGAAGTCCATGGCGTGCTCCGGGGTTCGGGTACCGGTCAGGTGTTCAGGTGAGGCCCATCACCCGCCCCACCTGGGGTGGGACGGGCAGATCGGCGTGGGCATCGGCGATGGCGGCCAGCGCGGCGGCCGGACCCGACAGGATCGGCGTAGTGGCACCGGCATCGGTGTCCAGGTGAAGCAGCATCTGCTCGGTGGTGCACAGCAGCTCGCCGGTACCCGCGTGCTCCATGGCGTGGAAGAAGTGGACCCGCCTGGCGTCGACGCCCAGCACCTGGGTCGTGAAGCGCAACGGATCCCCGAGGGAGGCCTCCTTCAGGTAGTTGAGGTGGGTCTCCACGGTGAAGAGGGAGTGGCCGGCCGCACGATAGTCCTCGTCGATCCCGATGTACCGGAACAGCTTGTCGCTGGCCCAGCCGAACGCGGTCAGGAAGGCCCACTCGGACATGTGGCCGTTGTAGTCCACCCAGTCCGGCTCGACCGGCGCCTCGTACAGGGCCAACGGTGCCGCCACCGGATCGCCGGTGGCCCAGGTCGACACGCCCGAGGCCTCGTGGATACGAGCCTCCCGTTCTGCAATGAGGCGACCGGCGCCCAGGTCGAGGGGGCGCAAAGAGCGCATCACGCCGATCACGTAGTCGTCCCGAAGTCGCTCCAGCTCGTCGATGCTCCGGCCGTCGGCCTGTGCCTCGCAACCATCCGCCACGGCCTCGATCAGCTCGTCGGTCAGTTCGGGCGCCTCCAGTTTCGTCCAGGGCAGCTTCAGGGCCGGTCCGAACTGCCGGAGCATGTGCCGCATGCCCTGTTCTCCCCCGGCCAGGTGGAAGGTGAGGTTGGTGCCCATGCCTGCCCACCGGAGCCCCGGGCCGTAGCTCACGGCGTCGTCCAGTTCCCGGGTCGTGGCCACGCCGTCATTGACCAGGTGGAGGACCTCGCGCCACAACGCCTCCTGTAGGCGGTCCGACAGGTAGCCCTCGATCTCGGTGCGTACCACGAGCGGGTACATCACCAGGTCGTCGTAGTGGGCTACCGCCGCGTCCATGCCGGCTTGGGAGGTCTGCTCCCCAGCCACCACCTCGACAAGCGGCAGCAGGTACACGGGGTTGAAGGGATGGCCTATGAGGATCCGCTCCGGATGCTCGCAACCGTCCTGGAGCCGGGTGGGGAGCAGGCCCGAGGAACTGGAGGCGATCACCACCTCGGGCCCCGAGTGGGCGGCCAGCGACCGGATCAGCGGCCGCTTCACCTCCTCGTCCTCCGGAGCGCTCTCCTGGATCCAGTCCACTTGGGCCGCCAACCCCTCGGCGGAGTCGGCCCACGTCAGGCGGGACGGATCGGCGCCGGGGAACAGCCCCAGCCTGGCGGCCGACGGCCAGGCCCTCCGAACGGCGGACCCGAGCCTGTCGGACGCACCGGGGGCCGGATCCCAGGCCACGACGTCATGGCCCCGGGCCAGTGCCCGAACGGCCCAGCCGGCGCCGATGACCCCGGTGCCGACCACCCCGATGGTGCGCGGTTCCATCACCGGCACATGCCTCTCCACTCGGCTCCCGGATCAGCCGATCTTCAGGGTCCGGCGGGCGTCGGCCGGCGTCTGGATCCGAGCACCCATGAGCTCGATGAGCATCACGGCCTTGGAGACCAGTTGTGCGTTGGTGGCCAGGACCCCACGCTCCAGGTAGAGGTTGTCCTCCAGGCCGACCCGTACGTGGCCTCCCAGCATCACCGACTGGGTGGCCATGGGCATCTGCATGGCCCCCAGGCCGAACGACGTGAACTCGGCCTCGTCAGGCAGGCGGTTCACCATGGCCTGCAGGATCCCGATGTCCAGGGGCGTTCCGTAGGGGATCGACAGGCAGAGCTGGATCCAGTACGGGGCCTCGATCAGGCCCTCGGCAATCATCGTCTCGGCGAACCACAGGTTTCCGGTGTCGAAGACCTCCAGCTCGGGCCGGACGCCCAGCTCCCGGACCCGCTTCGCCATTATCCGCAGCATCGACGGGGTGGAGACGTACACCTCGTTGTCATCGCCGAAGTTCAGCGACCCGCAGTCCATGGAACAGATGTCGGGCCGGATGGCCTCCACGTGTGCCAGGCGTTCGAGGCCACCGACCAGGTCGGTGCCGGGCTGCCACGCCATCGGGTCGTCGTCCGGACCCACGTTCAGGTCACCACCCATGCCGGCCGTCAGGTTTATGACCACCTCTTCGTTCTTCTCCCGGATCCTTTCCACCACCTCCCGGTAGAGGTCCACGGTCCGCGTGCCCTTTCCGGACTCGAGGTCGCGCACGTGGCAGTGCACGATCGCCGCCCCGGCCGAGGCTGCGTCCAGTGCCGACGCTGCGATCTGTTCCGGGGTGACCGGCACGTGCTCGCTTCGGCCGGCTGTGTCGCCGGCGCCGGTCACGGCGCACGAGACGATCACATCGCGGTTCATGGCTCGGGTCATAACCCCCCTGACTCCCCGCAACGTGGCGGGTGACCGGGTCCGACGGTGCTGCCGACCGGACCGCCCATTGTGATCCGGCACGGCCCTGCGTAGGCTCTCCCACGGCCCAGGGCCACCCCAGATCCGCGCAGGCTACCCCGCCGTCCGCACCAGAGGTGCCGGCGTCGGCGTGCTGAAGGAGCACCCATGAAGATCCTGTTCGCCGACGCGCTACCTGAGTCGTACATCGACCTCCTCCGCCAGCAGGGAGACGAGTGCATTGTCGCTCCCGAGTTGGGAGCCGACGACATCCCCGATGTCATCAAGGGCATCGACGTGCTAGTCGTACGCAGCACCAGAGTGACGGCCGAGACCATCGACCGGTCCGACGTCCTTGGCCTCATCGTGCGTTCGGGCGCCGGAACCAACACCATCGATTGTCAGGCGGCCGCCAGTTCCGGCATCTACGTCTGCAACGTGCCCGGCACCAACTCGATCGCGGTGGCCGAGCTCACCCTCGGCCTCCTACTGGCCCTCGACCGGCACATACCAGCTGCCGCCAACGACCTCAGGAACGGCACCTGGAACAAGGATGGCTATTCGAAGGCCGACGGCCTCATGGGCAAGACGTTCGGCATAGTCGGCGTGGGAGAGATAGGCCTTGCCGTCGCCGAGCGGGCCCGCTCGTTCGGCATGACCGTGGTGGCCGAGCGCAAGTCCGACCGACGGACCGATATCGAGGCCCGCATCCGCTCCACAGGCATCCGCCTGGTCGACGACCTCGACGCCCTCCTGGCTGAATCGGACATCGTGTCGATTCATGTGCCCGGTAGCGACCAAACCGTCGACCTCGTCGATGCCGGATTCCTGGACAGGATGAAGCCAAATTCGATCCTGCTGAACACCAGCCGCGGCGAGGTGGTCGACGAGGAGGCTTTGGTGGATGCCATCGAGTCCAAGGGCATCCGGGCAGGCCTGGACGTGTTCCGACATGAGCCGAGCAGTGGCACCGGGGAGTTCGCCTCGAAGTTGGCCTCCCATCCGTCGGTCGTCGGCACCCACCACATCGGGGCCTCCACCCAGCAGGCCCAGGACGCCACCTCGGCCCGCACCATCGACGTCATCGAGGCCTACCGGGCCGGCGATCCGATGAACTGCATAAACGTGGTCCAGACACGGGTCGGCGCAGTCACCATCACGATCCGACACTTTGACCGGGTCGGTGTGCTAGCCGGCGCGCTGGAAGTGCTCCGCCAAGCCGACATCAACGTCCAGACCATGGAGAACAAGGTCTTCGAGGGCTCGAACGCCGCCATGGCCGTCATCGACGTGACTGGGGGGGTGACCGTCGACGTCACCCGACAGTTGGCCGCCCTGGACAACGTGATCCAGGTGCAGACCAGGGGCCGCTAGCAGTGAACGTCCTGAGGGCATTTCCCGGCCTAGTCATCGACCCGGTGTGGGCCGATCAGGTCACCACCGGTCCCTACGACGCGTACAGTCCGAGGCAACGGGCAGCGGTGGCCGAATCGAACCCGTACAGCTTCCTGCACGTGACCCGCTCCCAGGAGGACGTGCCGCCCGACAAGCGCGACGACGTGGACGGCCTGATCGCCGGGTGTGTGGCGGCCATGCAGCGCATATACGACGCCGGTGCCTACCTGGCGCACGACCGACCGTCCCTGTTCCTGTACCGCATGGAAGTCGGCGACCACGCCCAGACCGGAATCCTGGGCCTCGTCCCCGTGACCGGTGCCGACGACCGGCGGATCCTGCGCCACGAGTCAGTCCGGCCGGGCCGGGCCGACCTGTTGACCCGCCACCTGCTCGAGGTCGGGATGTCCTCCAGCCCGATCTCGCTCACCTACAGGACCGACGAGGCCCTGGACGCGGTCGTTGCCGCGTGCAGCGCAAGCAGGCCGATCCTGGAGTCCACCAGCGAGGGCGTCCACCAGACGGTCTGGGCAGTGGTCGGCGAGGACGCCGACGCCCTGATGGACACCATGGGCGACCGGGCCCTCTACGTCACTGACGGCCACCACCGACTTGCCGCCGCGGTAGAGGCACGGGACCGTGTGGCACCCACCGACCCCGACCATCCGCTGCATTGGACCGAGGCCGTTCTGTTCCCCGACGCCGAAATGCTGGTCCTGCCGTTCCACCGTCGGGTCGGGGATCGGGCCGGACGCGGGGCCGAGGCGATCATTGAGGCGCTGGCCGACTGCGGGACCCTGCAGCCCAGGGCCGACGCCAACGACGCGCGCCCCACCGGGCCCGGCACCGTGGGGGTCTACGTGGGCGGCCGATGGTTCTCCCTCGAACTACCGCCGGCGGTCGGCTACCGGGCGGTCGACCGCCTGGACGTGTCCCGCCTCCAGGACGGGGTACTGGCCCCAACCTTCGGCATCACCGACCCGGGCAGCGATCCGATGATCGACTACATCCCTGAGCCGGTCGGCCTCGCCGCCCTGGTCCGCCGGTGCGATGCCGACGACCGGGTGGGCTTCGTCGTACATGCCACGTCGGTCGCCGAGCTCATGGCCGTCGCCGACGACAGCGACCTCATGCCTCCCAAGTCCTCCTACTTTGAGCCCAAACCCCGTTCCGGTGTGTTTGTCCGACGCCTGGACCGGGAGGGCGGCGCGGAGACAGGCTCTTCGTGATGTTGGCATCGTGGCGCCGACCCCATGAAACCGACACGCTGGTGTCGACGTCATGACCAGGCCGGTGGTGCGACGGGCACTGCTGCGGTCCCTGGCCGACAGAGAGGTGGTCGAACTGGCGATCTCCCGCTCCGATCTGGACCGGGCCGCCGCCGTCTGAATAGTCAACTCGGTCCGGGGCTGGGTCCCCATCGTCCCGGTGACAGACACCAGCACCGTGCTCGGCGGCACCCGGCGCCGGTACTGAGCCCGGGACCGGGTGTCAGTCGACGTCGTCCAGAACTCCCGCCACCTCAGCCCCTCCTGCTCCGGATCTCCTCGATGACTGCCGGAATGACCTGATGCAGGTCCCCGATGACCGCATGGCCGGCGCGAGCGACCATGTTGGCCTCCCGATCCGTGTTGATGGCCAGGATGTTCTTGGCTGCCATGGCCCCCACCCAGTGCTGGATGGCACCCGAGATTCCGCTGGCGATGTAAATCTCCGGCGCTATCCGGGTGCCGGTCTGACCGACCTGGTCGCTGTGGGGACGCCAGCCGTTGTTGGTAACCGCACGCGAGCACCCGACGACCCCACCCAGAAGGGCGGCTAATTCCTCCAGCGGCCCGAAGGCCTCGGCGGAACCCACGCCACGACCCCCACCAACCACTACCGGTGCGGTTGACAGCGTGATGCCCTTGGTCAGGACCACCCGATCCACGACGATGGTGTGGGCCAGGGCATCGTCCAGGTCAGGGCTGAACGGGACCACGACACCGGCTGCCCCGACCTCGGCCGGGGTGGCCTCCACGGCGTGGTGGGCCACGGTGACAAGGGAGACCCCGGCCGACAGGGTGACGTCCTCGAGCAGCGAGCCGCCCCACTGGACGCGGGTAATGGCCCAGTCAGCGGCGCCGGGCCGTATGGACCTGCAGTTGGCCACGAACGGTTCGTCGAGTCGTGCCGCCACCTGGGCCACGACCTCGTTGCCCCGATCGGTGCCACAGGCGAGCACGGCGGTGGCGGCGGTGGCCCGCACCAGTTGGGCGACCGTCTCGCCCCAGGCCTCGGGCCCGAAGTCGGTGAGCAGTCCGTGGGAGGCCAGGTGGACCGTCGAGGCCCCGTGGGCTCCGAGGTCGGCCGCGGCCCGTTCGGCACCCTTCCCGATCACCACGGCGGCCATCTCGATTCCAGCCGTGGCTGCCAGGGGGCGCCCGAAGGTGAGGGCCTCCAGCGAGGCCTCAGTGATGGTGCCGCGATCATGGTCGCAGACGACAAGCAGGCTCATGAGAGCAACCCCAGTTCCTCGAGCAGGTCGACCACAGCCGGAGCGGCCTCCGGGCCGGTGCCGAGGATTACCGTCTCGCTGACCGTCTCCTCGGGACGGTGCAGGCGGATCCTGGCCTGGCCGCCGGGAGCGACGGACCGCTCATCCACAGCCACCTCGGCCTTCTTGGAAGCCAGACGACCCTTCATCGTTGGATAGCGCGGCAGATTTATGCCTTCCTTGACGCCCAGCACGGCGGGCATGGGCAGGTTGTAGACCTCGAAGCCGCCATCGATCTCACGGCGGGCCGAGGCCACGCCGGCGGCAATGTCGATGCCCTTGATGCCGCTGACCACTGGCCGGCCCAGGGCGTACGCCACCCGCACCCCGACCTGGAAGCCGCCGGCGTCCGCCGACTCGTTGCCGAATAGGACCAGGTCGAACGCACCATCGGCCGACTCGACGTCGGCGATGGCACCGGCCAGGGCGGATGCTGTGCGCTGCGGATCCCAGTCCACCTCGCTGATCGGAATCAGCACGAACTGGTGGGCCCCTACGCTGGCCGCATAGCGCAACTGCTCCTCGGCTGCGGCCGGACCGAGCGTCATGACGGTGACCTCGCCGCCGTGTTCCTCGACCAGTTGGACCGCCTCCTCCACGGCGCACTCCTCGTGCGGGCTGGTGGTGAAGCCCAGGTGCGCCGAGTCGACCGCGAGGCCGTCGGCAGTCACGTTTATGCGGGCGCCGGGAGCCGGCACCCGCTTCACGCAGACCAGAATCCTCATGGAAGAACCTCTGCTCGTTTTCTTCGGGTAGTAGGGACCAACCCACTCTCGGGGTTGTGGGAACGAACCCGGCTCAGCCCTTGAGCCGCGAGTCGTCCGGATCGAACACCGCTGCGCTGCCGGCGACCCTCACCGGGAACAGCTCGTTCAT
>Ga0209752_1001745_pt1 | contig 10340 bp, 9 predicted proteins | sample METZYME_3_250m_FD_187548 | JGI IMG/M metagenome (GOLD analysis project Ga0209752, IMG submission 187548) | Marine microbial communities from oxygen minimum zone in mesopelagic equatorial Pacific - METZYME_3_250m (SPAdes) (version 2) | ecosystem: Environmental > Aquatic > Marine > Oceanic | place...
ACCGCTAGGGCCGACGACCCCAATTCGCTCTCCCTGCTCCACTTGAAAGCTAAGCCCGTCATGAACAACTTCCCGCTGACCCGGATATCGAAACGCTACGTCGTGAAATTCAATCGTAGGTTTTAACTCATTTGGGCTGAGCGCTTCCTTCTTTTCTTCTACTTCCGGTGTCGCATCCAAAATTCGGTACATTGAAAGAGCAGCAGACTTTCCTACCATGCCCTGATGAAGCACGCTCCGAAGATCCCGCATGGGTCGAAATATTTCAATGCCCAATAACAAAATTATCAGCAAGGCCGTAAGTTCCATTGTGTTGTTGCTTACACGATATGCGCCCAGTACAAGTGCAACGGCAGCGCCAACAGCTATTACACTGTCTGTAATTCCTCGTGCTAACGAGTTTGTAGCGAGGACCCACATTGTGCTTCTAAAAAGCTCCCGTGCTTTCTCTGCAAGTAACCGCGCGCGCACACCACTTTGGCCAAAAGATTTTAACGTTGCGAGACCCTGTACCGAGTCCAAAAATTCCGCAGCAAATGCTGAATAAGCCCGCTCTCGCTCAAGAGATTTACGAGTATCGAACCGATGCCACGCTGCGGGAGCAAAGAGAGCGACGATCGCCGCAACCAGCAACACGCCGGCTACCGGCAGATCGACAAAGGCAACGAATCCGAAAATCACAAATGGCGTAAAACCGGCAACCAACAACTGTGGCAAATATCTCCCAAAATACGTTTCAAGCTGCTCAACTCCGTCGACAAGGGTTAGTGCAATTTCGCCTGAACGCTGTTGGGTGACGAATCCGGGCCCTAGGTCCATTAACCTATCGTAGAGTGACCGCCGTAAAACTCTTTGCACAGCCGCGGCTGTTCGGTGGGCCATCATATTTCGGAAATGCTCTAAGACGCCCCGTAACACCATAATTACTGCGATGAGGCACACAGGAAAGACCAGCTCTCTGAATGGCACGCCCGTAATTATCTGACCCAATAGCCATCCGAGAAGTGCCAAACGGGCGACGCCTACTCCGACACCCAATAAGCCCACAAGAAAAGACCAAACAATTTTCCAGCGGAACCCCGCTGTAAATAGCCACAATCTAGCTTCGAAGTGCACTCGCCCTCCTCAGACTCATGCAGTATCAGTAGCGGGTCGATTACCCCCAGTGTTCAATTGGAAGGTATCGAATCGAGAACGTCGACAATGCAGGCGGTTAATCCCTTCGCGTAGGGTACATGCAAGAATTCATTGGGCCCGTGAGCATTACTACCAGGGCCCAGTACACCGGTCACAACAAATTGAGCCTCTGGAAACTGAGCGTGAAGCATCGCCATAAACGGTATCGACCCGCCTTCCCCAAGATGACGGGCACCTTTTCCAAAGTAACGGTTAGAAGCGCTGTCCAATGCTTCGGACAGCCACTTCACCATAGGCGGGGCATGCCAACCAGATGCGGCATCATCAACGCTAACCCTGACATCAGCGCCCTGGGGAATGTCTGTCGAAAATAAGTCCTTCACAGAAGCGGCTGCGGTAATAGCGTCAATCGTGGGCGGCAGCCGAAGTGAGAATTTCAAACAGGTATTGGGCCGGAGAACGTTGCCAGCATCGCCAATGGAGGGCATGCCATCAACGCCAATCATAGACAAAGCGGGTCGCCAGGACCGATTAAGCATGCAGGCAACCGGATCTTTGTCTAACGGCTGCGTATCTCTGGCCCATGGGAATCGATTCCACACCGCATCACCCAGATCACCAGCCGCATCTTTCGCCTGCTCCAAGCGTTCAGACGGGATCTCTACATACAACGATTCTGGGAGAATTTTCCCAGTCAGTGGGTCTTCTAACCGCGACAACAACTGTCGAGCAATTCGAAAACTACTCGGCACGATTCCACTGGCGTCCCCAGAGTGGACTCCTTCGTCTAATACATGCACGTCAATTGTTCCAGAGACAAGGCCGCGGAGCGACGTGGTAGACCACAGTTGTTCGTAGTTCCCGGCTCCTGAATCGAGGCAGATCACAACGTCCGGCTTACCAATTTTTGCCGAGAAATGCTCTACCCAATAGGGAAGGTCAGGCGAACCACTCTCCTCTGAAAATTCGATGAGGACGACCGTCCGAGAGCGGGGGCGTCCCTGATCCGCGAGTGCCGAGAGCGCGCAAATGGAGGCGAACAGAGCATATCCGTCATCAGCACCACCGCGGCCGTATAACTTACCGTCTTCAAGTTTGGGTTGCCACGGCCCTAGGTCTGCCCGCCAACCGGTCATTTCAGGTTGCTTATCTAGGTGGCCGTACATCAAGACCGTGCCCCCCCGCTCCCCCGGACAATCTAACAATATCAGGGGGGTACGCCCGGCTTGCCTGCCGACGTGAACTTGGACCCCAGGCATAGGGTGTTGCTCCAGCCAATTTAGAGCCAATTGAAGCGCGTCCTCCATGTGCCCCGCCTTTTCCCAATCTGGATCGAACGCAACCGACTTATTCGGAATGCGAATGTACTCCGTGATGGTCGGCACAATAGACTCATCCCAGAATTGGTTCACGAAGCTTTTCGTTTTTTCTGCGTCTACCACTGTCTAAATCGTTCTTTAGTTTAGGAACTTCGCTCTACGTTGCAAGGTTACACCTTCGTCATCACGCAACCGCAACAACCCAATCATGGCGATCAGAAATCTCACCATATTGAATACCTGTCAATTCGTCATATAAACGTCTACAAAGAGCGTCAGGCCCGGGGTCGGGTATCGCAATATTACTTCCTTGGTATTGGATACTTTGTACCGGTGCAACGACAGCCGCAGTCCCCGCCCCGAATGCTTCGCAAAGGAGGCCCTCCTTCGCCGCGTCATCTAACTCCTTAATAGAAATACGTCGCTCTTCCCGCGCAATGCCCCATTCATCAAGCAGGGTCAGTACACTGTCGCGCGTCACTCCGGGCAGGATCGTACCGGACAACGGCGGTGTTACCACCGTATCGCCTAGGCGGAAAAAGATATTCATCTGGCCTGCCTCTTCTATGAATTGGTGTTCATAGGCGTCTAGCCAGAGCACTTGATTAAAACCCCCCTCCAGGCTGTCGCCTGTCGGCCTGAGTGTGGCTGCGTAATTCCCGCCCGTCTTGGCAGCACCCATGCCTCCCGGGGCAGCCCGGGTAAATCGGTCTTCGGCTTTGAGGGAAATCCCGGGGCCCGCCCGATCAAAATACTCGCTGACTGGCGCTGCAAGAATCAAAAATTCATATGTCCGGGCGGGCCTGACAGCTAAGTGCCCTTCCGAACCGAACAGAATCGGGCGCAAATACAATGTCTGCAATCGACTCGGTGGCACCCAATCTTGTTCTAGTGATGCCAGTGCACGCACAGCATCTAGAAAGTCATCCGTAGTGACAGTCGGAATACACAAACGCTCACAGGATTCCTGCAGACGCTTGGCGTTCCGGTCAGGGCGGAAAAGGCGAATGACGTTATCGTGTGTACCCCGATAAGCCTTTAATCCTTCGAAAACAACTTGACCGTAATGAAGGCCGAGTGCCGCTGGACTTAGGGCGATCGATTGGTGAGGAACAATGGTTGGATCTTGCCAAGTCCCATCTTTCCATTCCTGCCTGAAAAGATGATCAGAAAACACATTACCAAATTCGATCGCAGAAAAGTCCAAGGTTGCAAGACGACTCGATGTCGTCTTTTCAATTTGAATTTTCACATCCCCACCTTAACAGTCCAGTTGGAAAAGCCCGAATTGGTTGCGCTGGCACAATAACTACACCGGCGCATTCGTTCGCTACGTTGTCAAATACTGATTGACCTCCGCACTATGAAAACGGGCCACTTTATTCGTCGGCGCCAACGGTTCTTCGTAGAAAAACGACGGCAATTCGTCGTCGTCTTCGGTAAAGCCTGCCATTCGATTAAAACGCCATTCTAGATCCAAGGTTTCCTTGCCAAGCTGCAAATAAAACTCGGGACCAAGATTGGTTCCATGGGCATCATTTAACGTACCCGCGATAAATTCCAACTGGGCAAAGGTCACGGAACGGCCAAAAATACAGAGGCCCAACGCGTCCGAAGCAGCATATTGGGCTTGCGCTTCTAAACTCGCCGCTACGATGTCCTCTAAGGGCATGTCACTGCAATCCAAAACCGGAAGGTTACCCGCCGTATGGTCAGCACCCTGCGCTGTCACCATCATCGTGATACCGGTGGCTTCCACCACCCTTGGATCATAGGCGCTTATGGCCTGCTTCTTAATGACTGGGACACGAGCTACGCCGTAGTGCTCCCCAACTCTGGCTGTACCCTGTGCCCATAACCGTCCCTTTTCCGATCCTACGCGTAGTTCTTCAAAAAACTGCGTCATGAATGCCACATCACCAAATTCTGCGAGACCCGCCTCCATCAACACCCCAATAGTCGCCCCTATCTCAATTGTGTCAACCCCAAGGTCGTTGGCCAGAAAATTGATCCGAGCGAGGTCGTCTGGATCGGTAAGTCCGCAGTTGGATCCTACCAAACCCAATGTTTCATATTCGACGGGAGACACAATTTCTTTCCCAGATTCATCGACGTAGATGTTACTGCACTCAATCGTACAGCCAGGCATGCAAGCATGCGTCGTCTCGCCGCCACGAGCCAGATTTTGTTCCCGAATAAAGTCCCCACCCAGTTTAAAAGTCTCAACATCGGTATCAATTAATCGGCCGGCACTGAAATTCCGTACAGGCAATCCGCCTTGGTGGTTTTGAATATCTGCCATCATTGCGGTACCCAATTTCCGGAATGTGTCTATCGCGGCCTGCTCGTCCAATAACCGGTTGTATTCTTTAACCGAGCCCATCACCTTTTTACGATCATGGAAAGGCGGCATCTTATTCAGATCAACTACCACCGCTTTTACCTTCTTGCTGCCCATGACGGCGCCTACACCCCCTCGGGCGGCAAGGCGCGACGGTCGAAGATCTATATCGCTGGTTGCTATCCCTGATGCCAGTCCCAGGTATTCCCCAACCGGACCACAAATTGCGAGACTCACCTTTTTGCCATATTTGTCGTGCAGCAACGCCGCTGCCTCGAAATTACTTTTTCCTAGGTATTGCTCGGCTGAATCAAATCGAACTTCACCACTTTTTTGAATATGAATTACAACCCAATCCTCGGTTGCATTGTTCAGCGTGAATCCCGACAACTCCAGCTGACCCAGCGCAAATGCAAACGTGCCCCCCGAATTTGATTCCTTAATGCCACCCGTCAATGGGCTACGGCAACCAACGCTCAAGCGATTTGCGTTTGAAAAGTTCGTCCCAGCAAGAGGCCCTGCGGAAAAAATTAGAGGATTTTCTGGTGATAATGGTTCGATAGCGGCCACGCCACGATCAACCAGCGTCTTAGCAGTGTAGTAACGACAAGCACGAATAATCGCCTCCCCTTCTAGTTGCTCAACGTCAACCGAGCGAGTTGCCAGATCTATCTCTAAAAATTTACGCATGTTGTATAAGCCGAAAAGCTATATTCGGCCCTCCAGTTTGTGAGCACGATTTCAGTTGAAGTTTTGTTACCGCTTGCCGGTAAGCCAGTGTCAATATCATTGAACGGAATTCTTAGTGAACCATCTCCAGTGCATTATACTGCCCTTGGACAAGCAGACATCACGAAATGAAAGCTATTGAGTTTAGTCGGTACGGGATTCCCCACGAGGTTTGTGCTTGTATTGAAATTGATGATCTTGATGCTCCCGAAAAGGGAAGCATTATTGTTTCCGTTATTGCCTGTTCCATTAATCCGGCTGATTTGCTGATTATTGAAGGGCGTTACCCTGGCCCTGAATCGCTTCCTTCCCGTCTAGGGATTGAGGCTATTGGTGATGTTCTTGCGGTTGCTGACGACGTTAAGGAAGTATCGCCTGGGGACCGAGTATTACTACTTGATCGGCAAAACTGGGCGGAAAAGGTATCGACACCAGCGAGTCGAGTCATACGTATAACTAAAAAACTCGACCCTCTCCAGGCTGCAATGATGAAAGTGAACCCCCCCACCGCTTTGTTGATGCTGTCTGACTACGTTGACCTAAAGCCGGGCGATTGGGTAATCCAAAACGCGGCTAACTCCGCCGTGGGATTGCACCTCATTCGTCTCGCGGCCCAACGCGGAATTCGAACGATCAACATCGTGCGTCGAGAATCTGCGGTTGCTGCGCTCGACTCCGCTGGGGCCGATTTGGTTTTCGTCGATAGTGAAGATCTCGCACACAGAGTACGCAAGGAAATCGGGGATTCCCACCTTCCACTGGCACTGGATGCGATTGGCGGATCTTCGTGTCTCCATCTCGCGAGCTGCCTCAGCAAGGGTGGGAAATTGGTCAATTACGGGTTTCTCAGCGGCGATCCGTGCATGATCACACCTCTTCAGGCCATTGTTTCCAGCATTACCTTGCACGGGTTTTGGCTTGTGAACAACCTGTTCCAGGGATCTCGACAAAAGGTCGAAAAAACTTACAGCGAAGTCACGGAATTGATACTCGCCGGCACCATATCGGCACCCGTCGAAGCGACTTACAAGTTAGAGCAAGTACAACAAGCACTTGCCCACGCGAGCCGCGGAGCTCGCAGTGGCAAAATCCTTTTTACGCCGAACCTTGAGTGTAACGATTAGAGATTGCGGTACTAGCTGTGCAGCAATGTACAGCGTTGAATTTCGCGTTCAGCAATCATCTCATTTGCAGTTTCGATAAATTTCTTGAAATGGGGAGTCTCTCGATGGGCTTCGAGGGCGGCTGCGTCCTCGTACACCTCGTAGAGAAAAATTACCTCTGAACTTTGTTCGTCGTTAAGAACCTGAAACTGTCGACACGTTGGCTCGTCCCTTACCGACGCCGCCGCATTTTCAAGAATCAAAGGCCGAAAAGCGTCGGCCATTCCGGGTTTAAGCGTAAACTTAACGATTATTGCGAAAGCTCCTTCACTCATGTGTGATCTCCTCTATTTTTTAGGAACAAAAACTTTTTAGGAACGAAAAAAATGGTCATACTTTTTGTCCGATTGGGCGGAGCGTGATTTCGTTGATCTGTACATGTGCGGGAGTAGAAAGCAAAAAACAAACCACATCGGCAATATCGTCTGGCTGTAAGGATTTAGTTTCGGCGTAACGCTGCTGTGCTTTAGCGACATCATCAAAAGCCTTGGCATGCCATTCAGTCTCTACCATCCCAGGGGATATCGTGCCGATTTTGATCGGACTCCCTTTGGCCGCCAGCTCCCCCCACATGGCCTCGGTTAGTGCCTTTACCGCGTGTTTCGTCGCCGAATACATACCAAATTGTTTCCCAAGAGGAACGCGGTGACCGGCCACAGATGAAATATTGATGATCTGGCCCAGTCCCGCCGACTCCATGTCTTTGATGGCTTCTTGCATACAGAGTGTCAAAGCCAACACATTAACGTCTAGCATTTCTCGCCAAGACTCCGTCGAACCCCGAGCCAGGTCCTCTTGATAACCCAATCCTGCGTTATTAATGAGGACACGAACACCCCCCCATTCGCTGCGGATCCGCTCAAACACATTGGCAATATCCTCTTCGCGAGAAAAGTCTGCAGGAATTGCGAGTCCTTTTGCCCCGCCATCATTCAATAATGCCAGCAATTCCTCTAGTTGCTCTTTTCGACGCCCAGTAACTGCCACCCTCATTCCTGCGCGTCCAAGCGCGAGCGCAATGCCCCAGCCAATACCGCTCGAGGCGCCCGTGACCAGTACCGGCTCGTTTTTCCATTTGGATATTCCGGGAAACGGATCGGCACTGTACGGATTTCCTTTCGCCATCACGCCGAATCACCGCCATCGATATAGAGCGTCTGCCCGGTCATATAATCCGCCTCATCAGATGCAAGAAATAACGCAACATTTGCGACCTCCTCGGGTTGCGCGGGACGCTGCATCGGTACCACGTTGACCCGGTTTTGCATCGGCTGGCCTTTAGGCAGGTCCCACAAAGACGCCATCTGGCCATCGATGATATCCCACATCTTGGTGTCTACGATTCCTGGTGCCAATGCATTGACCGTGATTCCCTCGCCAGCGAAAGCCAATGCCATCGAACGTGTCAACGACACAACCGCTGTTTTGCTTGCTGCATAGGCCGCGAGTTCCGGCCGACCTCGGTGGGCGGCAAGCGAGGCGGTGTTGATAATTTTCCCATTCTTTTGTTTGACCATTTCTCGGGCGATTGCCTGACCGCAGAGAAACACACCTTTGAGATTTACCTCCATGATTCGATCCCAGTCTTCCTCTTTTATGTCCAAAAAGTTTTGGACTACAACGATTCCGGCATTATTGAAAAAAATGTCTATCTGACCAAATTTATCAATCACATCACGGACCATGGTCTCTACCTGACTCTTTTTCGACACATCAACAGTCATGCCGAGAGCCCTGCGGCCCTTTTCTTCTACCATGGTGACAACTTCTTCAACCGCTGCCTTATGAAGATCAACTACCCCTACGTCCGCACCTTCACTGGCTAATCGTTCGGTAATAGCGCGGCCAATCCCCCCGGCCGCACCCGTCACCAACGCAACTTTCCCTTTCAGTTTCACTTTACGTGCTCCGCTAAATGGAACCATCTTGGTCTATTTTCGTTGGTTACTGTGCCGTCATACCACCGTCTATCGGCAACTCAACACCCGTCACAAAACTGGACTCATCAGATGCCAGATACAAACAACCCCAAGCCATATCTTCTGGAGTCCCCATTCGCCCTATTGGGGTCTGGCTAATGCGTCGAGCATGCTCGTCTGGCTGCGCGTGCAATTCCGCGGTCATACCAGTGTCGGCAAAACCAGGGTGAATAGAATTGGCCCGGATATTCTCAGCCGCATACTGTATGGCGGTCGCCTTGGTAAAAGTTCGCACGCCCCCTTTTGCAGAATGATATGAAGTTCCGCCCTTGCTGCCGACAATCCCATAAATTGACGAGATATTGATAATTGAACCGCCTCCAACTTTGCGCATTTCTGGTATTGAATATTTTGTGCCCAAAAATACACCGGTCACATTTACGGCGTGCATCCGATTCCAGATTTCAAGTGTTGTATCCTCGACGTTTTTGCGGGATTCCCATGTTGACATTCCGGCATTGTTGACCGTAACGTCGAGCCGACCATAACGTTCGACTGTCGCTGCTACTGTATCAATCCATTGTTGCTCTTCACTGACGTCAAGAAAAATATAGAACGCATCTCCTCCCTGCTCCCGAATTTGATCTGCCACTTCGCCGCCGAGTTCTTCATTGATGTCCGCAATCACGACTCCTTTTGCCCCCTCCTTAGCGAACAATCGACAGGTCGCTGCTCCGATTCCCGACGCGCCTCCTGTAACAATTGCAACTTTTCCTGATAATCTGTTACCCATGATCTGCCCCCTTGAAAACCATTTTGAGCCATCGAGTCGTCATTACTAAATCAATCTGTAACCAATCTAGCAATCATACCCTTTCTTCCTCTACACTCAATCCCAAAATTTACGGAGAAATCACATGAGCCTATCTCCCGACGTCTGCAAAAAAATGTACACCACTATGTGGCGAATTCGTTTATTCGAAGAAGAAGCAGATCGACAAACCAATCTTGGCAATGTGGTTGGCACCCTTCATATGTATTGCGGTGAAGAAGCTGTTGCCGTCGGTGTCTGCAGTCAACTCCGTCCAGACGACTACGTTCTGGGTACTCACCGCAGCCATGGACACTGCCTAGCCAAAGGCGCAGATGTCAACGCAATGATGGCGGAACTGTTTGGCAAAGCCACTGGCACGTGCGGAGGAAAAGGTGGGTCAATGCACATCGCAGACTTTTCTCTCAACATGCTTGGTGCAAACGGAATTGTTGGTGCAGGAATCGGCCCGACCACTGGCACGGCTTTGGCCAGCAAGCTTCGGAAATCAGACCAGGCTTCGGTCTGCTTTTTTGGCGATGGCGCGGCTGCACGAGGCACTTTCCACGAAGCCATTATGATGGGTTCGCTATGGAAACTTCCTGCGGTATACGTTTGCGAAAATAATCAGTACCAACAATGGGTTCCCCGAAAAAATGTCGCCGTTATTGATTCCGTCGCGGACATGGCAGCTTCTTACGCAATTCCTGGGGTATCAATAAATGGGCAGGATGCGTTGGAAGTTTATGAGGTAGCCGGTGAAGCCGTTGCCCGTGCCCGCCGAGGGGAAGGACCCACACTTATTGAAGCCCGAACGTACAGGTTCTATGGCCACAGCCTGGGTGACGAGCAGCAATATCGTACGTCGGATGAAGTCGAAAAATGGAAAACTGACAGCGATCCAATCCAGATTCTAGGGGC
>Ga0209752_1001748_pt1 | contig 10328 bp, 7 predicted proteins | sample METZYME_3_250m_FD_187548 | JGI IMG/M metagenome (GOLD analysis project Ga0209752, IMG submission 187548) | Marine microbial communities from oxygen minimum zone in mesopelagic equatorial Pacific - METZYME_3_250m (SPAdes) (version 2) | ecosystem: Environmental > Aquatic > Marine > Oceanic | place...
ACGAATGCATCGGTGACCGTGTAGTCGCCTGAGCCAGATCCGGAGAGGCCGGTCACGTGCCATGTGTCGAGGAACCCGACGTCATCGAGGTGGAAGAACGTGAACGGTGCGTAGAGGCCGTCGTCGCGCCGGATGGGTTGGCCTGCGTCGTCGACGAGTCGGGTTCCGCCGCCGATCCAGGTGCAGTGGCGGGTGCCGGATCCCCAGGCCCATGTGCCGCTGACGGACAGGCCGCCGTCGACGATGCGGGCGGTGCCCATGGGTGCGGCGAACCCGCCCGTGCAGGAGTCGGGGGAGCCGTAGATGGTTTGGGCGTGCTCGTGTTCGAGGAAGCCGGCCATGAGCGATGAGGTCCCGGCGATCATCACGGACCAGCCGGCGCCGCCGTCGTGGCGCGAGACCTCGGCGATGGTGTCGATGCCGGTCAGGACGTCGGCCTCGGGGCCGCCAAGGGAGGCGGGTACGAAGAGACGGAAGAGGTCGGCGTCGCGCAGGTCGGCGACGACGTCGTCGGGGAGGTCCCTGGCGGCCTCGATGACTTCGGATCGCTCGGCGAGCGAGGGACCGAGTGAACGGGCGTCGGCGAGCAGGTCGGCCATGGTAGAGAAGACTAGAGGTTACTTCTAGAAACAACAATATTAAATGGAATATGGTTAGAGTTCTGTCGTGACCATGACACCCCGGGCCGGACGCACCCGCGAGGCACTCATCGACGCAACCGTGGCTGCGCTCCGGGAGGACGGCTCCTTCACGACCGAACAGGTGGCCGGACTGGCAGGCGTCTCGGTGGCGACCGTCTACAACCGCATCCCCGAGGGTCGCGACGGCCTCCTGGCCGGGGCCCTCGACCGGGCGCTGTTCCGATTGGTGGCGGTCACGGCCGAAGCCCTCACCGTCGAGCACCTGTTGGACGAGGGCCTCGAGTGCGTCCTGGTGGCGCTGGTCGATGGCCTGGTCGGGGTGTTCGACGAGGAGGCGCTCGTGTTGCGCTCGGCCCTCGCCCGCCTGCCCGAGAGCCGGCTGCTGCGGGACGCCTATCGACACCGGGAAGCCGAGGCCCGGGAGTCGAACCGGCGCTTCGTCGAACTCGGCCAGGCGGCCGGCCGCATCGGTGCCGGTGACACCGACGAGATGGCCGATGCCCTGGTGGTCCTGGGCCAGGGCCTCAACAACCCGGTGCTGCTCGGCCACGACGACCGTCCGGCCCTGGCCGCCCGCCTCTCGGCGGCGATGGTCGCCCTGCTCAGCCCGACGAGTTGACGCCGGGTTCGAGGCTCGGACCGTCCTTAGCCTGCCAACATGATCCTGAGTGCCCGGATGGGTGACATCACGACGCTGGCCGTGGACGCCATCGTCAATGCCGCCAACCAGGCCCTGCTCGGCGGTCGCGGGGTCGACGGCGCCATCCACCTCGCTGCCGGTTCCGGCCTGCTCGACGAATGCCGCGGCCTCGGCGGCTGCGACACCGGCGAGGCGAAACCCACTGGCGGCCACGACCTGCTCGCCCAGTGGGTCGTCCACACGGTTGGTCCCATGTGGAGCGGTGGCGGCCACGGCGAGGCCGGCCTCCTGGCCTCCTGCTACAGACGCTCCCTCGAGGTGGCGGTCGGCCTCGGTGCCCGCAGCGTGGCGTTTCCGGCCATCTCCACCGGCGCCTACGGCTATCCGAAGGCGGCGGCGGCCCGGATCGCCGTCGACACCGTCCGTGCATTCGGCCACGACCACCCCTCCAGCATCGACGAGGTGGTCCTCGTGGCATTCGACGACGACGACCTCGACCGCTACCAGGCACTCCTGGCCCGAGACTGACGCCTCCGGCCCGGTGGTCCTCGCCGGGATCCTGTGCCATCATCGCGACACCGGTGGAACGGTTGAGCGCGGCGACAGCGCCGCGGCGTCCCATCGGGACGACCCAAGGGGGGAACCGATGGAGGTCTCCGTCACCGTCAACGGAACGGTCCGTTCCGCTGATGTCGAGGCTCGGACGCTGCTCGTGCACTACCTACGCGACGTCCTGGCGCTGACCGGCACCAATGTGGGGTGCGACACCAGTTCGTGCGGTGCCTGCACCGTGCTCGTCGACGGCCGCTCGGCCAAGTCGTGCACGCTGCTCGCCGCCCAGGTCGACGGCGCCGACGTCACGACCATCGAGGGCCTGGCCGGCGCCGACGGCCTCCACCCGATGCAGCAGGCCTTCCACGAGTGCCATGCCCTGCAGTGCGGCTACTGCACACCCGGCATGGTCATGGCCGCCGTGTCCCTGGTCGACGAATACGACGGCCTCGACGCCGCCGGCGTGCGGGAGGGCCTCGAGGGCAACCTCTGCCGCTGCACCGGCTATCAGAACATCGTTGCGGCCGTCCTGGCCGCAGGCGAGTGAGGGGAGCACAGAGATGACCGTGACCGAATCCCCATTCACCGGCGGCATCGTCGGCGAGTCCCGCCTCCGTCATGAGGATGCGGCCCTGCTGACCGGCGAGGCCAAGTTCATCGACGACCTGCAGATCCCGGGCGCCCTCTGGGTGGCCTGCGTGCGCAGCCCCCACGCGCATGCCCGCATCGGTGGCATCGATGCATCGGCGGCGCTTGCCATCGACGGCGTGGTCGCCGTCTACTCCGGCGACGACCTGGCCGACGCCTGGGCAGCCCCCCTGCCCTGTGCCTGGCCCGTCACCGAAGACATGAAGAACCCCGCCCACCACCCGGTCGCCCAGGGCAAGGCCAACTACGCGGGCGACATCGTCGCCGTCGTGGTCGCCGAGTCCCGCTATGCCGCTGCAGACGGCCTCGAGGGCGTGGTCGTCGACTATGAGCCGCTCGACGCCGTCGTCACCATCGAGGACGCAGAGACCGACCGGATCGTGATCCACGAGTCCGAGGGCACCAACGTGTCCTACGTGTGGCCCCTCGTCCCCGACCCGGATGCCGTCGAGGCGGCGTTCGCCGACGCTGCGTACCACGTGACCGAGACGTTCGTGCACCAGCGCCTGATCCCGACGGCCATGGAGCCCCGCGGCGTTGCCGCCGTCCCGGCGCCGCACAACGGTGACATGATCCTCTACTCGTCCACGCAGATCCCGCACATCCTCAAGGTGATGGCGGCGATCACGCTGGGTCTGCCCGAGCAGAAGGTTCGGGTCATCGCTCCCTCCGTGGGGGGCGGCTTCGGTTGCAAGCTCAACGTGTACGCCGAGGAGATCATCTGCATGGCCCTCGCCCAACGCCACGGCGTTCCCGTTCGTTGGACCGAGGGACGCACAGAGGCAGCCGGGTCGACCATCCATGGCCGCGCCCAGCGCCAGACCATCGAGTTGGCGGCCGACGCCGACGGGAAGCTCACCGCCGTGCGGGCCACCCTGCTGGCCGACATGGGCGCCTACCTGCAACTGGTCGCACCAGGCGTGCCGTTGCTCGGGGCGTTCCTGTACCACGGGCTCTACGACGTGCCCGCCTACTCGTTCACCTGCAAGAGCGTGTTCACGAACCTCACGCCGACCGACGCCTACCGCGGCGCCGGCCGGCCCGAGGCGACGTACGCCATCGAGCGGGCGATGGACGCCCTGGCCGTGGTCGTGGGCGTCGGTCCGGACGAGATCCGGTCCCGCAACTTCATCCCGACGGAGAAGTTCCCCTACGACTCGCCGGCCGGGTTGACCTTCGACTCGGGCAACTACCAGCCCACCCTGGACCGCGCCAAGGAACTGGTCGACTGGGACGGCCGTCGCGCCGAGCAGGCCGAACGGCGGGCCGCCGGGGCGACCACCCACCTGGGCCTCGGCATCTCGTCGTACGTCGAGATGTGCGGCCTGGCCCCGAGTCGGACCCTCGCAGCGCTCAACTACGGAGCAGGCGGCTGGGAATCGGCGACCGTCCGGATCCTGCCCACCTGCAAGGTCCAGGTCGTCACCGGTGTCACGCCGCACGGCCAGGGCCACGAGACCTGCTGGTCGATGATCGTGGCCGACCAACTCGGCATCGACCCCGACGACGTCGAGGTGCTCCACTCCGACACGGCCATCTCGCCGCTCGGCATGGACACCTACGGGTCCCGGTCGCTGGCCGTGGGAGGCACCGCCATCTGGATGGCGACCGAGAAGGTCATCGACAAGGCCCGGGCCATCGCCGCCCACATGCTCGAAGCCAACGCCGACGACCTCGAGTTCGCCGGCGGCACGTTCAGCGTGCGGGGCAGCCCCGACCAGGTGGTCCCGTTGGCCGGGGTGGCGTTCGGCGCCTTCACCGCCCACGACCTTCCCGACGGGATGGAGCCCAACCTCCAGGCGCAGGTCACGTTCGACCCGTCCAACTTCGTCTTCCCGTTCGGCACGCACATCGCCGTGGTCGAGGTGGACGAGGCAACGGGTGCCGTCGAACTGCTCGACTACGCAGCGGTCGACGACTGCGGAAACCAGATCAACCCGCTGATCGTCGAAGGCCAGTTGCACGGCGGCATCGTGCAGGGCATCGCCCAGGCCCTCTGGGAGGACGCCACCTACGATGCCGACGGGCAGTGCCGGGCCGCCAACCTGGCCGACTACCTGGTGCCGTCGGCCGCCGAGTGCATCGACATGAAGTTGGACTACACGGTCACGCCTTCGCCCTCCAACCCGATGGGCGTGAAGGGCATCGGCGAGGCAGGCACCATCGCCTCGACCCCGGCCGTCATGAACGCCGTGGTCGACGCCCTGCGACCGATGGGGATCACCGACATCACGATGCCGGCGTCGCCCATGACCGTCCGACGAGCCATCGAGGCGGCGCAGGGAGGTTCGGCATGATTCCCGCAGCGGTCGACTACGTCCGGGTCGACTCCGTCGAGGCGGCGATCGCCGCCCTGGCCGAGGTCGGTGACGAGGCCAAGCTGCTGGCTGGTGGCCAGTCGTTGGTGCCCTTCATGAGGTTGCGCCTCGCCACACCGTCGGTGCTTGTCGACATCGGCCGACTCGACGACCTGACAGGTATCAGCGTCGACGGCGACACCGTGGTCATCGGCGCCCTGACCACCCACAGTGCGCTCGAGCACTCGGCCGACCTGGTGGCGGCCTGTCCGCTACTCGCCCATGTGGCCTCACAGGTCGGCGACCCGGCCGTGCGGCACCGGGGCACCCTGGGCGGCTCGCTGGCCCATGCCGATCCGGCGTCCGACCTGCCGGCCGCCGTACTGGCCCTGGGCGGGACGCTCGTGGCCTCCGGCCCCGATGGCAGCCGCGAGATCGCGGCCACCGACTTCTTCACCGGCTTCCTCGAGTCGGCGCTCGGCCCCGACGAACTTCTCACCGAGGTGCGCGTGCCTGTCTCGACCGGTGGCTGGTGCTACGAGAAGTTCAACCGGCGGGCCCAGGACTGGGCCATCGTCGGCGTGGCGGTCGCCGAGGGCGGCACCGGGGTGGCGCTCGTGAACATGGGTTCCACGCCGATGCGTGCTGCGGGGGTCGAGGCCGCCGTGGCCGGAGGTGCATCGGCAGGCGACGCCGCCGCCGTGGCCGCCGACGGCACCGAGCCCCCGACCGACAACAACGCAGACGGCGACTACCGGGCCCACCTGGCCCGGGTGTTGACTGAACGGGCCCTCACCGCCGCCGGCGGCTGAGGTACCGGTCCCGACTCAGGGTCCCCCGGGCAGCGACTCGCACGGCTCACCGTCGTCGTCGTTGTCGAGGAGCGCCACGTCCCCGTAGTCCGGGAAGTAGGTGTCGAACCAGGCCTTCGCTTCGGCGTAGGTGGTGAAGTCCGAGCAGTTCATCGAGTTCCCGGGATCGGCGGGCGTGTCGCTGGCAACGGTGGTCGACGGCGGAGGAACGGTGGTCGACGGCGGAGGAACGGTGGTCGAGGTGGGTGCCGGCGGGGTCGTGTCGAAGGTGACCGACCCGTCGCAGCCGGCCAGCAGTTCGGAGAGGGCGTCGTGCTCCGCAGGGGTGACCGTCAGGCTCCAGCGGACTTTGATCCGGATCCAGGTGGTTGCGTAGGTGCACAGGTAGCCGGGGTGGTCGGGCGTCCAATCCTCGGGTCCCCTGGCGCCCTTCGAGCGGTTGGCGGATGATGAGACGGCGATGAGGTGGCCGGGGTCTTCGAGGTCGTTGGCGTAGGTCTGCTTCGTGTTCCGGTCCCAGGCCCAGCCGCCCGAGCGGTGTGCGTTGGCCAGCGGGACGAAGTGGTCGATGTCGAGGTCGCCGGGATCGTCGAACCAGGTGTCGGTGAACGCCCCGTACCAACTCCCGATGTCGACCCGGCATCCGCCGCCCTCGAGGATCGTCGGGCTGACCGACTCCTCGATCAGGACCTCCTGGCGGGTGTCCTGGCAGTCACCGTCGGCGTCGGACCAGCCGGAGCCCCAGTCGCCGCGGTCGTAGTCGAGCGACGGATCGGCGTAGGTGACGACGAGCATCGTCAACAGTTCCACCGCCGGGTCGCCACTGGTCGTGGTGGTGATCGAGGTCGTGGTGGTGATCGAGGTCGTGGTCGAGGGAGCGGGCGCGGTCGTCGCGGTGGGCGCGGTCGTCGCGGTGATCGTGGTGGGAGCGGGCGCGGCGCCGCTGCAGGCGGCGAACAGAACGGCCAGCACGACGGCGGACCACCGGGGGAAGTGGGTCACGACCCATGTTCGCGGATTATCGGGATTGATGCCCGGTATCAGCCGATCAGGCGCTTCAGGACGCTGCTGTGCCAGGTGGTGCGGCCCCGGCGGGCCTCGGCCCGGTCGGCGGCGCCGGCCACCATCAGTCCGGCGTTCACGCCCAGCCAGCGCAGGGGCTCCGGCTCCCACTTAGGCGACACGTGGCCCACCCACGGCAGGTCGGTGCGTTCGCTTTCGACGCCGACGATCAACTCGGCCAGCGTGTGGCCGGCCAGCTTCGAGGCGGCGACCCCGTCACCGACGTAGCCGCCGGCCGTGGCCAAGCCGGTTGAGCGGTCGAGGCGCACGGACGGAAACCAGTCGCGGGGGGCTCCCAGTACGCCGCCCCAGCGGTGGGTGACCTCGACGTCGCCGATTACGGGGAACAGTTCACGCAGCGTCCGGACCAGTTCGTCGTGGACACTGCCGGCCCTCTCCGTGGCCGGATCGATGAGCGAACCGAACCGGTAGGGGGCGCCGCGGCCTCCGAAGGCGAAGCGCCCGTCGGCGGTCCTCTGCCCGTAGATGGTGAGGTGGCGGGTGTCCTTGAAGGTGGGTCGGGTATGGAGTCCGATTTCGTCCCAGACGTGGTCGGGGAGCGGGGCGGTGGCGATCATCAGCGAGTAGATCGGCGCCATCGTGCGGCGGTGGCCGGCAAGGTCACGGGTGTAGCCCTCGGTGGCGCGCACCACGACCTCGGCGCGCACGTTCCCCCGGTCGGTGTGGACGACGCTCGGCTCGAAGCCACTGCAGGCGGTGCCCTCGTGGATGACGACCCCCCGCCGTTCACACGCCTCGGCCAGCCCGCGGACGAGCCGCGACGGGTGGATGGCGGCCACCGCGCTCAGAAACTTTCCGCCGATGGTGCCGGTGGCGTTTCCGAAGGCCTTGGCCTCGTCGGGTCCGAGCAGTCGGACCTCGTCCTCAGTGAGCCCCAGTTTGTGGCGGGCGGTCACGCTGGCCTTCGCACGCTCGAGTTGGGTCGGGCTGCGCGCCCAGTCGATCCAGCCGCCCTTGGCGTAGTGGCAGTCGATGTCCTCGGCGTCGGCGACGCGGCCGATGTCGTCGACGGCGTCGTAGAGGGAGCGGGTCTGACGCAGGGCGGCGTCGCGTGAGGAGGCAGCAGCGAAGGCCATCGGGCTGATTCCGTACTCTCCGAGGGCCCAGCCGCCGTTGCGTCCAGAGGCGCCGAAGCCGGCGATCTCCCTCTCGAGCACGACGATGCGCAGCGACGGGTCGAGCAGGGAGAGGTGGTACGCGGTCCAAAGGCCCGTGTAGCCGGCCCCGATGATCGCCACGTCGGCGTCGCGGTCTCCGGGTAGCGCCGGTCGGGGGTCGAGGGGTCCCGGCACGGTGTCGTGCCAGAAGGAGAGGGAGCGGTAGCCGGCGGTCACCGCGCCGACGCTAACTGCCGAGCCCGGTGCCGAGGGCTGGGGGTCCCTTTCGGAATCCCCTGGTGCGGTCGCCGACGACGGTGGGGAAACTCCCGCAGCGCGCCAGTTTCAAGCACGGTTGCCTCAAGGGCCGTTCCGAGCCTCTTGCTCTGGAACTCCAGCCATCATGAGTCCTATGCGACTCCGGCTGGCTTCCTCGGTTGGCACGATTCCCACGATCCGGCCCTCGTACATCACTGCGATTCGATCAGCCATCCCCAGAACCTCGTCGAGGTCCTCGGAGATGAGGAGCATTGCCGTTCCGAGGTCTCGTTGCTCGATCAAGAGGTTGTGTATGTACTCGGTTGCACCGATGTCAACCCCACGGGTCGGTTGGCACGCCAGCAGGACCTTCGGCTTCGCTGAAAGTTCACGAGCCAGAATCACCTTCTGGATATTTCCGCCCGAGAGACTGGATGTCGGAGTTTCAATGCTTGGTGTCTTGACGGCGAAGTCTTCGACCAACTTCTCGCAATGCTGGTTGATCGCACCGAAGGCGAACATCCCACGTTTCGTGAATTTCTTGGAACCGTGTTCCAGGAGCAGCAGATTTTCCCCGACGGTGAACTCCGCTATGGCACCGTCCTTCATGCGTTCCTCGGAGATGAAGCCAAGGCCGCGGTCGCGTCGGGCACGGACGTCCTCGTTCGTGACGTCGATTCCGTCGACGCGGATGATGCCACCGGCTTCGATGCTGCGCAGACCTGCGATTGCCTCAGCGAGTTCGCGCTGTCCGTTGCCCGACACGCCGGCGACTCCCAGAATTTCGCCAGCCCGCACCTGAAGATCGACCTGATCCACGGAGGCTCCTTCACGGTCACCCTGGACAGTCAGGCCCGCCACCTCCAGGCGAACTTCACCGGGTTCCCGCTTGGGTTTGTGGGGAGTCAGGTTCACGGACCTGCCGACCATCATCTGCGCCAACTCCTCCCTGTTGGTCTCCGTCGGAGTGGTGGTTCCGACAACTCGACCGTTCTGGAGGACGGTGATCCTGTCGCTGAGGCTCATCACCTCGCGAAGCTTGTGCGAGATGAAGATCAGGCCGTGCCCGCTGTCCGCCATTCGACGAAGGATCACGAAGAGATCGTCGACCTCCCCGGGAGTCAAGACAGCAGTCGGTTCGTCCAGGACCATCAGTTCGACATCCCGATAGAGGGCCTTGACGATCTCAACCCGCTGACGCTCACCAACGGCCAGTCGTCGGACTTCGACCGACGGGTCGACAGCCAGGCCATGCTGTCTGGAGATCTCGGCAACGCGTTCCGACACCAGATCGAGGTCGGTGAAGGGCCGACGGGTAGAGGCTGTTCCGAGGGCAACGTTCTCCGCAACCGTCAAGGTAGGCACCAACATGAAGTGCTGATGGATCATGCCGATCCGTGCTGCGATCGCCTCCGAGGGAGACGTGATCTCCGTCGGGTCGCCGCGAAGGCGGATACTCCCCTCGTCGCTCTGGTAGAGGCCGAAGAGAATCTTGACCAGGGTGCTCTTGCCTGCACCGTTTTCTCCGAGCAGCGTGTGTACTTCCCCGTAGCGGACATCGAAATCGATGTTGTCGTTGGCGACGACGCCCGGAAACACCTTCGTGATTCCGTTCATCTCCAGGAGTCTCTGCTCTGATCTCATGGTGTCGGTTTGCCTTCCAGAGCTTTCGGTCAATGCCTCGTGAACGGCCGTGTGAGAGCGGCAGGAGCGCTGACACGACGAGCCAGAATGATTAGGGCGAGGATCGTCAGGAGAGCAGGCGCCATAGCCGCCAGGTCCGAACCGCTGACGGGGATGATGCCGAGCGCCTTCCATTGGAGGACCGTGGCGTTGACTAACCCGTAGAGAAGTGCACCACCCATCACTCCGATTGGGCGCCAAGCACCGAAGTACACGAGGGCCACGGCGATGAAGCCCATCCCCTGGGTGAGGTTCGGTTGGAAGATGCCCAGTTGGAGAACCAGGGCCGCGCCAGCGAGCCCTGCCATCGAATTGGCGATCAGGATCGCTACGAAACGGGTTCGCTCGACGGAAACACCGAGGCTGTCTGCCGCACCCGGGTTCTCACCGACCGACCGGATGTTGAGGCCGAACGTGGTCCTTCCCAGCAGGAGAATGGTGGCGGGTACCAGAAGAAATGCGAGGTAGGTCAAAAGGTTTCTCTGGAACAGGGCGGGTCCCAGGTGAGGTATGTCAGACAACACCGGAATGTCGACGTCCGGCAGACGCTGGACCGGTTTCGGTGTGCCCACCTGACGCCGGAAGAGCAGGTCGCTGAGTCCCAAACCGAAGATGTA
>Ga0209752_1001750_pt1 | contig 10322 bp, 9 predicted proteins | sample METZYME_3_250m_FD_187548 | JGI IMG/M metagenome (GOLD analysis project Ga0209752, IMG submission 187548) | Marine microbial communities from oxygen minimum zone in mesopelagic equatorial Pacific - METZYME_3_250m (SPAdes) (version 2) | ecosystem: Environmental > Aquatic > Marine > Oceanic | place...
ATGGTTTTCCAAAACCCGACTGCCTCACTAAACCCTAAACTCAAAATAAAAAAGACTCTAATCCGATCACTTATGCGTTTTTCAAAGTTGACTAAACAGGGAAGTGAAGAAAGAGCTGCAGCTTTAATGGAAGAGGTAGGGTTAGACCCAAGTTATTTGGAAAGACTGCCATCTGAACTTAGTGGAGGAGAGCAGCAAAGAGTTGCTATAGCTGGGGCTTTTGCTACGAATCCTGAAATAGTAGTAGCTGATGAAGCTGTATCAGCATTAGACGTTTCAGTACAGGCTCAAGTCTTAGGACTTCTTGAAGATCGGCAGCAGGAATTAGGCAATTCGTATCTTTTCATAACTCACGACCTTGGAGTTGTGAGGTACGTGTCAGATGAGATAATGGTGGTCTATGCAGGTCATATAGCAGAATATGGCCCTTCTGAGGCCGTTCTAAGCAGCCCATCCCACCCTTATACTGAAGCCCTGTTATCGGCGGCTCCCATACCAGACCCGACGGCGAAACCTAATCCGCTTAGATTGGAAGGTGCTGTCCCAACCATGCGTGAAGAATTCACTGGCTGTTTCTTTGCCAGTCGATGCCCACGCAAATTAGGTTCTATCTGTGACACGGAAGCCCCACCAGTACAGAAAATATCTGCCGATGATAACCATGTAATAAACTGTCACATCCCCTTCGCAGATCTGACAAAAATTCAAACCTGAGGCACAAAAAAATCTTTGATAAATTCGTTTTTAGCCTCTCCCAACGTAAGGCATCTGAGTTGCCATTATCGTAACGAACTGAATATTGGCATCGAGGGGTAGGTTTGATATGTACAATACGGTTTCACCTACGTGATCGACATTAAAAGTCGGTTCAGGCATAGTTTGACCGTTTGCTTGCAATGCTCCACCCTGCATCCTGGCAGTCATAGGGGTAGCTGCATTGCCAACATCTACTTGGCTACAGGCAATGTTGTATTTTCGACCGTCTAAAGATATCTGTTTTGTAAGACCTGTAACGGCATGCTTAGTCGCAGTGTAGGCAACAGCATCAGGCCTGGGAGTATGAGCAGAAATTGAACCATTATTAATGATTCTTCCCCCCTGTGGTGTTTGATTTTTCATTATTCTTATTGCGTGCTGAGCGCAAACAAAACTACCGGTGAGGTTAGTGTCAACAACGCGTTGCCAGTCTCCTACCGGAAGATCTTCCATATTCATTCTTGGAGATCCAATACCAGCATTATTGAAAAGAACATCCAATCTGCCAAAAGTAGCTTCAGCCTTTTCAAAAAGAGCGGCCACAGAATCCGGGCTGCCAACATCCGTAGAAACAGCGATAGCCCTTGAATCATCTACGCCAGCCTCAGCAATAGTTTCTTCTAGGGGTTCTATTCGACGACCAGCCAGAACAACTGAGTAACCGTCCCCCAGCAACTGCAACACCGAACTTTTACCGATACCTGTGCCTGCGCCTGTAACCAGCGCCACCTTTCCATTAGATGCCATGAATAGAACTCCTTATTTAAGTGATTAGCGAACGGATTTTAACGGAAATGAATGGGAAGGTCACTCCAGGCAATGAATCAGCGATGAGCAGTCACCTATAGTTGTGATCAAAGAAGAGGATCAATCCAGTAATTTTTCAAAAGCTTTCCGCAAACGTAGTCCAACTTCCCCCAGCCTTTCTGGAGAGTTACCACTAAAAGCAAGCCTTATGTGATTCTCATGAAGAGACGGATCTTGGTAAAACAAAGAACCATCGGGGAATATTACACCTTCCTCCGCCGCAGATTTTGTCAATGCTGCCGAGTCAACACCTATACACTTCGGCCACAGGAAAAATCCCCCTCCAGGCTCAATAAATTCCAAGTAATTTGAACAATGCTGAGTCAGGGAGTTAATGAGGGCTTTGCATTGGGACTTGTATAAACTTCTCATTTCTTTTACGTGACTGGAATATTCAGATGATTCTATAAACCTACTCACTGCCGTTTGTATGAAAGGAGCATTGCCCATATCAGACCTAGTTTTTTTGATGGCATCGATAGCCTCAGAGGAACCTTGCAACCAACCTAATCTAAGCCCTGTGGCAATAGTTTTACTGAAAGTGCCCATACGTAATACCCCTTCCCCACTGTTCATAGAATACATATCAAGCGGAGGCGCATTTTCAAAAAACAACCCACTGTAAGTAGAATCCTCTAAAATCATAATTCCATTTTCTAATGCCAATTGGCCGATCATCCGACGATTATTTTCAGACATAGTTACACCGGTAGGATTATGGAAATCATCTATGGTGTATATTCCTTTAATTACTTCACCACTTCGCCCACACTTTGCTACTATTTCCTCAATTGCCTGATAGGACATACCCTCCGCGGTCATTGGTACCTCTATGATTTTTCCTTGATACTTAAGAATGGTCTCAACGGTGCCAGAGAAACTTGGGCCCTCTACCAGAACAATATCTCCAGGGTTTAAAAAAGTGGCGCAAAAACTTTCCATGCACCCAGATCCACCATTAAAAAGTATGAAATTATCGGGAGTTTGAGACAAAGAAGTAAATCCATTGTTCGGGTCATTTAACAATTCTCTTAAATCAATCTTCCCCCTGCCATACTCATACTCCATCTCCCCATATCTACCGGAAGATAAAACGTTGGAAAAATGATTTGCCAAAGATGCCATGGGTATCCTTTCAGGTACAGGCATACCAACGGCAAGGTCTATGGGATCAGGATGAGCAGATGGAATTTCCCATCTGCTTTCTGTTTCAGCACCGGCACCTAAAGCCGTGGCTCCAGCCGAAAGAATCTTTATAACATCAAAGTTAGTGTCGATCATGGAATCCCTCATTGCTACAAATAATAAAATAATTGTACCGCGTGGATTGATAATCAAACAGGCCTAAAAGGTACGCCTTGCATTCTTGAATTAGAAAGTGTCTTCACTTTCGTTATAATGGGCAAAAGTTTCGTTATAATGGCAGAAATTAACTAGGGAAATGCTATGAAATCAGAAAGAAAACTTGTAGCCCACTTGATGAGGAGAGCAGGATTTGGAGCCACCCCTCAAGATTTAGACGACCTTACATCGGACAAATCTTATGAGGAAATTGTAGATGACTTGGTGACGCCAGAAAGGTTTGAACCGATCGATACGTCTTATGTGGAGCGATATTATACAGGAGAACCGGTAGCTGTTCATGTGGGGAAATGGCTTTATAGAATGGCCAACACCGAAAGACCCCTAGAAGAGAAAATGTGCCTATTTTTGCATCACATATTCCCTGTTGCATGGGGGAAAAGTGAGCATGGTCCGTCTTTATATAGAGAGATAGAGATGTTCAGGAGTACAGGATTGACAAATTTTAAAAATATCCTACTCCGGCTGTCTCAAGATCCAGCCATGCTTTTTTGGCTCGACAATCATGAAAATCACAAAGATGAAATAAATGAAAATTATGGGAGAGAACTTTTAGAACTATTCTCCATGGGAGTTGGTAACTACACGGAAGATGACATAAAAAATGCTTCTAGAGCATTTACAGGGTGGACTTTCAGGCAGCCATTATCCCTTTACCCATATGGACATCACCATGCTGATTTCGAATTCATTCCTGAAGATCATGATTATGATGAGAAAGTATTTCTTGGACATGTTGGTAATTTTGACGGGGAAGACATAATAGATATCATCGTGGAACAAAATGCAGCAGCGAAATTCCTATCACGACACCTGTACAATTTTTTTGTGGAAGATGAGGTTCAAGTACCTTCATGGGAAACAATAGAACCTAAAAACCCCCAGGCCATTGAAGAACTATCCAAAGCGTACATGGAATCCAATGGAGACATGAGACACATATTGAAGACATTGTTTAATTCAGATTTTTTCAAAAATTCTTTGACCTTGTCCAAAGTAAAAAGTCCCACAGAACTTATAGTTGGGGTAATTAAGCAAACAGGTGAATTCAACACTCCGACTCCAGGAATTCACGAGTTTGCAGTCACCACCCTCAATGGATCTGCATTTGAGGGACCACTTGCTATTATGGGCCAAAGACTCATGAATCCACCCACCGTAGAAGGCTGGCATACTGGATCGGAATGGATCGACTCAGGCACGTTAAGTGAAAGGATAGGATTTGTTGAAAAACAGTTTGCAGATCCTACGAAACCAGGAGTTTCCCAAATGGTGAGCCGGGCTGGAAGTTTGGATGACAATCCGTCTGAGCTAGTAGACAGATGCCTAGATCTACTAGGAGCGGTAAACGTACGGCAAGAAACTTACCAATCCCTAACAGATTATGCTCAAGAACTTAAAGAATTAGAGGATTCTGCTGGAGTTCATAATCTCATCCAGATGACGGCGTCTACCGTCGATTACCAGTTTGCATAGAGCATAAAGAGAGGTAACCAAAATGACCACTGAAACTAAAGAAAAAACGCTTGTCGTAATCCAATTGACTGGCGGTAATGATTTTATGAATACTATAGTCCCTTATAACAATGAACATTATTACGATGCTCGAAAAAAAATTGTAATCGGTCAGAATGATGTATTACCAATTAACGAAACATTGGCCATCAACAATAATGCCAGGCCTTTAAAAAGACTATTCGATGAAGGAAAGGTGGCAATAGTTCAAGGAATCGGATACCCAAACTCAAACAGATCTCATTTTCGTGGAATGGATATATGGCATACTTGCGAACCTAACAGAGTTGGTAGTGAAGGATGGTTAGGGTTAGCCATAAAGGACCTAGATCCTAAAGGTGAAAATGTTCTGACCGGAGTTAATATAGGACAAGGGCTACCCAGGGCTATGTCTGTCGCAGGCGTACCTATAACCTCGGTAGGAGATTTAGAAGGCTATGGGGTGATGAATAAAATAGAGCAGGAGCGATTAAAGGAAAGGTCCCTGCAAGCCTTCAAAGACATTTACGGGCAAGCTATCGGAAGTGGACAGGTAGCTGAATATATTGGTAAAACCGGATTAGATGTTTTAAAAGGGGCCGACTTACTGGCAAATGTGGCCACTCAGTACAAATCCTCTGTTGAGTATGCTGACAACTCTATAGCGAAAAGTTTGAGAGACGTGGCTCGGGTACATTTTGCTGATTTAGGTACCAGGGTTTTTTATACCAACCATGGTGGATACGATACTCACGCCAATGAAATGCCCACACATCCCAAATTATTGAGCGATCTAAGTGGAGCCATCTCTGATTTTATGGATGATCTAAAAGAACATGATGCGGCCGATGATGTTGCCATACTGGTCTTCACAGAATTTGGTAGGCGAATGAGAGACAATGGCAGTGGCACCGATCATGGATCAGGGGGAGGAGCCTTCCTAATAGGTAACAATGTGAAAGGAGGACTTTATTCAGAATATCCCTCTCTAAACCCTAACGACTGGGAACATGGAGAAGATTTAAAACACACTATAGATTTCCGTGGAATATATGGCACCGTATTGGAGCAGTGGCTAGGACTCGATGCGAAGCCAATTGTAAAGGGCGAATTCGAGCAGATAAAACCTTTTTATATCTAGTACATTAGGAGAACTAAGATGACTCGACCACATGGCCTATTGAGAGCTGGCTATCCGTATTCGACAACTTTAGGAATGAGACGAGTAACTAATTTTCCTACAGATATCGCTTTTGGCGAGGGCAACGTTTTGTATGTGTTGCTTAGATCCGAAGGTGTCGCCACCATACGCATATGGTCTCGAGACGATATGGAAGAATTGACCGACGAGCTAAAAGGATTTGGTAATTTCGGATCTGAAGATGGGCAACTTAAATGGCCAGTCAACATAATCACTGACGATTCAGGAAACATATTCATCAGTGATGAAGCCAATCATCGCATAACCAAATTTGATCCGGAAGGTGGGTTCATCAGCAAATTTGGAAGGTATGGTCAAGGTAAAGGCGAATTCGATGGACCTTCAGGATTCGCACTGGATAGTAACGAACATTTTGTAGTATGTGACTCAAAAAATAATCGGATCCAGAGATACACAAAAGATGGTGAATACATCGATTCTTTTGGTTCCTACGGCTCGGAACCAGGTCAATTTAATCTCCCATGGGGCGTGGATTGTGATGAAAGTGGGGACATATATATTTCTGATTGGGGTAATCACAGGGTACAAATTTTTTCTCCAGATGGCGAACTCAAAAACGTTGTGGGTGAATTTGGGAGTGGCAACGGACAATTCAATAGACCAACCGGTATTACTGTAGACAACCACGGGGACTTTTATGTGGCTGATTGGGGTAATAACAGGGTTCTTATGTACAATTCAGAAGGCCAATATATATGGAGTTTTTATGGTGATGCCACTTTATCAAAAGTGGCCCGCAACTATATGTTGACCAATGCTGTTCCAAACCGGCTAAGGGAAATGGGAAAACTTGAGTCTGAAAAATTTCTAAGAAGGCCACGGTCGGTAAGAATCGACGATGACTTCAGGTTGTATATACCTGATTTTGAATCTTACAGAATCCAAGTTTATCAAAAAGACTTCATCGAGCTGGACCAAACTCAGTACGCAGGACCTCTGCGAAACCCCACTTTAGAAGTAACTTAATATCTCCCTTGGATAGCTAGGACATACCTATATGACAAGTGCAGGAAACATTGAACCGGAAATAAAGCAGACTCTGGAGATGTTAGGTATAACCTACACATGGATTGTTGTAGATCCAGATTTCGCGGACACTGAAAATTTCTGCCGGAAGTATGACTACCCTATGGAAAAATCAGGAAACACTATTCTGGTGGCCTCTAAGAGAGGTGAAAAAAAATATTGTGCCTGTATTGTTTTAGCCACCGCCAAACTTGATGTAAATAAAAAAGTTAAGGAATTAATGGAGGTTTCCAGACTCTCTTTTGCTAATGCCGAGGAGACCACCCACCTAACTGGTATGATGATAGGCGGTGTGACTCCTATTGGTCTACCCGACACGCTGCCAGTTTTCATAGACAGTGATGTGATGACAATTGATTACGTCATAATAGGGGGAGGAAGTAGATCAGGTAAAATACAGATGAATCCTCAAGAACTACTCAAACTACCAAACTCCAAGGTCGTTCAAGGTTTGTCTAAAACTTAACTACCCCTGCCAATCCATTATAAAATCCCGTTGTATTTGAGTTTCTGGTGATGCCCGAAAAGAACCTGCGACACCTGATCGCAAATTCATTATTTCATCTAAGGCTTCTTCACCAGTTAACCCGTGTCTAACCAGATAACATCCAACGACTGTGCCAGTCCTACCTAGCCCTCTAAAACAGTGTATATAGACAGGTCTATTGGATTCTATTTGAGAATCAATTAGATCTAAGATGTCTTTCATATAACTAATATCTGGTATCCCTCGATCCGTTATAGGAAATCGGAAATATTCAGATTTGAGTGATCGACGACGTCGCTCTGAATGGAGGTACCTACGATAGTCTGGCCTTTCACCAGGCTCTGTCAAATCTATGAAGCAAGATATACCACAATCCATAAGATTCCCAATTTTGTATGATGGGGTGTTCTTATCCCTAAACTTGGCTTTAAACATACCGGAAACAGAATTTACAATAGTTGCTATAGTGATGGACAGTCGGAATGACAACTGGTTACCGGGGTATTCTCCGGCCGCCAGTTTACCCCGATCGACCCAGTAAGCGAAAACATTCAAATGGTTGGTGGCATTATCAAACATGAGTATAAAATTATACCGTGAAAACTATAAATTACAGAAAACAATTTGTACGCTGAAGGTGCATTAATGGTATCAAAATGTGACAAGGACAATAACTTAGTCTGGATAGATCTTGAGATGACTGGCCTCGAGGATGACCACTTAATTATAGAAATAGCATCTATAGTGACTAATGGGAATCTCGAAGAGTTGGCGGAAGGCCCATCTTTAGCCATTTATCGCAGTATATCCGAGATGCAGAACATCAATGATTGGTCTAAAGAGCAGCATCATAAATCAGGTCTACTTAAACGTGTCTCCGAATCAACCGTAACGGTATCTGCGGCGGAAAATCAAACTCTCACATTTTTAAAGAAATGGGTTTCAGTTGATAAGTCCCCGATATGCGGCAATTCTATTGGTACAGATCGGAGATTTATAAGAAGAGAAATGCCACAACTCGATAAATTTTTACATTACAGGATGATTGACGTATCTACAATAAAAGAACTGGCAAGGAGGTGGTATCCAAAGACGGAAGTACCAGAAAAAGAAGGGACACATCTTGCATTAGAAGATATCCGAGAAAGCATTGAAGAATTGAGATGGTATAGAAAAACATTTTTCCATACTGAGATCTAACTCTAAGGAGATTTGAAAATTTGATAAAAAGAGTTCTTGGAAAGACTGGAATGGAGGTTTCGTTATTAAGCCTTGGTACAGGCGGTGCAAGACAACTCGGTCAAACCATCGGGCATTCCATTTACGATCAAAAAAGACTGGTCAAAGCAGCCCTCGACATCGGCGTCAATGTTTTCGACACCGCTACTCATTATGGAGATTCAGAATCTATATTGGGCGAATGTTTATCAGGTATACCGCGGGATTCGTTTCTACTATGTACCAAATGGCCAGCCAGAGACGAGGTAAACAACACTATCGACGACCATACCAAACTAATCAAATCCATAGAAAAGAGCCTAGAAAGGCTTCAAACAGATTATATAGATATAATGCTTTTTCACGGGATTATGCCTCACGAATACGACCTAATCGTTGAATCCCTTTACCCAACGATGGAAAGATTGAAATATGAAGGGAAAATTAGAAGTATTGGTTTTAGTAGCCGCTTTTCTGAGGATCCTGGCCAAAAAGGTATTGAATTAGGATTATCGAAACATCCAGAATTATGGGATGTCGTGATGCTGAAATATGGAATATTGAACCAATCGGCAGCTGCAAAAATATTGCCTTTAGCCCGAAATCACAATATCGGAGTAATTAACATGGCTGCGGTCAGAGTAAAATTGCCTGATCCTATTCTTTTAGAGCAATTAATCTCTAAATGGAAATCTTCTGGGCTGATAGATAATGACTCTCTTCCTACCAATAATCCACTTGGTTGGCTGGTTAAAGACAATGTGAAATCTGTAATAGAAGCCGGATACAAATTCGCCGCTGAACCGAGTTCGATCTCTACGGTATTGACGGGAACCGCCTCAGTTGAGCATCTAAAAATGAATGTTGAGAGCATGAAAGAACCCTCTTTGATAGAAGATCACATGGATAGGCTTAAAGCGACTTTGAGCCATATCATCGAATACGCGTAATATATATGGTGAAAGACCGCAAAGATTGCGCACATAGGAACTGGATCAGTGGAAGACAGAATTAATCGAGATTTTATTAGAGATATAGTCAAAGAGGATTTAGCATCGGGAAAACACGAATCGATCACCACTAGGTTTCCTCCAGAACCGAACGGATATCTCCATATAGGGCACGCGGCGTCTATTTGTCTGAATTTCGGAATAGCTGAAGAAAATGATTCAGCAACCTGTAATCTTAGGTTCGATGATACTAATCCTTCAAAAGAGAACACCGAATTCGTCGAGGCCATCAAAGAAGACATCAAATGGCTAGGCTTTAACTGGGACGAAAGAGAATATTTTGCGTCTGATTATTTTGAAAAACTATATGGATTTGCTGTCACACTTATAGAGAAAGGGAAAGCCTATGTTGACAGCCAAAATCAAGAAGAAATCAGGGAAAATAGAGGAACACTCACACACCCTGGAAATGACAGCCCATACCGCAGCAGAAGCGTCCAGGAAAATATAGCTCTTCTCAAAGAGATGCGGGCTGGGAAACATGAGCCTGGTTCACATGTACTAAGAGCGAAGATTGACATGTCGTCGCCTAACCTAAATATGAGAGACCCGGTGATGTATCGGATCCTAGATACTCCACATCATCGCACCGGGAATACATGGCCCATCTACCCTATGTATGATTTTGCACACGGTCTTTCAGACTCAATTGAAGAGGTCACCCATTCCCTGTGCACAATGGAATACGAAGATCATAGACCTCTCTATGATTGGTTTATAAATGAGCTAAAAGTATTCAAATCCCGACAAATAGAATTTGGCAAAATATTCCTGAGCCATACCATATTAAGTAAAAGAAATTTAACTAAACTAGTCGAAAACAATTTAGTGACCGGGTGGAATGACCCTAGAATGCCTACAATCTCAGGCATGCGGCGCCTAGGATACAGCGCCCACTCGATAAGGGAATTTTGTCAGAGAGTCAGTATAACCAGAAGAT
>Ga0209752_1001751_pt1 | contig 10321 bp, 6 predicted proteins | sample METZYME_3_250m_FD_187548 | JGI IMG/M metagenome (GOLD analysis project Ga0209752, IMG submission 187548) | Marine microbial communities from oxygen minimum zone in mesopelagic equatorial Pacific - METZYME_3_250m (SPAdes) (version 2) | ecosystem: Environmental > Aquatic > Marine > Oceanic | place...
AACCTTCGACCGGAATTTCATATAATTCGGGAGAAAACAAACCAAAAATCCCGTAAACATTAAAACCCTCCCCCGGCCCAATTGGAACGCGTCCACTATAAAGTATTGTTAGCGTTGTTCTTGTTATACGGATTCGCGTTGACTCCTCTGGGGCTGTACAAAAAACCGGTGGAGGAAGTCCACCCGGGATACTATTCCGCCGGGAAATTCGATCCGGGAGACGACGCGGGGTATTACGCTTATCTGCGCTCCGGTTTTATCGACGGCGATTTCGATTTCTTCGACGAGAAACGCTACTGGCATTTCGACGCGGTGACGGAGACGGGGTACGTCGCCAATTATTGGCCCATGGGGCCCGCCCTATTTTGGTCGCCGTTTTTCCTCGCCGGTCACGGCTTGGCCGCCGTTTATAACGCCATGGACTACCCGGTCCCCCTAGACGGCCATTCTTTTCCCTATCAAACGCTGACTTTTTTGGGTTCCTCCATCGAAGGTTTTGCCGCCTTATTCCTCTGTTACGCTCTAACGAGAAGATTGTATTCGGCGCGGGCGGCGTTGGCCGCGTCGGTATTCGCGTTTACGGCGACTTGCCTTCCCTATTTCGTTTTCGTGCGCAACAGGATGAGCCATTCGACCGACGTCCTCGCCTGTCTCATATTTTTTTATTTCTATCTAAAATACCGAGAAAGCGAAAGCAAGCCTTGGTCCTTCTTCGTTTTATGGGGAGCCCTTGGCGGACTATTAATCATGGTCCGCTACATAAACGTTTTTTATTTGATTATCCCCTTCTGGCTGATCGTGGAAACGGCCTTGGACAAGGAGGCGTCTCCCAAGAGAAAGCGGATCGTTTTTGGGAAATTTTTCGCGGGGGGAATCGCCTTGGCCGTCGTTTTCGCGCCCCAATTGGCCGCGTGGAATTCCCTCCACGGAGTTTTGTCGTCGCTCAATCCCTATACGGTGGTGGTGAGGCCCTCTCTTTTCAGCGTGCTCGGCTCTTACAAAGATTTTCTTTTTGGAGGGAATCAGGGACTGTTCTTTTTCGAGCCCATTTGGGCTCTCGGTCTAGTCGGGCTCGTCTTTGTTTTTCTTCGCGACCGACGTTTCGCCGGACCCTGCTTGGCCGCCGCGTTTTTATTCACCGTCGCGCCCGTCGTCGTGGGGCACGACGGATCTTTCGGCCAACGCTACCTTCTGCCGGCGCTTCCACTGCTGGCGATCGGCCTGGCGGAGGTGGTCGAACGGGCGCGTCGTTTTCAAGGGATCGTTTGGGTCGCCGGGGCCGCCGCTTCGGCTTGGATATTTCTATTGATAGCCCATTACAAAACCGTTTTCGAACACAACGTTCCGGATTACATTTCCCAAACCTTCAAAAACGTCCCCTCTCTTTTCGAGTCCGGAAAGTTTTTTAGGCCGACCACGCTCCCTCATTATTTATCGACGGGAAATTACGGCTTGGACGATTACCGGGACGTTTTTTTTCTATTGATATTCCCCACGCTACAAATTCTGGTTCCGATCGTTTTGACGCTCGCGGTTTTTCGGCTACGCGAGGGAACCCCACTTTTTAAAAAAGCGAAGGGTTACGTCGTCCCCGCTGCAGCCGCGGCTTTGTTGGCCATATCCGCCGCCGCGACGATTTTTATCGCGGTCCGCCACCCTCCTTTGCCCGTCGAGGTCAAATCCGAGCGTCACCGAATTAGCGCGGCCAGCAAGTTTTTGAAAGCGTTTCCAAACCCCAAAAAGATGGACGCGGAACTCAAAAGAGCGGAAAGATTTTCCGGAAACGAGGATGCCCATTTGGCCCTGCGCGGCGACGCGTTTTTCATTCGAAGAGAATTCGAACCGGCCCGAAAGTTTTACGCGCTTGCCGTCGCGAAAAATCCTCGGTCGTACGCCGCGCTACAACTCGAACGCGCCGATTTTCTCGCGGGAAGAATCGACCTCGATCCCGCGTCTTTGTTGAACGAGTTGAAGAGCGGAAAGTCCGGCGACGAAATCAACCGCCGGCTGGGAATCTATTATTTAGACGCTTTAAAACAGCCGGTCGAGGCCATGAAGTATTTTAAAAGTAGCCTGGAAACGAATCCAGAACAAGCGCATAAAAAGGGAATGGAGTCGGCGCTAAGCCAATACGGAAAACAATGGAGGAGGCTAACGTCGCGGGGACAAGACCCGGACTCTTTGCCCGGTTTGTATTTTCATATGCTCAACACGGAGGTCAACCGCGCGCGCTTGAATTTTTTCCAGATCGACCAGCCGTTTTAGCTTCTTGCACCAGAAACAAATGAGGTCTCAAAAATCCATCCAATGGCAAATATTCCAGGCCAGCGATTCATAAAAAAGTTAAAGATTGCGCGTTTCACTGGAGAATGAATTATAGGCATTTGAGGGACTATTTTGTGAATTTGGTATCCTGTATCTTCAATCAATCGTTTCGACGTCAAAAGGGTAAAAAATTTGAGATGAGTCCTGTCAAGAATTCCCTCATCCGTATAATCCCATCTCCCTAGAATTAGATTCCAGCGATTGATAAAAAAAGCCACGTTGGGGAGGGAAATAATAATACGGCCTCCATGAGCTAGAAGGATATTTATTTTTCTTAAAATAGGTTCAGCTGAGACCAAATGCTCTAAAACATCTGAAAAAACAACAATATCATAATTCCCTAAATCTTGATTAAATTCAAAGCTTTCAATATCACATTCCCAAACCATATTATAATCTTTGCGGAACACTAAACGCTCAAGAGAAACATCAATCCCATCCACCACGCATTCTTTTTCCCTAAGCACCGCACCAAGTTGACCACCACCACACCCAATATCAAGCACTCGTGCATCTTTTGATATGAACGAAGCTATACTTAGGTACTTAGAGTCTTCTGCAAACAATTGGCTACTCATTACTTAATTAATATACTACTTTAAGAAAGTTATTCATTTGACATGTAAATTTATTCAAAACCTATATTGCCAGCACGTACTCAAAGCATAGCTTTGTTACTACACTCCGTCCAAAATTTACATTACAAGTCAGCATACGTGGGGTGTTTTACACAGCATAAAATGGCTTTTGGGTTGGACTTTCAGAAACTACTTTAAATAAAATTATGCCGTAATTCTGTAAAAAAACTACTTATTCTAATGCTAACATGTTGCTATGGTGTTGGCTATCAAAGCATGCATTTCTATTATTTTGATAAATTAGCACAACTATTGAAGAGAAAGTCTGAATGAAAATAGAAAACTTAGATTGGATTCAATCAAATAAAAAGGCCTAACCGAAACCGGTTAAGCCTTTTTATTTAAAAGTGGAGCTAGCGGGGCTCGAACCCGCGACCTCTTGCATGCCATGCAAGCGCGCTCCCAGCTGCGCCACAGCCCCAATTTCTTGATTTCCCGTTAATTGCTAACTCTTGCAAGCAGTATTTTAGCAGAACTGAGCATCAATAGTGCACTAGATTTTTTTCTATCGTAGAATACCCACACTGATTTAATGTGAAATTTTGCATTTTTAACATCATCTATATCTATAAATATGCTCCCCCAGTTTTTTATGAAATCAAAAATTTTTTCGCCTATTCTTTCTATTCCCTTCATAACCGCGGGAATGCTTTTTATTCTTATGATTTTCCCGAAATTTGTTTTGGCCGAAAAAAAAATACAACAACTTGGCTCCTTGCAACTATTAATACCTAAAGACATCAAGGTAAACATATTTGCCAAGAATGTACGTCGAGCAAGGCATATGGCGTTTGATGACCAAGGAGTTTTATTTCTCAGTCAAGCTAAAGAAGGAAAAGTCGTTGCACTACCCGATTTTGATAAAAATGGCGAATCTGACCAAAAAGTATCTATCATTTCAGGTCATAGGGCTCCACATGGATTGGCATTTATGAAAATTAAGGACCATTATTATCTTTATGTCGCTGAAGAAACCAGGGTCATCCGATTAAAACGTATTCGCAAACCTCTTACCTATGGAGTTCCAGAAACTGTTGTCGATAATATTCCCGGCGGCGGACACTACACGCGTACCATAAAAATAAAAAACAACAAGCTCTATTTGTCTGTTGGGTCATCGTGCAATGTTTGTATTGAAAAAAACCCTCTGCGCGCGGCAATTTCACGCTTCAACTTAGATGGTTCAGGTGGTGAAATTTTTGCAAAAGGTCTGCGCAATTCGGTTGGAATTGAATTTTCTCCTTACTCTGGTGAATTGTGGGGTGTTAACAACGGGCGTGACATGCTGGGTGACCATCACCCCGAGGAAGAACTGAACATTATCCGCCAGGGAAAACACTATGGTTGGCCTTACTGTTATGAAGCCAAAACCTTTGATCAAGATTTTGGAAAAAGTTTTAACTGTTTAAAAACTGAAGCTCCTGCCTATACCTTCACTGCCCACATGGCTCCACTTGGGCTTTCTTTTTATCAAAAAGGAATTCTGCCAAAACGCTATAACCACAGCGTATTTATCGCGTTTCACGGTTCATGGAACAGATCTATTCCTGCCGGCTACAAAGTGATCCGTCTAAAACTCGATTCGATGGGTAATATTGTTTCTCATGAAGACTTTATAAGTGGGTGGTTGAAAAAAAATGGTTCTCCAAGTGGTAGGCCGGTCGACATAGAATACTCCCCCGAAGGAGAGCTTTATCTTTCCGACGATCTTCTGGGGGTAGTCTACAAAATAAGCGGCAATTAAAAGGGCTTGATACCTGCGAATCATCACCCTGCCACAGAGAAAGACCACTTTCCAGCGAGACTTGCCTTACGCCTGCATCACTATATAATATAAGAGAAATTTTTCCGCAACCCTATCAGATAATCGCTTTATAGTGGTTATCCGTTCCTTCACTTTTTTACGGATATTTTGTGTTTAAAAATTTTAATCGACGTCTTCGAAATATTTTTTTGACTGGATTTTTGATAACGCTTCCTATTGCTCTTACTATCTTCATTCTCAGCTTCCTCTTCAAAAGCCTCGATGCGCTATCTCCTGTTTTCACTCATTGGTTGATCTTTCTGGGCGCTCCTATTCCAGAAGGATACCGCATTCCTTTTCTGGGGGTAGTCATGACCTTTGTTATTGTATTTCTTGTTGGCGCAGTGACCACCAATATATTTGGAAAAAGAATACTTCATTTATGGGAAGAAATTATTGGGAAAATTCCTTTTGTCCGGCGTATTTATAAAGGAACTAAGCAGGTCGTATCTTCGTTTGCGACAATGGATACAAAGTCATTCACTAAAGTGGTACTCATTGAATTTCCGAGAAAAGGAGCTCACGCAATAGCCTTTGTTACAGGGAAAACCAGTGGAGAACTGCAACGCCTTACAAGTGAGAACCATATGAAGGTTTTTATACCCACCACACCAAACCCAACTTCAGGGTTCATCGTTTTCGCTGACCCTAGCGAGTTCATTACACTAGATATGACAATCGAAGAGGGCATTAAGTACGTGATATCTGGCGGGATTGTGACGCCTGATCATGTTGAAAAATTAATTAAGAATTCTAGTGTGTGACCCACCCTATCGATAGAATTATTTTTATTGACAACCACCTTATAGCTGTAACCAAACCAGCGGGACTTCTAACACAACCCGACCGTAATACAGATGAGTCATTAATTGACCAAACCCGCCAGTGGATTAAAGAAAAATATAATAAGCCGAATAATATTTTTTTGGGGCTAGTGCATCGCTTAGACCGTAATGTCTCTGGTGTTGTCCTATTTGCTCGTACTTCAAAAGCGGCCTCTCGACTTTCTAAACAATTTCGAGAGGGAACCCCAAAAAAACACTACAGGGCGATTGTCCTTGGTAAATTAAAAGAAGAACATACCACTCTCGTGCATTATCTTCGAAAGGAAAAGTCGCTAAGAGCTACCGTTTTCCCTAGAGAAACACCTACTGCAAAACGTTCGGAGTTGTCATATGAGGTTATCAACGCCCTAGAAAATAAATCTCTACTTGAAGTATCTCTTTCTACAGGGCGATTTCACCAAATTAGAGCACAGATGGCATTCATCGGTCACCCCATCATAGGTGATGTGAAGTATGGGGCCCCAGAACCTCTGCCAAATCAAGAAATTGCTCTCTATGCCCACAAATTGGTTTTTAGTCATCCTGTTTTAAATGAAGAAATCACACTGACTGCTCCAGAACCAAAAACTTGGGAGCAGTTCAAGCTTTGAAGCTTTACTAAGTGTTCAATTCTGCAGGTACACCCGACGTGCTAACTTCTCTTGGATCTACGAGGGAATCTTTTATAAGATCATCTTTATGAGTGTGGTAACCAATGTCCATAAGAAGAGATAAAAGAATGGGGACGAGAAAAAGGGTGAATATGGCCGACACTCCCAAGCCGCCAATCAAAGCGGTACCCATGCCTCGGTAAAGCTCAGTACCGGCTCCTTCACCTAACGCCAGTGGAATCATCCCGAATATACTGGAAATAACTGTCATCATAATGGGCCTCAGTCTGGTTTCACAAGACTTCAAAAGTGCTTCTCTCTCGTCCATGCCTAATTTAATATTATTGAGCATCTGATGGATGATGAGGATAGCGTTATTAACAACTATGCCCGCAAGAATAATAATTCCTAGCTGAGTTAATATATCGAATGTAATCCAGTTCCAGCTTCCAGCAAGAGCCTCTGCATCAGAGACTTTCCATTCTCTAAGAATATCTAAGATATTTTGTCTTTGTAAAACATTATTACCAACAATCCCCAAGAATGACCCAGACACTGCAAGAATGACTGTGAACATTACGATTAATGGGTGTAAAAAAGAAGCGAACAAGGCCACCAATAAAAGATAAATAAACCCCACTGCATAATAAAAACTATTCAGAAGAGATCTTTGTGTCGAGGCAAGTTCATCTGCCGCACCCCCTACACCTAACCCAAAATCTTCATCTAAAGTTTGTCTGATCGGAGCTAGTTGTTCACTCTCAATCCGATCTATCACCTGTTGCATTGGAAAATCTTTTTTCACCTGAACTCTTAAAACAATAGCTCGTTCTTTCTCTATGTGATCGATACGTGCAGGACCAGCATCCACTTCAATATCTGCTAAGTGACCTAAATGTGTCATCTTATTTTCGTCAGTCCAAACAGGAAGATCCTGATAATCATTCAAACCAAGCTTGGTTTCTTTCTTTCTTTGCACTAGGACAAAATCAATGGGCTCCCCTTGATCGTTATATTCGCCCAAGTATTTCCCCGCATTAAGTGACTCAATAATATCTCCCATTTCATTCATTCCCATATTAAGCCTTGCCGCCTGTTCGCGACGCGGGATAAACTTTAACTCTGGGTTGCCAAATTTGAATTCCGGCCTGACTGAATGCACACCTTCACTACCTGATAATTTTCCAATCAAATCCAATGCGACGCTTTTTAGTTTTTGAATATCAGGACCAGTAATTTCTACCTGGAATGTTTTGTCAGCCGAACGAAATATTGGCCTTTGTACTGCGAAAGCAAATCTATATCCAGGAATCTTAAAAATCTCTTTTCCCATTTCTCTAGCCTTGATAGCCATTTTAACTTCTCCGCGCTGTCCCGAAGCTAAACCCCTTTTTACAATGGCACCACCACCGTTAAATCGAGGTGCAAACACAGTAAAATTACGGTCCACATCCTCCATTCCAACAATCTTATCTTCATAAGGCGCAAAATAATTCATGTTTGTTTCGGCTGGCACCCCAGCCACTGGCTCGATCAACATAAAAACCATATTTGTGTTGCCATAAGGAAGGTAGTCTTTCTCGGGAAGAATAGTGATACTCCATATCAATACCGTAATGATCCCACCTATTACCCCAATTTTCCCAACGATACCTGTAACCGATTTATCCAATAGACGTCTCATGAGTGCTGCGTATACCTTAAGTATCTTTGAACCGAGAAGAACTATCGGACGAAGTAATGTACGATGAAGAAACCCTGGTTCATAAATCTCTCCCGGATTAAGACGAATCAACAAAGTAGTTAAAGTTGGGATTACTGTAATCGAAACAATTAAAGACAACGCAATACTGCCACTAATGGTGATCGCAATATCCCGAAACATCTGACCTGCTTCCTCTTCAATAAAAACGATCGGAACAAATACTGCCAAAGTAGTTAGTGTAGAAGCAAGTACCGCCCCCCAGACCTCAGCCGCACCATCATAAGCCGCCTTAAACACACCTTTTCGCATAGTAAGATGACGATAAATATTTTCTAGGACAACAATGGAATTATCCACCACCATGCCAACAGCGAATGCCATACCCGCAAGAGAAATAATATTAATACTACGGCCCAAAATTTTAAGAATAATAAACACCGCCACCAAGGTGACGGGAATACTTATGGCGATAATAAGGACAGAACGTACCGACCCCAAAAATAACAATAGAACTGCAACAGCTAACATAGCTCCAAGACTAAGGTTCGACTTGACCAGTCGCATTGATTCATCTATGTAATCTACATCCTTATAAACAATTTTCAGCTTGAGTGGAATTCCTCGATTAAGTAGCTCCTTGTTCAATTTATCTACCATTTTTGCTGCTTCGTTACAGGTCTCTACCACATTAGCCCCTGCCTTTCGAATCACACCAAATCCGTTAGATAATTCACCACTAATACGAACTAGAGAGTCTGTTCTCTTATAACTGTCTTCCACAACCGCAAAATCTTTCACTCTAACCGTATGATCTCCATCTCGCCTTATAACTGTTTCCATAATTTCACTAGCACTAGAAAACTCTCCTAACGCACGTACCGTGTAAGCCCTTCCTTCTTCATCGTGAAATCCTGCTCGAGTATTCTGGTTTTCATCCCTTAGTCGTTTAATAATTTCATCGTAAGTGAGCCGCAGGCGGGCAATACTATAGGGATTAAATTCAACCCGCATTTCTCTTTCTTCCCCACCAAAATGCCAAACGTCCGCTATCCCAGTAACTCTGCGTAGTGCCGGGATAACAATATCCTTTCCAATTTCATACATATAATTCTGATTTATTTTCGGCATTTGTGGGTCTGGTTTATCAAAAACAATCCACATGATTGGATTTGAGTTATCGGTAGACACGCTTTTAAGGGTGGGTTTGTCCGAAAGTACTGGTAGATCTTTCACTTGCTGAAGTTTATTATTAACATCGATCATCGCAATGTTCTTATCCGTACCCCACTCGAACTCTAGGGTTATCGTACTCAAACCATGCTGACTGCGAGAGGTCATTTTCTTTAAACCCTCGACTGACTCTAGTTGCTCTTCCAGACGACGGGTGATATTGCGTTCTACTTCATTTGGAGATAAGCCAATATATTCTGTGCGAACTTCTATAAGGGGCTTGTCAACCGTAGGTGTAAGTTGACGAGGAAGGGTGTTGAAACAAATGACACCTACCACCGCTGTGAGGGCTATCATTACAGTAACAGAATGGTAGTTACGTATAGATTGGTCGATCAGCTTCATCAGGTTTCCGGTTGATCAGGTTTTGTTCTATTTTTATTTTGCTTTGGCGCAGTATTAAAATCAGTTTTTGCTTCAGGTTCCACATTAGTGGGGAATACTTTTGCACCAGGAAATACAGCGCCTGATCCTCTAAGAATTAATTCTGACTCTGGTGAAAGTTGATTCGTAAAATCATCTATCTCGATAAGTTCGTTCCGCTCTTTATAAGCCCTTACAGGAACAAGGTGCGCTTTGCTTTCTTTAACTACATAAACAACGGTTCCCTTCTCGCTGATTACCAGAGCAACGGAAGGAACATGCATTACATTTTTACGGACACCAAAGTTCATCATTCCTACCAGCGTAAGTCCAGGGAACAAGGCACGGTTAGGTCGATGCAATTCCATCTGGGCGCGTATGTTGCCAGAGTAAATATCTGCATCTGGTATCACTCGCAACTTACCACTCTGCTTAAATTTAAAACCAAGCTCCTTAATCCAAAAATCAATGCCTTTCATTTTCTTCAATTTATTGCGATGTGATTGAGGTATTTCAAGAACTGCTTTTAAACGAGATGAGCTAACCATTTCAAGAACTGGCGATCCCACCTTCACAAAAGCTCCCTCTTCAATATTTTTGTGTATTATCGTACCTTTAAATGGCGCGTGGATTATCGTTTTCGAAAAATTGAGTTGCGCCATCTCTAGCCGTTTAACAATCCCTTCACCTTCTGCCCTAAGTTGCTGAATATCTTCTTGGCGAGATTGTTTGGCAGCTTCAAATGCCGCCCTACTTTCACGAAGTTTTTCCTTAGTTTGCCGAACCCTGTCATCTGCCTCGTCAAGAATCGATTGGGCAGT
>Ga0209752_1001754_pt1 | contig 10314 bp, 10 predicted proteins | sample METZYME_3_250m_FD_187548 | JGI IMG/M metagenome (GOLD analysis project Ga0209752, IMG submission 187548) | Marine microbial communities from oxygen minimum zone in mesopelagic equatorial Pacific - METZYME_3_250m (SPAdes) (version 2) | ecosystem: Environmental > Aquatic > Marine > Oceanic...
AAACGTATCGACAAAATCGCAACGACCTGCTTGAACAAATCCATCAATCAGTTTGTGACATATCTCCTCCATTCGCGGCACCAGCGTTTCCACTCGTCTCGCGGTAAAAGCCTGATTGACGAGACCCCTATAGCGTCGATGCGCCGGTGGGTCTTGCGTCAACATCGTGTCGACGGCGGGCCAGCCTCCTTTTTGTACTTCTCGCACCTTTTCGTCGACCTCATCCGGTCGCATCGCGACGGAAAATCGATTCGAAAAGGTTTCGTGATCACGCAAAACCTTTCGCGCGGTTTCGAAATCCGAAACGAATACGATTCCCGTGTGCGGACACTTGTATATGGGCGCTTCAGCTCGCAGACGCGTGTTGTAGTCGTGGGGGCATGCCAGTACCTCTGGCGACAAAGGAATTGTCTCTTCGAGCGGTAAGTCGAGTACCGAATTCCCCATCGTCTACCTCATTTTCTACGCTTATTCATATTCCCGAACTTTCTTAGGCCGACGTTAACGCCATGGCGTTTGTCTGTAGCACGATCGCGTCACCTTTGACGATGAAGGTATCGGTACCGAGAGAAATCATGCCAGGTACCGACCAGGTGATGTATGCCGCTTCATCGTGGTAGATCGCGTGTTGCATCGTGACCGCAAACCCGCCATTCGCAACCGCTCCCTGAAAAACCGCTCGAATACCGTCCGTGCCTACAATGCAGTTGTCGTTGGCAATAAACACGCAATCGACCGAGTAGTCGGCCATGATCTCGTCGAGATTACCCTCGGCGAGGGCTTGGATGTGATGTTCGATGACACTTTGTGTGCTCATGTTTCGTTCTCAGTATTTGTTGAAAATTCTCTACTCATTGTGCCGAAAGGCCCTTCGCTTTCTATTTCGTAAATAGACTCGGTAAGTCCTCATCTTCGGTTTGCTGCGATCGTTCCAGTTCGCGTTGCCAGCGCTTCAGACCGTAGTGTTGTGGCGAGCCATTGCCATGGGCTCAGCCCTAGTCACATAGCGTCTCCCTGACCCCGTGAAAAAATATCCTAACACCGCGCGAAATTGACACGAAACCGCGCAATACATTAAAACCAACACCCCTCAAGGTTCTTAAGGGAGAATGCGAATGGCGGTCTACCGTAAGATCGAACGGTTCGCGGACCCGCAGGCGAGCAAAACGCCCGTACAAAAGGAACCGGACCCAGGCCTCGGGACCGACATCATTCCCAAAGAACGTTATACGGGAGAAGCCTTTCGCCAGCTCGAATGGGATCACCTGTGGACAAAGGTATGGCAAATGGGGTGTTGGGAAGGCGATTTACGCAACACTGGCGATTACGTTGTGACCGAAATCGGCACCGAAAGCATCGTGTTAACGCGCGATGAAGATGGCGGTGTAAACGCCTTCTACAACGTCTGCTCACACCGCGGTAACCAGGTGGCATACGGTAGAGGTGGCAATACGAGCACGTTCAAGTGCAGTTATCACCTCTGGGAATACAACTTGAAAGGTGAAATCGCGCACGTGCCCGACCTAGAGACCTTCCCGCAAGGGGTGCCGTGCGAAAAACTCGCGATTAAAAGGCTTCCTTGCGAGACGTGGGGTGGCTGGGTTTGGTTTAGCCTCGACCCAGATGTCGAACCGCTCGCCGACTATCTCGGGATCATTCCCGAGCATCTCGATCCGTACCACTTTCCAGAAATGACACTGGTGAATGACGTAACCGTGGAGTGGGACGTAAATTGGAAGGCGTCCGTCGATGCCTTCAACGAGACCTATCACGTCAACAGCACACATCCCCAACTCATGAGTTGGCTCGAGGACATGGATGTACAAATTGACTGTTATGAGCGACATAACCGCTACCTGATTCCATTTGGATGCGTGAGCACTCACATCGAGGACGGCACCGAGATCTCCGACGGAATGAAAGGGTTCATGACAATGAATCACCTGAATCCATCAACCTTCACAGGCAACGGACTGGATGTGCGTCGTGCAATACAGAAAAACTGGCGTGCAAATGCAGAGTCGCTCGGGTACGACCTCTCGGATCTTAACGATGATCAGCTGACGGACGACTACCACTACTTAATTTTTCCGAACATCACATTGAATATTCACGCGACGAGTCTGATGTTGTTTCGGCAGAGACCGCATCCCAACGATCCGAATAAGATGTTCTATGACCTGCAGAACTACACGATGGTGCCGAAAGGCGAGGCCGCTCCGACACGGCCGTTACACAAGCACTTCAAACACGGCGATGAGTCACTCGGCGAAGTGCTGGATCAGGATTCTAGCAACCTGCCGATGGTACAACGTGGAATGAACTCGGCCGGTTACCGCGGGCTGTGGATCTCGGATCAGGAACTTCGCATACGCCACTTCCACAAGACTATTGATGACTATCTGTTCCGGCAATCGATTAAGGTCACTTAGTGGACTACGTGCGAGCTATCGAAGCATCGCTCACCCCCGGCGACCACACGACGTTCAAGGCTAAGGGCTGGGATTTACTCGTGGTGAACGTTGATGGCGATTACCTCGTCGTCGAGAACAGTTGTACACATGCCAACGCCGAGCTGTCGAAAGGCCGGCTCGATGGGAATGAGATCACCTGTGCAGAACACGGCGCCACGTTCGACTTACGTAGCGGCGCATGCACTGGGCCACCAGCGACGCAGTCTATTCCGAGATTCGACGCCCGCGTAAAAGACGGTTTCGTCGAGGTAAAGATCGATAAAATAAAAGCGACTCGGCGTCCGAAATTCGGGCCAATGAACTAGGAGAAAACTCATGGATCTACAACTCAAAGGTCAAAAAGCGCTGGTGACGGGTGGTACAAAAGGCATCGGTCGTGCCATAGCAGAAACCTTATCGGATGAAGGTTGCGACATCGCACTATGCGCGCGCACGGACGCCGACGTCATCGCGACCGTCGAGGCAATCAAAGCTAAAGGCGTTAACGCAACCGGTAAAGGTCTCGATATCGGCGATGCCGATGCATTGAAAGAGTGGGTCTCCGACGCCATTGGTGAGCTGGGCGGACTCGATATCCTGATCTCGAACGTGACCGGGGGCAATGCGCCAGGCGAAGCGGGATGGAAGGCGAATTTCGAGTACGACATGATGGGAGCGGTACGCTGTGTCGAAGCGGCATTGCCAGCACTCAGTGCTTCGGATCATGGCAATATCGTGTTGATCTCATCCACGGCCGCTCTCGAAAAGTTCATGAATGCCGGCCCGTACAACGCCATGAAGGCGGCGTTGCTGCAATACGCGGGCGCACTCGCACACGACCTGTCCAGCCAAGGCATTCGGGTAAACGCCGTGAGTCCAGGGCCGATTTTTGTGGAAGGAGGCGCGTGGGATATGGTCAAGCAGAACATGGCGCCGTTTTACGAAGCAACGTTAGCTGACATTCCCCTCGGTCGTATGGGCACCGCCAAAGAGGTGGCTGCACAAGTCGCGCTGCTGACCAGTCCGCTCGGTGGATACACCACCGGGACAAACGTGGTGATCGATGGAGGCATGACCAAACGCATTCAATTTTAGCGATGTCCAATGACAACGAAACCGTCAACGTTTATCTCGTCGCAGCTGGACAGTTTCACGACATCGACTTCGCCCGTCTTGAGATCCTCAAACTCCTTGCAGAAGATGACCGAATTCGCACACGAGTTGCGGCCAATTATCACGACCTAGAGGCAATCGACGCCGCGGATTTCCTCATCACCTACACGTGCAATCTAGTCCCGGAGCCAGCCGAGCAGGAAGCGTTGCGCGATTTCGTCGAGGGTGGCAAGCGCTGGTTCGCACTTCATGGAACAAATTCAATCTTGAAGTTCCTGCCCGACGGTGGTGGCGTTGATTGCCCCGAGATCGCACCGGTGCTAATGCAGACCCTAGGCACACAGTTCATCGCACATCCACCGATTCAACCGTTCCAGGTGGAAATCACTGATCCAGAGCACGAACTGGTTTCAGGTATTGAGTCGTTCGAGACAGACGACGAACTGTACCTATCGCGTATCCATGGCGATTTGCAATTATTGTTGCACGCGCATTACACCGGACCGGCTGACGGTTTCGTCGAAGGACAATGGACAGATGACGAGCCACGGCCACTGTATTACATCAATCACGTTGGATCCGGCGAAGTGCTGTATTTGAACCTCGGTCATTGCCGAGGTCATTACGATATGCAACCCATCATGCCGTTCTACCCTCAGATCGAGCGCGGATCATGGCAGCACGAGCAGTTTTACGAGTTGTTGCGCCGCGGAATTCGATATTGTGCCGACGCGACATTGGCATCGAAGCGCGGCTAAACAACCCCTTGTCGACGACACCTAATTGGGCCTACTGGATGGAAAGATCGCGACCACCGTACTCGCCTTTATCGACAACCTGACGCACAGGTCAAGCTCGACCGATCGTGAATGGAAAACCTTAGGAGAACCTAAATGAGCAAACCGTTTCGTTTTGCCGTCCAGAGTTTCAACGCCGCCAGCGGACAAGCTTGGCGCGACAAGGCGAAGAAAGTAGAAAGCCTCGGCTACACGGCGTTACACCTCGCCGATCACATCATAGGTCCGGGCCCCGCGCTGACGAAGACTAATCATCCTTCGCAAAACTTAGCCGCGATGCCGGCAATGGCGTTCGCGGCCGCGGCGACCAACTTGTTGAAGATCGGTTGTCGCGTGTTCTGCGTCGACTACCGGCTTCCGGTGATGCTGGTGAAAGAGGCGATGACCCTTGACTTATTATCAGACGGACGGCTCGAGTTGGGACTTGGTGCTGGTTGGTTGGAGGAGGAGTATCGCGCAACCGGTATACCTTTTGATTCAGCTGGACGACGCATCGATAGGCTCGAACGAGTAATCGCTGCGTTGAAGCAATACACCGCAGAAAACAGCGTCGACGTCGAGAACGACGACGTGTTGTGGCGGGACTTCGATGGTCTTCCTAAGCCGGTCCAGACGCCGAATCCACCTATTATGATCGGTGGTGGCGCACCCAAAATACTGGGCCTCGCCGGACGCGAAGCGGACATTGCGAGTCTCAACTTCAACAACCGCTCAGGCGTGATCGGACCCGACGGTATTCGGTTATCAACAGCCGAAGAAACCACTAAAAAGATTGGTTGGATACGCGACGGTGCGGGCCACCGGTTCGACGATATCGAAATCGAAATCGGGGCTTACTTCACCTTCGTCGTCGACCACGCTAAACCAGTCGTCGACAACATGGCCAACGTGTTCGGATTATCGGCAGACGAGATGCGCATGCACCCACACGGTCTCTTTGGTGGTGTGGAAACGATCAAGGAAGAATTACAGCGCCGGCGCGAGACGTTCGGAATATCGTATGTGACGGTCGGCGAAGACAATATCGATGCCTTCGCACCGATCGTCGCAGATCTCGCCGGTAAGTGAATCGGGAGCCCTATCTATCGACGGAGAGTATGGGAAGCACGTGCTCATAAGTGTGGGTCTACCAGAATCTTAACCTCTTCTGGGTTCGTGGCTAGGCGGTCGAAAGCATCACTCATTTGTTCGAGAGACACTGTCGACGTGTGCATGGATTTGAGCTCTACGCGGCCATCCGCTACCAGTGCTTGCGAGACCGCAAACTCTTCGGGTAGGTATCCAATGCTCGTGGTCAGCTTGATCTCTTTCAGAAGCCATTCGGCACTACTGATCTGAGAAGAACGACTAGACAGGCCGACCAACGAAACCGCTCCGCCACGTCGTGCTAACGAGACCGCAGTGCCGATCGTTTCCGGAACACCAGCACATTCAAAGACGGCGTCCGCACCCGTAGACCCGGTATGAGCATTGATCGCTTCTTGCAAAACACATGCCGATGGGTCGATAAGACAGTCCGCACCTAGCCGGCCACCTAATTCGCGGCGAGCCGCTTGCGGTTCTACTAGGACAACCGTCCCCGCTCCCGCCGCCCGAGCACATTGCATGACAAGTAGACCGATCGGTCCTCCGCCAATCACAACGACCGCATCACCTAAGTGCACCCCTGTGCGACGCACCGAATGTACCGCCACAGTCAGTGGCTCTAACATTGCTGCCTCGGTGGCACTCAACTTGTCGTCGACGTGATACAAGCGTGTTGCATCAACGGCGATCGCGGGTGCAAACCCACCGTGTGGAGCAGCCAGAGGGCCAATCCCGAGCAATCCCGCTAACGCTGTTTCGCAATGCGACGCGTCGCCACGTCGACACGTTGGACAGTCGCCACACGCCGTCGCAATCCCAATTGCGACTCGGTCACCCTCGCTAAACGGCACGGTCTCGTTCGCAGCAGATACCGTCCCGGTCCATTCGTGACCACAAATTGCCGGGTTGTAGGGTTCCCCAGACTGATAGGCATGTAGGTCGGTACCGCAAATGCCGCAGAAATTGACGTTGACGACGGCTTTGCCATCACTTGGTTCAGGGTCGATAAAGTCGACGAGTTCGAGGCGTCGTTCGCCAGTAACTATAGCCGCTTGCATCGTGAAGACCCTTAACTCGGAACGGTTCAAACCGCCAAAAACACAACGAGCGGCATTAAATCAGCAATTCCAATTTGATGCCTACATGCGTTGAGCACCGCTTAAATTACGTGTTGACTCAAAGTGACATGGGAATAAAACGCCACCACAATAGGTCGGCGCCGAGTTCTCTACGCATGGGGAACGATCGTCGCGATCGCAGCAACCAACACAAGGATTGATCCATGCCGGTCCCCATCCCGTCCTTTAAGGAAGCAGACCTTCCGGCCCGCAAGAAATCTCTGGTCAAAATGATGGGCCCAGGCATCGTCATGGCGGGGCTCGCCATCGGATCAGGCGAACTGATCATGTGGCCCTGGATCACGTCGATTGTGGGCGCCCAACTACTCTGGGCCGCAGCCATCGGCATCTTTCTACAGCTCTGGATCAACATCGAGATCGGGCGTTGGTCGATCGTCACCGGCGAGAGTCCGTTTACCGGCATGGTGAGAGTCATTAAGACCATCGTCTATGTCTGGGTCTTCATGATCGTGGTCGGCAAGTTCCTACCCGGTTGGGCGCGCGAAACCGGTATTGCCTTAAGGGATTTGATCTTTGGACCTGGACATTCGAGTCCTCCCTGGGTGTGGACGGCAATCGTTTTTGCCGCGGTTGCCGCCATCCTCTTCGGACCAAAGGTCATCTATAAGGCCGTTGAGCGATCCATCATGTTCCTGATTGTCGTCATCGTGGTTGGTCTCATCTATGTCGTCTGGGAGATCGGTTCTGTGGACTTGTTTATGGCGATGTGGGACGGCGTCACCAACATTTTTGACTTTCCTGATTTTCCGGTCCCCGTATTCGCAGACGATGGCTCAATCCGCGATGAGCTCTCGTTTAGTCGATTTTTCGGCGCCGTCGTGTTCGCAGGGGCTGGTGGACTTGGCAACTTGTATTACGCGTATTACCTCCGCGAAAAAGGGATTGGCATGGGCGCCCGCATGCCGACGCTCATGAGCGCTGCGCATAAACACGAAACCAAAGAAATGGATACTGGCTACCTTTACCCGGAGACGGAGGAAAATCAGAAACGTTTTCGCGACTGGTTTCGCTACGTAGTCACCGACCAGGTGTTGTTCTTCTGGTTACTCGGCAGTTTCACGATGTTTCTGTTCATTTTTGGCGCACTCGCCGTACTGCATCCGATCGGTCTGGTCCCAGACCGAGGCAGCTTGGTCTGGGACTTGGCGTCCATTCTCGAAGAAAGCATGGGGACTTCGGGGCGTTATCTATTTCTCGTGGTCGGCATGGCCGCACTTTTTAGCACCCAGTTGGGCGGCGTCGACGGCGGTAGCCGAATCTTTTCCGATTTGCTGCACACCAACTTTAAGTTTGGCAAATGGTTCAAGCTTGAACAGTGGTATCTGATCCTGGTGAGTACCACCATGATCATCGGCACCTTCAGCGTCTGGTTCTTCGAGCAATACGATATTGCCGGACTTGATTTCCTCTTCATCTCGGCGCTCATCGGTGGTTTTGCCATGGCCGTTTACGTGCCACTGCTGCTCTATATGAACCTGACGTATTTGCCGAAATCAGCACGGCCCGGATGGATCAATATCTTCTTCATGGTAATTGCCTCAGCGATGTATATCGGTTTCGCCGGGTATACGATTTACACCAAAGTCGCGGACGTGTTCTTTAGCTCGGCCTAAATCTCCTTTCCTAGGCCACTAACTGCGGCCGTTCCTTGGCAATGTAAGGACCGAGTTCGGCAAGCGATTCATGGAGCGCCGTGATCGCCTGCTCGATTTCCGACTCACCCATCGCGGTGCTCACGCAAAACATCAATCGCGACGCCGATACAACGCCCCGACGCAGCATGCATAAATGCAACAAACGCGGTATATGCCCTGCCGCAATCATGCCTGCCATCGAGTCCCGGGCATCGTGCAGCACGTCATTCGACGCTACATGCAGGTTCGTTAGCGATCCCATCCCCAAAGCCTGACCCCTGATCCCCGCCTGTTGGAAGGCACGGTTAAACCCCTCCCGCAGGCGCTCGCCAAGGGCGTTGATGCGCTTCACTTCGTCGCCCGTGTACGCCTCCATCGCCGCTTTCCCGGCCGCCATGGTGAGCGCATTACCGCTAAAGGTGCTCGCATGCATGACCGGGTTTTCCTGGCTAGGACTAAACAACTGCATGAGCTCGCGTTTTCCCCCCACCCCGCCGACCGGTAGTCCGCCGCCAATAATCTTACCCATGCAGGTCAGATCCGGAATGACACCGTGGACCGACTGCGCACCGCCGTCCCCCAGACGCAATGTAATGACCTCATCAAATATCAAGACAATACCGTGACGTTCTGTCGCACGTCGTAACGCGGCCAGAAACTCGTGGCTCGCCGGCAACATGCCCATGGACCCGAGCACCGGTTCGACGATCACGGCGGCCAGATCTTGCGCATGCGCTTCGATTAACGCTTCGGCTCGTTCAGGTTCGTTATACGGACAGATAACCGTGTCACGGAGGACGCTCTCGGGAAAACTTTTGTCGATCGGAAGCGACACCGGCGCGTCAAGCGATCCGCGCTCGTTAGGATCAGGTACTAACGATACTTCGGCCAACTCGTAACTGCCGTGATAACCCCCTTCCATTTTCATGATCTTCTGACGGCCCGTTGCTGCTCTGGCACAACGAATCGCCATCAGCGTCCCTTCCGTGCCCGAACTCGTGAAACGGAGCTGTTCAATGGACGGCACGCGCTCAACGATCAATTCCGCGAGTTCAATTTGATTCAAACTGGTGGCCGCATAAGCCGAACCCTTGGCCGCTTGTTCGTTGACCGCAGTAACAACGGCCGGATGGGCATGACCGTGAATGAGCGACGTAAAGTTGTTCATAAAGTCGAGTAACTCATGGCCATCAATATCCGTGATGTGGCAACCGGTCGCGTGATCCATCACCAGCGGATAGGGTCCGTAGTGGGCGCTTGAACGTGTGTCGCCGCCCGGAAAAACCGCCGCGCTGCGCTCCGCCAGCGCCTCAGAACGAGGGCTGAACCGTCGGTATTCCATGATAAGGGGATGTTCTTGTCGTGTTGCCATTGCCCTTCCTTTCAATCGCTCGCCGACGCCAAACGCTGCCTCGCGTATGCGCTACAACAAAGTCCCTGGCCGCAAAGCTACGCTGCTCACCGATAGCGGTCAAAGTTCTTGCCCCCGACCCGGACACACGGTGTTGTGGTGGCTCGGTCAATTTCGGACACCGCTGTCGTAAGCCATCAATTCGCACCAGTGGAGGAACAATTTGTCGATCCGGCCAATCGACCGTCCGACGAAGCAGACCAACCAACCGGGATATCGCAGACATCCAACTCGACCAACGGCACCGGGATTTATGGGGCGACCGTTGACCGCCGTTTGTAGCTAGTTATTCTCAAAAACCGCGCCCGGCAGCTGAAACAACTCTTCTACACTACAACCTAGTTCTGCGGACAATTTCAGCGCCAACGTGGTCGACGGCACGAATACCCCGTTTTCAATCGTGTTGATGGTTTTACGGGATACTAAGACCGCGGCGGCCAATTCCGCTTGCGTTAATCCACGCGTCTTTCGCTGCTCGCGCAATCGGTTCACCAAGTCCTTGTGGACTCCGGCCATCAGTTACGCCCGCGAAAATCGAGCACACAGAAATAGAGCAAAGGAATGCCCACACCAAACAACGGGATTGTCGCAACGAATGCCGGGTTCACGTCGCCGTCGTGAACCGCCAGAACCAATAAATACAGCGGTATCAAGATCAACACGATCAAATAAAAACCAAAT
>Ga0209752_1001760_pt1 | contig 10287 bp, 10 predicted proteins | sample METZYME_3_250m_FD_187548 | JGI IMG/M metagenome (GOLD analysis project Ga0209752, IMG submission 187548) | Marine microbial communities from oxygen minimum zone in mesopelagic equatorial Pacific - METZYME_3_250m (SPAdes) (version 2) | ecosystem: Environmental > Aquatic > Marine > Oceanic...
CAGCGTAGACGGCGTTCAGTATGTCGCTATCGCAGCTGGTGGCGGGGTGAACTACCGCGGCCTTACGAGGGAGATCCGGCAGCGGGGCGGGGGCAACACGCTCTTCGTGTTCAGACTCCCCTGAATCGCACGTCCCGCACCTAAAGGACTATCGCCCCTTATGTCCCTTTACGTAAGCGGTTTTATCCTTTGAGTCCAACCGACTTAGAGCAGAAATGCCGCGATCACAAACGCGATCACAAACAGGATGGTCCGAATACCCACCACCCAGCTCTGGAAATGACTCTCTAGCAAGTTCGCTGCCCAGTTCCAGTGGAGCCATCTAAAGAATCTAATTCTGAGTCGCACCAACTGTGGTGCGAACGGAATTAGGATCAGGACAACGATTGCGAATATAAACAGCAGCCACGTGTACACTACGACTCCTGAACGAAGAATCGTTCATCAAGAGTGTGCCCAAAGCCGGTAGGTGCAAGCAGAAGCCCCGCGGTGGGCCGAGGGGCAATCTTCGCTTGGCCCCGCAACGAGCCCAGGAGTGACTCGTAGCCGTTAGGTACGACCGATAACCACCGAGGCGCGCGTTACCCCACTCCGGTCCTACAAGGAATCAGCCGGAGTTGATCAATTTTTACGTCCTTGCGCAGCGAGGCTCAGTGCTGGGCGAGGGCACCCTCCCGGCCAGGCGGAGGGCCGCCTAGCCGTGCTCTTCGACCCGCTCACACCACTAGTAGGAACCGGCGCGAGAGGTGTGCTCTAGCGCGGCCCGCTAGACAATGGTGTTCCGTCGCTTCCGGGGTAGCGCTACCGAGCCGCTCCTACCCCTTCTTGTTCTGGTACAGCAACAGGAAGAGCAATACGGCGACGAGTCCGCCAAGCCCGTTTTGGCCGAACTGGTCGAGGAGCTGACCGATATTGTCAATGATACCGGTCGTTCCGGGGAAGAGGACATCGACCACCACCAGCGCCGCTATGAGTTTAAGCGCAACGTCGGTGATGGTGCCCACCAATCCCATTATCGCATCAAACGTTCCTTTTATATTAGCCACAGACAGTTCCCCCTTTGTTTACCGGTGCTCCGTAGGAGACGGAGGTGACGCTAGTCGGTAATAATGGCGATGACGATGATGAAGACGACGAGTCCGACGAGTCCCCCGTCGATGAACTGGTTGACCAGTCCAGATAGGCCGGCCACGATGTCGGTCGTTCCGGGAACGAAAACGTCGACGACCAAGGCAAGCAGCACTAGCGAACCGCCGAGCTTGACGAATGCGTCCACAATGCTCTTGATGGGTCCAAAGATGGAGTCGATGTTCATAGATGAGCTCCTTGTTGGTTCTTGGGGTGGAGGTGGTCCTGATCCGAATGACGGTGACGGCGGTCCGGATTCGTAGGACGGCGGAGGCGGATCTGATCCAAATGACGATTCGTTCATCATGCTTTCCTCCAGGCTGTTCCTGATGAAGGTGACTCGTTCATCGTGCCTACCCTAAAAGTGCTCCTAGACCCGCGGAATAGCAAGCTAAAAGTGGGGGCAGTGGAACGGCGATTGACCCCGGTTTTGACCCACAAGTGAGTACTTGAGCCGTGCGATCCCAGAATAATCCTTAGCATCGGCTGTATCTGTCCCACCACCGAGTAAGCACTGCCGGTCCACTAGTAGCTCGACACTGGGTGGGGTCCGAACTGGGTAGAGTTAGGGTATCACTCGCGTTCAGATGAGCCGCCTCGAACTGCGATCGATATCATCACGCTCCCGATCATAGACACCGCTATCCCGATGTAAGCCCATATCATCTGGCCGGTCATAAACGAGCCGGGAAGGACGTTGAACCCCTGTAGAATCCAGACAACGCCCGTCAGGTCGAGAAAAACTCCGGCGAGCAGCAGAGCTATGTTCATTGGGTCATCCTCTGAAAATTTGTCAGAAAATTTTTTCGGGCTCGGGACTCCTACTCAATCTGAAATCAAAGAATCTCCTGCGCAAAACAGTGCCGGATAGCTGGGTGCGGCTGGGTGCCACGGAGAGGGGACTAGGGGCTAGGAGTCGTCTTCGAGCTCGGGAACTTTCCTCCCCTACTCCGGCTGAGACACGATCCGCAAATACGGCTTGGGAGAACTCCATCCCGCGGGGTATTTCTCTTCGGCTTCTTCGTTGGAGACCGACGGCACGATGATCACGTCCTCGCCCTGATTCCAGTTGGCCGGAGTCGCGACCTTGTGATCCGCCGTCAGCTGTATCGAGTCGAGGACTCGAAGCACTTCGTGGAAATTACGGCCGGTCGTCATGGGATAGGTGAGAGTGAGCTTAACCTTCTTGTCCGGCCCGATAACGAACAGCCTGCGCACGGTGGCGTTGTCGCCCGCCGTCCGAACTCCGGCGTTGCCGGACGCACCGGATTCGAGCATACCAAAAAGCTTGGCCACCGTGAGATCTGTGTCTCCGATGAGTGGATAGCCCACGGCGTGCCCGGTGACCTCCTCAATGTCTTTGCTCCACCCGGTATGGTCGTCGACCGAGTCGACACTCAGTCCGACGATCTTGCAGTTGCGCTTCGTGAATTCCGGCTGGAGGCCCGCGACGGATCCCAGCTCGGTGGTGCAGACGGGGGTGAAGTCCTTGGGATGCGAGAACAGCACGGCCCATCCGTCCCCAATCCATTCATGGAAGTTGATCGTCCCCTGTGTGGTCTCCGCCGTGAAATCAGGGACCTCGTCACCAAGTTGTACGGACATGGGGTGTCTCCTTTGTGCAGGCGCCTATCCATACCGGCGCGTCACAAGCGCCTCCGGATCGAACTACGAGCCTACGACACCATGGCGGGGTTTGTCTAGCGGTCCCCCCTCAAGGAACTCCCGAAGTCGTGCATGGGTTCCGGAATCATGGCCGGCCGTCACGACAACCGATATGCTTGGCTGATGTTGCTTCACACTCGACATTGCCGCGCGCCGAGAAGCCGTCGTCTTAAACGGCTGGGGGCGTCGTTCGCGACATGCACGATTGCTTTGGCCGTCACCCTGTCCGCTCCCGCTGATGTGAACGCGCTTGGACAAGCCCCCAATCCGACTGCCCCGCTCGTTTGTGATTTGATGGGCTACGCACCGAACGGCGGCATCACCGCACGGGTGACGGACGACGTTCTGCTCGTCCAGTGGCCCGGCGCCCAAGACGAGCGGTTGCGGCTCGGGCTCAGCATTGTCGATGGCACACCGACCATTGATGAACTGGCAATCCAGGGCGAAGACGCAGCGTGGGTGACCATCGCAGCCGATGCGAGAATCGAATTCAAGATTGTCGAGGGCCTACGCAGGATCAGCAACCAGCAACTGAGTCCTCTACGGAACCTAGGAGTGGAGCTCACGCAGGACATCGTCGACAGGTACAAGTGGGACGTGTTCTGGGACGCCCCGCTCGATCTGCGTACCGAAGTGGGCGGCGGTAACCCTCCCCCCGCATCGGGCGTGGCCGGGCAGCCCGGCCTCCCGCGATCGCCCGATGAGGTCCGTCGGGCCGACGCGGTCTACGATGCCCAGGGCTGCGTGGTCACGACAGATGGTGCCCGGCTGGCGGTGGCGTTCCCGGGTATGCGGCTCGGCTCCTTCTCGGGTGCATTGGTGCTGACCGTATACGAAGGGACCAACCTCATTCGGGTTGAATCAGTTGCCTCCACGGATCTGCCCTCGGTCGCCTACAAGTATGACCTGGGCCTCACGGACCTCAATCTCGAGGGTAGCCGGATCGCCTGGCGGGATATCGCTAATGAGTCGCAGTCATATTCGCTTCGTGGCCCAGCCAACTCCGATCACGTGGTGCTTCGGGCCGCGAACCGTTTGGTGGTCGCCGAGACCAACGGAGGCGCGATCGCCGCCTTTCCGCCGCCGCACACGTTTTTCTGGGCGAGAGAGATCGAGATCAACGTCGGCAACAATTGGTACCGCAAGGACGACGAGTCATCGTTCAGCTTCGGAATCCGACAGGGCGAGCAGGAAGTCGTGGAGAGGTACCTGGCCAACTGGTCGTTATACAGCGCGCCGCCCGGATCCGAGCAGCACATGGCGGGCTACTTCTACCCCACGCTCGGCGATGCGTCCGAAGCGTTCGAGGAGGCGCTCGCCTTTACGACAGGGGACGTGTACAGACCGCTGCCGGGTTACCAGGTGATGGGCAGCCACTACCACACCAATCTCGGCCGGGAGCTCATGGCGTCCGGCAGCATCGATACCCGGCTGTCGGATTTCGAGGTGCTGCGTGCGGCGGGCATCAACATCGCGGGACCCGTCGACCGGCCTCGTGACGCGACCCAGTTGGAAGAACTCCAATGGTTGTTCGAGGGAGCGCAGCGCCACTCGGACGACGCCTTCATGGTGATGCCGGAGATGGAGAACACCAATCTTCTGGGGGGCCATTGGGACCTCCTGTTCTCGCACCCCGTCTACTACGTGGATGAACGCGCACCGGGGACACCTCTGGTGACCGAGCACCCTGAATACGGCCGTATGTACAACATCGGCAGCGCCCAGGACTTGATGACGATGATCGAGGCGGAGGACATGCTCGTCTATATGCCTCACCCGCGCACCAAAGGCTCCACGGGCTTCCCCGATGCAGTTTCCGATACCGACCACTTCCGCAACGATCGCTACCGCGGAGCCGGCTGGCGTTGGGGCATGGGCTCCGACTTGTCCGAGGTTCGGTTGTCCGACCACCGCGTGATCCCGCTGCTAGACGACATGAACAACTGGATCGCCGATTCATCGCTTCGCCCGAAGTACCTGCTGGCCATCACGGAGACATATTTCAAGGCTCCGGGTGACGATATCTATGCGAATGGCCCCGTGAGCTACCTCCGGATCGGTGAGCTGCCGGAGCCGGGCAACTACGCCCCGATCGTCGACGCCCTGATGGACGGGAACTACTTCGTGACATCGGGCGAAGTGCTGATCCCGTCCCATCGCTACGACGGTGAGGGGGCCAACACGACGCTCACGGCCGAAGTCCAATGGACGTTCCCGCTCGACTTCGTCGAAGTGGTCTATGGTGACGGTGAAACCACCACGACCCAGATAGTATCTACCAAAGATCTTCCGCCCTTCGGCAGCCAAACGTTCACGATCCCGTTCGACGCCACCGGCCAGGCTTGGGTCCGGTTCGCTGCATGGGATTCAGCCGGGAATGGTGCGATGACCATGCCGATCCGGCTCAACTGACCGAACGCTCCCCACCCTGGAGAGACTCCATGAAGTACCGTCCGCTCGCAGACACCGGTGTATTCGTATCAGAACTCTGCCTCGGCGCCATGACCTTCGGTAGCCAGTGGGAGATGATCGGTGCCCTCGACCAAAAGGACGCCGACACGCTGGTGAATCGCTCGCTGGACGAGGGCATCAACTTCTTCGACACGGCCGACGTTTACTCGAGCGGTGAATCCGAGGAGATTCTCGGTCGCTCGTTGAAGGGCAAGCGTCAGAACGTGATAATCGCCACCAAAGTGCGAGGTCGCATGGGCCCGGGCGCAAACCAAGTCGGGCTGTCGCGTCTGCACATCATTCAGGCCGCCGAAGCGAGCCTGAAACGTCTCGGCACCGACTACATCGACCTCTATCAGATCCACCGTTCTGACCCCGAGACCGACATCGAAGAGACGCTCATCGCCCTCACCGATCTCGTCCGGGCCGGCAAGGTGCGCTACATCGGCTGCTCCAACATGGAAGCCTGGGAGCTGATGAAGGCGCTGGGAACTTCGGAGAGGCGGGGCCTCGAGGCATTCAAATGCACACAGTCTTATTACTCGCTCGTCGGACGGGACCTGGAGCAGGAGACCATTCCCTTGATCCAGGACCAGGGGCTCGGCCTGCTGGTTTGGAGTCCGCTCGCCGGAGGATTTCTTTCCGGAAAATTCACGCGGGAAGAGAGCCCGGACGGCACGCGACGAGCCACGTTCGACTTCCCGCCGGTTAATAAGGAACAGGGTTTCGACATCGTGGACGTGATGCGGCCCATCGCGGAGGCCCACGAAGTTTCGGTTGCACAGGTGGCGCTCGCCTGGCTACTCCACAAGAGGGCAGTGACCAGCGTCATCATCGGGGCGAGAAGGATGGACCAACTCGAGGACAACCTCGGATCGGTGGATCTCACGCTCACAGACGACGAAGTCGCCCAACTCGACGAGGTGAGCCAGATCCCGCCGGGGTATCCGGCGTGGATGGGTGCGCTCGGGGACGACCGGAGGCCGGGGGAGATGCGCGACATCGCGCGGCTCCTGCGGGAACAGGAGGGTAAAGAGGAGTCGGAGTCGGGCGCGGACTAGCACTCGTCGGATAGACATCGGGAGGCACGAATATGAGCGCTGTTGGAATCGTGACGATCGCGCTGGGGGTCTTGGGTGTGTGTGAGGGCGGAGGACCGCTGGTTGCCCCGGAGGCGTATTTTGGGTGGCTCAAGGAGACGATCGCAAGCAACGCTCGCATCCGAATGCTCGGCGCATTCGTTATGGCCCTGGGGGGGGCGATGGTTTGGGCAGGCACCTCAGAGGACAGTGGATTGGCCACCTTCCTGACAGTATCAGGCTGGGTGGTGCTCGTGAGCAGCGCACTGGTCCTAGTGCTGTTCCCAGGCGTCTACCGCGCTATCGCCAACCCGTTCATGCCGTCCGACACAAGCAACTTTTTCTTGTGGCGCTGCGCAGGGCTGGCAAGCGTCCCCGTCGGGGTGTTCATAATCTATTTCGGCGTGCTTGCGCTCTGACCCACCGTACTCTGGCAAACCACGTCAGGGAAAGATCAGGAGATTCCAATGTGCAGAAATATCAAGACTCTCTTCAACTTCGACCCTCCCGCGACCGAATACGAGATTCGCGGGGTGTCACTATAGTTCGTTCGAAAGCTCAGCTGCTTCAATGAGCCGTCTCGGGCAAAGCAACCTGCTTTCGACGCTGCGATCGAGGCGGCCAATGCGCGGGAACGCCCGGCAAAGAGGTTCGGCTCTCCAGAGCCAGTTCACACGTCTTGAAGAATCTCAGCCAGAAAGCAGCCGGCTACCGAGCCAGCCCGCTACGGGGCCGGTTCCAGATCCTCACGATCGAGCCCGTTCGCACCATCGATGATCCGGGCGTAGGCCCGCGTGATCTGCTCGAGGCCCACGGCCGGAACCCAATCCGGCGTGTCCTGCTCGGTGTGTTTGATCTCGGGTGACGTGATGACCTGAATGGTCGGGACGTCCCGAGCCATCCTACCCATCTCGCCCGACGCCCCCCCCTCCATGTCGCCCGTGACCGCAACGTTGAAGCGGTTGAAGGAGTCGAGCACGGTGGCGAGCAGTCTGTCGCTACCCCACACCCACCACCGCATGGGGGAGACCGCGTTCGTCTTCCGCAGAGTCGGTCCCCAGTACTTCGTCCGGACGAGAGCTACATGCTCCAGATTGATTGCGAGCACTGTGTTGGCGAGCGCGGTCTCGAGATTGTCGTGGAGCCAACTTGTGCCGGGCCCCGAGTGATGGCCCACCGAGCCTAGAAAGCGGATGGTGCGCGGGCGCTCGGACCGAGGAATGTTCGCGAAGTGCTCGAGCAGGCCCATCATGGCAGCGAGCCCCGACGCGTTGTCCGAAGCCGCTTGGAAGTAGCCATCCATGTGCGCGATGACGAGAATCTCCTCGTCGCTCATCCCCGGTAGTGTGCCCCAGACACTAGAAGCCTGAAGGCCGGAAACCACTTCGCTCCGCATCTGGAGATTCACGGTGACTCGCTCGCCTCCTCCAAGCAGGTCGCGGAGCATCAAACCGTCCTGGTACCCGAGGTTGAAGCCTGGCCTGCCTGCGGTCCGTTGCCAGACGGCGAAGTTGTCCGAGATCCCATACACGATTCCGACCGCAGCAGCACCTTGCTCGAAAGCTCGGGCAACCGACCCCTCCGTTCTAATCGAATGTCGGAGCGTACCAGGCCTCGGAATATCCAGAATCAGCACCGCTTTTCCACGGACATCCCGTCCGATGTAGTCGGCTTCGCTACCGGTCCCGACCCAGATCAACTCGAAATCGAGCCCGCCCGCAGGCGTCGATTCAGCACCCTGGGGCGGGCGGGCGGACTCCAACTCGAAGGTCCGGCCACCCACGCTGAAGCTGATCGTCCAAGTCTCGGGCTTCCACTGCGGCCCGACGTCGAAAGGCTGGCGATATACGTTCTCTAGGCCGTTTGCTCGGAAATACCGCTCGACCCAATCCTGCGTCTCCTCGTGGCCGAGTGTGCCGATATTCCGACCCCAGAAAACGTTCCCACGATCCCGGTCGGCGAGCGAGATAGAATCGACTTCCATAAGAAAAGACTTCAGCCTGTCCCCATCGATGTCTGCGTACCTCCGGTCGTCGGCCCGCAGTGGTATCTGAATGAAGGCGTCCTCCCGAACATCGCCGGAGGCATCGAGGAGCGGTTGCCCCAGAGGGTTCGGGGCGTTCTGGGCGGTAAGGGTGCCGCTGGTGAGAAGCACCAGAATCGCTATCGAACCGAGTCGTAGCGGAATCATTCGATCGCCTGCCTTTCTTTGGATCCCTCACACAGGTGGATCCGTCGAGCGGGGCGGATAAGGCCCGGGGGACAACCCACCGTTGGTGGCTGGGCGGTCTGGCCATAGTCTGGCCAAGATGTGCCTTGGTGGGAGGACCTGCAAGCTGGACTCAGCCGAGGGGCCTACTCCACCTCCGAAAGGACCGCTCTAAAGGTCTGGACCGTGATTCCGTCGGCTAACTGGCTGATCACATCCCGCTGGATGCGGGTCCACTCGTCGGCCCATTCGGCGAAGTCGAAGAGGCGAGCGTCCCGGTTGTTCAGTCCGAGCTGCCAGGGGTCTCCGTCGAACTCACCCTCCTGGAACGACCCCTCTTGCCGCGAGTTGATGGTGAATTCCGCGATGGCCCGGCCATCGAGGTTCACGATGAGGACGTCGGCCTCGGCGCGAACGGTCCGCTCTCCCGAGATGACCCAGTAGGTCACCGTGTCGCCAATGTCATAGGTGACCCATCTCCGCCTCGTATTCCTGTCGGAGTCGGAACCCTGATCAGGGCCCCAACCCCGACCTCGACAGTCGGCCGGATCCAACCTGACTCCGCGGCCTCGGTCGTGTCCCAAACCCGGGCCGTAACAAGCATCGCGAGCGGGCCCTCTCTCTCGATCCAGATCCTGCCTGCGGATCACAGCCGTGCGTTCATCGACTTCGACATCCTCGTCCGTGATCCTGAGAGAGACGAGTTCGACCATGACGCCGTAGTCCGCACCGATGAGGTCGAGCGCTCGCCCAACCAGTGCCGGGGATTGAGGGATTACGCCGCGAAGCAGCCCGCGGAGTTCACGTCGCAGAATATTGGCGTCCGCCATCGCCACGAACGGTGGTGCGCTCCGCCACCGTCCCGTCTCCATGGCCTGGTCAAGCTCGATCTCGAGGGTCGTACCGGCTACCTCACGGACCCTCTCGTTCGCGGAAACCGGGAGAGCAGCCACAACGACCCTCCCCATCGCCAACGCCCGATCCTGAAGATCGCTCACTTCCAAGACAATCGGCCGAGGCGTCGAGCGGCGGACAGACAGAGCTCGCTCGGCGATGCCGTAGGCAGTTCTCGGCCTTCGGTCCGCCAGCTCGATCTCGGCCCAGTCGATCATGACACGCGTTTGGGCCTCGAATGAGGCTTCCCTCTGGTCACGCGTGGGGGAGAAATCGCCCCGAACCGAAGCGAACGCCCGCATCGCATCTTCCCAGCGTCCCTCGCGTGATGCGTCTTCGCCCTCGGTCATGTACCACTCGATGGCCCGTTCGAAGGCAGTCCTGCGATCCACCCGATAGCCATCGGGCTCCGTCAGCCGCATCCCGACCGAACGGACACGGGACATGAGACGATCGATGGCGAGGAACTGGCGAGCGGCCTCGGCGGGTTCACCGACACCGTCGAGGTAATCGGCCTCTTCCAGGGTCACCATGATGGCCGAGTCCCCTACGATCAGGAGCCGGTCTCTGGCCTCCTGAAGTGACACATCCTTCTCCACCGCATCGGCATACCGGTACGCGGCTTCCATGTAGCGGCCTTGAGCCTCGAGGTCGAGCCCGTCGTTGAACCGGTCGGTAGCGGAGGCACACGCAATCGTGAGGAGAAGCGGTAATGCGAGAAAAAAGCGTGTGGGCGACGTGGCCATGGTCAATCCCCGAGAACTATCGTCTTCGAGCAAACCTCTATTCAAGTCCCGGAGTACACCCGAGACCGCGAAACGGTTTCTCGGAAAACGAGGCGCACCCCGGAAGCCGTCACAA
>Ga0209752_1001761_pt1 | contig 10285 bp, 7 predicted proteins | sample METZYME_3_250m_FD_187548 | JGI IMG/M metagenome (GOLD analysis project Ga0209752, IMG submission 187548) | Marine microbial communities from oxygen minimum zone in mesopelagic equatorial Pacific - METZYME_3_250m (SPAdes) (version 2) | ecosystem: Environmental > Aquatic > Marine > Oceanic | place...
CCGGAAATCCAAATCCCCCTCGCCACACTGAAGTCATAGTGGTCCGCGCTCCCGGACTTGAACCGGGGACCCCCTGATGGCTGCCTACAACCAATGTGCTTCCAGTCTACAGTCAGGTGCTCTAGCCATCTGAGCTAAGCGCGGTCTGAATGACGGGGGGACTTTCGCTTTATCTCGCTTTCCGGTACCATCGGGGGATTGTCGGAAGTTAGTCGTTGAATCGAATCCCCCCCGCTGTTTGCACTAGGTCTGATAATCGGCCTCGACCAGAGTCTTCCTCCCTCAATGGTTAAGAAGGCAAAGAACGCACTAGTGGAGCGTAATAGGCAGCGATGCCTGGGATGCACGAGGCGGGTTTATGGTAGAGGCTCCTGGCAGTTCGGTGACTCCAGAGGATGAGATTAGCCCCCCCATGAGGATACCCACTGCGCTGACCGACAGGGAGTTGGATAGCTACGGCCCCCCCGATCCTCGGATCCTAGTATGCGGTTGTGGTGGCTCTGGAAACAACACCATGAACAGGATCACCCACATTGGTGTCGAGGGCGCCATCACGGTAGCCATCAACACCGACAAACAGCATCTGGACAACACGCGTGCCATGCAGAAGCTCCTCGTAGGCAGGCACATCACGAGGGGTCTAGGGGCAGGGGGCGACCCCGTCACCGGTCGTAGGTGCGCCGAGGCTGGCCGTGATGTAATAACCAAGATTGTGGAAGGGGCCGACCTAGTATTCGTTACAGCTGGACTGGGGGGCGGTACTGGAACGGGAATCGCGCCCGTCGTAGCCGAGGAGGCGAAGCGTGCCGGTGCGCTCGTGGTAGCAGTCGTGACGACCCCGTTCACTGTGGAGCGCAGGCAGAGGATGCAACGCGCACTGGAGGGGCTGGACCTAGTTCGCAAGGCTGCCGACGCGGTCCTCGTGCTAGACAACAACAGACTCCTGCACTTCGTGCCGAACCTGCCTCTGGACGAGGCCTTCAGCATCATGGACCAACTAATCGCCGAGATCGTCAAGGGAGTGGTCGAGACCATCACGCTGCCGAGCCTAATCAACCTCGACTTCGCCGACGTACGCTCGATTATGAAGGGTGGTGGTGTGACCATGATGCTCTATGGGGAGAGCGATCAGGGGCCCGAGGAGGTCGTGCACGAATCGTTGAACCACCCACTGCTCGATATCGAGATCGATGGCGCCACAGGGGCACTGATTCATGTCACTGGCGGCCCCTACATGACTCTCGAGCAGGCCAATCAGGTCTGTGACCTGATGACGGCTAGGTTGTCCCAGAACGCCAATGTCATCTTCGGTGCCAGGCAGGACCCCGCCTTCGGGGACACGATCAAGGTCATGTCAATCATCACTGGAGTGGCCCACGAGCGGCTCGATAGGGAGATGATGAGCGCCGACATGCTCGGTGATGCGCTCAACATCGCTAGAAGGACTCGAGAGCGGCCCGGCAGCGGTTTCCAGAGGTTCGACTAGGAGCACGAGGAGGAATAAGCCTCAAACGGGTGTCTCTGGAGATGACTACAATGGAAAGAGGAGTAATAGCCTTCAGTGTCGCGATTCTTTTACTCTCTTCCGCCTCCATCGTGCCCGCCTCTGCCCAGGCTGCTGAGGACCCCAAGCAGCCTTCCGTAGACAACCCCCACATGCACTTGTGGGGCACAGACGACCTGTCATCATGCTGGACCCACTTCGACAGTAACGACTCTTCAGGCTCGGCAGAGAGCGGCTACGGGGAGCAGATATTCGGTGATGGCCAGCAAGTCTCCGTCGACTACACATGCTCGATGCAGGACACTTTCCTTCAGGACATGTACCTGAATTCCAATGGCACTATTGAGGTCGACTTGGTCGTCAACATTTGGTCGGGAGATTGCGACCAAGGCTCGGAGTGCAAGAACCTGACCCTGACGCTATACCAAGGAAACATCCAGGTAGCTCAGAAGGAGTTCCAAGCGGTTGACAACAACGGCAACGATGAGATGATTTCCTGGGACATTCCGGTTGACCAGAATACCACGAGGTGGAACAAGAGCAGCGAGGAACCTCGGTTACAAGTCGAGTTCTCGTGGCCAGGTTACAATGGCATTGATTGCATCCTCCCATTCGTTGACTGCTCTGGTTCGTTCAGGATGTACTACGAGAACAACGAGGACGGGAACGATGCGACTGTCAATTTCCCAGTGGTGAATATGACCGAGGCTGGTCCGAACGGAGAGGGTCCTGTGGATGGTGAAGATGACGAAGGATTCCTGCCTGGATTCGGCCTTCTTGCCGGCCTTGGCGCGCTTGCCCTAGCGTCAGTGACTAGTCGATCAAGGACCGAAGAACATTAGTCAGCCCCCTACGGATTCGACTCACACGAGATGGGATAACCTCAAACGAAGCGTTTCTCGTGCGGTTCCCGATGACTAGCAGGGTCGTAGCGGTGCTTCTCGTCATGCTGCTGGGCTCTTCGACGGCAGTTGCTCCGGCATCGGCCCAGACCGTGGACCCCGAGCAGCCCTCTCCGAGCAATACGGTGTTGTACTTCTGGGGGAATGACGACATTTCCGACTGCTGGGAGAATTTCGACGCCGAGGGCTCAGCAGGTTCTGCAGATGACGGATACGGGGATGAGGTTGACGGAAGTGACAACCAGCGTCTGGAGGTCGACATCACCTGCCAGATGAAGTACAACTTCGATGAGGACGTGTTCCTGAACCCAACCGGTAAGATGTCGATCGAATTCGGCATCAGGCTGGATCACGCGGAAGCCGAGTCGGATGAAGACGAGGACCTGAACATCACCCTGATGAAAGGCAACGTGGAAGTTGCCAGCAAGGCTTTCCCGGACCTTGCTATAGATGAGGACATACAGATCACCTGGGATCTCGATGTCGAAGAGAACACGACTAGGTGGAACCTAAGCGGCGATGAGCCACGAATCAGGTTCACCATTTCCAAGGTGGGTTGGGATTCGTCGGGGACCCCCTGCGAGGGTGTTTTTCAGGTGCTGAAATGCGGAGGTTCGTTCCGGCTGTACTACGCGAACAACCAAGACGGGATGCGATCCCAGATTCAGTTCCCAATCGTGGACGCCCCTGAAATAGTCGAAGATGAGGAGCCTGAGGAAGACGGGATAATTCCCGGAGTCGGGTCGCTACCGGGATTCGGACTATTGTCTGGGTTGGGTGCTCTAGCGCTGGCATCTGCGGGGAGCCGTTATGGGTCGCGTGAGGACTAATCAGAGATCGTCGAAGCTGATGTCGGTCTCCTCTCCGCTTTCGAGGTCCTTGATTCTGACATTACCCGCGCCCCACTCCTCGGGCATCACCATCACCAGCCTCTGGGCGCCGCTGCGCTCGGCATGGCGGAAGACCCACTTCATGCGCTTGTCCTCGAGGACCAAGTCCACGGTTCTCCCGCTCGCTCTGAGTCGCTGCGCCACTGACATGGCTGCGGGTCGGAGGCTCTCGTCACTGGAGACGACAAGGTCCTGGTTGCCGCTGGAGAGTTCGGGCACGAGGCCCTTTGATACGAGGAGCTCCATGATGACCATGTCACCGAAGCCGAAGCCGGTAGCGGGCATGTCCCTGCCCCCAAGGGTCGAGAGCAGCCGGTCGTAACGCCCGCCTCCGACAATCGCCCGCAACTCGCCGGCGCGGTCATGCGCCTCGAATACCGGACCCGTGTAGTAGGCGAGGCCACGAACCACGGAGGCGTCGAAGGCGACCCAGTCTGAGATGCCATAGGAGTCGATCAGCGAGAAGAGCGATGTGAGCTCGGACACCGCGGGGCTATCATCCCCCAAAGCCGAAGAGAGCGCGTCGAGGTCTTGCAGCCCCAAGGTGGAGCGTATCGTCGAGATGGCGTCGGCATCGAGGCCTTGTTCGGCGAGTTGTGCGCTCATGGCCTCCTCGGGTATCTTGCCCATTTTGTCCACAATCACGCAGACCGCCGGGAATGCCTCTCCAGAGACGCCTACCGAGCCGAGTACCTCCTCGAGCACCTTGCGGCTGCTGACGCGAATTACCAGATCCTCGGGGCCTAGGCCGACGGAGCGGAAGAAGGTCGCCAACACCGATATCAACTCGGCATCAGCCTCGATTCCCTCCGCACCCCAGACATCCACGTTCCACTGGTAGTGCTCCCGACCTCGACCACGCTGAGTCCGCTCGTAGCGCCAGCACTGCGGTATCGAGAACCACTTGATCGGAGTGGGCAGGGCCCCAGCCCTGGCCATGACCATCCTAGCGAGGGATGGGGTCATCTCCGGGCGCAGGGAGACCCTACGACCGCCCTTGTCCTCGAAGCCGTAGAGTTGCTGCGTTATCTCCTCGCCCTGCTTGCGGGTATAGAGCTCCTCGTGCTCGAGCAGTGGGGCGTCGTACTCCTCGAAGCCGTGGCTGCGTGCGGCGCTCTGGAAGTTATCAAACAGCCAATTGCGCACGCGCATGTCCTCCGGGTAGAAGTCACGAGTTCCACGAACGCCCTTTGTCACGGTCCCGCCAAGAACGGAGCCACTTCAAGCCCTACGACGATTTCGGAACTCCTCGAGTCGTTCTTGCCGTGTGATGCGCCCGTCGGAGAGGGGGAATGCGAACATGCGCAGGGCTAGGAAGGCCAGGAATCCGAAGGCAGCGGTGTTCGCAGCCCAAGAGTAGAGGTGATTGAGCCCGAGGATATCGGCGAAGTATGCGATCGAGGCAGTCGAGACAGCCAATAGGATGGTGTAAATCGCCAGCGTCACAGCTAGGCTCTTGGTGTACCCAGACGGGGACTCGAAGGTCAACCAGCGATGCAGGTAGTGAGCCTGCCAGGAGCTGACGAAGTAGGAAATCGCCCATGCCGTGGCTGCCGGGTAGTCCTCCAACAGTTGCATTCCGTACAGCCAGTAATACAGGATGAAGAAGACGACGACGTTGATGCAGCCCACGCCGCAGTAGGTCGCGTACTCCCTCAGCAGCTTGCCCCAGGGATAGTCCTCGCTCACTAGCATCGCTCGTCACCCAACCAAGTCGCTAGTGCCTGAGCTATGTGAATCGGCACGTCCTCTGCGAGGAGCCCGGGTCCGGTGCTAGCCGCAGCCCGGCTTCCTGCCTCTCGCAGCAGTGCACACCCAAGCCTCGCCGCTGGCCACGCGCCCATTCCCTGCGCCAGCAGGCCTCCAATAGTGCCCGCTAGGAGGTCTCCGGTCCCCCCCACTGCCATCCTCGGATGGCCTCCGGTCGCGAAGCAGCGTCGTCCCCGAGGACCGGTCAACTCGTCCTCGGGGCCCGTGATGACGATGACCGCGTCCTCTCCCGAAGCGCCGGAGAGTGCGCTTTCTGGTGATTCGTCTCCCAACCAACGCTTGGCTTCGCTAGCATGCGGGGTGGCAACGCCGTGCAGTCCGACTGGCCAGAAACCCTCCGGAAGGGCAGCGAGGCCGTCAGCGTCGATGACGACGGGAATGCCGTTGGCAGCCGCTTTACCCAACAGTGAAGTCACGGCCTCCAAGGTGCTCTCGTGCCGGCCCAGGCCCGGGCCAATTACAACTGCCTGGGGTGCCTTCAGCGACTCCAGAGCGTGGGAAATCGTCCCTATCGAGGCCACTGTGAGCATCTCTCGATCAGGGAGAGCCTCTGGGATCAGCGTTGCAGGCCACTCGGCGCGCTCTACAGCGGCGGAGGGCATGGCCACGTGAACTAGGTCGCATCCGCTCCTTGCCGCTGCCATCCCCGCGAGAATGGGCGCGCCATGATAGGGCCCGCCCCCGATCACCCAAAGCCGCCCGCGGTCTCCCTTTCTCGCATGGTCCAAGATTCGAGGGTACCTCTCGATGTCCCCAATACCGCAGTCCTCGACCTCCCTTGGCCAAGGCAAGGGAACGACTTTGATTTTCCCGCATTCCTCGGGCGAGAGGCCGCGCTTTAGACTGTGGAAAGTGATGGTCTCAACGGCGGATAGCGAATCAGCACCGCCGAGCCCCGTCGGGATGTCGCAGGCGAGCACCGGTCGGCCCAAGTCCCTAGCCCACCCTACAATCTCGTTGATCGGTGGTCTCAGGCTCGCCCCCGGTCCGGTCGCCCCGGCGCCTAGGAGGCAATCGACGAGCAAGCCCCGTGCTTCGACCTCGGGGTGCATGGGCCAGACATTGATTCGGACGCCCAAGTCTGAGGCTGTCACCCGAGCCTCGCTAGCTGTATCCCCTCTAGAGGAGGAGTGGCTGGCGAGCACGGAGGCATCGCCCCCTGACTGCCTGACGATGGCGGCTGCCACGAAGCCATCGCCGCCGTTGTTTCCCGGGCCACACAGAAAGAGGATGGGGGCGCCACCTGACATCTCGATGGCGCGCTTTGCTAGCGCCTCACCGGCGGCGCGCATGAGCAACGAGGCCTCGATGCCCATGGCCGAGGCGTTTCGATCCAGAACAGCGACCTCGTCCCACTCGAGTTCCCAGCAGGCTGGTTCGGTCATGCTCACCTCGGCATACTATGCGAGTTCGGACTCAATGGTCGATATTGAATACGGTCTCTTGTCCCCATACTGGTCTACGAAAGAATCGGGTAACTGTTCCCCCCTCTGAACGACGAATGGGTCATCCCCTCCAGGCAGCATGTGGATGGGTGCGTCCGCGCCCTCTGGGACGTTTCTGTACAGCGGGCGGGGCTCCAGCTCGAAGTCTCCGGTCAGAACGTAGAGTGGCCAAGGGGAGTCCGATGTGGGTACCATTCTGTTTGTGAGTATGTACCTGTTGAGGCCGATGAAGAGGCTCGCCGTGACCCCCCAGAACAGCAGGATAATCGAGATGCCGTGCCTGTTAGTTGGGTTCCACGGGTCGTGGACGTTCACTAGAAGATCGCCGAAGTACGAGAGCATCAGTACGCCGAACATCAAGGGGAATCCAATGTACATTATGACGTCCCACCAGCGCCCAATCCACCAGTCATTGTCACCGGTATTGATGAAGTCATCACGGAAGGCCGAGACTCCGTGATCGAGGTAATCTCTGAAGTTGAATCCCTTGACTTTGTTCCTCACCTGCCACTCCTTGTATCTCGACCAGCCATAGCTCCAGATGCTGTATGCGATGAACAGCCCGCTGAACATCAGGCCGTAGCCCCAGATGTGGTCCTGTACCTCCAAAAACGCTGGGAAGGCGACTCCGGTTGAGTCGTCTATGAGAATCCAGATCATAGCGCTGGGTATTCCGAAGATGAAGATCGCCAGACCAGTGAATGCAACTGACTGCGAGCGGTCGAAGCCGTGATCCACGAAGTTCCTGACGCACAGCTCAACGGTGGAGATCATCGAGGTCAGCGCTGCGAAGGAGAGGGCCAAGAAGAAGACAGCCACCATTATCAGTTGAACGATGGGTCCACCGGGCGCCTGCGCGAATACCTCGGGCAGGACCAGGAAGGTAATCGCTGAGCTGCCGCCTGATACCGCGCTGAGGGGGTCTGCGACGACTGCGAACACTGCCATCATCACGGTCAGTCCGGCGATGATGCTGATGCTGTTGTTGGCGAGGCACATCGTTGCCGCGTTCAGCGTTGTGTCCTCGTCCTTGCGCATGTAGACCGAGTAGGTGATCGCCATCCCCATGCCGGCCGAGCATGACCAAGCGGACTGCGACAGGCCGTTGATCCAGGTCTTCGGCTCAAGGAGGTACTCGGGTTGAATGCTGAACATGTACACGAAACCATCGAGGCTGCTGTCCTTGATGTCCATGACGAAGGCAAGAAAGAGGGCGACGAAGAGCAGTACGAATAGCGACACCATCAGGGTGACGTTTGCTTTCTCAATGGCTTTAGCTCCCTTCCAAATCGCGGCCATGGTTATGACTACAGAAAGTGCCTGGAAGAAGATCACCTGCTCTGGGGACTGGACGAAGTTGTTCCAGACCTCGATAGTATCGACGCCCTCAGCAAGCCCACCTCGTATCGCGGCTTGGAAGTAGTTGATGCACCAGCCTGTGACGACGGCGTAGTAGAAGCCGATAGCAGTTGATATCCAGGCCGTCCACAGTCCCATCCAAGCGAATCTCCTGCCTGCGAAAATGCGGAAAGTCCCCACTGTACCGACTCTGCTTCTCTTGCCGAGTGCGAACTCTGCGATTATCAGAGGTATGGACCAGAGGAATAGGAAGATCAGCCAGGGGATGAGGAACGATCCTCCTCCATTGGCACCGACCATGCGAGGGAACCTCCAGATGTTGCCAGTCCCGATGGCGGCGCCGATCGTAGCGAATATTAGCCCGAGCCTGCCGCTGAACTCGTCGCTCGAGGATTCTGTTTGCGGGTTCATCTCACGGCCCCGTTCACTTCGCCCCATCTTCGTGATCCCTTGGTAGCCCCAATACAACGCCCTCATCGTCCGAGAACATCGCGCGCAGGGTGTATCCAAGGCCGCCCCATACGAAGCTGGCGATTACGAGGAACATCAGGATGCTAAGGACCGCGGAGCCGAATCCCGCGCGGTAGGGAACGGCAAGATCGTAGTAGTCCTCTCCCTCTTCCACGCCCGGGTAGATGAACGGGAACGCCCCGTTGGTAGTGCCCAGCATCGCTTTGTAGTGAATCCTCCCAACGGAGGTTGGAGGCAAAGGAACGTCTGCTTCGAGCATGGTTCCGTTGGAGCCGTCACGCAGGATGCACTGCTCACCGGATTCGTTGAATGCCGTTCTTGACCATGGTTCTTCGACCCAGTATGCCGGGCCGTAATCGCTCTGCTGCCTCTTCGGCTCTACGAAGCGCCACATCAAATGTGTCAGATTGATGTTCTTTGAGTAGGGGAATGTGACATCGAGGCAGAATCCTATCGGGATATCGCCACTCTCAGGAATTGTCACGTTTCCCGGGCTAGCGAGCCACTGACGCGCGGTAGTGTTCTCGATGCCCACTATGGCCCTGTAGCGGGGGTCGTCTGCTATCTCGGTCATATAGAACGCGATTCCGACGTTCCTGACCGCTATGTGGGCGATGTCTTCGGGGTACTCGTGGAAGGCGTTGCCAATCTCGATGGTGTAGCAGTACGAGTTGTGAACGCCATAGTGCCAGTCACAGAAGTCGCCGGTGGTGGGGTACAGTTCTGAGGATTGCATCGGTTCGTAATCGGTCATCTGTCCCATCACCTGGCCGTGGTAGACGAGATATTCGTCATCAGGGCTGTAGCAGTTGGTGCAGTGGCCCCATGGCCAGAGCACCAGCTCCGAGAAGGAGTGCCAAGTCAGGGTCGTCTTGAACTCCGAGGCTCCGTCACCGTCATCGTCGTTCATCTCCGTGATGTCTTGTATGAACTTGGTCTCCGGCTCGGTGTTCCCCCCCATCCAGTCCTCATCGACCTGTCCGTCCGCATCATCGTCCTTGCCGTCGACGTGATCCTCGTTGACGAGGCCATCTCCATCGTTGTCCTCGTAGTTCACAGGGCCGTTGTAGACGTCGTTGTTGGCACCGTCAACATAGCACATGCCGGGGAATAGCGGGCCGGTCGCGCCGAGCGGTGCGCCCCACTCAAACTGGTAGTTGCGATTCAGGTCGACGCCGTCGCATCCCTCGTCGACCGATTCGTCAATATCCGGTAGCGGAGTGAACCCTGTGACTGTATTGTCGCGCAGGTTCTTCCTCCAGCCTGACGTGCGACAGTTCTCCCAAGCCGTGGGACCACAGAATTCCTCACGGTCGTAGCGGTTCCCATCGACGTTCAACATTGGGATCAGGTAGATCTCACGGGTGTTCACCATGTCGGTGATGAACTGCTCGGAGAAGTCCTCGTCAACGCCTAGGTCGCCCGGGCCGCACGGCGTACCGTCGCCATTGCTGTCCTGATTCGACTCGTTGAGCAAACCGCAGTCACCGTCGTCGTCGAGGCCGTTCCATGGGTCCTCGTCGATTAATCCGTCACCGTCGTTGTCGATTCCGGCCATGCCGTAGTAGTAGGCCACGGTCTCGAGGAAGAACATCGGGACCTCGTACGACATCCACTCACGGGCGTGGTGATTGCCAACGAGCATAACGTCGGGCCTGTCATCGTAATTGCCGCAGTCGCCAACGAAGACGTTGCAGTCGCCTCCCGCAGCGTCTAAGGTCAGCTTGATCCATGGGCTGGGGTGATTGTAGTACCATCCCTCGTAGTCGGTGGAGATCATCTCGTCGCCACGGGCGTTAACCCCGCCGATGAGCCCCTCGTGGAAGCTCATTATCTCCGGGTTGCGCTCCGCGAGGAACAGCATCCTGTTCTTCATCGAGAAGTAGTCATGGTACTCGCGGAACTGGGCCTTGCTGTCACCACCCCATGGGAAAACCTGGAAGA
>Ga0209752_1001767_pt1 | contig 10261 bp, 6 predicted proteins | sample METZYME_3_250m_FD_187548 | JGI IMG/M metagenome (GOLD analysis project Ga0209752, IMG submission 187548) | Marine microbial communities from oxygen minimum zone in mesopelagic equatorial Pacific - METZYME_3_250m (SPAdes) (version 2) | ecosystem: Environmental > Aquatic > Marine > Oceanic | place...
AATAACCAAGTCTCGCCGTTATCATGGATTTTTATCAGTTTTTACTTTTATATCTCTAATTATATTTATGTCTCTTGATATAACTATAATCAAATAAATATTAAATCAATCCTATAGAATGCCACCAATCACTGTGGTAAGCCAGTGGTGGATGGATTTATTTATCTACGGCACTAAAGTTTGGGCATACCAAGAAGATGGTACTTTTAAAATAGATTTACCCTTTCTACAACATTAAGTCCCGGTCACCCGGGGTTTTTTGTTTGTGGGAGGATGGGTAGATTTAAGTATTCAAGAGAGGTAAAGAATGAAAGATAAACCATTAATTGTTTTAATTATAATGTTGAATTTCGCATTTTCACAAATGAGTACCTCTGATACTACTCAAATGAATGATGCTGAAAAAACCAAGATAATTGAGATACCCTGGCCATTGATTTTTGGTTTTCCTGTATTCGGTTTTGGAGTTATTCAAAACAATGGTAAGAATGAACTTCACTTTGGTGCTTTTTATTATGATGAAGAGGATGAGCATTACAATGAGTTTGGTGGTTGGTTGGGATATCGCATTTACAAAAATGGTAAGGGTAAGGGTCTGTTTTATGGGGTAGGTTTTGGTGTCTTTTACACCAATTGGGATTATGAAGGACAATCTGAACCGGTTAATAGCATTCTATTATTACCAAACGCATCTATAGGCAAAAGATGGATTTGGGACAATGGTCTTACTTTTGCACCTTTTATAGGGCCAGCGTGGGAAATAGGAAAAGTTGAAGCAAATGATGGTACAATTAAATCATGGGAAGATGGTAGTAAGTCTGATGGTGGGTTTGAGCCAAATATTGGGTTTAGTCTTGGATATATGTTTTAAGAATCTCGATTCGCTATTTTACATCAAGCCCCACTCACCCGGGTTTTTTTGTTTGTGGATTTAGGTCGGTCCCAGAACCTAATCAAAGAGTTTTTGAATTTATTCAGAAATTCTACTTTGTAACTTATGGGATGAAACATTTAATCTTAAGTTTAACCTTTTTTGCAATGTGACCACATTATTTACAATCAAATTACCATAAATGGATGCGAAAAAATTTAAGTTCTTTAATCTTGCTATTGAATATCATATTCTCTCAGCGAGTAGTGGGATATTACCCTCAGTGGGTGGTAGGAAATCTTCAAGCTAACGAAATTGATCTAAATGTCGTAACTCACGTTATTCACTCGTTCGCATGGCCAAACGAAAACGGAAGCATTTCTTCTTATGATGGAATGTTTGGATCAGGAATAAGTGACACAATTCATAATCAGGGTGCTAAGTTTCTTCTAAGCTTAGGAGGATGGGGAAATCATGTCGGTTTTGAAGTTATTAGTGGAGATGGGGATCTTCGTGAATTATTTATTTATAACCTTGCAAGTATATTAATGACTAATCAATACGATGGCATCGATTTGGATTGGGAATTTCCAGATTCGGAAATGGATAGAGAGAACCTGAATCTTCTAGTATCGGAGATGGATTCTATTTTTGCTATTATTAATCCAGATTGGATGATAACCATGGCTGTCCCTGTTTCCAACTGGTTTGGACAGTGGCACGATTTTGAGTTTTTGGTCAATCATATTGATTTCTTTAATGCTATGACTTATGGAACCCATGGAAACTGGTCAAGCCATTCGGGTCATCTTTCACCTCTTTATCCCTCTCCACCTAGTGATGCTGATGGCTCCTGTTATGCATATATGAATTATTTATCCAATACCAGAGGTATACCAAAAAATAAAATAAATATGGGAATGCCATTTTGGGGTATTAAATGGGAATCCTCAAACATCAATGAACCTTTTACAGGAAACACAGTTGATATCATGTATTATGATATTCTTGGATTAATTGGAAACGGTTGGACTTCCCACTGGGACACTGACGCACTGTGCCCATACCTTATCAAAGATGACAACACCCAAGTAATAACTTATGAAAACCAACTGTCAATAGGACTAAAGTGCCAATACGCTTCGGAGCAAGAACTAGGTGGTGTTATGATTTGGGCTCTTTCGTATGACAAAACAAATGACGGTCAAGAACTAATCCAATCTATTCAAGAGAATTATCTGAGGAATTATTCAGGAGAACCACCCTTAATGCCAACAAATATTACTCTGAACACCTATCCTAATCCTTTCAACCCTTCATGTAAAATAGATATAAAACTAGGACAGGACCAGTTTGTGAAAATAATGGTAACTGACCTTCTTGGCCATCAGATAACTCTTCTAAATAATAAAGTTCTTCAAAAAGGAAGCCATCAGTATTTATGGAATGCAAAAAACTATCCTGATGGAACTTATTTTATTACTGCAAAATATAATAGATCTATTAAAACCAAAAAAGTTACCCTACTTAAGTAATACCAAATATAGATTAACACCAAATTTAAAATTGAAGAAGTTGCGTGCTCAGTATCAGCCCCGGTCACCCGGGGTTTTTTGTTTGTGGGAGGATTGGTAGATTTGATTAATTATAAAAAAGGTTTAGTATGTCTCTAAAGTTATTAACTCAGCTCTCACATTTTATCACAATGATGTTTGGGATAGCGTTGGGTATGACGTTATGCCTTTTATATCAGTTTAAGGTCAAAGTATTCATTGATGATTTAATACCATATATACTTTTAATCATTCTAATGAGTGGTTGCATGAGAATATATACTTTGCTTTTGTGGAAGAAGAATAATTATAGCTCAAAAATTTTTAATGGTTAAGCGTATCACATTATAGCCCTGGTCACCCGGGGTTTTTTGTTTGTGGGTGGATGGGTAGATAAGCCCGCGCACATCGTAATGCTATTTTTTGTAATTCAGAGTAAATAACATTAAGGGAGACTTACTTTGCTAAAATAAAGGATTTTTAAATGAAAAAATTATTTATTCTAACTATATTTTTATCAATTCAATCAATTTGGGCTATGGATAATTTAACTGATGAACTTGATGTTGCTTGGGGGAAATTAAAAAAAACAGTTTCTAAGGGAGATTTTCGTTCTTTTAAATCCGTTTATCATTGGGATGCCGTTTTAGTAAATGGAACATCAAAAAAGAGTTATCCTATCAAAAATGCATTTGAAGGTTGGAAACAAGGATTTGATGATACTAAATCAGGAATTATTAGCGCTCATTTAGATGTTAAATTTTCACAAAGACTTTATGATAAATCTTCAGCACACGAAACAGGAATTTTCCATTATTATACCATTAATAAAGAAGGCATACAAAGCGATAGCTATGTTCATTTTGAATCCCTCTGGGTAAAAAAGAATAATAAATGGTTAATGATAATGGAGTATCAAAAATCAAGAACCGATAAAGATGAATGGGATGAATTAAATTGAAATGCTTCTGGTTCAATCAAGCCCTGGCCACCCGGGGTTTTTTGTTGGTGATAATCCCCAAAACCTTAAAAAACATTAAATTTTCATTGTAAGGGTTTTTTAAGATGCGGGCAGTAGGAATGATGCAGTAAATTTGTAAAAATTAGATATCAGGAGTTTAATTATGAAATATTTACACAAATTATTTACCAACATACTTTTTATTTTTGGTAATGGCGTTTTTATAGCCTAAGGAGAACACTATGTTTAAAACAAAATATATATTGATTCTTTCCATCATCACCAGTATCACTAACGGATTGAATGATTTTTCTAGGAGTGGATACATCAGTATGCCCGAATCTGATCTGAATGTGGAGGGTTATGGCGGCATTCTGGCGGGATCTGATATTGACGGAGACGGTGAACCGGATATCTTTATAGTTAACAGTATGTGGGATGGCCCCGGTGACGCTATTCCAAGAATTTATAAATTGGAACCAAATGGATCAGGAGGATGGGCTGTAGTTTGGGAAGCGACTGCACCCATTGACCTACAGAACACCTGGCCTGCTCTTGCAATTACGGACCTGGATGGGGATGGTAAACAGGAAATCACCTGGGGCCCTGCAAACTTCCCTACAGGAAATATGCCAAATCCCCCTCGTATACTGGTATATGAAGAAAGTGGTAATGGCAACGATGTAATGGGTGTTATTACACCAGATACCCATTCAAGTGGAGAGGCACTACACTATCTGCCGAATGCCAGCACTACGATTGTTGACGAATCTCTCAATATTCGTCCAACCCGCTTCTGGATGTCAGATATCGATGGTGATGGTACTAACGAATTATGCTATAATGATAGAAAAGGAGATTCAAATGGTGAAGGAGTGGGACATTATTTCGGCATCATTTCTGTAACTAATATATCGAATACAGGTCAGGATAATGGAAACTGGGACCTTGAGGCCAGCATGTTAACTACAGGTATTAATTCTGACACTGATATTTACCCTTTAGAAAATAAATATGATTCATTTGTTTTGGGCAACAACCTTTATCTTCCGGAACAATCATCCATTACTAAAATTACCGCAACTGGTGCCAACACCTATGAACATGCAGCCCAGTTGCCACCTTTGGCCGGCGGTATGACCTTTAATGCTGCTCAGGTTGTTGATCTTAACGGAGATGGGATTGAAGAGTGCATCATTGCGGAATATGATTTTGGATCCGAGGACATATCCAGTGTGGTTTTATTACAGGAAGATGGAAATACCCTTGTTCATACTGTGCTGGCGACTATGGATACAGATACCTACGCTGATGGATGGACTAGATTTATGGGCAGTGCAATGGGTGATGTAGATGGTGATGGGAACCATGATTTTATTTTTGGCAGCAGATATAGTCTCCAGAATGCCTGCATATTCAGACTGGCATATAAGGGTGGTAACATTACTGACCCTGCAAACTATGAACTTACCGTTGTTGACAGTGTTTATGCAGAAGGTGGTAATGCCTGGGACGTAGTTGCAGTTGGTAATATTGATGATGATCCGGAAGATGAGATTCTATATGGTCACCAAGGAATAGCAGGTACAGCTTCAAATAACGGTACAAAAGATATAGTTATTCTAGATTATATGTATACAGTTCGTCATGTTCCTGCGGATTATGCTACTATTCAGGAAGGTATTGATGCAGCCAGTGATGGAGACGTTGTTTTAGTAGCGGCTGGAACCTACGTTGAGAACATAAACTTCAATGGGAAGAATATCGTAGTTACGTCTTTAGAAGGTGCCAACAGTACTATTATTGATGGGAACCAGGCGGGGAGTGTGGTGACCTTTAATAATGGAGAAAATAGTACTGCCGAATTAAGTAGATTGACGATTCAAAATGGTTACGGTTCTGGTATGGAAGGGTATGCTAATCGAGGTGGAGGTATTTTTTGTATTAATGCCAATCCCACACTAAAAAACCTTATTATAAAAGGTAATCATGCTGAAATGAGTGGTGCTGGTATTTGGTTTGGCTACTCTGATGCCCAACTGGTGGATATCATAGTCTCAGATAATACAGTAACGGGTGAGGAGATCGTTGCTGGCGGTGGAATTTCCATTAATTATAATTCAAACCCTACCTTAAACAATGTTCTGGTGGCAGATAATGAAGCACCTTATGGTGCTGGTATTGAATTATGGAGTTATTCAAAACCACTATTAAAGAACGTTACTGTAGTCAATAATACAGGATCTTACGGTGGTGGTTTATTATTGTCCGGCGGATCTCATCCAACTCTTATAAATACGATACTTCGGGAAAATTCACCACAGGAGATTGAAATGGGTCTTACTGAAAATCAGCCCGATACGGTTAGTATCTCTTATTCCAATTTAAAGGGGGGGCAAGATAGTATTGTAACTAATAACAATAGTATTGTCAATTGGGGAATGGAAAATATCGATTCCAATCCTATATTCTGTGACCCTGAAAATGGTGATTATACCCTGGCGGAAAATTCATCCTGCCTTGGGACAGGAGAAGATGATAATAATATAGGCGCATTTGGAATTGGATGTGGTCCTATTGATATAAACATATATGTAGCCACAACAGGTTCCGATAATAATGATGGCTCATTGGACAGTCCTTTTGCTACTATACAAGCTGGTATTAATGCTGCTATTAATGGAGATACGGTGTCAGTAGCGGCTGGGACTTATCATGAAAATATCGAAATAAATAATAAAAATATAAATCTCGTTGGTGAAAATTGGGCAACTACATTTATTGTTCCTTTATCCCTATCGCCAATAATCATTTTAAAAGAATCAGATGCCTATGTATCTGGTTTTACCTTAAGAGATAATGATGGTTTAGCCATAGCAGTGAATCAATATAGTGAGAATTATTGTAATCCTATTTTTGATAACATAATGGTGACTGGCTGCGGTGGTAATGCAGAGCCTATATATTTTGCATATTCTAATCCAATATTTAAAAATTCAAGTATAATTAATAATCCTTCAACTGGTATTTCATGTTTTCACTCTAATGCAATAATAGAAAATGTTACAATTGCCAGTAACAACGCACCAAGTCTTGTTAGCCTAAATTCCCAACCAACTTTGGTAAATTGTATTCTTTGGAGTAATGAATCAGGTGAAAATGAAATTGAAGGTTCAGCTACGGTTACTTATTCTAATATAAAAGGAAGTTGGGAAGGTGAAGGTAACATTGATTCCGACCCGCTATTCTGCAACCCCGACAGTGGTGACTTTACTTTAGCAGAAAATTCTCCCTGCATAGAATCAGGTGAAAATGAAGCCGATATGGGTGCGTTTGGAGTTGGTTGTGGGCCAATAGACATTGAGCTTGTTGTAAATTTTTCGTTTGACCTTTCCTGTTATCACGGAATCTTTGAAGAACTTTCTGGAGGGTATACTCCCTATATTAAAGGAAACTGGAATAACTGGGATAATTCAATTCCCATGTCAGATGAAGATGGGGATCACATATGGACTGCATCGGCGAACCTATCTGATGGTGAATACATTTTTTACGTATATGCAGAAGGTCCAACGCACTATTTTACTTTATTAGCACCCGTAGGTTCAGAATGTGATTATTATAATGATGATCCAATTGGTAATTGGGGTTTTGAAATTAATGATTCAACCGGTGATGAATTAAACCTGCCAACATATTCACCCAATAGCTGCAGTGAATGCAGCACCAATGAATACTTCTATCTCACCCATGATGGACATGAGCGGTTTTATATTGTTCACCTGCCCGATGGTTATGAAGAATTGAATGAGGATGTTCCTTTGATCTTGAATTTGCATGCATATAGTAAATATGCATTGTATCAACAGCTGATGACAGGTTTGGATTATTGGGCAGATATGCAAAATGTAATCACTGTTTATCCCCAGGCCATTCCTGGCCCTGGAGGGGTGAGGGCATGGAACTGCGGGATCAACGGTAATCCGGATTTTCCTACAACTAATGTTGACGATGTTGGGTTTATAAGTACCTTGATTGATACTCTCATTGAGAATTATTCCATTGACCCTGATAGAATTTATTCTTGCGGTATGTCAAACGGGGGATTTATGAGCTATAAACTGGCCTGTGAATTAAATGATAAAATAACAGCGATAGGGTCTGTAACAGGTACGTTTGCCGAATCCGATGCCGAGGAATGTTCAATTGAAAGATTTATGCCAGTCATTGATTTTCACGGCACGAATGATAATGTGGTTTCTTACTTTGGGGATGAAGGATGGATGTCCGTAGATGAGACCGTTGCATTCTGGACAGATCATAATGATACAGACACAGAAGAAACATATGAATACCCAGATATTGTGATTGAAGATAATTCAACCGTAAACAGATTTACGTACACAAACAGCAGTAATAACGTTCAGGTTGTCCAGTTTCAGATTATGGACGGAGGTCATGAATGGCCAGGAGCGGGTTATAATTACGGATGGAACAATTACGATGTGAATGCAGGTGCGGAATTAGTTGATTTTTTCCTGCAATATCGTTTGTCAGATTTGCTTTATGTCAATAAAAATGATTTACATCCAACACGCTTTTCCCTCCACCAGAACTATCCCAACCCATTCAATCCAGTGACAACACTTCGTTATGACCTACCAGAAGATGCCATGGTGAATATCACTATCTTCGATATGATGGGACGAGTAATTAAAACTATTGTAAACAGTCAACAGAACGCTGGCTTTAAATCAGTACGCTGGAATGCTACCAATGATTATGGTAAACCTGTGAGTGCAGGTATCTATTTGTACATGATACAGGCTGGGGAGTATAGGCAAACCAGGAAGATGGTACTGCTAAAATAGATTTACCCTTTTCACAACATCAAGCCCCGGTTACCCGGGGTTTTTTGTTTGTGTGGCTGATAGTAGATTTGGTTGAGCCAAGGAGATTACTATGAAAGATTTTAAAATTTTAATCATCAGTTCACTTCTTATTACAGCGGTTGCTTTTGCGCAATGGTCAACTGATCCTGCAGCCCCGCAATCACTGGGCAGCGGCGTCCAAGCACAGCTGGCGACGGCTTCCGACGGAGGAGTTTATGTGGCGTGGTTGAGTGATGGCAATTACCACGTCTATCTGCAACGTCTGAACTCGCTAGGCGAATCCCAATGGAGTGACAATGGAATGGTTGTGAGTGACAACGCCAATGCTTCTTGGATTGCCGTGTACCATTTAAATCTAGCCGTAGATAGTGAAGACAACGCCATTATCACGACTGTGGATCAGCGGACAGGTGGTCAGTGGGAGGTGTATGCCTACAAAATTGCTCCTGACGGCTCCATGCTATGGGGAGATGACGGAGTGGCACTAACCGCTTCCGGCATGAGCAACATGTCACCCCGGTTGACGGTACTGCTGGATAACAGCGTGGTAGTTACCTGGACACACAACGATAATTCTGTCCTCTTTCAGCGTATTTCATCTGCCGGCGCACTGCTTTGGGGTACTGGAATTCTTATTGTGGAGGATGGAGCCAGTTTGCTCTCGCCGCAACCAATCGTCACGTCGGAGGATGATGTGCTGATTCAGTGGATCCGGCAGACAGGTCCCTTCTGGGCTGCAAACAGCGAGTTATATCTACAGAAGTACGATTATGATGGCAATCCTCAGTGGATCAATCCCATCGTAGCGGCTGGACCGGTAGTATTCCCCATGGGAAATTGGTCGCAGCAGTCTATGGCTGATGGTGATAACGGCAGTTTTTCAGCATGGACGGAAATGTCAGGTAGTGTACAGAATGCCAGGGTGCAGCATATTACTGGAATCGGTGTACTGTCGTGGACCGGAGGAGCGAATCTGTCAGCCAATTCCAGCAACTTCCATATCTCTCCACAGCTTACCGTTGCTAATGATACGCAGGAACTAATGGCGATCTGGAAGGAAAAAACCGGAAGCCAGTCCCAGATTGGTGTTTACGCCCAGCGGCTGGACAGTGGCGGAAATCAGCTCTGGGGATCTAATGGCACTGCAGTGGTAGCGCTGAACTCCGATTACGATTATCTTGATATTTCTGTTGCAGGATTTGAAGAAGATATAATTGCAACTTACATTGAACAAAGTGTAAACATGAACGGTGATATCTACGCTGCCCGACTGGATGCCGGTGGCAACGGTGTTTGGGCAGGTGGAGCAGCAACGGTGACCAATTCCGGCAGCCCAAAATCAGACATGATGATCGCCGAGGGTCCAGGATGCCTTTTCATTGCCTGGACGGAGGGTGGCTCCGTTTACGCTCACTGTCTGCGTGAAGACGGAACGCTTGGAGCTCCAGATAATGAACCAAGCACTACCTACGTCCCTGATGACAATTTTGAGCAGGCCCTGATTGACTTGGGCTATGATGATGTTTTAAATGATTCTGTTCTGACTGCAAATATCAGCGGCGTTACCAGCCTGGATGTGAACGATAAATCAATAAGCGATTTAACTGGGATAGAAGCTTTTACAGCCTTAACCTGGCTGGAATGCCATTATAATCAATTGGACAGCCTGGATGTAAGCGGCAATATAGCCTTAACTACTTTATACTGCGCTGAAAATCAATTAACCAGCCTGGATGTGAGCAGTAATACAGCTTTAAGCGGTCTCCACTGCTGGGGCAATCAATTGACCAGCCTGGATGTGAGCAACAATACTGCCTTAACCAACATGGTCTTCAATTCTAATCAATTGGATAGCCTGGATGTGAGCAACAATACCGCCTTAACTCATCTGTACTGCGCTGAAAATCAATTAACCAGCCTGGATGTAAGCAATAATACAGCTTTAGAGGTCCTGCACTGCAACTATAATCAATTGACCTATTTG
>Ga0209752_1001768_pt1 | contig 10261 bp, 9 predicted proteins | sample METZYME_3_250m_FD_187548 | JGI IMG/M metagenome (GOLD analysis project Ga0209752, IMG submission 187548) | Marine microbial communities from oxygen minimum zone in mesopelagic equatorial Pacific - METZYME_3_250m (SPAdes) (version 2) | ecosystem: Environmental > Aquatic > Marine > Oceanic | place...
CATGAGCGTCGTTTATATGCCCATTAAAAATCTCAAAGGTACTTTTACCCGGAAAAGGAGTTGCTCCAGTTAAGACTTCATACAATAGGCATCCCAGTGAGTACAAGTCTGACCTACCGTCTATAGCGTCCGAGCCTTGTATTTGTTCTGGAGACATATAGAGCGGCGTACCAACAGTGGTGTTCTCGCTGGTCATCGAATCCAATGTTTCTGCTGAGGCTATACCGAAATCAGTTAGCTTTACATCCCCAGCATCGTTCAGCAATACGTTCGCAGGCTTTATGTCTCGGTGGGTTATCCCTGCGTTATGAGAAACCTGAAGTGCCGAGGCAATTTGCTGGACAACTGTGATAGCTCTCTGGAGAGGTAAAGTTCCACCTCTTTCTAATATTCTTTCAAGATTTTCAGTAACAAATTCAGTTACGATGTAATGCTGACCATTCTCTTCACCATGATCATAAACTTCAACAACGTTAGGGTGTCTAAGTGTCGCCATGATTGAGGCTTCACGTTGAAACCTATCCAGAAATTCCCCGTCCGATGCTGTGCGAGACAGAACTTTGATAGCAACTATTTGCCCGGTTGATGGGTCTTGGGCACGATAAACGGCGCCTTGCCCACCTTCACCGACCATTTCAATGACTTGATATCCGCCTATTTCTTTTAAATCCATTTTCTTATAGCCAAGCTCTTACATTTACTTTGCTTATTTGTATACCATATAAGGATATATTAAGACTCACTTCGATATCGTCAGTAAGTATGATGTAAAGTACACCATATTAACAACTAAATTTCACGGGTATGGACACCTAATATATATAAGTAATTACACCTAATTATTAACCAACCTTGCAAGCTATACAATTATATATACTGTGTCTAATGTATATACACTGCATCTAAGACAAGGAAATTTGCAATACTAAGAAAATTCTATACCAAACCACAACATAGGGCCCGGACAGGGGTAGGATGATGACGCAAGACTCAATTATAAAGGTAATCGTAGCTGACGATCATGCCGTAGTTCGTGAAGGAATCACTCGTATTTTAGCAACTTCTAACCGAATCGAACTAATAGGAGAAGCTGAAAGTGGGGATGAAGCTTGGCTGTTAATCAAAGATATGGTCCCCGATGTCGCTTTACTTGATATACGAATGCCTGCTATGACAGGTATAGAAATCATTAAATCAATTAATGCGGCGGGACTCAAAACAAAATCTCTTATACTCACCAATTACGACAACCCAGATTACATCCTGGAGGCGATCTCAGAAGGTGCCCATGGCTACATACTAAAGGCTATTGACCCGACCTCTCTTATAAAATCAGTGGTCGCTGTCTATGAAGGTGAAGTAGTACTTGACCCGGAAGTAGCAAGTTTAGTAGCTAAAACATGGAGAGAGCGAAACTCTAGAACTAGTTCCACAATGGGGATTTCGTCCCTCACAATAAGGGAAAAAGAGACCCTTAAATTAGCCTGCGACGGTCTCAGAAACAGGGAAATATCTGACGAAATGGGGATAAGTGTACGAACAGTCGAAGGTCACTTCAACAGAATATTTTCAAAATTGGGGGTCTCTTCTCGGACAGAAGCTGTTCTCCAAGCAGTATCAGAACCGATCCAATAACCTTCCAAGCTAGTCTGAGAATAAATTCTTGATATTGCCAAGCACAGACTTGATTCCGTCGCCTTGCCTTGAATGGGGATCGTAATTATCACCTTCTCCTATCTTAGCAACCACCACCGTGATGTTGTCATGCCCTCCCCTTGAGTTGGCCATATCAATGAGTGATTGAAAAGCATCCTCAGGCTCTTCCTCGACACAAATTTCCATCATATCCGCGGCTGTCACTAATCCATGAAGACCATCTGAACACAACAATATCTGGTCCGATAATTCAAGCTCTATGAACCCGGAATCAACTTCAACATTTGAATCTAATCCCATTGCTCTTGTGATTATATTTCTTCGAGGGTGATTTTCTGCCTGCTCTTCGGTAAGAATACCCAAGGCAACTTGTTCTGCCACCCAGCTATGATCTGTTGTGAATTGCTCAAAAGCGTTTTCTCTCAACAGATATCCTCTACTATCACCCACGTGAGCATAAAAAAATCTGTCTTGCACCACTACTCCTGCCGTAAGAGTAGTTCCCATACCTCTCGTATCTTCTTCTTTCGATTTCTCGAAGATATCCATATTAGTTTTTACAACACATTCACTCAGTACGTTTTCGATATCTTCAATATTTTGACCAGAAGATAAAGCCTCGACTAGATGTTTGGGCAGATTAGTCACAGCCATTTCACTGGCCACCTCTCCGGCAGCATGGCCTCCCATTCCGTCAGCTACAATCAAAAGGGCGTCAAAAAGTTCGTCCTCAGACCCGGTACCCAGCAACGTACGATATGCATCCTCATTCTGCTCTCTGACAGACCCCACGTCAGAACCTGCCCCCAATTCTATGGAATAATATCCGACGATTCTTTTCATATTTTTTCTCTATAAGACATACATGTTTGTAAAAGGCGAACCATATAGACACGTAGATTGTTATACTTTAACAAGCGGGATTTCATTCAACGATTATTGATATAGGCCCATTTGGTTAATGTTTTCTAGTATCTCGACCATATTAGATGTAATTATATTCGTTTTATCTGGCTTCATAGTATCAAGCACGGTTGCAGCAATCGTATTTGTGGTTTGGACGTTCGGCAAAATGAACGAACGCACAACAACAAAAGAACTTTTAGATAAGATAAACAGTTCTTCAAAAAAAACCAATACCCCTTCGGCCTTAAATACAACTGATAAGAACAGTGAATTAATAAAAGCCGCAATAACAATCGTCGAAAGTTATGGATTATCAGTCTCTGGCAGCCAAAGTTCCCGTGCCATGAATATCACTTCATTGGAAGATAATTTAAATCAAGCCACCGAACCCAATAATTCGAATCGAGTTTTACCCATACCAGAAAACAGCCAGGAAAAAATGTTATTACAAACGGGTCATGTTCACATGAAGCATGGCGATTTCCAGTCAGCGATTAAAGACTACACCAATGCTATTATCATCAATCCAACATTTGCCGGTGCCTATAATGCAAGAGGCATGGCAAATAGAAAGATGAAGGATTTTCACTCGGCCCTACAGGATTACAACACTGCTCTAAGTCTTCATAATAACTTCGCAGCCACCTACAACAATCGGGGTGTTATTTATATGGAAATCAGACAAATAGAAGCGGCCTTAACCGATTTCGACAAAGCTCTGCATATAGAACCTAACAATTCATATGGGTATTGCAATAGGGCAGTGGCTTATAACTATATGCGTGACTTCAACAAAAGTATCAGTGAGAGTACTCTGGCTGTAGAAATAAATCCTCAACTGCCAGAGGCATATGTCGTTAGAGGAATCGCAAAGGTGCAAATGGGAGCCCTTGCAGCAGCAGACTTAGATTTCGAAGTTGCTGAATCCTTAGGCTACAAACGGATAGACATAGAAGAGCGTCTTATAGCGTTAAGAAAAGTCTGACTCCTTCTATTTTGTTTTCAAAAACTGCCATTACACTCGCTTTGATTTTAATCTTGGTCTTCGGTGCGTGTAGTCTATGGGCCGGCAAAAGCCTAATCCAGTCTGGTATTTTAGTCTCATTTTCCGCCCTTCTATCATTGATAGCGATCTTGGACCATACAGATCACAAAATCCCCAACAAGATCACCCTTTTCCCTATACCAATCGTATTTATTTTAAGTTACCTCTCTCCAGATATTTTTGAATTTTCGGTCACTGAAATATGGTGGGTGACCCCTTTAGTAGGAAGTTTAATTACAGGATTAATATTTACCTCGTGCTACTACATTCCCAAAACCCAACTGGGTGGCGGGGATGTGAAATTAGCGTTGCTGATAGGATGTATCAGTGGATTCCCCGTATGCCTGGCCAGTTTGTTTTTGGGTCTATTGATTTTCATATTAAAACAAACGGTGACTCAATACTCTAGAAAGGTAGTTTCTACATCCGCATTAGCCCCCTCTCTTTCAGGAGGGACTATGATTTCAATTTTGATTGCACAGCAAATCTAGAATATTATGCGCTCAGAGTATATTGAACGGTCTGTGGCTCGATATATTCGGAAATTCTTCGTGTTATCGGTATATTACCAATCACACTCGTACCTTTTCCTTCTGCCGAAATTATGTTGACAGATCCGCCTACTCTCTCTGTCCTAAGTTTTAAATTGAGTAACCCAAAATGGCCGGCCTCCGGTACATTATCTATTGATGATTGATTGAACCCGACACCATTGTCTTTTACAAAAAACGATATGCCTTCCTGTTTCCAGATAATCTCCACCTGTATCATCTCAGGATTAGCATGCTCTACCGAATTTAAAACAGATTGTCGAATAATTTGATAAAGATCCCTAGCTACTGGCCCAGGTAATCCCCCTTGATCAATTTGATTTGAGGTATATGCTATTTTTATTGAGAAGGGCACCACTTCGTTCTCAAGCCCTTCAAAAAAGATTCGAAGCGACTCTTCCAACCCCACTATAGCAAGATCATCATGTCCTTTCTCTCTCACTAGCTGTCTTAGATTGACGTCAGCGTTTTTCACCATAGTGACTAGATGTTCAATATCGGCAGCGCTCTCTGCGTGTCCATCTAGTGTTAATTTTAATAGCCCCAGATGCATCAAAATAGCACTCAGCTCACTCATTGTTTGGTCATGCAGATCAGCAGCTAATTCCTTCCGCATATCGTCCCTACCTTGCTCAACCGCATCAAACTGCTCGATTCTTCTTAGTCTGTATGCCATGATCTGGGATATCCTAGAAATAAACTCGAGAGCCTTTTCTGGGTCTCTTTCTGATAGCTGTGTGAAATCAGCCCTATCTACCCGGTACAACCTACAAGAGGTCCGAGCTATCACACGGGCCGTCCTAGGGTAGGAATCTAAGAATGCGATCTCTCCAATTACTGATCCTGATTTGATCCATGCTACCGGTATCCATTTCTCATTGACGGGGACTTCTACCAAAGCCTCTCCTGAGACGAGCAAATCGATACTGGTGGTGATATCGCCATAGTCAACAATTGTCTCTTCCTCAGAAAAGAAAATTTCCTTGCCGTAATCAGACAAGTATCCTCTATATTTTTCAATTTCCTTGGCAGTTAAAATAGGTTCGTCCAAAGAACCCGGGTTATCAGAGGAGTTATCAGGCATAAAGATATTCTTGATCTTGGCCTATCCTAACGTAAGAGAAACACATAGATTTAAAAAAGCTATCGTGGAATTGGCTTGAGCAGTCAAATAATCATCACCTGAAACATTTAATTTCTCCTCCACTAATACCTGAATCACTTCCACATCCGCCGGAGGAATCTCTAAGTCACTGGCAATTTCCTGAAGGCTCATACCCTTACACCCTCTCGATATTACTTCCAATTCCCTGCCTGACAAATTTCCAGAAGCTGAAGAATGACGTTCGTAGTAACCAATTAATTTCTCTATCAGTGCATTGTCAAGAATTAAATGCCCTTGCATAACTTTTCTTACAATTCTGATTAGTTCACCTATATCATCCAATGAATTTTTTAGAACATATGCTTTCGATTTTGAATCTGTCTCAATTAAGTCCTTCACATAAGACCAGTCGTCATAGGCAGATACCACCACAACGGAAATATCAGGATTGTTTTCTCTAATGGTTTTACTCGCTGAAATTCCGTCAAGTCGAGGCATCCTAATATCTAGTATCGCTACATCAATCTCCAGCTCTGAGCATTTGTTTACAGCTTCCAGTCCGTCTTCACAAACTGATGAAACGACAAAATCTGCCTGCGTCTCAAGTACCCGTTTATAAGCTGTACGTATGAATGGAGAATCATCTGCTACAAGAATATTGGCCATTTATATTTGGTTTCCCATTACTTCCTAGATAATAGTTCCGAAACTTCTTTAAGCTCTTTAGTGAGTTGGTCGATAGAAACTGTTCCATACTTATCCAGTAATTGCCGAACCTGAGGGCGAACTTCTATCTTCTCAGCAAACAAATCCCCCATTTCAGATTCTTCAGCGGAATCAACCCCAATATTCGAGGCTAATACAGAAGGTTGTTCTTCCTCTACGGAATCCTCTCTGTTAGGGTCTTCTTCCACCTGAGAATTTTGCTCTTCATTATCATCAATACTGTCCAAAGAGACAGTCTGGAAATTCCTTGGTTTTTGAAGGGTGTGTGGTTCAATTATAGTGCTATCAGCATCATCGGGAGTATCATTCCCTGCCGCCGAAGAGGTTATCGTATTTTGCAATGGTGGCGGGGTTGCTTCCATAAGAGTTGGCTCAAACACATCCTCGTATATCTCTGGGTCCAATTCACTTAGATCCCACAGGGCATCGGAAGCTGGTGCTCCATCAACACTTGTATCTTCCGTCAAAGTTTCCTCCGAAGAAGATATGTCTTGGCTATTTATTTCTGCTGTTGCCTGTACTTCCACGTCAGCTTTGAGGGTTTTCATTACATTTCCGAACTTGTCATAAATTGTCCTACGAATTGAATCCATACCATCCATCATCACATAGCTCCTGTTGATAACACCGAATATAACCCCATAGCCAATCCAGAGGAAGCAGTTTCTGGCGAAGAAAGCAATGCAGCTGTTACTCTAGGTACAACTAACATTATGACAGCCGACGTTAAACATGTTACAGCAAGAAAGGTAATGATTTTGAGGTTGTTCCCACCCTCAGAAAATTTTGGTGCTAAGGCATTCGCTACTGTAAGTATTGCTACAGCCAATATAATCGTTGTTTGCAAGGTTGCTATATTTCCCATCTGGAATACATCAACAGAGGCACACAATTCCTCAGGTCTGGGCAACTTTATGCCTGCTGCCTCAACGCCAGGAGGCACAACCACCTGGTTTAAACAATTCTCTCTATCTGATACCCCAACTATTGATCCTAACTTACTATTGAAACTTATAATTATTTCCAGAACAAAAACGAGTATCAGGGCCATCACTGAATGCATAGTCATAGTCAGAAAAGAAAAGGTGGAGGATGTTAGCTTTCGCTTGGCTCTCAATTCGGAGATGTTCTGGGCATAATCTGAACAAATCTCCCCAATCTGCCCTGGATTACATCCAACTTCTACTCCATCAACAAACATTCCTGCGGTCCGAGAAACTAATTCACTACCAGTTTCTCTACTAAACATCTCCCAACATTCGGAAGATGGCAAGCCCGACTCTAATCGGGTTCTGAGGCGTTCCAGTGGGTCTTTTAAATATTGGTAGGAATTTGTGTCAATACGCCTAAGAGCCTCAGTTAAGGTAACACCACCGGAACCTGCTATGCTCCCTATAGCCCTTAAGAAAACAGGAAGTTCCTGATCGATGTTGGATACCCTAGAAGCATCCCGCATCGCCAGAAATGCCGACGGTAGCAAACTTATTCCTGTCAACCCAAAAATGGAACTAGATGCGGTAACGGAACTAACTCCCATTTCCAACAGCACCAAAAAACCCATGACACCTAATGCCAGCCCGGTGGGTCCACAAATGATGAATAAAAACTTAGCCATTTTCCGATCAGGGGTTGTTCCTGAAACAGGGTCGTATGTAATCGTCTCAAATGGGGCCACTTTATAAATTAGATACACCCCTACTGATGTGACACCACCCAATGTAAACAACATTAAATAAATGAAAGATGCGCTGGTAGACCCCAACAGGCTAGAAACTTGAGAAACGACCATAATAAGTGTTACAGCTACCAATACAGCTGCATAAGCGTCCGTCCATTTACGAAGGTTTTCTACGTTTCTCTCATAATCGTTACTGTAGTGTTCCGCTTCAGCCCTTGCCTCCTGAAGAACAAAATCAGACTCTGAACTACCAGATGATATAGAGGCAGAAAAACGTAGTAATAAGCTTTTAACCCTGGGAGCTTTCGCTCTCTGGGCAACCGCCTGGAAGGCCCTTGTGTATTCCACCCCCATTGAGCGAGCCATGAGGTTAATGTACTCAAAAAATACAGCGGTTAAATATCTTTGTCTCCCGCAATACTCAAGCAGCCGATCTCTGGTGACACCACCTCGAGATAGTATCGCCATGTAAGTCAGCTGAGAGAATAAATCAAACCCAATTACTTGGTTATCAGAAGAGACCTTCTCTATTTGCTTGCGCGAGGACGTTGTGGAGTTCATAAAAATTTGTTGTGTCCCTATCTGAAAGACGTTTTAAAACTTCTGCTCTTCTCTCAAGTTCGCCGTATATGTTTCTATATTCATCCGGAGGTAATCCTCTGCGAGAAGCAACCACCTGCTCTAAAAGATATGTGTTCATGTAACCAGGAAATTCAAATTCATCGGTAGCAGGGTTCCATTTGAAAACTTCTATGAATCCGAAAGAGTTGCTCTCTGGATCATATTCGATAATTTCACTTATGCTGAGACACCTTCTACCCGGGCTACCATCAGGAAGTCTAACCGCACTCATAATCACTACCATGTTTAAATTATCAATGTAAGTCTTCGGAACGTTGATCGGGTTTCCAGTCAGCCTTTGAATTAATTTTTCTACAGAAGCAGCGTGAAATGTAGCCATACAGGCGTGTCCGGTCTGCATTGCCTGAAAGGCTATGGCCCCTTCAGCGCCCCTGATCTCACCGATGACGATCTCTTCAGGCCTCTGCCTTAGGGCAGCAACGAGTAAATCAAACATAGTAACCGAGGCACTATTCTCACCACCTCCTCTTACAACTTCTCTTATCCAATTTTGATGTGGTACCTGAAGCTCCGGAGTATCCTCAATGCTCACTATTTTGGCATTTGGCGGTATAAATGTACTAATGGCATTGAGGATCGTTGTTTTCCCTGAAGCTGTCTCACCTGACACGAAAGTGTTCATACCCTCGCTCAGCATTAAGGAAATATAAGCTGCCATTTCATATGTCAGGGTTCCAAACTTAATAAGATCTAGGATACTAAGTGGGGTTGCACTAAACTTTCTGATTGTAAAGTTACTCCCCCGACGGGAGACATCACCTCCGTAGACAATATTTATTCTCGAGCCGTCTGGCAGGGTTGCATCTACGATGGGTTCCCGGATTGTAACTGGTCTTCCAATCTTCTCTGAAAGCTGTATTACGTATTGATCCAATTCCTCAGAATCAGAAAATTCGATGCTTGCTTTCAATCCGCCAAATACTTTGTGCTCTATATAAAGGGGCCCTACACCGCTACAACTTATATCCTCAATGTAAGGATCTTCTACTAATGGGTCCATAACTCCCATTCCAGCTTTCTCTCTACGCATTAAATATTTAATCGCGTTAAATTGGTCGTCGGTCAAATCAATCGGTTTTGAAACCTTCTTGGAAGACCCATTGGCCCTACCGCAAATTTCATCTACGGCACTCAAAATGACATTAAGGCGCCCTTCGGCCCCGTCAGCTGATCGAAGCTCATCGATGTAGTCCATCAATTGAACATCTATATCATCGACTATTTCTTCTACTCCTGGAGCAAGAGCGGGCTCAACAGCAAGGTAATAATCCCGGGTATCCTCCGGATCGTGAACCACATGAATGAACACTCCACCACCGACCGGGTAAACCAAATTTCGTTTCTTTTGAATATCAGATCCTCTGCTTACAAATCCCAGATATTCAGGTATTCCTATATCATCAATGGGAAGTTTGGAAACGTATGCTCCCAAATGTCTAAATTGTTCTGCTTGGTCTCTAAATTCAGCCGGCAGTCTCGCAATCAATTTTTCATCTAGGACAAACTCTGAAGAATGACCTACCCCGGTGTTTTGAAGAAATCCCTTAATTCCATCTTGCAGGGAAACCACATTGCCATTCATCGAGCCGTTTTGGCCTTCGGAACCGTTAGCCTTTCCCATTTTGTCGATTACTTTAAGATTTTTGAGATTGAACGCCATTTAGTGCCTCAACCTATGCCTTAGCTCTTGAAACAGGAACTATACGAATTCCCATCCCAGGTTCAACTTCAAAACCTAAAATATTACCGGTTCGCATATCAGCGCCCCGAATTTTTGCAACTTCCATAGTTTTAACTAAGCTAGTTCCTGATGCCCTGACCTGCAACCTTAAATAAGCGTCACAAATTGATCTTACCCTCAAAAGAAAATCCTCATCAAAAGCGTTTTCATGGACTGTACAAGCTATAACCTGGCCTCTCTCACACACGTTCTTCATTTCGTTAAAAAAATC
>Ga0209752_1001769_pt1 | contig 10256 bp, 10 predicted proteins | sample METZYME_3_250m_FD_187548 | JGI IMG/M metagenome (GOLD analysis project Ga0209752, IMG submission 187548) | Marine microbial communities from oxygen minimum zone in mesopelagic equatorial Pacific - METZYME_3_250m (SPAdes) (version 2) | ecosystem: Environmental > Aquatic > Marine > Oceanic...
CCGGCGGACTATCCTATCGATCAGTACCAAATTGGATTCGAATGGTCCTCGCCGTGGCGCCAACGAAGAATAGAAAACGTCCTTCAACGCCAACGTAAACACACGCTTCGCAATTCCATAGCATTACAGCACGACTACCAATCGGTATTCGCAGAACAAATGTTGAAGCTATTACCTCGTCGACTTCCTAACGAGATCAAGACGATATTCGAGGGATGGGACGCTGAAATGGATGCCCGTTCTTCTACCGCCTCGTTTTTTTCTATTTGGTATTCCAGACATCTCGTTCCGTCCCTAATTGAAACGCTTTTTGGTAACGTCACCCCCGTCAAAAGCCTAAGTTCGTCTTCGGTACTCGAACTAATGCAAAACCGGGCTTACGACGAATTGGTCATCACGAGCCTGGAGAACGCGTACAAGGAATGCGTGCGTCTTATGGGAAGATATCCCGAACGATGGCACTGGGGTGATCTGCACGCCATCCGTTTTGAGCATCCCTTATACCCCTTTGCCGAAGGCTTACTAAAAGACTCCATGGAACTCATGAGTTATCCACGCGGTGGCAGCGGTAACACGACAAATAGCAACGGTTTCTTCTCTCGTAATCTACGCGTTAGATCAGGCGCATCGTGGCGATTCGTGGTGGATACGGGTGACTGGGACTCTGCGAGAATGACGAATACCCCGGGTCAATCAGGTAACCCCGAAAGCCCCTACTACGACAATCTACTCGAAGACTGGGCAAACGACCGAACCTTCCCGCTATTATTTTCAAGAAAAAGTATCGAAGAGAACGCGGCGTTTACCATCAACCTTGTCCCGTCGAACAAGTCAACTACTGAATAGTAATCCGAGCATCCACAAGCCCTTCAGCGTATGAATTCAACGAAGCGTTGACCACGCGATAGCCATGCTCTCTATCCAGATAATCTAACCATCGGAGTACCGCATTAAACGCTTGCCTCTGAATTTGAACGCTGACCCCGCCCGACGGCGAAGACTGAATCCGCTGTAACGAAAAACCAAACTGCCTAGCACTGGTCGAAAGTTTTGCAATACTGACTTCATCAACTTCCTCCCCAGTATCTAGTCGGGCTTGCGCCACACCCTTATTTTGCTGCATCCAAGCAAGAGTTTGTCGCGCTGTCGTCATGCGTTCAACTGCACTCTCTCGATATTCGAATATCGGCTCCCAAATACCAAGGTAAATAACAGCTAGTGATACTGCCGCAAGGATCACCAACGATGCTTGGCGCTGTCGCAACGGTAATTCTCGGAACCCTCGAATGATCGTCGAGTCCTCAAGAGCTTGTTCTACCCAAGTCATAGCATCCCCAAGCGCAAATTCACGAGGACCCTATCCTCTTGTTTCTCCGTCGAATTGATTGCGACAGTCAGACCGTGTTGCTCCAGCGTTCCTCTGAGCTCCTCCAGAAGTTCAAGATCTTCAACGGTAAAACTCAGCGCAATTTCTTCGCGAGCGTCCGTATACGTCAAACTCGAAAGTTTTAGATCACGCGCCGATTGACCAACGCCCTTTGCAAATTGGCTCACGAGTTTCGTAAACGAAATAGGCCCACTCGACCTCTGACCCATGCGTTGTAGCATTTGTCGACCGGGATCACCGACCCTTCGTTGTCCGTATATCGACTGGTAAAGAGCCTGTGCTTCTTCTTGAGTTTCGGTCGTCTTCTGCTGAGCCCACCATCCCTCGGAAAACGCGAGCGCCAGCAACAATACAGCCCACCCAGACACAACGACTGCCACCGGTCGCCACTTTGATACTTCGCTAAATCCTTTTCGTCTAGGCGCAAATCCGCCCTGCAGTAAATTGATGGACCCCCCAGCGTCACCTCGAACAACAAAATGGGCTAAAACTCCATCTTCGGCCCTCTCTCTTTCGATTTGATCGAGGCCAAAGCCCGAGCGCTCAATTTCTGTTTGCGTCAAATCCCCATTGACCACCTGTAACACCGGGCGTTCTTCGGGCGACCAACCACTTCTGAGCGAATCCAGCACGGCGATCAAGTTCGGGCGATCAATCGCTGCGAGTTCGTGCGCCGAGCTAACGAGGACACGCTCGCCCTCGAACAAAATGCCAATGGCATCTCGATCGCAACCAAGGAGCGTACCGTCGACGAGTGCTTTTCCAGGTTTCAGACCCGCGTGCTCCAACGCAGCGAGCCAGTTTTCGAGCAGCGCTTTAGGCAAGACCAGACAGTCGACAGCTTCGCCTGGTCGAATCGTACCGCTGGCAATGTGCATATCATTCAAATCATCGGTCAGATATTCCTCTAATGCATAAGGAAGTCCGCGGCGTATCTGTGATGCCGTTCGGCCTGGGATCGATACCCGGATCGACACCACGAGTTCTGTCGGCACGATCAATACGACGGACGTCGGATCTGCGAAGTCTGTAGGATCAACAAGGTCCGCTAACCCACGAAGATCCGTTACGCCAAAGTTCTTGATAATTCCCTGGTCGATAATCAGCCATTCGAGCTCTGCCATGAAGCCATCTTCAGAGGGCTGTACCGCATCAAGAAATCGGATGAACAGAGTTGGCATGTTTTGTCTTCAAAAGTGACCGCGTTACCGCGATCTCATACATTGCTCGCGTCGTTCGTTTCCACCAATGGCGTCGAAAATTTCTGCCCGAAGTCGCGGGATAGGACCGACACCTGGCCCGACGATGGATCGCGATACACAACTGTCGTCAAGACGACTCGGCTTTCAAACCGCTCCACGCGCACGCTGATCTCAAAGTAATCACTGCGAACCGCAAGCGCGCCCGCGCTGTCGCCGAGCGCAGCATAATCTGCAGTGAAGGATTCAATGTCCTCATATTCCCGTTCCGATTGTACCAGCGATTGGGCTTCAGACGGCCCAAAATTGGGACCCAAACTTTCAAGCACAGATGTTGTCGCCGTATTCACGTTGACGCCCAATCGTAAAGGGGGCAGAACCGTCACGTGTGATCGAAACCGCGCGAACTCCTCACGACTCAAGCCAGCGGCGAGAGCGACCTCTGAAATGTGGACGGCAGACTGATTAGCGGTCCGGTAAGGGATGTCGTACAAAAGGTAGTCGCCATCCTCCAACCCCAATCCCGTGACCTCCGTATCCTCGTCGACCCAATCAAGCCATCGATCCGCGAGACTCGGATCAATGTTCAACACGCGATAGAGGCGTTTCAAGCGAGCGTGATTTTCGAGCCCTCCTCCACCCACGACAGAATTCATGTTGAATTGCCCTGCGAGATCCGTCACGCGAACCTGGACTTCACCGTCTGTTATCTGCGGCACGTTAAAAGGCTTTGACCACTTCTCCAGAAGGGTATCGATCGGGCGTGACGACTCCTGTTCCCAATCTTCATAGAGCATTTGGCGCGCTGTGATTTCTCCGCCAAGGGCGTACTCGCGGAGTTGTGCCTGCTCAAACAGTTGTCGGCTGGCTGCGAGCGTAAGGGTGTGGTGCGTCATTAAGTGGTACGCCAGAGCACTCACCACCGCTACGATAAGCAATACACTAACGAGAGCGACACCTCGATCGCGACCATGGATCATTAGTCCTCTACCTCTTCTTCCACCTTTCCTTCGATATTTTCCGTACTCGACTTAGCAAGAACGTCCGCCCCAACCGGGACCTCCCACAAACGTTGGATCTCACCGAACGTCTCGGAACCGACCGTCAGTCGAATCGCAACCAGTTGTCGTTCGGGATCTTCATCGTATTCCGGAGATAGCGGCCAATAGAGATACTCGGCACCCGACAGATCAACCGCGCGGAATTCCGCATTCACCAAATCGCTCAAAAGCCGCTGTGCCAGCGGTTGAGTCGTGGGCGCACGGTCTAGTACCGGCCAAAATATCCGATACAGATCGGTGCCTCGTAGTTCGTATGCGACTCTTTGAAGCTCGGTTCTCGTCGCACCCGTCGGGTTAACCCACCCATTTCGTGTCAATTCGATCAATTCATTACCACCGATCTCAAGCGGTAAACCTTCGTCGCCCAGCTCGTCGCGCACGTACCGATATGAAACCTGCTCAACATCGCGTCGCATAATTTCAAACGCTCGCTGCAACTCGGTCAATTCCCTACCGCGCTCGGTCACGCGCTCCGTCGTATCCATCATCCGAGCGACCAACTGACTCGACATGATTCCAATCACCGAGAACACACCTAGTGCGATCAACATTTCGAGTAAAGTAAAGCCGCGCGACGACATCAATATCGCCCAACAAACGCGGTAATACGATCGACCGGCCCAACCTCGACACCGTCGTCAATGAGATAGACAACCAGTTCGACCCGGCGCACCCATGGATGTACCGTTTGGCGGATTTCGGTATCCACTTCCCACACTCGGTCGCCTAGAATCTTGCGTTCCCGCATCGAAGTGAGTCGTACGGGTGTATCTTTGCCACGTTGCTCCAAACGTATCTTAGTCAGGTGATTCAGCATCACCCAGTGACCCAGGGTGCGCCGTTCCAGTCCATGTAATTGAACGGCGGCATCGCCGCTGCGGGAATAAACACTCGTTGCAACAATCGCGAGAATCGCGAGAGCGACCATCAATTCCAGCAATGAAAATCCTCGCACCTTCTCGAACGTCGTTACCCGGTTACGGTGAGTAGTAACCACTAGCCGCGGTCCCCTGTCGCCATCAACCGCGTCCGCCCAATACCATCGGAGAATACCGTCCATCCCGCGACTCCCCAATCAGGAATCCAGTGCGCTTCAAATGGGGTTTGTTCGCCACTCGCATAAATCACGACATGTGGCGCACGACGAAGAGATGCCGAGGACGATAGATCCACCAATCCGGAACCAGCCGCCGGCACAGACGGCCCGTCCACAGTAAGGGTAATACCCGCCTCCACGTTATATCGAGAAAACGGTCGTCTTTCCGTCTCGTCCCAGGTTTCTTTCGCCTCGTCGTATATGGCAAAGCTATACGAATCTACGTCGACGTAGATACCCCAAGTTTCATTACGAGCCAGCGATTCCTGGCGGGCGAGCTCGATGGCAGTGGTCATCCGTTGCGCGGCGGTTTTAAGGCGCTGCTCCCGATCAGAGCCAAAGAATGATAGGACAACCGTTCCCATCAAAACGCTAATAATCACCACCACCATCAGGAGCTCGAGGAGCGAAAACCCCTCGTATTTAGCCGGCCGAGCGTTGACGGAATACGTTACCGTTGGCTTACAAGTCCTTGTAGAAAATGTCCGCCGCAATACCCTCGCCCCCTTCCTGTCCATCGGCCCCGAACGAGTACAGGTCGAATTGACGTCCACTGTTGATGAAAAGGTAAGCATTGCCCCATTGGTCAGTAGTCAACTTCCTTAAATACGGTTCCGGCCCCCAACTACGTGGTTCAGGGAACCCCGCCGGTTTATTGACCAACGCCTCGAGGCCCTGCTCGGTCGACGGGTAATGCGAATTGTCGAGACGATAGAGATCGAGCGCCGTACCGATCGCACGTATATCGTTTTGGGCTGCCATCACCCGAGCTTCGTCACCCCGCCCCAATATGTTTGGAACCAGGAGACTGGCCAACAATCCAATGATGACAACCACCACCATGATTTCAATGAGGGTAAAACCCCGTTGCTTGTTGCACCGGTTACTACGAAATTTTTGTTTGAGCATCACATCACCAATGTGTTCATGTTGAGAATGGGTAACAAAATCGCCATCACAATAAGGAGAACCACGGCCGCCATCACCAACAACATGAGCGGTTCGAACAAGCGTACCAGCGTTGTCACAATCCGCTCCAGTTCCTGTTGTTGATAATCTGCCACCTTCGCTAACATGGCGTCGAGTTCTCCGCTCGATTCTCCGCTCGCAATCATGTGCAAAAACATAGGCGGGAAGCTTCCCGTCGATTCCAGCGCGACCCGTAAACTTGACCCTTCCGTTACACGCTGAACTGCGTCAGACAGGCGTTGCTTCATCCATTCATTGCTGACGACTTCCGATGCAATCGTCATCGCATCCACCAAAGGTACCCCACTAGAACTTAGGATAGACAGCGTGCTCGCGTACCGCGCCGCATTCGACCCACTCACGATTCGCCCAATGAAAGGGATACGTACGGTGCGCCGGTCCCAACCTTGACGGATATCGGGTCGTGCAAGCAGCCATCTCATGCCAAATATTACGGCCATAACGATGAGTGCAATCCAGACGAAGTAGGCTCGTACAAAGCTACTAAGTCCAATCAGCGCACTCGTGATGAAAGGTAATTCGGCGTCCGTGTTGTCAAACACTCGAACAATTTCCGGAACGACAAACACCATCAGGCCGCCAACGATGAAAAACGCGACGACGAGAAGGAGAATGGGGTAGAACAAAGCCATCTCGACATTACGCCGAGCCTCGAATCTCTGCTCAGTATACGTCGCCAAATTATTAAGAATGGTATCGAGGTGACCGGATTGTTCTCCCGACGCCACGGTCGAACGAAACATGCTCGTAAATGTCGATGGAAAATCCGCTAGCGCGGAAGCAAACGATTGCCCTTCCAAGACACGGCTCCGCACCGTCATGATCATTGAGGTCACGCGCTGCCGCTCCGTCTGCTGGGCAACGGCCGACAGCGCTTCTTCAATCGGTAGACCGGCCGCAATCAGCGTCGCCAATTGACGAGTGAACATGGCGAGACCCAGTTGCGACATGCCGAGCCTAAACGAAAAACGGTTGAGACTATTTGTCTTTTCTTGGTCCGTGGCGACCACTTCCAGCGGCGACAAACCTTGATCCCGCAATGCCTGGCGTACTTGACGCCCACTATCACCCTCAACAATACCTTTTTGGCGGCGCCCATTTCGGTCAAGGGCAAGGTATTCAAATGCTGGCATCGTCTAGTCTTCCAGCGTGACGCGCAGAATTTCCTGGATCGTCGTATCACCAGCGAGTACTTTCCGGCGTCCATCTTCTTGAATCGTTGGTGCGTTACCTCTGACATGATCAACCATCATCTGCTCGGAGGCCTGATCATGTATCAGCTGGCGCATGCCGTCATCGACGACAACTAGCTCATAGATACCAGTACGGCCTTTGTAGCCTGTATGCGCGCACGCGTCGCAACCGTTCGGCTGGTAAATAACCGCGTCCGCGTCCGGACCAAGGAATTCCCTCTCGGAGGCATCGGCAACGTGAACCACCTTGCACTCGGGACACAATACCCGTACCAGCCGTTGCGAAAGCACACCGACTAAACTGGTCGCGAGAAGAAACGGTTCGATGCCCATGTCCACCAATCGCGTGACGGCTCCCACGGCGCTGTTGGTATGCAACGTCGACATGACCAGGTGACCCGTAAGGCTCGCTTGTATTGACACTTCCGAGGTTTCCAAATCACGAATCTCGCCCACCAAGACCACGTCGGGGTCCTGTCGCAAAATCGCTCGCAAGCCCCGAGCAAAGGTCATGTCAGCTCGAGCGTTCACCTGGGTCTGACCGATCCCTGGCAAGTTGTATTCGATCGGATCTTCAACCGTCAAAATATTGATCGTATCGGCATTCAGTTCTGCTAAGGACGCGTAAAGCGTCGTTGTCTTTCCGGACCCGGTCGGCCCCGTAACCAAGAAAATGCCGTGTGGTTTGGTGACGATCCCTTGTAGCCGCTGCAACGTCGTTGCGTCCATCCCCAACTTCTGTAATTCAAGTCGCCCCGCCTCTTTATCGAGCAAGCGCAGCACGACACGCTCTCCATTTCCCGTAGGTAAAGTAGAAACACGAAGGTCGATCTCTCGACCTCCCAGCCGTAAAGGGATACGACCATCCTGTGGAATGCGTTTTTCGGCGATATCGAGTTTTGCCATCACCTTGATACGTGACACCAACAATGGCGCCAGCGCCCGTCGCGGCTGGACAACTTCGCGCAACACGCCATCGACTCGGAAGCGAACCTGCAAAACCTTTTCAAAAGTTTCGATGTGGACATCGGATGCGTTTTCTCGGACGGCCTGTGTCAGCAACGCGTTAATAAGCCGGATAATGGGCGCGTCGTCCTCGCGTTCTAAAAGGTCCTCCGTTTCCGGCAGCGCATCTGCGAGCCTAGCAAGGTCAAGTTCGTCGTCAATATCTTCGACCATTTGCCGTGCCTGAGATCCGTCTCGCGCGTAGATTCGGCCCAACAGTTGATCGAACTCCTCATCACCGACGTCTTCGACGACAAATCCTCGGCCGGCAAATCGCCGCAGTTCTGCCATGGTTGTTAAGTCCGGTTTCGATCGGCACGCCACGGTCAATCTGCCCTCGGCATTCGATGGTGTATCGGTGATCACGACGCCGAAACGACGCGCAAAAGCATAGGGAAGAAGCTCGGCACCACTCTCATCCTGGTGCATATCGAATTCAGCGTCCTTGTTTCCTGTATCTATCGCCATTACGTCACCAGTCGTCTTATCACTTGACCCCGCGACTTTCTCAATGTCGGGAAAATGTCGCCAATCATACCAGCGCATGTCCCACGGCGACGGCAATTTCGCAGTCGACGATCGGCCCTAGAACATATCCTTAACCACAGATTGATATAACACGTTGACAAAACGAGCAGACGCTGCGAAGTTACCGCCCCCAAGGGGGTTCCGCCTTGGAATTCGTTGGTAGCCACATTCTCTCTGTCGATCAGTTCGACCGGGTCGATATCGAGAAAATCTTTGCCGTCGCCGATGATATGGAACCCTACGCCCACCGCACACGCATCACGCGCGTGCTCCAAGGGGCGATTCTATCCAACATGTTTTTTGAGTCGAGCACCCGTACCCGCGTTTCGTTCGGCTGCGCATTTAACTTGCTAGGCGGCGAAGTCAGAGAAACCACAGAGATTAAATCGTCGGCGATTGCCAAGGGAGAATCACTCCACGACATGGCGCGAGTGTTGTCCGGCTACAGCGACGTGATCGTTATGCGCCACCCAACGGCGGGTTCGGTCAAAGAATTTGCCGAAGCGTCACGCGTGCCAGTGATCAACGGCGGCGACGGATCAAACGAACACCCGACGCAAGCGCTTCTCGATCTTTATACGATTCGCAAGGAGTTAGCAGCGCGAGGCGATGACATCGACGGACTTCGTATCGCCGTGGTGGGCGATCTTCGGTACGGGCGCGCAGTCCATTCGCTACTAAAACTCCTCGCGCTTTTTGACAACGTCACGGTCAATCTCGTTTCTCCTCCTGATCTGACTGCGCCACAAGATTCCGTTAGCAATCTGGAGAATAAGGGACACTGCGTCGAGACCTTCCACAACTTAGAGGACGGTGTAAATCACGTCGACATCCTTTACGTCACCCGCACCCAAGAAGAACGTTTCCCATCGCAACAGGAAGCTGATCGGTACCGAGGATTATTCCGTATCAATCAAACGATCTACACGGAGCATTGCGAGCCGAACACTGTCATCATGCACCCGCTACCACGGGACTCTAGAGCCGCTGCGCAGGAACTCGATGACGATCTCAACGCCAATCCAAACCTAGCCATCTTTCGCCAGACCGATAACGGTGTCTTGATAAGAATGGCACTTTTTTCGTTGATTCTTAACGTTGCCGAGGGCGTCCATGACCATGCCCAACCCGTCACGTGGTTTACCGCCAGGCGTACTCCTAGTACGCCGCACTGAAAACGGCCCTTATAGGGCCGCGTCGAGTTCAGGCACCGCCTGAAAAAGGTCTGCTACCAGGCCGTAATCGGCGACTTGAAAAATCGGCGCATCTTCATCTTTGTTGATCGCGACAATCACTTTCGAATCCTTCATGCCCGCGAGATGCTGTATCGCGCCCGATATCCCCACCGCGATATAAAGATCTGGGGCGACGATCTTCCCTGTCTGACCCACCTGCATGTCGTTCGGAACAAACCCAGCGTCAACGGCAGCACGCGATGCGCCAATCGCCGCACCAAGCTTGTCAGCTATTCCTTCGAGTAATTGGAAATTTTCGCCGTTCTGCATCCCTCGACCACCCGAGATAACGATTTGTGCCGCCGTCAATTCAGGTCGTTCGGATTTCGCAATTTCTTCGCCCACAAAGGCGGAAAGTTCTGCATCGCAAACACTATCGACCGATTCAATCGACGCACCACCTCCCTCACCGGCGACCGGGTCGAAACCGGTACCTCGCACAGAAATTACTTTTCGTGGATCACTGGATTGAACGGTAGCAATGGCGTTGCCCGCATATATCGGTCGCTTGAACGTGTCCTCCGAATCCACAGCAATGATGTCCGAAATCATTTGCACGTCG
>Ga0209752_1001774_pt1 | contig 10250 bp, 9 predicted proteins | sample METZYME_3_250m_FD_187548 | JGI IMG/M metagenome (GOLD analysis project Ga0209752, IMG submission 187548) | Marine microbial communities from oxygen minimum zone in mesopelagic equatorial Pacific - METZYME_3_250m (SPAdes) (version 2) | ecosystem: Environmental > Aquatic > Marine > Oceanic | place...
AAGGCAACGATGACAAGCCACAACACCCACGAGAGTTTGCGAACGTTGCGACGCATGGTATCGAGCACGTTTCAACCTTACCTTGGTACTAGTCTCTGTTTAGCTGAAAAGAAGGAAAGTGGACGGCTGGACGATGGCACTGCCGATAAGAAAACTAATGGTAGCCGCGTGACAGTGCTGGGGACAAGCAGACTTTCGAGCAGCACCGTGAAAAGTAAGCCTTTTGCACTAAAGTGCCTTGAATTCAGCGAATCTATTGTTCCGAGGTGAACAGGGCCATGCTAGACTTCTAGGTTATTGCGTCGCCTTTGGATGTAGGCGTTCCTTTGTATGTACCCGCACCCCAGTAAGATAGTAAATATGGGTGCGAGGATGCGACGGAACGCTTTTTCCGTGGCGATGTGAAAGCCTCATGCGCTTACCTGGCTCGGATTCTATGCCCCGAATTCTGTCCTACTTTTCGAACGATATAGCAATCGACCTCGGCACGTCGAATACGCTGATATTCACAGCGGGGCGTGGCGTGGTGTTGTCGGAGCCCTCGATCGTTGCGATCAATACAAACAACAACAAAGTTGTGGCAGTGGGCTCGGAGGCTAAAGAAATGCTCGGCCGTACGCCAGGCCATATTGTCGCGGTTCGCCCACTGAAGGACGGTGTCATCGCCGATTTCGATGTTACAGAGAAGATGATTTCGTACTTCATTCGCCGTGCCAACAAAGGGCGCATCTGGGTTCGCCCGCGTATCGTAATTGGAGTGCCAAGCGGTATCACTCAGGTAGAAGAGCGCGCCGTCAGGGATGCCGCCTACCGTGCTAAGGCGGTGGAGGTGTTCTTAATCGAAGAAGCTATGGCTGCCGCCATTGGGGCCGGGCTTCCGATAACCGAACCTTCCGGGAATATGGTGGTCGACGTCGGCGGCGGCACAACTGATGTGGCAGTTATTTCAATGGGTGGCATTGTGTACTCGCGATCAATTCGCGTCGGCGGCACGGCAATGGATGAAGCAATCATCAGCTACATTAAGCAAAACTACAATTTGCTCATCGGTGATCGCACGGCCGAAGATATCAAAGTTAACATCGGCTCTGCGCATCCTCTCGATGAGAAAATCACTATGGACATCAAAGGACGCGACTTAATCGAAGGCAAACCAAAAACAGTTACCATCACGGACCGCGAAATTCGCGATGCGCTCAGTGAAGTCACATCTTCGATCGTGGAATCGGTACGAATGGCGTTCGAGCGTACTCCACCCGAACTATCCGCCGACTTCATTGACAAAGGGGTGATTTTGACCGGTGGCGGGGCTTTGTTACGTAACCTTGATCTGCGGCTACGGGAAGAAACGGGGATTCCAATTTCTGTTGCCGAAGACCCATTGTCCGCGTGTGTACTCGGCGTCGGGCGAATTCTCGACGACCTGGATCTGCTACGGCAGGTGTGCCTGCCGTAGGTGAGACGGGATGATGCCCAACCGATAAGCTGAGGCAACATGAAGACAATCAGCCGCCAGGCGAGCTCCCTATTGCTCCTTATCGGGCTGCTGTTTGGTTTCTTCGTGATGATTTCATATCAGGTCAATCGCGCTAAGACCGCCAACACTGTTGAGAGTGCGATTCAAACTGTAGTCTCGCCGGCCCATCGCCTCATTTCCGGACTGTGGATTAGGGTCTCTTCTGGCTGGTTCGACTATGTGGCACTGACCAGTCAAGCTGCCGCGGCAGACGCCCTACAACAACGCGTGACTTATCTTGAACGTCGGATCATGACATTGGAGGAAACGTCACGCGAAAACAGCCGCCTAAAGGAGCTACTGAACTTACAGGATCGCATCAAGCCCCACTCGATTGCATCGCAGATCATCGGACGTGACATGGCGCACGGTTACGAAACGTTCACAGTCAATCGTGGGTCGCGTGATGGTGTCGAAATTGGGTCGGGAGTCATATCGACCACCGGTATCGTGGTCGGTCGGGTCATCCAAGTAAGCCCGTGGACGGCGATGGTACAGCTAATCACCAACCCGCGAAATGCGTTCGGCGCCAAGATCGTTCGAACCTTGGCTCACGGTGTCGTCCATGGCGCCGGTGGTGCTATTCTCAAACTCGATTACGTCACTAGCCTAGCTGACGTCAAGGGGGGAGACATCGTGGTCACCTCAGGCGACGACGGGATCTATCCGGCGGGGTTCGAAATCGGCCGAGTACTTCGCGTCACTGAAGGAGCGCCCGTCCCAGGGCTTCCTCAACTACCAGTGGTACGAGCTGAAACGGCGCTATTCCTCAACATCGACGTCGATCCCTTCATTGACGTCCTGCAAATTGGACAAGTGCTGCTCCTTTCCCCACAAATGGATCGTGAATGACCGCATTCCTCTCGATGCTTGTGTTGTTGGGCCTCGGTCTTCTGCAGATATTTTTGCCTCAGGTCTGGTCGGGACTCGGGAGGGTCGACTGGCTACTGATGTATGTCGTTCTGCAGTCGCTGCGCAGCTCGTTCCGACGGTCGATTCTCCTCGGCGCGGGCGCAGGTTTAATCCAAGACAGCCTTGCTGGTGGCATAATCGGGCTCCATGCGTTTGCTAAGACCGCAATAGCGGCAACCATTGCAATGTTCAGCAGCCTGTTTGTGTTGCGTGGCCCACTGTCGGGGGGAATGATCACAGGCTTGGCAGTGATAATTGAAGGGTTAATCGTGATGGCCTGGCAGTTATCACTCGGGCAACCAGCGTCGTTTGGCTTAGGCGATATCTCTCTGGGAGCTGCGGCAACCAGTACAGCAACAATGCTGGTCATCTACACCGGTCGCAAATGGCAGCAGCGAGAACTAATCAAGCACCGCCGTGTTCGGGTCGACGTCGGCGTTACGGATGATGACGAATGAACACAGTCGGCCCGTGGCGCCCCGAGTCTTCAAAAGGGGGCAAAGGTAGGCACTGGAGACCGATCTTCCGCCGTGAACATAGTGCTTCAGACGACGAGACGTTGGAAAGCCCGATTGTCCTTAGCCGGCTGAGACGTCGGATACACGTTGCCGAAGGCTTTGTCATCTTGATGGTCACGCTGTTGCTGTTGGGCTTTTGGCTTCTCCAGGTGGTACACGCGGAACACTATCGTGAGCTCGCCGACAACAACCGCCATCAAAGCATCATCGTTCGTGCTCCGCGTGGCTTGGTTATCGACCGTAAAGGCACACTACTCGCCGCTAACAGGCCTGCGTTTAATGTCGCCATTGTCCGCGAAGAGCTCGATGATCGAGACGCAACCCTCCAATGGCTCGCCGACATCCTCAACGTCACACCTTCCATGCTGCACAAACGCCTTGACCAGAGACAGCAGGGCATTCCTGTTTTTCAACCGATCGTCATTGCCGGGGACATTGCCCCTTCTTCGGTGCCAGCGATTGAAGCAAGGTCGTTCGAGTATCCCGGAGTCTTGATCCAACCCGAGCATAAGCGCCATTACCCAAAAGGGACCGTCGCCGCGCACGTGATGGGCTACGTTGGTGAAATTAACGCCGTGCAGCTAGCAGCCTGGGAGCAAGACCGCTATCGAATGGGCGATATTGTGGGCCAACTTGGCCTTGAGCGCGTTCATGACAGCCTGCTGTCAGGGTTTGTCGGTGCAGAAGAGATCATCGTCGATAGTGCAGGGCGAACCATTCGAGTTTTGAACCAGATTCCACCGGAGCCCGGAAACACGCTCACTCTAACCCTCGATGCGAGGCTACAGGAACAAGCGGAGGCTTTGCTTGAGGGGAAAAAGGGGGCCATCGTGATGCTCGACGTCAACACCGGCGGTACGCTAGCACTGGCATCTGCTCCGACGTTCGACCCCAATATGTTCACACGGCGCTTCTCGCAAGCCGAGTGGAACGCCGTAACGAACGATCCCGCTACACCGCTTCAAAATCGTGCCTTACAAAGTGCATACCCTCCGGGGTCGATCTTCAAGCTACTGGTGGCCGTTGCAGGCCTCGAAACTGGCAGGATAAGGCCCGAAACAACGGTCACCTGTACTGGAGGCGGGATGTACTACGGGCAATACCGAAGTTGTAATGCCATACACGGCAGGGTGAACCTGGAAAGAGCCATTGGTCGCTCATGCAACGTCTACTTCTATGAACTTGGAACTAAGCTTTCCCGGGAACAGATCATCGAGGTTGCACAGCGATATGGACTCGGTGCCCAAACTGGGATTGACCTTCTTAACGAGGCGACAGGTATCGTGCCAACTAAGGAGTGGGTCGCCCAGGCTCTACCACCCCGAGATGGCAACTGGTATCTGGGAGAAACCATAGGTTTGTCGATCGGGCAGGGACCAATAACCACCACACCGTTACAGCTTGCTCACATGGTGGCAACACTGGCCACAGGGTTGAAGATGAAGCCCTATTTGATTGAAAAGGTGGAAAGTTCCACGGGAAATAGTCGTTCAAGACATGTGTCTGAAGATCAAGCCATCGAGGTCGACCTCCATCCTGATCATCGGGAAGCAATCCTGGCCGGAATGCGCGCAGCGCTGAAGCCAGTAACCGGCACAGGACGCCGAGCTGCCAACCCACGCTACGACTTCGGTGGTAAGACCGGCACCGCTCAAGTGGCTTCGGCAGTTACAGCAGGCCCCGAGGAAGAACGCCGCGAGGGTCTTAGGAACCATGCCTGGTTCGTAGGTATCGCACCGGTTGAAGAACCAGAGATTGCGATTGTCGTTTTCATCGAGCATGGGGTTGGAGGCGGTGTCGCCGCTGCGCCCGTCGCTGGGCAGATGATGACTACCTATTTCCAGGCGACGGAAGAAACAAAGCGATGATCCTGTTCGACCGGCGTACGTTCCGCGCTTTCGACTACCTGCTGCTGTTTGATCTATCCCTGCTGTTCGGGGTAGGGGTTTTGCTGGTCGCTTCCGCCAGCGATGCTGGACACTTTCAACGGCAGATTGTTTGGGCAACAACAGCGATCATTTTCGCTGTAGTGGTCTCGGCCATCGATTATCGAAAGTTAATTAGTCGAGCTTATGAGCTGTGGGCACTTGCCATGTTTGTCCTTGTCGGGCTTTTACTGTTTGGCCCAGTGACATCCGGAACTCGGAGCTGGTTGAACATTGGAAGCATGGGTGGGCAACCGTCGGAATTGACCAAGGTAGTGGTCATCCTCGCACTTGCTCATTATTTCTCTGAGCTCAATCCCCTACCATTCGGCACCCGCCGCCTATTCGTGGCAGCGGTGCTAGTGCTAGTGCCGTTTATACTGGTTGCAGTGCAACCCGATTTGGGTACCGCCAGTACGTTCTTGCCAATACTCGCTGGAATCGCTTGGGTGGCAGGGATCCGCTACGTAGCCGCCATGCATTTGACGGTAGCCGCTGTGGGGATGGCACCATTAGGGTACTTCCTACTCGAGGATTACCAGCGTGCCCGACTTCTAACCTTCCTCGACCCCGGACGCGACCCACTGGGTGCTGCCTACCAGATCGTCCAATCAAAGATCGCGGTCGGGTCAGGCGGACTGCTCGGAACCGGGCTCTTCGCCGGGAGCCAAAGCAAAGGAGATTTTTTGCCTGCCCAGCACACCGACTTGATCTTCGCAGTGCTTGGAGAAGAGCTTGGCTTCATCGGCGTAACACTTGTGCTCTTCCTCTACCTGGTGATGTTGCTGCGCGTGCTACAAACCGCGCGCTTAGCCCGTGATCGCGCCGGTGCGTACATAGCCACTGGAGTGGCCACAGTGATGCTCTACCACCTTTTAGTCAACGTCGGTATGGTGATCGGATTTGCCCCAATTACCGGGATTCCCTTACCCCTTCTCTCGTACGGTGGCTCTTCAGCGTTGACGACCGGAATTGCTATAGGCTTAGTAATGTCTGTGCGGAACCGCCGTTTCCTGAATTGAATCCCGGCGTTTGTGCCTGAACAATAGCCACATCCGCGAAGAATCCGCTATAATGGGTTTTATTACGAGTTTCTGAATCGCTAGCTTACGCGGGCTGCAACGCACGCCCCATCGGTAGAGAGCGTAGGCGGATGCCTAGAGTGGCAACGCGTTTTCCCGTTTCGGGCTGCCAGCGGCAGCAAGCGAGCGATCCGAAAGGGTTTTCTTGTTTTCACCTTATTTAACAGCGCAACGACCACCGGGCAGATATACCAACTGCCGTTTCTGTACGTGCACCCTCGTCGATTCCATGACCAGGGACCGGTGTGCCTTGTGCTCAAGCACCCACCCGGAGCAGTGAAACGTCGACGTATCCCGTTTCCCCCGGGTCGGGACACGCGGAGATATTTTCTATGGCTCGCAAAGAAATCATCACCAATTCTGGCAAGGATGAAACACGCCTTGCCATCCTGGAAGATGGACAGTTAACAGAAGTTGTTCTTGAACGGGCCCAGGCACGCGGGCTGGTCGGCAATATCTACAAAGGTCGGGTAAGCCGGGTTCTTCCGGGCATGCAATCCGCTTTCGTCGACATTGGCCTTGAACGCGATGGCTTTCTCTATGTTTCGGACGTGCTCGCCGACATCGAGCAATTTTCCAGCTGGATGGAGAGCGATGAAGAGGAAGATCCCCACAAGCCCGGCAAACGTCGCAGCCGTCGTGCCCGTGAACAACAGAGAATTGAAGATCTTCTAAAAAAGGGTGACGAGATCCTGGTGCAAATTTCCAAAGCTCCACTTGGAACAAAGGGCGCCCGGATTACAACCAATGTCTCTCTGCCGGGCCGGTTCCTGGTATACATGCCGACCGTTGATCAAGTCGGTGTATCCCGTAAGATTGCCGACCGCACCGAGCGCAATCGCCTGCGGAAGATCATTAGAAACATTCGCCCCAAGAATGTCGGCGGGCTGATCGCACGCACTGCCGCAACCGGTCAGAACCAGCAAGATTTCCAGGACGACACGATGTTCCTTATCGAGGCCTGGGAAGAAATTAGGCGCCGCTCCGAGGAAGCTAAGGCGCCAAGTTTGATTCACAAGGATCTTTCGGTTCTGTTGCGTTTGTTGCGCGACGTTTTTGCCGACGATTTCGACCGTGTTGTGATCGATGACCAGCAAGAATACGAGCGCGCCAAGAGCTTCGTCGGGCAGCTTCAGCCAACGATGGTCGAAAGGATTGAGCACTATCAAAAGAAAAAGCCGATTTTTGATTCCTTCAAGGTGCAGCAACAGCTCGACAAAGCTCTCGAAGCAAAAGTTTGGCTAGAATCCGGCGGCTACCTGGTCATCGACCAAGCCGAAGCATTGGTCGCTATCGATATCAACACCGGCAAATACGTCGGCAAACGGCGTCTCGAAGACACCGTTCTGAAGACCAACCTCGAGGCGGTAAAGGAGATTGCCCGGCAGCTTCGCCTACGTGATATGGGGGGTATTATCGTCATTGATTTCATCGACATGGAGCAGAAGGCCAACGATCAGAAGGTTCTAGATTCGCTGGTTAAAGAGCTCAAGAAGGACAGGGCGAAGACCCATGTACTAGAAATGTCCGAGTTTGGGCTCATCCAGCTCACCCGACAACGGGTAAAACAAAGTCTTGAGCGCATCATGTTGCAACCGTGCCCCTACTGTTCTGGTAGAGGACGGGTAAAATCTGTTGATACGATCTGCATCGAAATTCTCCGTGAAGTGCGCCGCTTAAAGGAAGAGCTCAATGGTAACGGCATCGTGATTCGCACGAGCTCCTCGATCGCAACAGCACTGCAACAATCCGAACGCGCGATGCTGCACCAAATCCGCTCTGAGGTGCAGGCACCAGTCAGCCTATTGCCAGATGGGCAGATGCACCAAGAGCAATTCGAGGTGGTCTGTCTCTGAAGGACTTCGTTTGCCTGCTTATTTGCCGCGCGATTAATCAATCAGAGCCTTCGCTACAGAGCCGACCAGCGCATCATCTTCATCCGGCAGGACGGTGCGCACATCCAAAATTACGCGGCCCCCAACGATTCGGGCAATAATTGGAGGATCAGCATCTCGCAGGCGCGCAACAAGGGATTGGGCCGTGTCCGGCGGGTTAATCGACAGTCCAAATGATGGCAAATCTTGCCCCGGAGCACCCCCACCGCCAACCTGGGAAAAAACCTTTACGATCTCGATCAGAGCACCACACTCCTCTTTTATCAAACGATCCGCCATAGCCTTCGCCCGAGATTCAAGATCAGCTATGGGCATGCGTAGCATCCGGATCGTCGGGATACCATCGAGATCACCATTAACGTAGATCGCCAGTGTCCCCTCAAGCGCTAGAGTGGTCGCCTTGTCCAAGCGCAGGGCACGGTACAAAGGATTTGATCGCACACGGGCAACGTAGTCCGGCTTGCCGACTATGAACCCTGCCTGGGGTCCGCCAAGGAGTTTATCTCCAGAAAAAGTCACTAGATCGACGCCAGTCGCCAGTCGCTGAGCCACGGTGGGCTCGTCGTGGATACCAACGTCGCGGAGGTCAAACAAACAACCGCTGCCAAGATCTTCGATAACTGGGACACCGTGGTCACGCCCAAGTGCAGCAAGCTCTTCAAGTTCAGCTTCTTCAGTAAACCCAACGACCCTGTAGTTACTCGGGTGCACACTCAACAAGGCTCCCGTCTGAGGGCCAATCGCTTCCTCGAAATCGCGACTCCGGGTACGGTTCGTGGTTCCCACCTCATGCAGAATCGACTGGCTCTTGGCCATCACCTCAGGAACGCGAAACGAGCCACCAATCTCCACCAGCTGGCCCCGTGAAACAACCACCTCCTTGCCTTCGGCCAACGTATTAAGGACCAAAAGAACTGCGGCAGCATTGTTGTTGACGACGACGACTCCGGTACCAGGTAGCAACTGGTTGACAAGAGATTCGACGGCCTTGCCACGCTGGCCACGTCCGCCATCCTCAAGGTCGAATTCAAGGTTCAAGTAACGCTGCCCAAGGCCAGCAGCGCGTGCCGCCGCTGCAGCCGGCCACGGTGATCGACCAAGGTTTGTATGCACCACAATGCCGGTAGCATTGATTACGTGGCGCAGATGAGGCTCGGTAAGCTTGCCCGCTGCTGTAGCAATACCTGCAGCGAGGTTATCGAGACGAGTTTTCATCGTCTCACCGTCCAGCTCTCCGGAAAGCAGGGCGGCACGCATTTCTTCGAGAAAAATGCCAGCTGCACGGGTCGCAAATTGGCGAGCGCAGCCCACTTCTTCAATCCACGCCACCACCTCCGGATGCTCCAGAACTCGCTCTACCGCTGGTAGATTGCGGAGCAACTCCATCTGAGGTTGTTTACTCTTAGCTGCCTTCCCATCTTTCGCCACCATGACAGATTGATCTACATCAAACCCTTTGCCGAAAGAGAACACAGTCTCCTGGGGACCTTAAAGGTGGAGCTCCGAAGACTCCCCTGCTTGTACGCATAACGAACAGTTCACAGCCAGCGAAGTCTATCCGGAGTCCAGCAAAACCGGCGACCAGCTGGCTCACGAACTTAAGGTTTCGGATAGCGAGCACACCATCGCGGAGCCCGACGCTGTCAGCTGAGCGTCGTTGCATTACACCACCTTTTCGATGGAGAGAATCGAGGAGTCAAACGAACTTTATCACCTCACCCGAAAGGGCGGCTGAGCCGATCTTCCCGACGTCTTGTAGAGCGGGCCACTAGTCCCTTTGGCTCACAAATTATAGCTACTCTTTAGTATCGAAAATTAGAAAGTCACAAGCCCACAAGTTCTTAATATGCAATAAGATACAAGAATTTCAAAGATTGACAGTTGATTGACAGTCCCCAGGGCCTGTGGTAGAAAATCCCTGGTTCCACGCATCCTCGTTCACTCCACCCGAGGTCACTCTCGCACTTCCGCTATGGCCGCATACCTTCCGATTGCGCTGTTTGCTGTAGCCGCCACCGTGTTCGCCGTCATTGGCCTTGTTGCAGGTAGCCTCATCCGCCCGGCTGGGCGAGACTTGGAAGGCAAGCTGGAGCCTTATGAATGCGGTGTCGAGCCAGTACGCGATGCGCGCCAACGCTTTTCCATTCGCTTCTATATTGTCGCAATGTTGTTTCTGATTTTCGACGTCGAGACCATCTTCTTATTTCCCTGGGCCGTGCAGTTCAGACAGCTAGCGCTATTCGGGTTTATCGAGATGGTCATCTTCATCGCCATCCTTATATTCGGCTACATATACGCTTGGAAGCGTGGAGCACTTGAATGGGTCTAGCAGAACATAAGTTTGAAGAAAATATTCTTACGACAACCGTGGATGGTGTAGTCAGTTGGGCTCGCAAATCTGC
>Ga0209752_1001779_pt1 | contig 10228 bp, 7 predicted proteins | sample METZYME_3_250m_FD_187548 | JGI IMG/M metagenome (GOLD analysis project Ga0209752, IMG submission 187548) | Marine microbial communities from oxygen minimum zone in mesopelagic equatorial Pacific - METZYME_3_250m (SPAdes) (version 2) | ecosystem: Environmental > Aquatic > Marine > Oceanic | place...
CATCCCGGGAAATTCTCTCGGCCCTGTGCCGGCGGTTCGGCGGAGGCCCGGTGGGCCTCAAGACGCTGTCCATCAGCGTCAGCGAGCCGGAGGACACCGTGGAGGACGTCTACGAGCCGTTCCTGATCCAACGGGGACTCCTGCTGCGCACCCCGAAGGGTCGGGTGGCTACCCCGGCCGCCTACGACCACCTGGCCATGGACCGACCACCGACCGCCCCGGAGGCCGCCGGATCCCTATTCGACGAACCGGAGGACTGAGCCAGGCTGGCCCACGGGCCGGTCGCCCAGTCACCCGTAGGCTGGCGGGCCCATGGGCCCCGACGACTTCGCCTACCACCTCCCTGATCCGGCGATCGCTCAGGTTCCGCTGGCCGACCGGCCCTCGGCCCGGCTGTTGGACGCCCTGGCCGAACCGGTCGCCCATCGGACGGTCGGAGACCTGCCGTCGCTGGTCGGCCCGGGTGACGTGCTGGTAGTCAATGACACCCGGGTACTGCCCGCCCGGCTGCGAGCGGCCCGACCCACCGGCGGGGCAGCCGAGGTCCTACTGCTCCGGGCCGTCGACGACGAGGGGACGTGGGAGGCCTTGGTCCGACCCAGTCGGAAGCTGCCCCCTGGCTCCACCCTGACCGTCGACCCCGGGCTCGCCGTGGAAGTGGCCGACGACCTCGGAGAGGGTCGCCGCTACGTCCGGCTGTCTTCGGACGGCCCGCTGTCCGACGCCCTAGACCGGTGCGGGGAGATGCCGGTGCCGCCCTACCTGACCACCACGCTGGACGACCCGGAGCGCTACCAGACCGTCTACAGCCGCCGTCCGGCATCGGCCGCCGCCCCGACAGCCGGCCTCCACCTGACCGACGGGGTGCTTGAGGCCTGTCGGTCGGCCGGGGCCCGAGTCGAACACCTCGAGCTGGTGGTGGGCCTGGACACCTTCCGACCGATCACCGCCGAAGACCTAGACGACCACCGGATGCACTGCGAGGACTACGAGGTCCCGCCGGCCACCCTGGAGGCCTGCCGGGACGCCCGGCGGGTCATCGCCGTAGGCACGACCACCGTACGGGCCCTCGAGTCGGCGGCCCGGTACGGCCTGGACGGCCGGACCGACCTGTTCATCCGTCCCGGGTTCGGGTTCTCCGTGGTCGACGTGCTCCTAACCAACTTCCACCTCCCCCGGTCCAGCCTGCTGGTCCTCCTGGAGGCGTTCGCCGGCCCACGGTGGCGGGACCTCTACGCAACAGCCCTCGATGAGGGCTACCGATTTCTCTCTTTCGGTGACGCCATGCTCGTGGGCCGGGCCGACGCGAAACGGGAGGAGACCTCCCGGTGAAGGCCACCCTCACCACCGAGGCCATGGACGGCGGTGCCCGGACCGGCCGGGTGGACACCCCCGGAGGCTCGTTCACCACACCGTGCTTCATGCCCGTCGGCACCCGGGGAGCGGTACGCCACCTTTCGTCGACCGACCTGGCCGCCCTGGGTGTCGAAGTGGTCCTGGGCAACACCTACCACCTGATGCTGCGACCCGGAGCCGCCGTGGTACGCGACCTGGGTGGCCTGGGGGCCTTCGCTGCATGGGACGGCCTGACCCTCACAGACAGCGGCGGCTACCAGATCTTCTCCCTCCAACCGAAGGTCGACGATGCCGGGGCCACCTTCCGCTCCACCTACGACGGCTCCACTCACCTGCTCACCCCCGAGGGGGCGGCCGACGTGCAAGCCGACCTGGGGGCCGACATCCAAATGGTGCTCGACGTCTGCCCGGCCCTTCCAGCCACCGACCGGATCCTGCGCCAGGCCGTCGATCGGACGGCCACCTGGGCCGAACGAGGCCGTCGGGCCTTCCTGGACCACCCGGACGCCGCAGCCCGCCAGAGCCAGTTCGGCATCGTCCAAGGGGGAACCGACCCAGAACTCCGGACCGAGAGCGCCCAGCGGACGGTGGAGGTGGGCTTTGACGGCTACGCCGTCGGGGGGCTCAGCGTGGGTGAGACCCGGGACGAAATGCTGGAACCGCTGGCCGCCGTCACGGCGATCCTGCCCGCCGACCAGCCCCGCTACTTCATGGGCCTGGGCGACCCGGCCGGGCTGGTCGAGGTGGTGGCCCGGGGGATCGACATGTTCGACTGCGTCCTGCCCACCCGGCACGCCCGGCACGGCACCGTCCTGACCACCGGCGGAAAGCTAAATCTGCGTAACGCCCGCCACGCCACCGACGACCGACCGCTAGACCCCGACTTCCCGGCCAGCCCGGCCGCCGCCTGGTCGAGGGCCTACCTCCGGCACCTCCTCCTGACCGACGAACCGACCGGGCGGCGCCTCCTCACGCTCCACAACCTGTCCTGGCTGCTGGACTTCGTAGATCGACTCCGGTCAGCCATCCGGGAGGGCCGGTTTGAGGCCTTCCGGGCCGAGACGCTGGCCGTCTGGGGATGACCCGACGGGCATAGGCTGCCCGGGTCCCACCCCCCCCTCCGACCGACCGGTGACCCGGTCGCCGGGCTCCCTCTCGAAAGACGACTCCTATGGCTGGCTTCATCCCGCTCATCCTGATCTTTGGGCTCATGTACGTCCTGATGATCCGCCCCCAGCAGCGCAAGGCGAAGGCGCAGCAGGCCCTCGTGGCGGCAATCCAGGCCGGCGACGAGGTGGTCCTCAACTCGGGCATCTTCGGCGTGGTCAAAGAGGTGGAGGACGACGTCCTGTGGCTTGAGGTATACAAGGGCATCGAGTTGAAGGTCCTGCGAGGCGCCATAGACCGCCGCTTCAACGAACCCGGCGGAGCGACTGACGAGGACACCGAACCCACGGGCCCCATCGAGGACTGACCCCCGCACCCCACCGGACCGCCCTTCCCCTATGCCCCGTCGCCAGCTCGTCCTCCTCCTCGGGATCGTCGCGCTGACCGTCGCCGCCTCGGTCCTGACCGTGGTGTGGCGCAATGAGCCGCTACTCGGCCTAGACCTCCAAGGCGGCGTCTCGGTCCGGCTGGTCGCCGTAGGCCCGACCGACGAAGCCATGCTCGACCAGACGGTCGAGATCATCCGCGACCGGATCGACGGTCTGGGTGTGGCCGAGCCGGAGATCTCCCGCACCGAGACCGGCGTGATGGTGTCGCTGCCCGGTGTGGACGACCAGGAAAGGGCCCTGACCCTGGTCGGAACGACGGCCGAGCTGCGGTTCCGACCCGTTTGCCGCATGCTGAACTTCCCGGGTGGGGCCACTGAGGCCTCCGGGACGGCACCGTCCGGACCGGCGTCCTGTGCGCTGCTCGACTCCGGCGAGGTCGTGCCGTCCGTGGGTCCGGGCGGGGTGACCCCACCCGAGGACGACCACCCGACCGACTTCGTGGTCCTGGGGGCCCGCACTGGGTCACCGGGGGCAAGGTACGTGCTGGGACCCAGCCTCCTGACCGGCGAGGCCATCGCCGAGGCCAACCCACTGTTCATCGACTACCAGTGGCAGGTCGGCCTGGACCTCCGAGCCGGCCGAGTTGGCATCGACGGCTTCAACGAGATCGCCGCCCGCTGCTACGTGGGCGAGACGTCGTGCCCCCGCCTGGAGGGCGCCACCAACGGTCGCCTGGCCATCGTGCTGGACGGGCAGGTAGTGACCGCTCCGGCCATCCGAGCCCCCGAGTTCAAGGCCGACAGCATTCTCATTTCCGGCGGCTTCGAGAAGCAGGAGGCTGACGACGTGTCGCTGGCCCTGCGCTACGGCGCCCTACCCGTCGAACTGGAGCCGGAGAACACCCGGGTCGTGTCGGCCACCATCGGCGAGGACTCCCTGCGGGCTGGCGTGGTGGCCGGCCTGGTTGGCCTGCTGCTGGTCGCCGCGTTCATTGTCGGGTACTACCGGATCCTGGGCCTGGTGGCCCTGACCAGCCTGGCCATCTCCGGAGCGCTGCTATGGGCCATCGTGGCCCACCTGGGCACCCAGTCGGGCCTGGCCCTCACCCTGGCCGGGGTAACCGGCATGATCGTGGCCATCGGCGTGTCCGTCGACTCCAACGTCGTGTACTTCGAGCACCTCAAGGAGGACGTGCGCGACGGCCGGACCGCCCGGTCGTCAGTGGACCGGGCCTTCCCCATCGCCTTTGCCACCATCGTCAAGGCCGACACGGCCTCCCTCATTGGGGCGGGCCTGCTGTGGGCCCTGACCGTCGGCGCCGTCCGCGGCTTCGCCCTGTACCTGGGCCTGGCCACGCTGCTGGACCTGGTAGCCACCTACTTCTTCATGGGCCCGATGGTCCGACTGCTGGCCACCACCCGGTGGTTCGCCGAGCATCCCCGGCGCTTCGGATTGCCGGCCAGCGGCGCCGTCTCTACCCCCGTTGGTCCGACGGCCGAGGTGATCTCGTGAGCCGGCTGACGGGCCTCTACCGCGGCGAGTCGTCCGTCGACTTCCCCGGCCTGTGGCGTCTAGCGGTCATGGCCTCCACGGTGGCCGTCCTGATCGGGCTGGCCTCCTTCGGCATCCGTGGGCTGAACCTGGGCTTGGACTTCGAGGGCGGAACCTCCTACGAGGTGCGGGCCCCCGGAGCAGAGGTGGCCGACGCCCGAGCGGTGATGGACGACCTGGGAGCGGGCGACGCCCGGGTCCAGGTGGTGGACGACGAGGTGCTCCTCATCCGATCCGACATCGAGGACCCGGCCCGGGCGGCCGAGATACGCGACGCCCTGACCACCCGCCTAGGTCCCGTGGAGGCCTTCGAACAGGTCGGCCCCACGTGGGGCGACGAGGTCACCGACAAGGCACTGCGGGCCCTCGTCGTCTTCTTCGTCGTGGTGGCCCTCTACATCACCGTGCGGCTGGAGTGGAAGATGGCCGTCGGAGCCCTGGTCGCCGTGGCCCACGACATCGTGCTCAGCGTCGGCGTCTACTCGGTGTTCCAGTTCGAGGTCACGCCAGCCACCGTCATCGCCTTCCTGACCATCATGGGCTACTCGCTTTACGACACCATCGTCGTCTACGACAAGGTTCGGGAGATCGTGGCCCGGCTGGGGGCCACCGAGCGCTACACCTACCCCGAACTCATGAACTTGGCCCTGAACCGGGTGACTATGCGTTCCATCAACACCAGCGTGACCTCGGCCATCCCGGTGGTGTCACTGCTGGTCGTCGGCTCGCTGGCCATGGGTGCCGCCGCTCTCCAGGAGTTCGCCGTGGCCCTGCTGGTCGGCATCGTGGTCGGCTCCTACTCCTCGCTCTTCCTGGCCTCGTCCCTGGTATCGCGGCTCAAAGAGGGCGAGGAACGGTGGCAGGCCGTGGCGTCCAAGGTCCGAGGTCGGATCGGGGAAGAGGGCCCCACACGGGTCATCGGCCGACAGGAGGCCGTCCTATCCGACACCCGGGCCGCCCCGCGTCGCAGCCCGTCCGGCGGGCCGGCCAAGAAGCGGCCACCGGTGGTCCGACCCGCCACCGGTGGGGCACCACCGCGTCCACGCAAGAAAAAGAAGCGCTAACAAAGTGCCACCTCCCGGCCGGTGGAGGGCCGCCGACTACCGTTGGGTCATGCGGCAGTCGGGCCAGGAGGCAGCCGGTCGCCGACCCGTGGAGGCGATGACATCCGGAACGGTCCACGGCGGAGGGGGCTGACGTGCCCGCGGTGACCCGGGTCCTGCCCTGGCGGCGACGTCCCAAGGCGGCCGTCGGCGAGACCTCGGCGCTTATCACCGAGTTCCACCAACGCCATCCGGACGCCGACACGGCACTCATCGAGCAGGCCTACCGGGTGGCCCTGGCCGCCCACGAGGGCCAGACCCGCAAGTCGGGCGAGCCATACATCCATCACCCCATGTCGGTGGCCACCATCGTGGCCCGCCAGGGCCTAGACGACGTCACGGTGGCCGCCGCCCTCCTCCACGACGCCGTCGAGGACACCTCGGTCAGCCTGGACGACCTGGAACGGGACTTCGGGTCCGACGTCCGGCTCATCGTGGACGGCGTGACCAAGCTGGACCGCCTCCGGTTTGACACCCGCGAGGAGCAGCAGGCGGCCAGCGTGCGCAAGATGCTCGTCGCCCTGGCCAAGGACCTCCGGGTGCTGATCATCAAGTTGGCCGACCGCCTCCACAACATGCGGACCCTGGCCGCCCTGCCCGAACACAAGCAGCAGCGGGTAGCCCAGGAGACGCTGGACATCTACGCACCGCTGGCCAACCGGCTAGGCATGCAGGAGGTCCGGGATCAGCTCCAGGACCTGGCCCTGGCCACCCTCCACCCCAAGCGGTACAGCCAGATCGACCAGATGGTCCAGGACCGCTCGCCAGAGCGTGACCTCTACCTGGCCCAACTGATCGGCGAGGTAGAGGGCCGGCTGGCCGAGTTGTCCATCAAGGGCCACGTGTACGGGCGACCGAAGCAGCTCTGGAGCATCTACGACAAGATGATCCTGAAAGGACGGTCCTTCGACGAGATCCACGACCTGGTAGGGGTCCGGGTGATCGTCGAAAACGTCCGGGACTGCTACGCCGCGCTGGGCACAATCCACGCCACCTGGAAGCCAGTCCAAGGGCGCTTCAAGGACTACGTGGCCATGCCCAAGTTCAACCTCTACCAGTCGCTGCACACGACGATCGTCGGCCCCCAGGGCAAGCTGGTGGAGTTCCAGGTGCGGACCGCCGAGATGCACGCCCGGGCCGAGTACGGGGTGGCCGCCCACTGGGACTACAAGACCCGGTCGCCCTCCGACGAGATGGCGTGGCTAGGCCGGATCGTGGAGTGGCAGGCCGAGACCGAGGACCCCGGCACCTTCATGGCCAACCTCAAGACCGACCTGGAGCTAGACGAGGTCTACGTCTTCACCCCGCAGGGAAGGGTGGTCAGCTTGCCCGTGGGAGCCACCATGGTCGACTTCGCCTACGCCATCCACACCGACGTGGGCCACACCTGCGTCGGGGCCAAGGTGGCCGGACGGCTCGTCCCGCTGGAGAGCAGACTGGTCACCGGTGACACGGTCGAGATCGTCACCTCCCGGCAACCCGACGCCGGGCCCAGCCAGGACTGGCTGCAGTTCGTGGCCACCCACCGGGCGTCCAGCAAGATCAAACACTGGTACTCCCAGGAGCGTCGATCGGACGCCATTGACTCCGGGCACGACGAGCTCACCGCCGAACTGCGACGGGCCGGGCTGCCGACCCACGCCGTGCTCGCCGGTTCCGAGCTGGCCGACGTGGCGGCCGAGCTGAACTACCACGAGCCCGACGCCCTGTACGCCGCAGTGGGTGAGCACCACGTGTCGGCCCGGTCGGTGGTGGCCCGGGTGGCCAAGGTCCTGAGTGAGCAGGATCCCGATGCCGACCTCCCAGCCACCGTCGTGCAGCCCAACCGACCCCGCCGGGAAACCGGCTCGGTCGGGGTCCACGTCGAAGGCCTGGACGACATGATGGTGCGGCTGTCCCGCTGCTGCACCCCGGTACCCCCCGACGAGATCATGGGGTTCGTGACCCGGGGCCGGGGCGTATCGGTCCACCGAACCGACTGCGCCAACGCCGTGTCGTTGAGGGCCGACCAGGCCGACCGCCTCATCGATGTGGACTGGGACGAGGAGTCCGGCGGCCACTTCGCAGTAGCCGTCGACCTCAAGGCCCTGGACCGACCCCGGCTGCTGCGCGACGTCACAGGCGTACTGGCCGACAACCACGTCAACGTGCTCTCCACCTCGACGGTCACCAGCGGCACCGACCGGGTGGCCACCATGCGCTTCGAGTTCGAAATCGGCGACCCGGCCCACCTCGAGACGCTGCTGCGGCTCCTACGCCAGGTGGACTCGGTATACGACGTCCACCGCGTGGTGCCGGGCGGCGGAGAGGACACCGGCGACGTCGACGAAACGGACGAGACCTGAACGCCGGGCCGCTACTGATCGGTCACCGGTCCGGCCGGGGGACCCTCCGGTAGCCTCCACCTTCGTGGCCGACCACCCGTTCCGCGCCCCCAAGGGCACCCGCGACATCCTCTGGCCGGACTCGGCCAGGTGGCGGGCCCTGGTCGATGTGTTTGCCGACGTGGCCGGCTCGGCCGGCTACCTCGAAGTCATCCCGCCCATGTTCGAGCACGTGGAAGTGTTCCAACGCCTCGGCGAGGCCACCGACGTGGTCCGCAAGGAGATGTACTCCTTCGAGGACAAGGGTGGTCGCACCATGGCCCTACGTCCCGAGCAGACGGCCAGCGTGGTCCGGGCCTTCGCCGAGCACCGCCCACCCGTCCCGTGGAAGGCCTGGTACGCCGGACCCAACTTCCGGTACGAGCGGGCCCAAAAAGGCCGGTTCCGGCAGTTCGACCAGGTCGGTGTGGAGGCCCTAGGCCCCGAGGACGCCCACTTGGATGCCGAGGTGATCGCCCTGGCCTGGCGGTTCTACGAGCGGCTCGGACTGCGCCGAGTCACCCTGCTGGTCAACTCGCTGGGCAGCACCGACGACCGGCAGCGGTACGTCGCCGCGCTGCGTACCCACTTTGAGGCCCACCTGGACGCCCTCAGTGAGGAGTCGCGGGCCACCCTGGACACCAACCCCCTTCGAGTCCTGGACTCCCGCCGGGAGGTTGACGCCGACCTGGTGGCCGCCGCCCCGAATATGGCCGACCACCTGGGCGACGACTCGGCAATCCACTTCAGCCAGGTCACCGACGCCCTAGGTGCCCTTGGAGTGCCGTTTACCGTGGCCCCCCGGCTGGTGCGCGGCCTCGACTACTACGTCCGGACCACCTTCGAGTTCGCCGCCGAGGCCCTGGATGCCGCTCAAAACGCGGTAGGTGGAGGCGGACGGTACGACGGGCTGGCCGAGGACTTAGGCGCTCCGTCAACCCCGGGCGTAGGTTTCGCCCTCGGCGTGGACCGCACCCTGCTGGCCTGCGACGCCGAAGGGGTCTTCGAGGCGCCGTCAGCGGCCGTCGACGTGTTCGTGGTCGACACCACGGGCGGGAATCTGGCCGTGGTCCTGACCGACCGGATACGGACCGCCGGCCTGCGGGCCGACCGATCGTGGGACGACCGCTCCATGAAGGCCCAGATGAAGGCGGCCGACCGGAGCGGCGCCGCGCTGGCCGTAATCGTTGGCGACGACGAGCGCGACGCCGGCACAGTCACCGTCCGGGACCTGCGGGGCGACGCTGGCCAGGAGGCCGTCGCTCTGGACTCCATGATCGACACCCTGCGAGCGAGGCTGCGTTGACCGACTACTCCACCTCTCTACGAACCGACCTCTGCGGTGACCTACGGGTTGGCGACGTGGGCCGCCAGGTCACCCTCTGCGGCTGGGTCGACCGGCGCCGGGAACACGGGGAACATCTGGCTTTCGTCGACTTGCGGGACCGCAGCGGAGTGGTGCAGTTGGTCATCGACGGAGCGCACGACCTGCGTAGCGAGTACGTCCTGCAGGTCACCGGAACGGTGCGCGAGCGCCCAGCCGACACCGCTAACGACGGCCTGGCCACCGGCGCCGTGGAGGTCGACGCCACCGATGTGACCGTCCTGTCGACCGCCGAGCCGCCACCCTTCCCCCTGGACGACCGTATCGACGTGGACGAGGTGGTGCGGCTCCGCCACCGGTACGTGGACCTGCGTCGGCCCCGGATGCAGCGCAACCTGGAGGTCCGAGCCCGGGTGAACAGCGCCATACGCCAGGCCATGGAGGAGCAGGGGTTCATCGAGGTCGAGACCCCGATGCTGATCGCCAGCACGCCCGAGGGTGCACGCGACTTCGTGGTCCCGTCCCGTAAGGAACCGGGTTCCTTCTACGCCCTGCCCCAGAGCCCGCAGATCTTCAAGCAACTCTGCATGGTCGGCGGGGTGGACCGCTACTACCAGATCGCCCGCTGCCTACGCGACGAGGACCTTCGGGCCGACCGCCAGTTCGAGTTCATGCAGCTCGACGCCGAAGCCAGTTTCGTCTCCCAGGACGACGTGCTGGCCTTCATCTCGTATGCCATCTCGTCGGCCACCGAAGCGGTTACCGGTGAGCGCCCGGGGGAGATACCCCGGATGTCGTGGCACGAGGCCATGGAGCGTTTCGGATCCGATAAGCCCGACATCCGGTTCGGAATGGAGCTGGTCGAACTGACCGGGGTGTTCACCGACACCGGTTTCCGGGCCTTCCAGGCCCCCTGTGTGAAGGGCATCCGGGTGCCGGGCGGCGCCGATCTGTCCCGAAACCGGCTGGACGACCTGACCGAGCAGTGCAAGCAGTGGGGGGCCAAAGGCCTGGTCTGGATGAAGGTGGAGGACG
>Ga0209752_1001787_pt1 | contig 10209 bp, 11 predicted proteins | sample METZYME_3_250m_FD_187548 | JGI IMG/M metagenome (GOLD analysis project Ga0209752, IMG submission 187548) | Marine microbial communities from oxygen minimum zone in mesopelagic equatorial Pacific - METZYME_3_250m (SPAdes) (version 2) | ecosystem: Environmental > Aquatic > Marine > Oceanic...
AAGTATTTATACTAAAAGTGGTTTTGGTGATATATCTAATATTATAGACAATAATGAAAATGAATATATAATAAAAATTCAAAAAGAAAAAATAAAAAGAAAGAATTATATCTTAAAAGAATATAAGATATATTGTGAATTAGAAGGATGTGGTTATATATCAGAATATTATGATTATTTTGAATATCAACAATTAAGATGTTTAGTATTAATGAAATTTGATATAGATTTAAAAAAATTATTTTATAAAGATAGAATATTTTATTTAAGAAAACGAATGAGTTTTTATATAACAATTTTTGAAATATTAGAAGATATGCATAATAGAAGAATAATTCATGGAGATATAAAATTTTCAAATATAATGTATAATTATAAAGATGATAAAATCTATTTAATAGATTTTGGATGTTCAAGAAAATGGGATAACAAACTTACTGAAAGAAGAATATCTGGAACATTAAGATACGCATCATTAAATGCACATATTGGTGATTCTGTAAATAATCATAATGATATTGAATCATTATTATATTCAATATTAGAAATAGAAATATATCCAAAAAAATTAATATGGAAAGGTTATTATAAAAAATATGATACTACAATGAAAAAATGGAGTAGAATATATAGATTAAAAAAATTATTTTTATTACATTATAATAAACCAAGATCTATGACAAATTTATTTAAATATTATGCATTACAAGAAGAAAATGAAGAAAAAGTTAATTATAATGAATATATTAAAATGCTATTAAGAGATATGAATAAAATGTATTAACATTAATATTATTTTAATATATATAAATAAAATGAATAATCTATTATTAGATGAAGATAATAAAAAATTATTTTTACAAACACATCCAGAATTCGTAGATAATCAAAAATTTGATTTATTTAATAAAAGAATTCAAATATTAGCTAGTCAAACTGATGAATTAATTAATAAAGTTAAAAATAATGGATTTAAAGAAGATTTAGGAGAAATTGATCCAATGAAATGGTATTCATTTATATCAAACGCAATAGTATATATTGAAAATATTAAAGGATTAAGTAATGGTGAAGAAAAAATGGAATTATTATTAGGTTTTATATCAGTTATAATTATGAATTTAATACCAGTTTCAGAACCAATAAAATTATTATTAATTAATCAAATTCATGAAATTATTCCAGAAATAGTTGACGGATTAATTTTTGTATCAAAAAATTTACATACTTTTAGTTTAAATGTTTTTAAAAAACTTAAATCAAAATGTTCTTGTTTATCTTAAATAAAATTTATAAAGTTTTAATATATAATGGATTTCCAAAATATATTAAAAGAAAAATATTTAAATAATATTATTAATAATCATGTTAATTTTTTAAATCATAAAGATAAAACAATAAAAATGTTACATCAAATTAAATTTTCAAAAACTTTAAAATTAATAGATCCTTTTTATAAATTAAAAAATAAAAATTTTTTACAGAATTATCCAAATAACAGTATATTATATCGTTGTTTATTAAAAGATCAGATTACATATTTATCATATAATCAATTAAGATCAATGAATTTATATGAATTAAAAAAATGTATAGATCAAAAAATTTTTAGAGTTATTAATTCATCTTTATGGAATTCCAATAGTGGCAATTTTATATTATTAAATTTTATAAATAATACAAGTGTTTCCAGATCAATAACAAGAAGATGTCATTTTAATATACAATATATAGAACTATGTATTGAAGCAAATAGACGAGATTTTATTGAAAAAAACTATTAAAATTGATTTTTAATAATATTATAAGTATATCTAATATAAACAAAATTCACAATGTTGCCTTTAGTGATTGAAAATATTGTTTATTCATATCTAAAAGATCTTGAATGTTTAAAATATAAAGAAATCAATGAAGAATTGACTGAAGTATTACTCTTATGCAGAGAATGTGATGAATATAAATTAACAATGATGCGTTGTAAAATTTGTTCCGATGATTATTGTATAAGTTGTACTTATAAAAATCATTATTATATTAATGGAAAAGAATATTTTAATAATCATGAGATTCATTGTTTACCTTGTCAAGATAGTTTTTGTTTAGAAGACTATGATGATTCAGATTATAGTAATAATTATATGTATAATTCAAATGATAATTTTTTTAATGATGATTTTGATTGGTAAAAAAATAATTTTTAAAAATAAAATATAAATATGGACTTAATATATAATGAATAAAAAAGGAGGTAAAGTTTTAGGAAAAGGTCGTGATGGATGTGTAATAGATCCACCAATTTTATGTTCAACAAAATCAAATAAATCTCAATATAATAATCAAGTATCAAAATTAATAGATATATCTGGTGTACCCGAATATCAAATTAGCGAGTTTGTTGAAGAATTTGTAAGTGGTGACATTTTTCTTAAACATGATCCTAATGGAGAAAATTTTTTACCAGGTTTAGAAATGTGTTATAAAAAATATCATCAATTAAATAAAGATCAAAAAAAAGATATAAAAGAATGTAAATATAATGAATCTCCATATGAATCTACATATATTAATATTTTATTAAAAAAAGGATTTTCATTTCAAAAAACTACACAAAAATTAAATAATGATGATTTTTTACGATCTTTAGCTTATTTATTATTAGGTGCTAAAAGATGTATACACAATTTAAATGTATTATTATTAGATGTTAAAGCTGATAATCTATTATATTCAGAAGATAAAGGTGGTAAATTCCCAGTTTTTATAGATTTTTCAAATGATTTTGTAATTACAAATCGAGAAAGATTATTTAGATTTTTAAGAGGTTTTCAATCATATTATGATACTTGGACATTAGAAATTATGATATTTTTTATTTCAATATTGAAAAGTCAAAAAAATCCTTCTCCATCAGTAAAGAAAGAGATAAACAAGATAATTCGAAAACTAATAAAAGATATCAAACAAGAGAGAAATTTTGATTTAAACAACTCAAAAAATAAATTATATGCATCAGGATTAACAAAAGATATATTATTAAAAGTATTATACAATAAATCAAAATCAGAAACACAACAAAAAAATTTGAAAGAATTTTATGAAAAACAAATGTGTTATGCAATAGGTAAAATATATACAAAAGAATATGATGAAAAAATTCAAAAAAAATCATCATTTAAAAATGTAAAAATTGAATTTATATTAGATAATTTAGTAAATGAAGGATATTATGATAGATTTATGATAGATAATGCATTAACTCATATTTATAAATTAGTTAATTTAAGAGAAAGAAAAGATTATTTAATTCGAAATAGAATACAACAACAACAAAGTTTAAGCCCAGCAATTTTAGCAAGTTTAAATAATTTATTATCTAATATGCAATTAACACCACCAATTTCTATACCAAAAGTTTGGGTAGGAGAAAATGGAGATATTCGTAAAAGTAAAAATGGTCAAATTTTAGGATGGGCTACTACAGACGGAACTATGTTTGGTGATTTACTTCCATTTAAGAAAAATAAAATGCAAAAAGATCCTCGAATACCTACTTCTATGCCATCACTTCATAATCCGCCACCTGGTTTACCTTCACCATCCAACCCACCCTCACCCTCATTCTCACACTTTCCACTCTCAGCGTCATCGCGTCATATTCGAGAACAAAACAGGAGCAACTTTAACCGTAACGCTCAATCGCACCTAGCTCGACTCCAAGAGCTCATCGGACCAGCCAACTCACCCTCACCACCACAAAGACCAGGTTGGGTAAATCCAAAAAAATTAAAAAAAAAGAAAAATAAAAAAAGAAGTATCAGTTATGATTTAAAAGATGTAACACCAAATAAATTAAAAAAAATGAAAAAACCAGCATTAATCAAATTATTAAAAAAATATAAAGAAAATAATTGTAAAAAAATAACTGGTTTAAAGAAAGATGAAATGATAGATAGAATTTTATTATTTCAACCTGAATTAGAGAAAAAAGATTTAAAATCTGAAAAAAAATTAACTCTACAAAAAATATTAAAAACACATATTAATACAAAATGTCAAGTAAAACCAGGTGATAAAAAAAAAGTATTACATGATTTTATTTTAAAAAATATTATTTAAAATTCTTCTTCTTCACGCAATTCTCTTTCTATTCTTCTTTGTCGTTTTCTTTTTTTTCTTGCTCTTTTAACTTTAATATCATGATCAACTGTATTATAAGTTATCATTTTAGTCATATACATACTATATGCTTTATTTTCTTTATAAGATTTCCGAGCAACAAAAAAAGATTTAAATTGTTTATCAGCAATTAACATAGTGTTACTAATAGAAATAAAAATAGTTAAATCATTTAAATAAAAACGAGATATAACAAATAGACTAACAATAATATTGGAAATTAAAATACCAATAAGAAAAATATTAATATAATAGAATAATTCATTTGTTTCTTTTACTCTATTATTAATTCTTGGATATTCTTCCATTTCTTCATCATAATCTTCTTCTGATAAGTCTTTATCAACATCTAATAAACGGATAAATAATCTTTCTCTATATATTTCAACTAAATAATATAGAAAAAAACAAATACTAGTGAAAAAATTATAATATAATGCAAATGAATTATATGGATCTAAATTTTCAAAATTTTCAGAAAAAGAACACATTCTTTCACCATCGTTACATTTTTGTGGAACTAAAACAACTAATAAAGAAGAAGTTAAAATTTTATACATTTCAAAAATAAATATAAAAAATAATTTACATTTTTGGGCATAATCTTGTTTACTCATATTATTTTTAATATAATTATAAAAAACAATTTTAAAAAATTTTTAAAATTGATTAAGTATTTTAGAGATAAAAAACAAAACATGGAATCACAACCACAAATGCAACAAGAAGAACAAAAAGAAGAACAAAAAGTAGAAACAACACCAGTTATTGTATCATCACCAGATATGGAAAATAAAGTTTTACAAAGTTCAGTATGGTGGGTTCTTACTGGAGAACATGAACGAAGACCATTTTATGTTGTTTCTAGTAATAGATATAATGAAGATAGTAAAAAAACAACTGGTTTTTGGCTTAACGAACATTTAAATAACAGTGTAAAAAGAAATAGTGTAAAGGTTAATTTTAAAGATACCGAAGGACAATTTCAAGTAGGATGGGTTAATGTTACAGAAATGTGTCATGTTGAAACTAAAGATTTAGATAGTACTTTAGGTCAATCAACAAAAGGTTTTGTTTATAAAGTAATGGATCATTTTAACAGAAAAGTTGTTGGTACTTTCCGTGAAAATAACAATCAACAACATACTAATCGAGGTAGAGGTAGAGGTAGAGGTCGTGGTAGAGGAGGTAGTCATTATCGTAAACGTCAACCAGAAAATACCCAACAAACACCAGAGGAAAGTGTACAAACAGAAGAAAATAATTAATAAAATTGATTGAAAATATATTTATAACTTATCATTAAAAATTTTCACAATCAAACAACAAAACAAACAACAATCCCTCTCAATTTTAAAACTTTGAATAATAATATATTTTTTTAATATATATTATTAAGATGAATATTAATTATACTTTAAAAAAATCAACAAATTCCGACATTAATTTTATTGATTTTAATAAATTATTAAATTATATGATTTATGAAAAGGAAAATGATTTAGATAAAAAAACCAAACAATATGTCGATAACATTATCAAAAAATATAATTTAGGTAAATTATTAAAATTTAATAAAGACGAGTTAAAACAAATGAAATATCAAACAGAAGAAGATTTTTATAAAAATCATAAAAACATTCAAGAAAAAATCTATAAATTAAAATTAATACATAAAATATTAAACATTGATCTTAATTATTATGAAAATCAAATTAAAAATATCAATAAAATAATCAAAAATCAAAATTTCAAAGAAGAGATCGAGAATATTAATGAAAAAATTAGAAATAATGAAAAGGTTTCAAAAGAGGAAATGAAAAAAATATCATTTTATGATCAATTATTAAAACAAAAATCATACATCCAAGATATCATATTAAGTGAACAAAATAAATTATATTCTAAAAATAAAACAATTATTAAGAATAAAATTGTAGAAGAAATGAAAACCATTGAAGATGAAACAAAAATTTATCTCAAAGATCAAATAAAAGAAACAATTGATTATAATCAAATTATGGATTCGTGGAATGAAAGTCAATTAAAAAAATTAATTAAACAAGTTGATATGAAAGTCGAAGATAATAAATTAATGAATTTAAAATATCAATTAATTGATTGTTTACAAAAATTAACAAATAAATCACATAAGGAAATCAATTTAATTCTCAAAGATCCACTTTTCAAAGAAAAAATTTTCGAAGATATTAATATTCAAGATATTAATTCAAAAATCAATCAATTAAATGATGAAATTGTTCAGTATAATAAAATTGATAAGTACTTAGAAAGTATTAAAAAAGAATTACATGTATGTCCTATTTGTAATTATAGTAATAAAATCCCAATCCACAGTATATTACATTTAACTGAACATAAAAATGAAGATAATTTAAAGGTTCAACGATTTTATTTTTATAAAGATGAAAATCAAAATATCAAATCAAAATATTCTGAAAATATTATTAAAGATCAAAATGTTTATTTATATGAAACAAAAAAGAAAATGCTAAAAAGTGATACAATTAAAAATCAGACTTTAGTGACATCTAAAATTCCAATTCAAAATGAAATTAATATTCAAAAAATTGAAAATAAACTTAGCAAAGAAGAAATCTTAAAAGATTATAAAGATGGTGTGATGTTATATTATAAAAATTATATCAAAATATTCCCAAAAATCGCTGATATTATTGAGAAACGAGTAAATAATGAAATTGAGAATCGTGTCTATGATGACTTATTTGGTGATGATAAAACATCTTCATATTTAAATAAAATTATCCATTATGATGTATCAAGATTAGTTTTAAATAATTATTTTAATCATGATGATATTTATAATTTATATAATACAAATATTACATATTTTGATGAAAATTTAAAAAAGAATGATTCATTTGATATATTATTTAAAAATATCATTCATTATAATACATTTGAACCAATGGAAAATATTTCTAATATGATGAATAGTTTTATGAATATAATTCAAAATAAAAATGACTTGGAAAAAATGTTATTTGCAGATTCATCAAGTAAAAGTTATCGAAAATTTGATAAAAAGAATCAAGCTGTAGTGCAACCAAGAGTGGCAGAGGTTGAAGTATCAGAACATTTAGATTATAAAACATTAATGTTATTGATTCCAATATTACGGGACAGAAATTTAACATTATATATTCAAGATTTCATTAAAAGTGATGATTTTGAAATAAATGAGGATGAAGAGAACTTATTTAAACCTTGGAAATGGGTACAAAAATCTGATTATAAAAAAATGATTACAAGAATATCAAATATTAAAAGAGATGATATTAACATTAAAGAAATTGAGAATGATAAAGATAATTATATCAGATTACATGAATTATTTGAAAATATTTCTAATATTAAAAATATTAAAAAAGAATTTGAATTAATAACTGAGATTTTCAATTCATTTTTAAGATCAAATCGAGTAGCTCATGATATTAATAATATTGATAATGATAAAGATATTAATGGTAAATTTAAAGAATATATTATTGGAAGTTATTTAAAATCATCATTAAACATTTTGAATAAAATAGTGGTAAATAATGATAATAATGAATCAAATACAAAAAAAGAAATTAGAACAATGTTTAATACTTTAAGTATTTTTTTAAATAAAGATTCATTCTATTTACAAAAGAATGTAAGAAATTATCAAAAAAATCAAAAAAGAAATATTATTAATAATAAAAATGATGAAAAAGATAATAAAGATGATATATTAAATGAATATTTTGAATCTGATAATGAATATGAATTAGATATTGAAGATAATTTCGAACAAGAAGATGATATTGGAGATGATTATTTATTTGATGATGATTCTGATCAAGAAATGGATTTTGATGATTTAGATGATGATGAAGAAGAGTATGGAGCTGAGTTTTAAATTATTTTTTAAAAATAACAATATATTACGGACTTAAAAAGGACTAGATTCTAATGCCCAACATATTCCTGAAAAAGCGATTAAATTAAATAAAAATAGAGTACAATAATATGAAATAAAGGCATATAAAAATGCTTTTTTCCATGAAACTTTTTTATTATTAATAATTGGTTTAAGTATAGCTGTTATAATACATATGAGAATAATGAATGGAAAATATACTGGATTAGGTATTAATGGATTAATAAGAGCTCCAAAAAATGGTGCAAATGGTAATGAACATAAAAATGAAGTAATTTGATAAATAATTTGTAATGCCATAGTTGTATATAATATAATTTTATTTAAAATTTATTATTTATTTTTTTTTAGACAATAAAATGACTTTTCTAAAAAAAATGTTAACTAAAAAATATGATACTTTATTAGATCAAAAATGTGATTATTGTGGGAAAATGAATAAAAAAAATAAAACTTGTGATGATTGTTCTAAAAAAATTTGTGTAAATTGTTATAAAGAAAATATCTTATGTATAAATTGTGATGAAAGATATAATGAATGGGCAGAAAAATTACAAAATTTAAAAAATGAATCAGAAAAAAAAGAACAATACTCTGAAGCTGGTCAAGATTTAGAATTACATTTATTAATTTAATAAAATTGATTATTTTATTATTTATAAGTTAATAACAAATTTATTAAAATTTATAATTAAACTTTAATAAAATGAATTACCAAACATTACTTAATCAATTAGAACATCATACTGAAGAAAATAATCATTATTTTAAAAAAATTCATAATGTTTTATATTTTAATGATGAAACATTTTTACATAATCCAGATTTTTTAAATGAAAATAATAATCGAGAAAAAACATATACAATTGAAATTAAAAATTTAGAGAAAAAAAGAATTAATGTAATAAAAAATATTCCAAATAATTTTAAAAGATTTTCAAAGTTTATAAATAATTATTTTGAAATTGGTAAATATAATTTATGTGATGAGAATGAATCATTAATAAAATGTATATTAAATATTCTTGATTATAAAATGGTAAATGGGAAAAATGAATTATTTAAGAAAATGTTAAGAGAAAATGATGCAATTAATTTATTTAATAAATTTAATTTTCAAAAAAGAAAAATCTGTAAAAAGAAAGTATTAAGAAATTTATTAATTAATCAAGATGAAGATAATGAAATTATTATTAAATTTTTATGTGATTATTTAAATATTAATTTATTAATATTAGAAAATACTAAATATAATTTATATTCAAATAATGATGAATTTGAATTATATAAGGTAACATTAGTATTATATAAATATGATGATCAATATTATACTTTAAGTGAGAAAAAAACGAATAAAAAAATATTTACATCAGAAGATAATATTAATTATCGAATTAAATATAATTTATTCATTCAAAATCATAATTTCCAAAAACCAATTGATCAACAATTAGAAAATGTGTTTGAATTAACAAACCAAATGAATAATTTAAATTTGGTAGAAAGTCCAGAAGAAATTATTGAAGAGATAATTGATCTACCAATAATTAATTATAATAAAATGAAAGTTACAGAATTGAAAAAATTATGTAAAGAGAGAAAAATCAAAGGTTATTCAAAATTAAAGAAAAAAGAATTGATTGAGATTTTAAAAAAGTAAATTAATTTTTAAAATTGATTATATCAATATTTATAAGTAATATCTAAAAATTTTAAAATTTATTAATTATTGAAATTTAAAAAATGACGACATTGAGAGTAAGAACAAATGATAACCTCAATCAAATCTTCAATAGTAGAGAATCACATGCATGGCGAGTTAATATTACACGAGTAATGAATAATGTTACAACAATTGAGATTGTGTCCTGGGATGGCTCCAGAACAATTCATGCACAATTTGATCGATTTAATTCATCTACAAGATTAGGAGATGGTCGATTAATTATTCGGTTTACAAATCCCATTTGGCTTAATACCAATATCATATTTCCAAGTCAAAATCCAGTTAATTATATTTAATAAATAAATATTTAAAAATAAAATAAAAATTAATTTTTTAAAAATCAATAGAAATTATG
>Ga0209752_1001789_pt1 | contig 10190 bp, 11 predicted proteins | sample METZYME_3_250m_FD_187548 | JGI IMG/M metagenome (GOLD analysis project Ga0209752, IMG submission 187548) | Marine microbial communities from oxygen minimum zone in mesopelagic equatorial Pacific - METZYME_3_250m (SPAdes) (version 2) | ecosystem: Environmental > Aquatic > Marine > Oceanic...
CGTCGTGGACCGCCACTATGACGCCGCTGGACGTTCAGGTCCGCTGCCAGGCGACCATGGTGCCCGCCGGACGGCTCATGGGCACGGTCGACCAGTTGGAGGACCCGCACCTGGAGGAGCGCGGGTTCCTCGTGCGGCTAGACCAGCCCGGCCTGGGGCCGGTCGTTCTGGAGGGGGCATGCATCACCGGTAGCGGTATGGCCGGGCCGGTCATCGGGCCGGCTCCGTTCATTGGGGAACACACGCGCCGCTTCTGCGTGGAGGATCTCGGAATGGACCCGGATCGCGTCGAGGAGCTCGTCACCGCCGGGGCGATGGAGGCCGTCGACGGGCCGGCCTCCTGAGCCGATGTTGACCGATCTCCGTCGCCGGGCCGTCGTCGAAGGCCTATGGTGACCGACCTCCGTCGCCGGTACCTCGACCTCCTGGCCGGCTGCCTCTCCCGTGACCTCTTCGGAGAGTACGAGCCGGACGTGGACCCGGCGGATCGACACGAGGGCCTGGACTGGCCGGCCACTGCCGAGACGATGATCGGCAGGCGCCGCCTGGACAACCTCATCGACTGCCTGACCACAGTGCTGGACGACGACGTGCCCGGGGACCTCGTGGAGACGGGTGTCTGGCGGGGCGGCGCGACAATACTCATGCGCGGCGCCCTGGCCGCCTGGGAGGACGCCGACCGCTCGGTCTGGGTGGCCGACTCCTTCCGGGGCCTCCCATCTCCCGACGCCGCCGCGTATCCATCCGACCGCGGCGTGGACCTCTCCGGCATCGAGGCGCTGGCCGTCTCCCGAGACGAGGTGGCCGCCAACTTCGCCCGCTACGGGCTGCTCGACGACCGCGTCCGCTTCCTGGAGGGCTGGTTCGCCGACACGCTCCACGCGGCCCCCATCGGGAGCCTGGCCCTGCTCCGCCTGGACGGCGACCTGTACCAGTCGACATGGGAGGCTCTGGACGCCCTATACCCGAAGTTGTCTCCTGGTGGCATCGTCATAGTCGACGACTACGGGGCTCTTGCGCCGTGTCGGGCCGCCGTCCACGACTACCGGGACAGGCACGTCATCCGTGAGGAGATCGTTACCGTGGATTGGACGGGTATCTGGTGGAGGCGGGACCGGTGAGCACCGCCTCAGGGACGCACCAGGAAGCGAATCTCCAGTGTGAAGTGCAGCAATCCGATGCACACCGGTACGAGACGTACTTCCACCTCCTGGTGGATCTCCATCGGATGCTCCGAGTTGATCGGTACCTGGAGATCGGTGTCAACGAGGGCCACTCCCTGGCCTGCGTGGGAGCCCACACGAGGATCCTCGGCGTGGACCCCGCTCACAGCGTGGTCGGCCTCGACCACCCCGACTGGTCGGTCGTGGTGGCGACGTCGGAGGCGTTCTTCCGGGACCATGACCCGGTCGCTCTGCTCGGCGGTCAGGTTGACCTGGCGTTCGTGGATGGGCTTCACCACGCCGAGGTTGCTCTGGCAGACGTCCTGGCCATCGAACGGATCGCACACCCCGGCGCCGTGGTGCTGGTCCACGACGTCCTACCGATCGATGGGCCCAGCTCGGAGCGGCAACGCTCCAGCATGGTCTGGAGCGGAGACGTGTGGAAGGTGGTCGTACTGCTGCGTAGGCATCGCCCTGACCTCCGGGTCACCACGCTTGACGTAGGTCCTACCGGGATGGCCGTGATCACCGGATTCGGAAGCCAGCCGGGCGATGCCTGGGTGGCCGACGCCCTGGCCGGAATCCTGACGTCGAACTATGACGACCTCGTGGCGATGGGCCTGGACGAGGCACTCGGCGTGCGGCCCGCCACCCGGGACGTACTGGCTGGGCTGCTCGGGGGCTGAGCGGACCTCAGACCGGGGACTGTACGGCCAGGCGCTCGCCTGGTCGCGCCGGCAGGTGGTCGTCCAGATCGGCCAGCAGGTCGTCCCGGAGAGGGCGCCGGGACGGATCGTCCCAGAGGTTGACCCGCTGGAAGGGGTCCTCGGCGAGGTCCCAGAGCTCGCCCTCGGTGCCGTCATGGCAGGTGCCTGGCTCGTAGCGGGTGCAGACCATGCCGTCCCTGGTGAGGGTCTGGAGGTGGACCTCCGCTCCGCCGGAATGCACGCTGTCCCACTCGGTCAGGACCCGTTGGCGTCCCTGTGCTGCGGCATCCGCAGGCGAGGTCGGGAGCGGCTCGCCGTCCATCCAGTCCGGTACCGGGAGTCCGGCGATCTGGCAGAAGGTGGGCGCCAGGTCCACGAGTCCAACCGGATCCGCCACGACGGATGGAACCGTGCCGGCCGATGGCGCCGGTCGCCACACCAGCGGCAGACGCATCAAAGAGTCCACGTGGTAGGGGCCCTTAAACAGGAAGCCGTGGTCTCCCTGGAACTCGCCGTGGTCGGTCGTGAAGACGACGTCGATGTCATCGGCCCAACCGCGGGCCGCTGCTGCCGCCAGGACCTTCCCGAGTGCTTCGTCGATGAGCTCGTTCTCGATATGTGCCATGGCGTTGACCTCCCGGACCTGGTCCGGGGTGAGGGTCGCTGGCACCCAGCTCGCCGGCGCCTCGAAGTTCGAGACCAGAGAGCCGTCATACCAGCGACGCCAGTGGGCTCCCTTTGCGTCGATAGCCGCCTCTCGGTCACTGCGGTCCTCCAGGTAGCCGTCCGGAAGGTCGAGGTCCCGCCACGAGACCCGATACTGCTCAGATGTCGGAGGATCCCAGGGATGGTGGGGATCTGGAAAGCTCAGCCAGCAGAACCAGTCGTCGTCGGCAGCCAGGCTGTCCAGCCAGCCAATGGCCCGATCCGCCACCCAGTCCGTGTGGTAGGCCTCTCTGGGCACGTTGTTGAACCGGACCTGGGGTGCGTCCGTGTCACCGCCCCGCCCGCTACTCACTTCGAGCGTCGCGTCCAGCGCCGGGAAGAAGCTCGCCATGTGTTCCGGGTGGTTGGCGCGGAGCCATCCGCCGAAATGGAAGGGGCCCGCCGAGCCATGGCCGGCGAACTCCATCCGCTCGAAACCGCGATGCGGCCGGCCATCCTCGTCGGTCGCTCCGGTGACCCCCATCCGGTTCTCGGGAAAGCGCAGAAACGGGTCGAGAAACGGTTCGAAATGGGCCTTTCCAAACAACCCGGTGCGGTAGCCGGCATCGTTCAACAGCCCGGCCACCGTAGGTGCGTCCGCCGGGAGCGGCACCCCGTTCATCCAGACGCCGTGGTTCCGGACGTGCTGCCCGGTCAGCATCGTGGCCCGTGAAGGCATGCAGACCACGTTCTGTGGGTGGGCCCTCTCGTAGCGCAACCCATCGACGGCCAGGCCGTCGATCGTCGGCGTTCGGGCGATCGCCCCGCCGTTGCACCCCAGGGCGTCGTAACGCTGCTGGTCCGTAGTGACGAAGAGGATCCTGCGTCCCATCAGGCAACTCCCGTATCGGTCGGTGGTGCCCAACCCCGCGAGGCGGTGCCGTCCTCGATCAGTGCCCTGAGGCCCTCGAGCGCATCGACAATGGCGCCGTCGAGGACCGAGACCAGGGGCTTCGGGTCGATCTCCTGTTCGTAGACGACCCGACTGCCCTCCAGGGCCTCGAGCACCGTGATGCGGCCGCGGTGGTTGTCGATGTGCATGGGTCCCGTGATGCGATATTCGAAGCATCGGTCCTGGTGATCAATCCTCAGAATCTCCTCGAGGAAGAAGCCACCGACCGCGGTAGCAATGGTCCGGACGTTCCCCTCGACCGTCGAGCCGACCATGCCCGGGAACCATTCAGCCTGACGTTCCGGGGCGGCTACCACCTCCCAGACGACTTCAGGAGGCGCGTCGATGAGGATCTCGCGACGGACGTCCGGCCGGTTCTCAACCACCTGGCCGATCGTAGGCACCGGTTCTGAACGGTCGGGTATCGGGCCGTATGCTCCGGGTTCATGAGCGACTCCCCGGTCTCGGCGATCTTCGACCCCGATCGGTGGACGCCGGCCTCCGATTTCGACCTGACCGACATCACCTACCACCGGGCCATCGACCAGGGCACCGTGCGGGTTGCCTTGGACCGGCCGGAGGTCCGCAACGCCTTCCGACCCCACACCGTCGACGAGCTGTACCGGGTGCTGGACCACGCCAGGATGACCCCCGACGTGGGGACGGTCCTGTTGACCGGGAACGGGCCGTCACCTGTCGACGGGGGCTGGGCCTTCTGCTCTGGTGGCGACCAACGGATCCGCAGCCGCGACGGCTACCGCTACGCCGACGGCGAGACGGCCGAGTCGGTAGACCCGACCCGGACCGGACGCCTGCACATCCTCGAGGTGCAGCGTCTGATCCGCTTCATGCCCAAGGTAGTCATAGCCGTCGTGCCGGGTTGGGCGGCCGGAGGAGGGCACAGCCTGCACGTGGTCGCCGACCTCACGCTCGCCAGCCGGCAGCACGCGGCGTTCAAGCAGACGGACGCCGACGTTGGCAGCTTCGACGGCGGCTTCGGGTCGGCGTACCTGGCCCGCCAGGTGGGTCAGAAGTTCGCCAGGGAGGTCTTCTTCCTCGGCCGGGAGTACTCGGCCGAGCAGGCCCATGTCATGGGCATGGTCAACGCGGTGGTCGAGCATGCGGACCTGGAGTCCGTCGCCCTCGACTGGGCTGCCGAAATCAACGCCAAGAGCCCGACCGCCCAGCGGATGCTCAAGTTCGCCTTCAACATGATCGACGATGGCCTGATCGGCCAACAGGTATTCGCCGGGGAAGCGACCCGGCTGGCCTACGGGACCGACGAGGCCCGGGAGGGGCGGGATGCGTTCCTGGAGAAGCGCCCGCAGGATTACTCGGACTTCCCGTACCACTTCTAATTGCATGGAATCCTGACGGCATGGAATGTCCATCCGACCTCCCTGCAGGTCCGTCACGACACCGTGGCTGATCCTCCCCGACTGCTGATCGTCTGGCATTCCGCCTCAGGCGGCACCAGAAGGCTCGTGGACGCCATGGTGGACGGGGCCACCGACCCGGTGATAGCCGAGTCGGTCGGGTCGACGGTCGACGTGCGGGTCATGGGGGCCCTCGACGCCGGCGTCGACGACGTCCTGGCCGCCGACGGCTACCTGCTCGCCACGCCGGAGAACTTCGGCTACATGTCGGGCGCCATGAAGGACTTCTTCGACCGGACCTACTATCCGTGCCTCGAGCACACCCGGGGACGCCCCTACGGCCTGCTGGTGAAGGCCGGTGGTGACGGACTCGGTGCGGTCGCTGCGGTGGTTCCGCTGGCCGCCGGCTTGGACTGGCGTCCGGTGCTCGAGCCCCTGGTCGTCCGGGGTGATGTCACCGACGACCACCTGTCGGCCGCCCGGGAGCTGGGAGGCTCACTAGCCGCCGGCCTCGCCGGTGACCTCTGGTGAGTGCCGGTCATCGACGGCCCACGGCCGCCAGGGCGGTTCTGGTGTCATCGGTTGCCAGGATCTCAGTGCTCTCTATGCCTCCGCCATAGGGATCGTCTGTGTGGGGTGACTATTCCTACCGACGTAGTTGCAAGGTTGTCGGCCGGGTCGAAAGAAGCAAGAATGATTCTCATCATGATTCACGATAGATGGGCAATCAGCCCGTGATCGGACTGAGCGATGTCACCGTGGTGCGGGGCGGCCTACTGGCTCTGGATTGCATCCACGTCGACTTCCGCCCGGGAACGGTCACTGCGCTGGTGGGCCCCAACGGTTCCGGCAAGACCACCCTGCTGGAGGTCCTCGCCGGCCTGCGGGCACCGACCACCGGCCTTATCGTCGGCGACCGGCCGTCGGTGGCGCTTGTGGCGCAACGCCACGCCGGAACCTGGATGCCCCTGACTGTCGGCGAGGTCCTCCGCATGGCGCGGTTCCGCTCCACCTTCCTGCCTCGTCGTCTTGGGCCGTCTGACCACGCGGCGGTGGATGCTGCGGCCGGACGCCTCGGCGTCCGGGCACTCTTGGACAGACCGCTGGACCGCCTGTCCTTCGGGCAGCGTCAGCGCGCCTTGGTAGCCCAGGCCCTGGCACGTGAGGCGGACCTCCTGCTCCTCGACGAGCCGATCACGGGCCTCGACCTGATCAGCCAGGAGAGGATCCTGAGCGTCATCGGCCAGGAACGGGACGCTGGCCGCATCGTCGTCCTGTCCACTCACCACCTCGACGAGGCCAGGCACTGTGACCAGGTGCTGGTGCTGGACGGTCGTCTGGTGGCAGCCGGAACGCCCGATGAGGTGTTGACCACCGAGGTGCTCCGACAGGCCTACGGGGAACGGGTCCTGGACGACCACGCCCGCGGCCTGGTTCTGGTCGATGACCATGGCCATGGCCACGAGTACGCCTGACCGTCGTCCTGTTCAGGTGATTCGCCCAGTCACCCGATCCGAGACTGCCAGGCACCTGGCGATGGCGGCCATGATCTCCTGGAGGGCGAACCTGGGTTCCTCGGCCTCCATGACGCCCAGCACTTCGCACCGCAGCGCCAGAGGGAAACGCCGCCACGGTCTTATGTGGGGGAGGTTCCGGCCCCGTGGCCAGAGACGTTCGGTACCGCTCGCGCCGACTGCGACCACCGGACGACCTGTGGTTAGGGCCAGGCGACCGATTCCCGGGCGGGCGGTACCGACGCCGGTGGCCACCCATTGGGCCTCCGGCACCACACGGCCCTCGGGCATGATGGCCACTGACCAGCCATCGGCCATCACCTCGGTGGCGATGTCCAGGGCCTCCGTCCCGTGGACCGGTATGCAACGGAGCCGATGAAGCAGGCCGCCGATGCCCGGCCTGTCGAAGTAGGAGCCGGCCACGAGGGGGCGGATTGGCCAACCCCATGAGCTGAAGGAAGCGGCGGCCATGAACAGGTCGGCCATGCTGCGATGGTTGCCGGCGAAGATCACCGGCCCGTCTGGCGCCTCGGGTCTCGGACCCGCATCGAGTGTCGCCAGGATGCCCAGACCGAGCGCCACACGTCGTTGTGCGGTCGCCAGGGACGCGGCCTCGACCGGATCCGGTGCCTTCGGGAACTCGCGCATGGTTCCAGAGCGTAGGGAGGCGTCGCCGCCGAACCCCGTTCCGGTCAGGGCAGTTCCGGCAGGTGGCAGCCCAGCGAGGCGTCATGGCGGGAGCGACCGGCGTTGCGGGCCCAGAGGCAAATCGGTCCACCGGGATCATGGTCCCCCACCATGAGGTGGAAGTCATGGTCTGTGGTCGTCGCTCCGAGCACGGTAGGAACGGGGTCTCCGGCCACGACCAGCTCCAGTCCGCCGTCGGGGGCGTCGGCGTCGAATGCCCACCCACTGATGTGCACCACACCCGCTGATCGCCAGGCTCGTTCCACGAGGCCAACGGGGACGTCCCCGGGTCCACGGGTGGCGATCCGGGCCTCACGTTCGGCGGCTGGCCGGCAGGCCGGCAGCGCCTCGAACCGCCAGCCATCGGCAATGAAGGCCGGCAGGACCTCAGCCACTATGTGCAGGGCCAACCATTTGCGGTCGTGGAGGAGGACCACAGAGCCGTCGTGGCGCTCTTCGGTCAGGTAGGCCAACGCCACCGGTACCCATGGGTCCCGCCACTCCTGGGGGTCCGCCGTCCAGCCGACATGGACCATCCCCAGGCTCTCGGCCACGGCATCCACGACCTCGTTCCGGTCGCCGTAGGGGGCCCGGAAGCAGCTCGGGCGGAAGCCTCCCAAGTACTCGACCAGGTTCGATGTGCTGTCCAGGTCCGCTGCTACGGCCCACGGATGCATGTCGGCCATCCGCCGGTGGTTCCAGGAATGGTTGCCGACCGTGTGTCCGCGACTCAGGAGGTCCTGGACCTCCTCCTCCCCCCAGCGGGGTTCCAGGTTGCGTCCCAGGGGGAAGAAAGAGGCATGGGCCCCGTGCCGGTCCAGGAGGTCCAGGAGAAGCGGTGTCAGCATCTGGTCGGGTCCGTCGTCGAACGTGAGGTAGACGACCCCCGGATCCTGGCCGACGGGTTCCGGGAGGCTGGTGCCCGTGGACATGCCCACACCTGCTGCTGATGCGGGGACGGCGGGGCCGGTGGCGGGTACTGCCAGGAGTGCTGCCGCCAGCAGCAGGACGACGGACCGGAGGCGGTGCCGGATGTCAGGTCGTCCCGTAGATCCGGTCGCCGGCGTCTCCGAGGCCCGGGACGATGTATCCCACCTCGTTCAGGCATTCGTCGACCGCTGCGGTCCAGATGGCCACGTCCGGATGGGCGTTGTGTAGGGCGGCGATGCCCTCCGGGGCCGCCAGCAGGCAGAGGAAGCGGATTGCCGAGGGGTTTCCGGCCATTACCCGGTCGAGGGCGGCGATGGCCGAGTTGCCGGTGGCCAGCATGGGGTCCACCACAATGGCCATCTGACCCTCCAGCGGCGGGAACTTGCAGTAGTACTCGACCGCCTCAAGGGTCTCATGGTCACGGTAGAGGCCCACGTGGCCAACCCGGGCCGACGGGAAGACCTGCAGAACACCGTCCAACAGGCCGTTGCCGGCCCTCAGGATCGAGATCACCACAGGCTCGGCGACCAGCTCCGGCTGGTCGGTCTGGGTCAACGGCGTCGTTATGCGCACGTCGCGCAGCGCCAGCTCCCGGGTCACCTCGTAGGTCAGCAGCAGGCTGGTCTCGGTAAGGAGCCGTCGAAACCGCTCGCTGGAGGTGGTGTCCCGGCGCATCTGGGTCAGCTTGTGGGCGACCAACGGGTGGTCGACGACATGGAGCTCGGGCATCGACCCACCCTAGGCTGCTCGGCCGACGGGGTACGGATACGGCCCGGGGCTCCACGGCCGGGCACTCAGGCGTGGGTGACAAGCCAGTCCCGGAGGGCCTCGGTAGCCGAGGTCAGCGCCCGTCCGGCGGGGGCGTTTAACCACATCGGCTCGTCGGTGGTCACGGACTCGAGTACCGGTCGGACGAGCATCCCCCGTACCACCATGTCGTCCACCAGGTGGTGCCAGCCGAGGCCCACCCCCTGGCCCTCCATTGCGGCGTGCAGCAATACGGTGTAGTCGTTCGTGATCCCCTCCCCCATTCCCTCGGGGGCGCCAGCGCCTACGGCCCGGAACCACTCCGACCAGCGCATGCGCGACCGGTGGCGTTCCTGCAGGGTCAGCAGCTCCGCTCCCATCAGGACAGCGAGGCTCCAGGGACGCTTGCCGATCGAGTCGGCGTACTCGGGGTTGCAGACCGGGTAGACGGTCTCATCCATCAGGGCCCACCGCTGGCAGCCCGGCCATCGGGCCCGGCCCACCGGGATGAACAGATCAACCGTGCCGGTATCGAAGTTCCGGTCGGAGTCGGTGGTGACACAGCGCACGTCGATCTCGGAGTGGGCCGCCTTGAACCGTGCCAGGAGTGGCATGAGCCAGCCGCTGGCCGTCGCCGTGGAGACCGAGATGGTCACCACCTCGGTGGCTCCGTCGTGCAGGTGCTGGACGTCGCGGACGGCCTGGTGTACACGGGTTAGGCCGGCTCCGACGCCGTCGGCCAGGATCCGGCCCGCCTCGGTGAGGCTGATCCCGCGGTGGTCCCTCTCGAATAGGGCGCATCCGAACCACCTCTCCAACTGTCGGATGGCATGGCTGATCGCCGACTGCCCCACCTCGAGCTCGTCGGCGGCACTGGAGAAGCTGTGGTGCCTGGCCACGATGGCGAATGTCGTCAGCCCCTGGATGGACGGGAGGTCGCTGGTACCGGGGGTATTGATCTCTTTCATGCATCCATGAGATTACTCATCCTTTACAGGGAGTGAAAGCACGCGTACCGTCGTTTCGCCGTAGCCGGTTAGCCGCGGCACCCGCGCCTATGAGCACCCGAAACGAAGCGCTGAGCGCCCCTGCTGCATCCCCCTGGGCTTCCGAGGAGGCCTGGGTCGGTACCCGTCGCCCCATATTCGAGGCACACGCCCTCCCGGCCGCCGCCTACGCCGACCGGTCATTCTTCGACGTCGAGCAGGAGCGGGTGTTCGCCACCTCCTGGGTGTGCGTCGGCGTCCACGACGAGCTGGACGCACCGGGCAGCGCCATCGTGCGCACGGTGGCCGGGCGATCCGTGATCGTCACCCGCAATGCCTCGGGTGAGCTGCGGGCGTTCTTGAACGCCTGTCGACACCGGGGCACCGAGCTGCTCGCCGAGGACTGCACACTGGGCCGTACCATCCGTTGCCCGTACCACCGCTGGGGCTACGACCTGGACGGCGACCTGGTGGCGACCCCAC
>Ga0209752_1001791_pt1 | contig 10180 bp, 7 predicted proteins | sample METZYME_3_250m_FD_187548 | JGI IMG/M metagenome (GOLD analysis project Ga0209752, IMG submission 187548) | Marine microbial communities from oxygen minimum zone in mesopelagic equatorial Pacific - METZYME_3_250m (SPAdes) (version 2) | ecosystem: Environmental > Aquatic > Marine > Oceanic | place...
CTGATCGTGTTCGAGTCGTTGATGAATCATCTCCAAAAACAGACACAACATGACAATGACTGACTTCACTGAGTTTGACTTCATCCATCCCCTGCCTGCAGGCCCTCACGAGGGAGAGGACGAAACACGGCAACAAGGACTGGAGACCAACGCCTCGCAGGAAGAGTCGCATGAGTCATGGCCCATCCCGGTTGATGGGGCTGAATTACTTGATCAACTGGCGCGTGAATTTCGCCGCTTCCTGGTCCTGCCGGATCATGGCGAGGCCATCCTCGCCCTCTGGAACTTGCACTCCTACTGCTTCGAACTCTTTGATCACTCGCCAATCCTCTACATCACCGCACCCACCAAGCAGTGTGCCAAGAGTCGGGTCCTGGAGGTGCTGGCAAAGCTGGCGCACAACCCGATGTCATCTAGCAGCATGAACGGGGCGACCCTGTTTCGCTCCATTGAGACATTCAAACCCACCCTGCTGCTTGATGAGATGGACCGCATCCCGAAGGAGAAAAAAACCGACATCACAATGGTCCTGAATACTGGATATGCCCGGGAGGGCAAAGTGCACCGTTGCCAGGGTCATGAGCATAAAGTTGTGAGCTTTGGGGTTTACTGCCCCAAGGCATTGGCTGGGATTGGCGATTACACCACCAACACGGTAACCGACCGTTCCATCCAGCTGTCGATGTATAAGAAGCTCAAGTCGCAGGAGGTGGAGAAATTTCGGCGCTACCAGCCTGAGGAATGGCAACGCAAGTGTGTACGCTGGTCGCAGGACAACCTCGACACCCTTGAGCGATGCCAACCCCAGATGCCCGAGGCCTTGTCCGATCGTCAGGAAGATATTTGGGAACCTTTGTTTGCCATCGCCCAATGTGCCGGGGGGCAATGGGTAAAAAAATGCTGGGCGGCCGCCTCGGCACAGGCAGCCGACTCTGCCACACAGGTTACCGATGACCTTTTGTCTTTGGCAGCCATCCGAGAGTTCTTCACGGAAAATCAAGCCAACAAGGCGGCGTCATCAGATATATGCGGTTGGTTGAATGCCCGGGATGATCTCCCCTTCAAGGACCTGAGAATGGCTCAAGGGATAGACCCACTTATTCTTGCCCGGACGCTCAAGCCTTTCGGCATCACTCCGCGTAATCTTAATTTGGGCGACCACACGCTTAAGGGATACCTGCTGGAGGAGCTTGAGACCGTCTTTGAGCGATACCTACCCCCGGAGAACCCCCCAGGCCAGCCGCTACCCGCTACTAACCCTGAAAACACGGGGCGAAACGAGGATTCGTGGACGCTACCCGGTAATGCGGTAGCGGATGATTCAGCCCCAAAAAATGGGCAGAGTAGCGGAGTAGCGGCTGAGGAAGGGGGGCCCCCCATTAAGGGGACAAACACACCACAGGAAGGGCCATCACGGGAGTTTGCCTTTGAGGAGGAGTTTTAGGGCATGAACGGGCAGCATCTATCCATACGGCTACGGGAAGCGGGCTATGAATTAGCCCTTTCAGATGATTGGCAGAAGGTGAAGGTGTCAGGTTCAAGCAACCTCTCCGCACCCCTGCGAGCACAGCTAAAAGCCGGCCGGGAAGATATCCTTTGCTGGCTCAAGGCCGAGGCCCTGGCCGACGGCCTCTCCGGCAGAATTCTGCATCAAGGGGATGTTGATGTGCCCGTCGGTTATTGGCGGTTTTATCCGGATGGCCGCACCAACAATCCAAAATTTTCACGGCGAATATTCTTTCGTCGTAAAAACCAACACAAACACAGAAAGAAATATTATGCGTTATAGATTAACGAACGAAAAGGGCGAAGAATTCAATTGGAACAATCTCGGCTATCCCAGAGTCCTTGAATTGGCCACAAGATTTGGCTGGAAACCTCGGGGCACAACCCTGAATTGGTGGCTAATAGAGAAAACGTGCCGTCGCCATTATCGTGAGGAGTACTATGATAGAGCAGTAGTAAGTGCAGATGACGCGGCTGAGATGGCTCAGGCATTGGATCGAGCAATGGCCGATATATCAGAATATAAACGCACCAGAAATCAGGATCCGTCATACAGTGAACCGAATAAACCTGCCACATTGTATGACCTCGGGACGTACCATGAAGACGAATCTGCGAGGTATGATTATTGGATCCTTTTCTATGATGAATTAGTTAGATTTACCCGGTTTCTTCAGTCTGGTTGGTATAAATTGTGGTGATGACTCTCCCCAAAAACAGGAGGAAGAGATTTCGAAAAAAAGCCGAATCCTGATCTGAACCCTAAAAAGTAAGCATGACCATGAAAGTGTGCTTCATCGAAGGAAGGAGTAGCAGAACGTTTTGAGAGGACTATCTCTGTGCTCTTCAAATCGTGCCCCCCTCCCCCCCCCCACGGGGTTAGGTTCTCCGTGGGGGGTAAGGCACGAGACAGCGCGGACGCGGGTCGTCTTTTCTTTATTTATGGGAACATTTTGGGCCGGTGAGGTTCACGTGATCGAACCATGAAACGAAAGACATCTGGCAAAACAACCAAACGTGCAGGTCACAAAAAAGTCGCCACCGGCTACAAGGTGTCTGATCTGGCCAAAGCCTTTGGGATTACGGCCAAAACCATTTACCACCTGAGAGCAAAACACAAGGGACCACTGTCAACTGATCCAGCAGAGTGGGCAGAATATTTGGAACGAAGGGCGCTGGAAACAGGAGCAAGCCAATCAATTGAACTGGGCCCCAAGGATTACAAGAAATTGCGGCTTAAACTACTCAGGGCACAGGTTGGCAAGGAGGAAGCAATCCGAAAACTCAAGGAACTCGAGTTGGAACGCCAATCACAGAATCTTGTCCCCATGGCGGAGGCTAAGGAAGCAATCCGCAGAGTACTGGCACCACTTCGGGAGATGCTCGATGGGATGCCAAAGGCATTCGCCATTCAGGCGAATCCCGCAGACCCGCAAATGGCCGAGGATGCTGCCCGGGAGGCTTTGGACAATGTATACAGAATGATTCAGAAGAATGTGAAGTGATGGAAAAGCCTGAATCTGTATCGAGTTATGTGAGATCTCCCGGGAGAATTGGATCTCACCGTGATTGATGATTTACCTGAGGTGATTGGGTGGATGAAGGGGGCGGGAGAACAGACAAAACCAGGGTGGCGCATATAGATACGTTTAGATGTTTGATGTTCATCTAGATTTCCTTCCTGGTTTTCTGTCGGCGGGTTTGATCTCGCCACTATTGGCCAACCATTCCGCTTTCTTACGGCGCAGGTTCCTGGCGATCTGAGGATGGTCTTCGATAACGTTGGTCAATTCATCGGGGTCTTTATTCAGATCATAGAGGATCTCCCCATCCGGGTAACTGATCAGCTTGTAGGACACGTTCTGGATCATGTTGACACCGCGCTGTTCGGCTTGGGCAAACCTGCGCTGGTAAGATCCCTCACCACTCAGCAGGGGTATCAGGTCTTCGCCTTGGCTGTGGGCGAGATCGTCTTTCTTGCAACCGTATTGACTGAGCATGGTCTTGGAGAGGTCAAGCAATTCGACGCAGCGGTTGATGACCTTCCCGCAGCCGAATTCGGGATGGGAAATGATAAGAGGTGAATTGATCACGTCCTTGTAAAAGTACTTTTTCGCCATTAGTCCGTGGTTTCCGATCATGGAGCCGTGGTCTGAAAAGAAGATGACGATGGTTTTCTCACGAAGTCCTGACCGGTCCAGAAAACGGGTGACCTTGCCTACTTGGGCATCCAGCATCGAGATCATCGCCAGGTATCCGCGGCGGTATTCTTCTGTGTTCTTTTCACGCATCTCGTCGGTCAGAGAGGCGGGAAGATCCGCTTTTCGTGCCGGAATGGTAGGAGGAAGTTTGGCGTCTTTGTAGATCTCAACATACTTCTCCGGAGCGTCCATGGGCGGATGAGGAAGCGTGAGGTCGATCCAGAGAAAAAATGGCTTTGACTTCTCCGTCATTTGAAAAGACTTCAGCCAATCAAGGCTGGAATTAATGATGAAAGCGTCGAGATAGTCCTCCTCCTCCAAGGGGAAGTCGATCATCTGCCCGCGTTTGTTGGCGTAGGCGTCGACAAGTTTTTGGTAGATCCCTTTTCCGGTAAGGTATTCAGAATAGGGATCCTTTTCGGCGGGATGCAGCTTGGCCGATACGGCGACTTTCCCTCCCGTGCTGAACGTGTGGGTGAAACCCAGTTGATCGCCGATCTGTTGGTTCTTTTTCCGGTAGTGGGCCCGTGGGTCAATCCCGGAGGCACGGAAGTGATTCTTGCCAAAAAAGGAGGTGTAAACTCCGGCCCGTTGCAGCGCGCCCGGGAATGTCCACGGCTTGTCGGACAACCAGGCCTTGGACTGGTTTTCATAAATGCCGGTGTTGTGAGGATAGCTGCCGGTGATAAGTGAATTGCGCGAGGGAGCGCAGGCGGTTCCCTGGACGATACAATTCTTGAAGACGGTCCCTTGCGCCGCCAGCTTGTCCAGATGGGGCGTTTTGGCGACCGGGTGTCCCATGTAGCCCAGGCATTTGTAGTTCAGGTCATCCACCTCGATCATCACCACGTTGAGCCTCTCAGAGGCTTGCAGTGCAACCGTGAAGGCCAGCAAAAAAAGGATGAGTAGCAATTGTGTTCTCATTGCTGGGAGAATCCTACCTCACCATCCTGATTCAGAGAAGTTCAGAGAATTAGTCGTGGATACAACTGTGTAATCTGTGTCGAGATATGTGAGATCTCCCGGGAGACTTGGGTCTTACCGTGATTGATGAATTAGCTGAGATGATCGGGTGGATTAAGGAGAGAGAGGGTTATTTGATTTTTTTTCGATCGACATTCAAGGAATCATTGACACCCGCCTGAACCGGCTACCGGGGCGGTTTTTTGCGAAGCGTTTTCTGCCAAGCGGGATTGGCCTTCTTGTAATCCTGGAACGCTTGATGCTCTTCGAGTGAAATCTTGCCGTCGGCATTCTTGTCGATGTGCGGGAAGAGCCAATCATAGCCTGGCTTCTTCCGGTTCCAATCTTCAACGGAAGAGAATGCTTGGACGCGAGTCCGGTCCGAACCGCCCCCAGTGGATTCACTGTTCTGCCAGCTTGGATCGAGACGAATCGGGCTCTTCTTGTAGTCGTCGGGATTCAGCTTCCAATAGATGGATTCCGGCTTCCATGTCCTCCTGCTGTTCGGGCCATAGCCTGTCCCGTCCCACTCGGTTACAACGCCGGCCTTGCTCATGTCGGCGAGAACGGCCTCGACATCGAGCTGGTGAACGTTCTTGTCCGACTTGACGGCGTGGCTGGCCGCGATGCCCGCGGCTTCGCCCATCACGACATAAGACGACTCCATGCGAATCGACGACATGGCGATGTGCGATGCGGACATGCAGACGGAGACCAGCAGGTTGTCGCACTGGTCCTTCTTCGCAGTCAGGGCACGGTAGGGAATCTGGTAGGGCCCGGGGCTAACACGCATGAATACTTCGCCTTCCGAGGCAACCTTGCCTTCATGAGCGATCAGCCTCGGTGGATAGATGTCGACGGCATAGTATGCCAGCCCGATGGAATCCTGGATTGCCGTCTGGTGCATCAGGTCATGCTGGGTCATGACGTACTCGCCGATCATGCGGCGCCCGATGCGGATGTAGAGCTGATCGGGGAAGTCGCCGTTGTCCGGATACCAGCCTTCGCGCAGCACGGGGGCTTTGATCCCGCGCAGGATGTTCATCGTTTTGACGTGGTCGATCCAGTCTCGCCACACTGCGCTGCGCAGAGCCCAATCGCCATCCGGATAATCGGCCTGGCGGCCGGGCGGGCCACTGGAAACCATGGTCTTACGGAGGTAATTCCACGCCGGCCATCCGATTACGTCCTTCCCCGAATCCTTCTTCAATCCGCGTATCACCAGTTCATAGCGTTCCCGGTCGATCTTTCTGCCCAACGGTTTCAGCGGCGTTCCCTCCGTTTGCCCGCTTTTCCGATCCCGCATGCCCTGCATACGAAAGTTGTATGCAAGTGAGTATCGGGAGGCCGCGTTGGGTTCGTACGGTTCGGTGCTGATCATGGGCAGCAGACCGCTTGATGGATCGCCTTCAGCGACATACGGATCGACGTCGAAATATTTCAAGCCCCGTTGGCCGCCTAGCGATTCGTTGTACTCGGACTTCGCTTCTCTGCCGATCGTGTAATCGCATCCGGAAAAGGCCATCAAGTCGCCTTCGTAGCTGGCGTCGATGAAGACCTTGGCCTTGACCGAGAACGCTTTGCGCTTCGTCGGTTTCGGCGCAGGAACCCCTTCTTCCATGATCGGCGCGTGGTTGAGATGGATCATCCCGATCGTGACACCGTCCTTCACGACGTCTTCCTTGCTGTCGAGTCGATACTGAGTGAAGAATCGGATCCCGGCATCCTCGACCTTTTTCCGGATCATCAGACGAGCCTGCCATTGGTTCGCGCCGCCACCGCCCGGAAGCGCGTAGTCGGCGTCATGAAGTTCTCGGGCGATGCCGCCGATGTCCTTGAGGTAGAGGCAATCCTGCTGGATACGGATGCCGCCGCCGTGCATCCCGCCCAAATGTCGGAATGGCTCCACGATGATCACGCTTTGACCGCGCCGTGCAGCCGCCAAACCGGCAGTGACTCCGCTGGCCGTGCCGCCATAGACACAAACGTCTGCTTCGTAAACCGTAGTCGCACCGGCTGTCCCAAGACAGCAGATTAGCATGGCAAGTGATAGTGTGATTATTCTCTTCACGCTCATCCTTCTTTCAATTGTTGGATTACCTGTTTGTCGTTGTGACAGAACACTGGTCCGACCATGCGTCATACAGAGTCGAGAGCTCCTTTACTTTATCGGGAAGCTCTGCCGCTAGGTTGTTCAGTTCGGTTCGATCCGTCCGCATATCATAGAGTTCCCACGGTCCGCCTCTCGCGGAAACGAGTTTCCATTTGCCTTTCCGCATGGCGCGGTGGCTACTCAAATTGAAAAAGATCGGGTTCTCGCGGCTGAACGCTTTGCCCTTGAACAAGGGCCGCAAGCTCTTTCCCGCCATGGGGATGATCTTATTTCCCTTGTACGTTTCCGGATACTTCGCGCCTGACAGATCGACACAGGTGGCCATCAAATCGATGGTGTGTGTTGGTTCCGTGACAAGTGATCCGTGAAGTCCGGATGGAATCCCCTTCGGCCAGTGCGCGATCAACGGCGCGGCCACGCCGCCTTCATAAAGCCAAGCCTTGTATTTTCTAAACGGCGTGTCACTCGCATTGGCCCAGCATTCGCCATATAGGGCATGTGATTCCGCCGTGCCGCAGGTTCCTTTCCCCTTGTTGCTGCCCATAACTCCACCGCCGGCGTCACCACCATTATCCGCGAGAAAGAGAATCACCGTGTTCTCGTAAACTCCCAATTCCTTCAGGCTCTTGACGATCTTGCCGACATTCTGGTCAACACAGTCAACCATGGCGGCATAAGTCGCCATCCGCAGATCCTGCGTGTCCTTTTTCGCTTTCGACAGACTGTCCCATGCAGGGATCTTTTTTCCGCGAGGTGACAATTTAATGCTCTCGCCAAAAATGCCAAGTTTGATCAGGCGCTCGTAACGTCGTTGCCGCACCTTATCCCACCCGACCTTGTATTTCCCACGGTACTTGGCGATATCCTCCGGCTTCGCCTTGAGCGGCCAGTGCGGAGCATTGTGGGCCAGGTACCACAAGAACGGCTTCTCCATACCGACAGCTTCTCGTACAAATTTGATACCTTCTTCCGTCCAAGCGTCGGTGGCATACCAACCTTGGGGCGGGTCCGTTTCAACGTCGTAGATCACCTCACGGTCTCTGGCAATCCTGCGCCGCATCGACGGTTTCATGCCCATGTTTTTGTAGAAAGCGGACGGGGCGAAGTAGACGCCTCCTCCCTCTGGGCAGCCAAAGGAATGATCAAAACCGCGACCAACGGGCCACATTGACTTCTCCTTGTCGCCAACCATCCATTTGCCCGTATGGTAGGTCCGATATCCTGCCGGCCCAATCGCCTCAGCCAAGGTTACGCTATTTTTGGAGATTCCTTTGTTTCTATTATTTGAGTTATTGCCCGTCTGTTTCGGATGAAGGCCGGTCAGAAGGCTGACCCGGGTGGGCACGCAGACGCCTTCGTTATAGAACTGGGTAAATCGAAGGCCCTGCTTCGCAAGCAGGTCAAGGTTGGGAGTCTCAATCTCACTGCCATAACAGCCAATATCCGAGAACCCCATATCATCTGTCATAATGATGATGATATTGGGCGACGTGTGCGATGGAGGTGCCGCAAACAGCGAACCGGTCATCAGCGTCATGCCAGCCAACCCCGTCAATGCTTTCCATTGTGATTTCTTCACTTTTTCACCTCTTTCTGCATCGCGGGAAGTTTCTGGTTGCGCTCCTGGGGATAAACATCCCCCCTCGCTTTGTTGGTCACACCATCCACCGTCGTATTGGCTGCGGCGGCGGGAGATTTTTCATCAGTCGGCATCCAGGTTTGTCCGGCGTTTTGTTGCAGTGTACCCGGTGTCGAACGGCCATTGCTGATGATGGTTCGGAGCTCTTTGGTCAGGCGTGAGACCAGTTCTGGATACTGCTCGGCTCTATTGTTCAGCTCTCGCGGATCTTCGCTCACGTTATAGAGGTGCACCGGGGGCAACCCCGCTTTCTCTGCCGTTCTCTTGCCTTTCGGAGTGGAGCGAATGATCAGTTTCCACTCTCCACGGCGAATGGCAAAGTCTCCCGGCGCGTCGTGGTTGATGATGGGATCTCGCGTAAAAGCTTTGCCCTTCAGTGCCGACAGCAGGCTGACGCTGTCCTCTGCCGCATTGTCCGGCAGGTCATAGCCTGCAATCTCTGCGAAAGTCGCCATGAGATCCGTCAGGCAAATGGGCGTGTTGCTACTCGTTTTCGGCGCAACCATCCCCTTCCAGCGAACAATGAATGGCACCTTGTGACCGCCTTCCTCGATGTGAAACTTGCCACCTCTCATGTTGACTTCGAAGTTGACGCCTTTCTCAAAAGAGCCGCCCTTCTTGGCCAAATTGAGAGAGTTTCCATTGTCTGCGGTAACAATAATCAGGGTGTCTTCAGCAATCCCTGCCTGGTCGACGGCATCGACGACTCGGCCAATGGAGTCATCGGTCTGAATGACAAAGTCCACATACGGGGAAATCCCGCTGATCCCATCGAACTTGGCAGACGGCGCAATCGGACTGTGCGGTGAAGTCATCGAAAAATAGAGAAAGAACGGCTGGTCCTTTTTCGCCTGTCCTTCAATGTACGAGATGGCTTTGGCCGTGACGGTCGGCAAAATGTCTACTGCTGAAGTATCGCCCCGCTTTTTTTGGAAGACAGGAGTTCCCAGAACCTTGCGGTTTTCGAGATAGACGTAGGGAAGGCCCATTCTGAGATCGGAACCGAAGTGATAGTCAAACCCGTGATCGACGGGTCCGCCCGCCATGGGTTTTGTCCAATCAACCATTTTAGCCACCAACGCGTCTCTGGTTGATCTGTCACCGACGGGCAGAGGGTCATTGGAATTGAAAGGCAAATCCCAACCCAGGTGCCATTTGCCGACACAGGCGGTGTGATACCCTTTTGCCTGAAGCATTGCCCCCATCCCTGCGCGCCCCTCTTCAATCAGTGGAGGGTCCCATTTGTGCAAAACGCCACGCTTGAGTCGCGAGCGCCACGCGTACCGACCCGTAAGCAGGCCATAGCGAGTCGGGGTACAAAGAGCCGATCCCGAGTGAGCCTCGGTAAAGGTCATCCCCTGGGTAACCAACTGATCCATCCGCGGCGTCTTGAAACCCAACTTGCCGTTGAACGCCGAGACGGAATCCTTGCCCATGTCATCAGCAAGGATCAGCACAATGTTCGGCATGACGTTTTTGCGGGGCTCCTTCGCCTGAATGGAAGCCGCCGTCACAACGGTGACGAGAATAGCTGTCAATAAATTCTCCATAATGTATTTTCTGGTTTATTTGCGTTCCACATACAGGAAATAGGCTCCGTACGCTTTGCCGTCGTCGCCGATAAATTGTGCATGAACGTCGCAAGCGCCTTTCTTCAGGGGGACCGTGAAGGTGGCCTCGGACATGTCGTCCGTCACCTCGATGGTCTTGTCGAAACCGGCGACCTTGAGGCGGGCCTTGACGATGGGCAGAGCCTTG
>Ga0209752_1001795_pt1 | contig 10164 bp, 9 predicted proteins | sample METZYME_3_250m_FD_187548 | JGI IMG/M metagenome (GOLD analysis project Ga0209752, IMG submission 187548) | Marine microbial communities from oxygen minimum zone in mesopelagic equatorial Pacific - METZYME_3_250m (SPAdes) (version 2) | ecosystem: Environmental > Aquatic > Marine > Oceanic | place...
TAAAGCACGTAATTTATATAAGAAACTAATAGATATTGATAAAAATAATTCATATTACTTATCAACATATATTGATTTAATTGTGATGTCAGGTGATTATGAGAATGGTATTAATGCTCTAGAGTCATTAATACTAATAGAAGGAGAGACGACTGAAAGATTATCACAGCTTGGTATTTTGTATTATAAAATGGAAGATTTAGTTAGAGCAAAGCCATTATTTAAAAAGCTTGTTAATATGAATCATTTTGATGCAACAATAATGCACTTTCTATCCAATATATATATAGAACAAAGCATTTTAGACTCTGCTGGAATAATTGCAAATCAAATTATTGATCATCATCCATCAGATCCTAGAGGTTATTTAGATGCTGCATTAGCAGAGTTAAATAATGAGAATCCACTTGGAGCAATTAAAATTTTGGAACCTGTAAATAAAGAATTTACTGATGAGTTTTCAATACAATATCTTTTAGGAAGTAGTTATCAGCAGCTAGAAAAATATGATAAAGCAACAGTAGTATTAAGACAGTCTTTAAAAATTTATCCAGAATCAAGAGGAGCTAGACATACTCTTGCAATTGCAAGCGATGCCTTAAATTATTGGACTGAATCTGATTCATTATATGAAGGTCTTATCGCAACAGATGCGAATGATGTTCAAGCGCTTAATAATTATTCTTATAGTTTAGTTGAAAGAAATATACAATTGAATAAAGCTCTTGCTATGGCGAAAAAAGCAATTGAATTAGAGCCTGAAAATGCAGCATACCTTGATACAATTGGATGGATATATTATAAAATGGATAATATTGAAAAGGCTTTAATTTTTATTCGTAAATCTGTTGAATTAGAGAATGATAATGCTGTAGTCTTAGAACATTTAGGAGATGTTTTGATCGCTAATAATCGGATTGAAGAAGCTCTTATATATTATCTTAAAGCTCTAAACATAGATAAAGATAATGAAATTCTACAGCAGAAAGCAGGTATTGTTGCAAATTAAAAACTGGATTTTATTATTTATTATTTTTTTTGGATGTACTAATGTAAAAAATAACTTTACTGATTCATTAGCTTCCTCAGCAAAACCAACATTGACTATGAAGAAATTAGTTTCGGTTTATGGTCAATTGCGTGGTAAAGGATCTACTGAAATTTATGGACAACAGTCTGGTAAGTTTAATTTTTCATTTACATCGAATGGATATGATTCTTTTTTACTATTTAGAGATATTTTGGGCCGCAAGATTTTATTATTAGAGATTAATGGCTTATCTATAAGTGCATGGGATATGATTCAGAATCAAAAATACACTCAAACTTCATTAGTTATTTTATTTCCATTTATTGAATACTTATCACCAGGAAACTTGACAAAATTGCTATGGGGAATCGTTCCTGATCTGAATAGTGAAATTAATAATAAGTTTGAGTTTGAGAATAAAAATGTTAAAATGACATTTGAAACTAATCGACAACGAATTGGTTCTTTAATTCAAAAGATTGCTTATATCAATGAATCTAATATGGATAAATATGAAATATTAATAACAAATCGAGAGTTTGGTTCAAATTATCCAGATCTGGAAAAAGGAATTCCTCATTCTATTCCTATAACAAATCCGTAACAAAAATATGAATAATTCAATTTCAATAATTGTTCCAGTATATAATGAAAAAGATTCTCTTGAAGAATTATACGGAGAAATCCGAAATGCTACAGGTTCATTCTCAAAAAGGGAAATCTTATTTATTGATGATGGCAGTACGGATGGATCAACGGAAATTCTAATAACGATGGCGGAAGAATATGCGGATGTCATTCTTATACAGTTTTATCGAAATTATGGTAAAGCAGCTGCCTTATCAGAGGGATTTAATCATTCTACAGGTGATTATGTTGTAACGATGGATGCTGACTTACAAGATGATCCATTAGAAATTAATAATTTATATGAAAAATTAAATGAAGGATATGATCTTGTTTCTGGATGGAAAAAAGTAAGACACGACCCATTTAATAAACGTATTCCATCTAAATTATTTAATTTTGTAACACGGATCATGACGGGAGTAAAAATACACGATTTTAATTGTGGACTAAAAATTTATAAACGTTCTGTTGTGAAAGCTGTTGAAATATATGGCGGTCGCCATAGATATATACCTGCATTAGCAGGTCACAAGAAATTCAAAGTTGGTGAAGTTCAAGTAAACCATAGATCAAGAAAATTTGGTGAAACTAAATATGGAGGATCTAGATTATTTCACGGATTTTTTGATCTTATATCCATTTTATTTATTGATCGATTTGATCAGAGGCCTTTACATTTGTTTGGATTTTTTGGTTTATCAAGTTTTTTTATAGGTATGTTTGTTGAATTATATGTCCTTTATCTTAAATATTTTTTAGGTGAGCCCTTTCAAAAACATATGGCACTTCTTGTATTTGGTGTAATGATTATTGTCATAGGTATTCAGTTCTTTTCTTTAGGCCTTTTAGGTGAGATGCATACTAGAGGTAATCAGAAAAATGAAAATAGAATACATCATATAATTAAATGATAACTTAGATTTATTGTGAAAATAGTTATAGTGGGGACTTTCCCTCCCTTTAGAGGAGGAATATCTAACTTTTATCAGACTTTGTATGAAAAATTATCATATGATCATGATGTAATAGCAATAAATTTCTCTTTACAATATCCTAGTATATTATTCCCTGGGAAATCACAATTTGATAATAATCAGAAATCTGATTTGAATATTGAAAGAATTATAAATAGTATAAACCCTATTTCTTGGCATAAAGCAGCAAAAAGAATAATTGAATTAAAACCTGATATTGTAATTTTTAAATACTGGATGCCTTTTTTTGCTCCTTCTTTTGGATCAATAATCAGACTTATTAAGAAAAAAATCAATATTAAATCTTTAGTGATATGTGATAATATCATTCCTCATGAAAGTCGTTTTTTCGATAACAGACTAACTAAATATTTTTTCAAATATATAGATTATTTTATAGTTATGTCTAGATCAGTTGAAAATGATCTATTGTCTCTATTTCCAAATGCTAAATACATTTATACACCCCACCCATTATATGATATATTTGGAAAAAGTATTAATAAAGAAGAATCAAGAAGTCATTTAAAAATAAATGAAAGTAAACTAATCTTATTTTTTGGATTAATAAGGCCCTACAAAGGTTTAGATCTCTTAATACAAGCAGCAAATGTTCTTAAACAGAAATTAACTGACTTTAAAGTATTGGCGATAGGTGATTGTTATGAGAATCCTGAACCATATTCAAATATGATAGATGAACATAAAATCAATGATATTTTTGATTTAAGGTTTGAATTTGTTCCACATAATAAAGTTAGTTTATACTTTTCTGCTGCTGATATCATTGTCCTACCATATAAATCTGCTACTCAAAGTGGGATTGTTCCTGTTGCTTATCATTTTAATAAACCTGTTATAGTTACAAATGTTGGAGGTTTAGGTGAGATTGTTCAAGAAGGTAAAACTGGTTATGTAGTAAATCCAGATTCAGTTGAAATTGCAAATACTATAATTAAATATTATACTAACTCAGATAAAATAAACTTTAAAGAGAATATTAAAGTATATAACAAAACTTTTTCTTGGGATAAATTTGTTGAAGCAATACAAAGTATCATTGTTAAATGAATAATCCATCTGTAACTGTAATTGTACTTAATTGGAATGGAAAAGATTTAACTCTTGAATGCTTAGATTCTTTAAACAAGGTAGATTATTCAAATTATAATATCCTTGTTGTCGATAACAAATCTTCTGATGGTTCCGTAGAGTCTATTAATAAAATATATCCTGATATCTCAGTTTTAAAATTAGATAATAATTATGGGTATGCTGGAGGAAATAATAGAGGTTTTAACTCTTTGAAAAATGATAAACCGGACTTTGTTATTTTTCTAAATAATGATACCGTTGTAGATAAAGATTTTATTAACCCTTTAATTAACCCTTTATTAACTAATAAAAATATTTATCAAACTGTTCCAAAAATATATTATCAAAATAATCCCAAATTAATCTGGTATGCAGGGGGGAATGTAAATTTGTGGACAGGATCAGTATCTCATCGGGGAATACGTCAATATGATAATGAAAAATTTAATTTAGAAGGTATAACAAAATATGCTACAGGTTGTTGTTTTTGTATGCGCTATGATGATTTTAAAAATATTGAAGGGTTTGATGAGAATTTTCCAATGTATTCTGAAGATGTTGATTTATCCTTATCTATAAGAAAGAAGGATTTTCAAGTATGGTACACACCTAATTCAACAATATGGCATAAAGTATCAGCTTCTATTGGTGGTTCATTTTCTTTTTCTAAAAACAAAAGAAAATTAATAGGATTATTTTTGCTTTTTAGAAAACATGCCAACCCATTTCAATATATTAGTATAATGCTTTTTATTCCCTTTCAATTATTGTATCAAATTATAAAACTAGCGATCACGATTAAAAAATAATTACCAATCTTTATCAGAATAAAATTTATTAGATATATGTTCAGTTATATCACGTATTTTTTTTATTTCTTTATTAGTAAGCCTTTTTTTCCAGTTTTTAATATTTTCCCTACTATTTCTTTGTAATTGATGAACTTTGCCTTTATTTGATACCTCACTTGGATTTGAATGATCAGATGTTGCTTGAATAAATCTTTTTACTTTGCTTGTATATGGAAGTTCTAACTTTTCAAATAATAGTTTGAATTCTTTATTTGGATTATATGATAAATCTTCATGTCGTATATATATCCAATTTGGATAGATCTTCTGATATTCTATAATAATTTTTGTTGTACATAACCAGATAAGAGATGCTTCAGATATAAAATCTATAGGAGGGTTATTAATATCTGACTCATAGGGTTTTAAAAATCTATTTATTAAATCAGGTTGTTTAATAAAGTTTTCGAAATTAAATCGCCAATTTAACCTTAATAGACTGCTAACAAATGCAGCTGGATGTCTAATTAGGAACACATTTTTAGATTTCCATCGTTTATGGATCCATTCTGCAGCAGTTAGACATATTGGATCTTTAATTAACGGAATAATTTCATTATGATTAACTTTATTAAATTTTAATCTTTTTGAATCTAAATAGGCGCCTATTCTCCATTTCAAATATTTAAAATCTATCTTATCATCATTGATGCCATTTGGATTTCGATGATCCGTATTGGGAAGACTATTCTTAAAATGTAGTAATGCTTTAAGGGGGTATTGACCAATGAATAGTTCATTCAAAATAGACTCAACTTTTTCATATTCTTTATTAGGATCATAATATTTATACCAAATTTCAGTATCAAATAATCCGCGAGTTATACTATTCGGTGTTAAGGGCTCATGTATATAATATATCATAGGTAATTTTCTGATAATGTTACCCACCCAAGTCGAACCTGAACGGTGAGAACCTGTAATTAGTATTGGCTTATTCATAGTATGTAATAGTCAAATTATTTAAAGAAAAATCTTTTAGCTCTGCTTAATCCAAAAATTGGATTAATTATTGAGTTAATTCTTTTAAAATGTTTTAAATTTCTTGCAAAATCATCTCCAGCTTCTTTTATTCTATTATCAATTGATTTTTTAACATAATTATACAAATCATTATCTAATTGATTATGATCTTCAATAAAATTCCTTATTTCAGTTTCAATTTTACTATAGTCAGGTTTATTTTTTGTTCGGTTTGCTCTTGAGTAATATGGAGATTTCCAATTGAGCATTCTTTTTAATAATAATATTGATTCATAAAACTTCTCTGTAGTTCCAGTTAATATAAAATTCTTGTTAATGTTCTCTTTGGCTATATCAAGTAATTCATTTGATTTAATTAAAGGATCATCTATTGAACAAGTATTTCCAGCAATTAATTGAGTTTGTCCATTAATTAAAAATGGATTAATTCCGCTATTTATATATTCATAGATTGACATTGTTTTTTTAGTATTGCTTAAGTTTTGGGGGTTATCTTCTTGACTAATTACATAATAATATGATGATAAAACCCTATCAACAGGATCTCTCATTATCGCAAAATATTTAGCAGTTCTATCAAAATGATTATGAATTCCATATTTTAAATGGCCTTGGATTATTTCTAATTGATTTATTTTATTAGATGATAATGCTCCAACAATATTTTTTGATTTATCAATAGTTGGAATTGTGAGAATATTTTCCGATGAGTACTGACGATTTACTATATCTCTTAATGTAGTCCCGCCAGTTTTAGGTATATGTAAATGGATAATTAGATCATTCATAAATAATTAAATTTAACTATGTGTTAAGTAATACAATTAGAATTTAGATTAACTTTAAATTACAGTAAGTAAATAATATTGTTTATTTTTTGTAAATGGAAAATAGTTTTAGAAATAAGATTGATAGCGATTATTCGAATAAACCAGCTACAAGAATAAGATGGAACAAATCTCTTGATTTTATTGGAGATCATTTCTCTTTTAAAAGTGCATTAGATATTGGCGATCGTTCTGGATTAACTGAAATGATGGAATCTAAATATCAAGTTAAATTTGATAATACGAAAGGAGATCTAGATTGTATTACACTTAAAGGTAAATATGACTTAGTAACTTCTTTTGAAGTACTTGAACATCTTTTTAATCCTCTATTTCATTTATCTCAAATAAAAGGGGTTCTATCTGAAAATGGTAAATTGATTCTTTCAACACCTTTATCAAAACCTCGATTTTTATGGTCAAAAGAGCATTTTCACGAAATGTCCACTGAATCTATAGAAGCTTTGTTTCATGTTGCTGGATTTAAAATAGTTAGAAAAAAATATTTTAAAGTTCACCCTTTAATTTTCTACATTAAAGGTATGCGTCCATTATTAAGGCTCTTTTTTGATAAAATTCAAATTTATGAATTAGAAAATTCTAATTAATTTTCCAAATAATATTAGCCTATATACTGTCATTTGTTTTTTTCAGTTATTTTTTTAATATAATCATAGTATTCAATACTTATCATACCCCAATCAAAGCTCATTGCAAATTCTTTCAATTTTTCTCCAGATTGAGGGTTTTCAATTTGTTTTTTGATTTCATTTAGAAATTTATCTTTTTCAGATGTTATAGAAACATAATCAGAAAACTCACTGAGATAAGCGTTGAAATTAGTCATTACAGATGGCTTTCCAGCAGCTGAGTATTCAAATAGTTTATTTGGCAATACAGACTCAGTAAGTTCATTTTTAATAAAAGGAATAATACAAACATTAGCTTCAAATAAATAATGAGGTATTTCTTCATGATTAATAGCATTAAAATAATGTAATCTATTATGTTTACTTAATTCATCTAGTCTTTTTATAGCGTTTGTACTAACAGGGCCAATTAAAATAAAGTTATAAGAACTATTATTCAGCAAATGTTCGGTCAAATCAAAATCAAACCATTCAGATATGGCGCCAATATATATAATAATTGGTTTTTTAATATTTTTTACTTTTTCTATTGGTTTATTTATTTTTTGAAATAATTCAAAGTCTACTCCATTTGTAATGATTTCAATTTTCGAATGAAATTCATTTGGAATAAAGTTTCTATAACTTACATGTGGTATAATTATTTTATTTACTAATGACAAAGTTTCTATGAAATATTCTTTTTTATAATTAGGTGTTCCAGGAAAAGCTAGTGGGTTATCATTACAATCATATATAATAGGTAAGTCCGGATATTTAATTTTATATGTTTTTATTAATGGAGACCAGTATACATTAGAAGTAATTATACAATTTGCATTATTAATAATTTTATGGAAGAAAAATCTGAACCATAAAGTAGCAAGTGCGTTAATAATTTTACGAATGAATAGATAACTTAATATTTTATTTGATAATCTATTACGAACACTTCTTAGTTGAGGAATTGTAACTGCTTTAACATGACTATATTCTATTGGATAATAATTATTAGATAATTTCTTTGAAATAGGCTCAATGAACAAAATAGAACTATCATCAGGAAAACGTGAAATAATTTGTTGTTTTCTTGTTTTAAGATAATTCCATTTAATTTCTGATAACCAAATAATATTCATTGTTAATAATGTTTTTTTAGCTTTATGGCCTAATACATAGTTTAATTTACATCTCTATACTTAATTTACCAGAATGCAATTAACGATAGGTTTATGAAACATCCACAAAAAATTGCTAAAGAAGCTATAATCTCATTCTTAAGCATGGCCTTTGGATCTGGATTTAGATATCTTTTTGTCCTTATCCTTGCAAGATGGGTTGGTCCAACATATTTAGGAATTTATTCCTTAGCAAATGCGATAATGCGGTTCGCTGAAGTTATTGGTAAGGCAGGATTAGATAATGGTGTAATAAAATATGTTTCCGAAAATTTTGGGAAGGATTTACTAAATAAGGGAAAAGAAATAATCTTTTCAGCAATAAAGATGAGTCTCATTTTATCTGTATGCTCATCAATAATACTAATTATTATATCTGACTGGTTAGCTCATGATTTTTTTGCTGGAGGTCAATTATTAAAACGTGTATTAATCTATAATGCTTGTGCATTACCGTTTTCAGTTATTATGATAATTATTGCAAGCGCTACACAATCATTTAAGCTTCTAAAGTACAAATCATTAGTAATTAATATTTTTGTTCCGCTAATATCATTATTATCCATGGTAATTGGACTTCAGATATCAAATGAAGTTGCTATTTCAATACCCATATTATTCTCTTCTATATTTGGATGTGTATTAATTGCTTTCTTTTTAACAAAGATAGTTAAAAAGAAAATTTCACCTTTTGTAAAGATTAATTCAGTTGATATAATAAGATCTGAATTCAGTGTAGATCTGTTAAAATTTTCATATCCATTGATGTTTGTAACTATTATTGGGACTGCTATGCATTGGATGGATATTTATATGTTAGGATTCTTCTATGATAACACCACAGTTGGTATGTATCACCCTCCAGCGAGAACTGCTGGACTTATTCGAATGATTTTAATTGCATTTATGGGCATATTTTCCCCAATACTAACTGAGCTATATTCAAATAATGATCGAAAAGGTATGGTTAATGTATATCATTTAGTTGTTCGTTGGATAATGACTCTTGCATTGCCTTTATTTCTATTAATTATTTTATTTCCAAAAAAAGTAATGTTCTTATTTGGTACAGAATATCAAGAAAGCTATATGATATTATCAATATTGACTACTTCAGTATTAATTCAGACTTTTATTGGAATCGGTGGACCAACTTTAACAATGACGGGTTATCCAAAAATAAACTTCATTAATTCTATATTTATTTTATTTATAAATTTTGCTTTAAATATTTATCTTATTCCCTTATATCAAGGAACAGGTGCTGCTATTGCTACATTAGCTTCAATGACTTTTCTAGGATTAATTCGATCAATAGAGATATGGTATATATTAAGATTACAACCTTTGAGCCTAAAGTTAATTAAACCATTTTTGGCAATATTTGTTGTACTGATTGTAATGATTTCTATAAAACCATTCATTATGCCTTTCCACACTATTATTAGTCTTATTATAGCTAGTATAATTATAGGATTTTCTTTTCTTCTTCTCCTTTGGTTAATCGGATTTGATGAAGATGATAAACAGGTAATATCTGCAATAAAAATGATGTTTATTAAGAATCAATAAAGATTACAATGTTTGAAAAAATAATCAATAGAAATAATTTAACTATTCTTTTGGGATTAATTATTCTTGTTCTAGTTCTTTTTTATCCCATTGTATTTAGCGGTAAAACATTTGGTTCACCGGATTCATTAAATCCTCGTGGTGCGAGTATCATACTTCAAGAAATGAATAAACTAGATAATGAATTTCCATTATGGCAACCTTGGATTTTTAGTGGAATGCCAACCGCAGATGCTTTTACCTTTATTAGTTCATTATATTTTCCTAATTACATACTTAATTTATTTTTTCTATCAAGTAATCTGACTCAACTACTTCATCTTTTATTTGCAGGTATAGGATCATATTTATTACTACGTTTTATTGGTTTATCTTGTTTATCTGCATTTCTGGG
>Ga0209752_1001797_pt1 | contig 10151 bp, 9 predicted proteins | sample METZYME_3_250m_FD_187548 | JGI IMG/M metagenome (GOLD analysis project Ga0209752, IMG submission 187548) | Marine microbial communities from oxygen minimum zone in mesopelagic equatorial Pacific - METZYME_3_250m (SPAdes) (version 2) | ecosystem: Environmental > Aquatic > Marine > Oceanic | place...
TGACAGGAGAATTTAAGGAATGAAACAAAAATTTAATTGTGCGTGCCTCAATTGGCAGCATAAGATCCGTCGTTATCTACTTGCTTTGGAAAGTTTTGTCGTTCTTCTAATTTTAGCTTGGCAAGTTGCCTTCTCCCCTGTTATTGCCCAAGAAGTAGGCCATTCTCCTACTTTCTCTAACGAAGTTGTTAGAATTCTTCAGGAGAACTGTCAGCAATGCCATCAGCCTGGTGGCATCGCACCGATGCCTCTCGAAACATTTGAACAAGCAAAAATATGGGCCCCGCGAATTAAATATAATGTCAATAGACGGGTTATGCCTCCTTGGCATCTTGACCCTACCATTGGCATCCAGGAATATAAGAATGACTACTCTCTCAGTGAAAAAAATATAGATACTTTGGTAGCGTGGGTGGATGCAGGCGCACCAGAAGGTGACCCAGCTAATCTCCCGCCTCCGGTGGACTGGCCTAATTGGCTGGAGTGGGAGCTTGAACCCGATTTAGGGCCTCCTGATATGATTTTTGAAACAGGGCCCATTTCCATTCGAGCTGAGGGAGGAGACTTCTGGCCGTCAGTGGACGTTGAGTGGCCTGCACTCGTCGAACCACGCTTCCTTAAGGCGGCGGAAATTCGAAATACGATCCAGGGACGGGGTGCTCTGCATCATAACAATGTTTCTTTACGGCTTGAGCAAGGTCCATCTGGTCGCGTAGTTGGTGCAGGAGCTGGAAAAAGGTGGGACTACTTTGGCGAGGATACTGGAATTAAGTTCAGTTCCGGCCCCGGTGTAATTAACTTTGGGGCCCATTACTTCCCAATCGGAGAAGAATTTGAGGATAACATCGAAGTAGCGTTCTGGTTCCACCCGGAGAACGATCCGCCCGACACAGAAGCGAATGTGGAGATTCATCATTTAATTGATCAATTTGAACCTGGGCAACCGAGGGCTAGGGATATATTGATTCCACCTCATGGTACCCAGACGATGTATCGGACTTGGATTTTAGATGAACCAGTTATGTTAAACAGCTTCCGTGGTCATATGCACTTACATGGCATCGCTATGTCGATCGAAGTAATTTGGCCAGGGAGGGTGAGGGACTATTATGGTCCAGGAGCAAATCGTCGAGATGTTATTGCGTCTATCAATAATTATAATCACAACTGGCAAACGTCCTTCGTTTTTGCAGATGATGCTAGACCTTTACTTCCTAAAGGCGCGGCCATAGTGATGCGAACTCACTTCGATAATACCGAGAACAATCCTCTTTCAATAGACCCTGACCAATGGGTAGTCTTCGGGGGTCGGAGTGTAGATGCTATGTCTCACTTTCATGTAAGCGTCACTTATCTAGAAGAAGAGGAATACAGCTCACTGCTAACAGAGCGTAAGTTGCAACTCGAGGAAAGAAAGCACCGCGATGGTAATTTCGGAACAGCCTTACTTAGTATTCATCCGGATGAGCGGGCTGTGTTAGAGAGTGTTGGGGGAGCAGCAGCGCCTTGAGATAGAAACATCCAGAAACCGGACAAAACTTAAATTTTTGTCCGGTTTTATTCTGAATTGGGTTTCGTAGTTATCAATCGTCTAGTTTGGTCTTTCAGTTACTTCCAGTGGCACCATCATGTGTACGAAGTCATTATTTTCCCACATGACATAGGGTCCACCTGCATAAGGATCCCTAGGAAGATCGCTCATAAGGCTTGCTGGCATCAATAACATAAGATGCGGGCCTTCCTGAATCCATGTGCCAACGGATCGATCTGCATTAAAGGGATCATTGTTGTCTACGGCTTGATCCCCCTGGAGCATGTATGAGACACCAAACCCTTTAGCTTCTGAATCATAAGGTGCCTGATTTATAAAGGCTTGCAACCACTCTTGCCATACCTGGTCTACACACATTGGATTAACATTTTCATTGGGAGGTGTGCCCGGCATACAAGTCCAACCGTTAGAGCCTTCTCTTAGTACGCTTCCATCGGCGGCCAAAACAGTAGCTTCTGAGCTAATATTTGCTGGCGCTGACTCTGTTGCGATTTCTATTATTTCTTGTGTCGTTTTTTCGTTAGTCTCACTAGTGCAGTGCGTCAACAAAATGGCTGTTGATATCAGATATATGGTTTTCATAATGTCGTTTTGCCTCCATAGTTTTAAAAATAAAAGCCTATTGAATTGGATTGTCATTCATGAACTCAACAATAACACTTGCTAGTTCTTCCCCTGCCTCCTCTTGCAGAAAGTGTCCGGCTCCTTCAATGGTTACGTGATTTTGGTTTTGTGCTCCGGGAATATCTCTTTGAAAAATAACGTGACCGCCTGCGGATACCGGATCTTCATCACTAAAGGCAGTTAAAAAAGGCTTCTGCCAGCGTCGAAAAACTTCCCATGCCGCAGCATTGGCAACAGCTCCCGGGTAGTCAATCGAAACAGGGACTCGTTGCGGCATTATCAGAGGGCCTGCTTTGTAAGAAGGGCTAGGAAAAGGCGCATCGTAGGCGTCTTTAACTGAAGGATCGCCGACATTGGTGGCAATCATAGTGCCCGTAGGAATATCGCCAGCATCGATCATTCTCTGGTTCATCGCTTTCCATTGCATGAAGGCCCCGGAGGTGGGTGTGGAGTTGGTCGTGGGTGCTGACAGTCCAGTATTACTAACAACCACACGAGCGAAGCGAGCTTCATTTTCAGCTACGACTCTAAGACCAATCAATCCACCCCAGTCTTGTCCAAAAAATGTGGCATTCTGCAATTCTAGTCGTTCGACTAATTCAGTCATCGCATCGACATGAAAAAGATAGGTATGGGTATCCATACTTACCGGCTTGTCCGAACGACCAAAACCAATCAGATCGGGAACAATGGTACGGAACCCAGCCTCAGTGAGAACCGGTATCATCTTACGGTATAGATAGGACCAGGAGGGTTCGCCGTGGATCATTAGAATCACTTCGCCGTCCGCCGGACCTTCATCTAGATAGTGAACGCGGTAGCCGCGAATATATAGATAGTTAGGTTCGAAACTATAACCTGACAGGTTTTCGAATCGACTGTCAGGTGTACGTAAAACACCTGGCCTGATTTCATCTGCCATGATAATACTTGGAGCTAATGTGGCGATCAGAAAAGCGATGGTGAGATTTTTCTTCATAGTGTTTAACCGTATAGTTTATCCGTATAAATGTGAATTGATTATAAGATAAATGCTTGGGCTTACAATGCCCAAAAATTAGCATAGCCAACAATGGAATATATGTAGTAAAATCAAAGGGATAATTGCTTCGAGGCTCGGGGCGTGACATGGTGGACCTAGCCAGTTTGACTCTGGTTACGTCTATCATTCTATAAGAAGTACTAAATTTGGTTTATAAATCGTGTGCTAAAGCAGAGTGTAGTTTTGGCGACTGGGATTATTGACGGGAATAGTTGGGGAGAAGATGCCTGAAATCACTCTTCCAGATGGTAGTAAACGAGATTTCAACAATCCGATTACGGTTGCTGAAATAGCAGAATCAATTGGTCCCGGACTAGCCAAGGGTGCTCTGGCTGGTCGGGTAGATGGAGTTCTGGTCGATACCTCCTACTCCGTGGTTGGAGATGCTGAAGTCGCGATCGTTACCGAGCGCGACGAAGACGGGATTGAGGTACTCCGACACTCCTGTGCCCATTTGATGGCACAAGCTGTGCAGCGCTTGTTTCCCAAGGCCCAGGTTACTATAGGTCCAGTCATAGAGGATGGGTTCTTTTATGATTTTGCCTTTGAACGACCATTTACACCGGAAGATCTCGTGGAGATTGAAAAAGCCATGGGAGTCATTGTTAAGGAAAATCTTCAGGTCGAAAGATCCGTTATGAACCGCGACGATGCTGTGGCGATGTTTAGGGAAATGGGAGAAGAATATAAAGTTGAAATAATTGAATCGATACCGGGTGACGAAGACTTGTCCTTTTATCGACAGGGAGAATTTGTCGATCTGTGTCGTGGCCCCCATGTTCCAAGTACCGGTAAGTTCAAGGCATTCAAGCTTACAACGGTGGCTGGTGCATATTGGCGAGGTGATTCGGATAATGAAATGTTACAAAGGGTCTATGGCACTGCATGGGCCTCAAATAAAGAACTGAAACTTTATCTCAAGCGCTTGGAAGAAGCTGAAAAGCGTGATCACCGCAAATTGGGAAAACAATTAGGTCTTTTTCATTTTCAGGAAGAATCGCCGGGTATGGCTTTTTGGCACCCAAATGGGTGGACCTTGTACCAAACCATCCAGGGCTATATGAAAATAGTCCAGCAAAAAAATGGTTATAAGGAAATCCATACACCTCAACTGGTAGACTACAGCCTGTGGGAAAAGTCTGGTCATGCGGCAAAGTTTTCAGAAGAGATGTTCAGCGTCGAATCGGAAAATCGGACCTACGCCATCAAGCCCATGAACTGTCCATGTCACATTCAGGTGTATAACCAGGGACTCAAAAGCTATCGCGATTTACCACTTAGGTATGCCGAATTTGGTTCCTGCCACCGCTATGAACCGTCTGGAAGCATGCATGGACTAATGCGCGTCCGCAGTTTTGTACAGGACGACGGCCATATCTTTTGTACAGAGGATCAGATTCAGTCTGAAGTGGCCGATTTTATGGAGTTGCTGTTTGCAGTTTACCGGGATTTCGGTTTCGACGAAGTGATCCTTCGTCTTTCTACTCGCCCTGAAAAACGCGTTGGATCCGACGACCTTTGGGAAGATGCGGAACAATCTCTGAAAGAGGCACTCAAGGCTACCGGCCTTCCCTGGGAGCTGATGCCAGGAGAGGGTGCTTTTTATGGTCCCAAGATAGAGTACTCCTTGAAAGATTGCATGGGTCGGATACAACAATGTGGCACTATACAGGTAGATTTCTTCACCCCCGGGGCGCTCGACGCCCGCTACGTCGCGGAAGACGACAGTCGTAAGACTCCTGTTATGCTTCATAGAGCGGTACTAGGATCTTTCGAGCGTTTCATCGGCGTGTTGATTGAACATTATGCCGGTGCGATGCCGACTTGGTTGGCACCAGAGCAGGCCGTGGTCCTAAATATTACCGATAAACAGTCCGAATACTGCATGAAACTGGAAGAATCCTTGAATAATAAGGGGTTTAGAGCGACAGCAGACTTGAGAAATGAGAAAATCAGCTTTAAAATCCGCGAGCATACTTTACAGAAAACTCCTTATCTTCTGGTAGTTGGAGATAGGGAAGTTGAATCCGGTACAGTGGCAGTTCGCAAACGCAATGGTGAAGACTTGGGAGTAATGACATTCGATGACTTTTGTAAGCACTTAAGCCAGGATGTTTCCCATTTTGGCCGAAGTGAGAACAGCCCCGATGCCGAGCATTAGGGTTTTATATGAGGACGAAATCGTAGTGAGGTTTGAGCGCTTGCTCACGTCATGAGTGGTAGTACCAAAAAGCCGATAATCAACGAATTTATCGAGGCTGATAAGGTTCGTTTGGTTGGGGCAAATGGTGAGCAGATTGGGGTATTACCAATTGAAGAAGCCAGGGCTGCAGCGACAGATGCTATGCTGGATTTGGTGCTGATAGCACCGGATTCGGATCCACAGGTCTGTAAGATCATGGATTTCGGCAAGCATGTATTTGACGTAAAGAAACAAAAAACGGCGAACAAGAAAAAACAGCGACGAATACATGTTAAGGAAATCAAATTTAGACCAGGGACGGAAGAAGGGGATTATCAGGTAAAACTACGCAACCTGATACGTTTCCTGACAGATGGGGACAAGACTAAGGTATCGCTAAGATTCCGCGGACGAGAGCTTGCCCATCAACATCTTGGGCAGGAGCTGATAGAGAGAATTCGAGATGATCTCTCTCTGTATGGTGCCGTGGAACAGGAACCCAAGATGGAAGGTCGGCAAATAGTCATGGTACTGGCGCCGGTCAAGAAGCGTTAACAACTATGCAAAGGGTCAGCATCTATTGGTCCCTTGGGCTAATGGATGCTGGCCTTTGTTGTTAGCTAACAATCAAGGACCTCTTTGAGGTAAATGCGAGTAACTAAAAATGGTTGGAAAATTGAAAACCCACCGTGGTGCTGCGAAACGATTCAAGAAAACCGGCTCCGGTTTCAAGCGCAAGAGCGCATTCAAGAGTCATATCCTGACCAAAATGACTACCAAGCGTAAGCGGCAGCTGCGTGGAACAACATCGGTTCACCCCTCAGATGTTCCTGCGGTCAAGCGCATGCTGCGCGATGTTTGAAGCTGTTAGGAAAGGAAATAAATTATGACTCGAATCAGACGAGGCGTTGTTGCTAATCGCCGTCACAAGAAAGTTCTAAAAGAAGCCAAAGGTTATTACGGTGCCCGTAGCAGGGTGTATCGTGTAGCCAAGCAGGCTGTTATCAAGGCGGGTCAATACGCCTACCGTGATCGCCGGGCAAAAAAGCGGGTATTTCGTTCTCTATGGATTATTAGGATTAATGCTCAAGCTCGTGAAAATGGTATTAGTTACAGTAAATTGATTGCCGGGCTGAAAAAAGCGGATATTGAAATAGATCGGCGTGTTTTGGCAGATCTGGCTGTTCACGACAAACCAGCATTTACGGCAATAGTAGATCAAGCAAAAGCCTGTTTGGCAGCTTAACAATTTTTGTGGAAGCGGCTTATGGTTGATACCGATTCCCTACTCGCCGAGGCATTACAAGCGATAAAAGAGGCGAGCGATGAAAAATCGCTTGAGTCGCTGCGCGTAAGGTTTCTCGGGAAAAAAGGTAGTTTCACAGCGATGCTGAAGTCTCTGGGTAAACTGCCACCCAAGGAAAGGCCCGCTGCGGGCGAGGACATTAATAAAGCTAAACAGCAGCTGGAACAGGCGATCGAAGCCAGAAACCAACTACTGGTTGCCGAATCCCTTCATTCAAAACTCGCCAAAGAAGTAATCGATGTTACGTTGCCTGGCCGTCTGCAGAATAAGGGCGGACTTCATCCGATTACGATCACGTTGGAACGGATAACAGAGATTTTTGAGAGTGCTGGATACAGCGTAGCGGTGGGCCCTGAATTAGAAGACGACTACTATAATTTCGAAGCCCTTAATATACCTCCTCACCATCCAGCCCGGGCGATGCACGATACCTTTTATATTAGTCCTGACAAGGTCTTGAGAACCCATACCTCTCCTGTTCAGGTTCGTGTCATGGAAACCGGAGAACCACCATTCCGGATGATTTGTCCCGGAAAGGTATATCGATGTGATTCTGACCTCACACATACCCCAATGTTTCATCAGGTCGAAGGCCTGTTGGTCGACGAAAAAGTCAGTTTTGCCGACTTGAAAGGCACCGTCGAAGAATTCTTGCATAGTTATTTTGAGGCTGAGATGCCGGTGAGGTTCAGACCCTCCTATTTCCCTTTCACTGAACCTTCAGCCGAGGTTGATATGGAGTGTGTTAGATGTGAAGGTAGTGGTTGCAGAATCTGTAGCTTTAAAGGCTGGTTGGAAGTTATGGGTTGCGGCATGGTTCATCCTCGGGTGCTTGAAATGTCCAATATAGATACTTCACGGTATAACGGATTTGCATTCGGCATGGGGGTAGAACGTTTGGCAATGCTCCGTTATGACGTTAGCGATCTAAGAACCTATTTCGAAAATGACCTGCGGTTTCTACAACAGTTTAACTAACGAGCGATAATAGCGAATGATTTTCAGTGAATCATGGTTACAGGAATGGGTGGATTCAAAGCTAGATACCCAGGACCTCATGAATGAACTAACAATGGCCGGACTCGAGGTTGATAGTTCAGGGCCGGTTGCTCGCCAGTTTTCTGGAATCGTTGTTGGAGAAGTCGAATCGGTAGAATCTCATCCTGATGCGGATAAATTAAGTGTTTGCCAGGTCAATGATGGCGGAAAGTCTTACCAGGTGGTCTGCGGAGCTACTAATGTCAGGAAAGGGATTAAAGTTCCATTTGCAAATATTGGGGCAGAGATTCATAGCGGGGAAGACAAACCATTTCGCATCAAGTCGGCCAAAATTCGCGGTGTCGAATCGAAGGGTATGATCTGTTCTGCCGAAGAGCTAGGTCTCGAAGAAAAATCTGAGGGGATTCTTGTTTTGCCAGATGATGCTCCCACAGGTTTGGAGGTTCACAAGTACTTGCAACTTAACGACACAAGTATTGAATTAACGCTGACACCTAACCGAGGCGATTGCTTAGGTATGTTGGGGTTGGCGCGGGAGGTAGGTGTAATATCCGGGCAGCCGGTTACCGAGCCGGAAATTTCCCTTGTTGTTCCTACCATGAGCGATGAGTTTCCAATTCACATCGAGGCCAAGGATGGGTGTCCTCGGTATCTCGGTCGAATTATTCGAAGCGTTAATCTTAACTCCAAATCTCCGCTGTGGATGCAGGAAAAGCTTCGGCGGTCCGGGCTGCGTAGTATTGATCCAGTAGTTGATGTTACAAATTTTGTATTGATGGAGCTCGGCCAACCTATGCACGCTTTTGATTATTCGAAACTTGAAGGTCATATTAATGTGCGAATGGCAAAGGAAAATGAAAAATTAGTTCTTTTAGATGGTAAAGAAATAAGTTTGTCTTCAGAAGTCATGCTAATTGCAGACAGCAAGAAACCGGTTGCTATGGCTGGCATTATGGGCGGGTTGGCGACGTCTGTAACAGATTCCACTAAGGATGTATTTCTGGAATGCGCGTTCTTTGAGCCAGTCACTATAGCGGGTAAAGCGCGTCGGTATGGTATGCAGACGGATGCATCTCATCGTTACGAGAGAGGAGTGGATTACAATCTCCAGCGTAAGGCGATGGAACGCGCAACATCATTGCTGCTTGAAATTGTTGGTGGGGATCCCGGTCCGATTACAGAGGCAGTCGGTAACCTCCCCGAGCCGGTGAAAATTGAATTGAGGATTGAGCTGGTCTCGCAAGTTCTTGGCATAGAGATCACCAAAAAAGAGATTATCGATATCCTTTCCAGACTAGGGTTCTCCATTACCAATAAAAACGATGAATCGATATCCGTAGGTGTCCCCTCATTCCGGTTCGACGTTACCCTTGAAGCTGACCTTATCGAAGAAATCGTCCGTATCTACGGCTACAACAAGGTGCCTTCAACTTTCCAGTTCGGTGCGCAAGCTTTGGTATCTAAACCTGAAGCTTTGGTGCCTCTGCAACGGATTCGCCATCAGTTAGTGGCCCTGGGTTATCAGGAGATAGTTACCTACAGCTTTATTGACCCTGAATTGTCCGAATTCGTTTGTGGAAACCAAATTCAGACGGTTTCTCTGGAGAATCCAATCTCAGAGGAAATGTCGGTAATGCGAGCCAGCATTCTTCCCGGGCTGTTGAATACGGCACAATACAATGCGAATCGGCAGCAAGACCGGATCAGATTATTTGAGACTGGCCTGGTTTTTACAGGAAATACTGGAGATTATGAACAAATCAATCGGATAGGTGGCCTTGTTTCGGGAAGTCGTTATCCTCAAAATTGGAATAACACCGATGATGTTAACGATTTCTATGATGTGAAAGGCGATGTGGAATGTATCTTAAGGCTAGGTGGTGATAATCGACATTTTCGGTTTCAACCAGCAGAGTTTGGATGCTTTCATCCCGGGCAATGTGCACGAATAGAGTCCAAGGAAGGGGCCCTACTTGGCCATCTTGGGGCACTGCATCCGGCGATAGCTCGGAAACTGGAGCTGGATACCGAGATTTTTATGTTTGAACTCGATCTTGATGCGGTCCAGATTGGGAAGTTACCGATAGCTAGCGTGTTATCGCGGTACCCGGAAGTCGGGCGCGATTTGGCAATAGTCATAAACGATTCTGTGCCGGCAGAAAAAATACTGACGATCGTACGTGACAATGCAGGCGAGTTTCTGACAAGCCTGCGAATATTTGATGTATATCAAGGAGATGCAGTTGAAAAAGGCAAAAAAAGTATTGCTTTGGGCTTGACGTGGCAGCATCCTTCACGCACTCTTAGTGATGACGAAATAAGTATGATAATTAGTAGTTGCGTCAACGTACTACAAGAACAATTTAATGCGAAATTACGCAATTAACCGGGGATTGGACTATGACGGACGGAGCACTCACTAAAGCCGACATGGCAGAACGCCTGT